>Ga0210095_1000005_pt1 | contig 154218 bp, 138 predicted proteins | sample China_Galinas_PW_FD_184861 | JGI IMG/M metagenome (GOLD analysis project Ga0210095, IMG submission 184861) | Wetland microbial communities from San Francisco Bay, California, USA, that impact long-term carbon sequestration - China_Galinas_PWA_D1... | ecosystem: Environmental > Aquatic > Marine...
TCGGCGGCGGCGCCGGGATCGGCGCCGTGGATTCGGTCTGGGGATTGGCGGGACCGGCGGCGCTGTGGCATCGGCTGGGCCTGACCGTCGACGCCATCAATGCCAGGTGGAACGACTGGATCCTGGGTTACGGCCCCGATAACCAGAACCGTTTCATGCGCTGGCTGGGAATGGACGATCCCGGCTGGCGGCAGATGTTGCTCACTCTCGTGGCGTGCGTCGTCGGCCTGCTGGCGCTGATCAGCCTGCTCCTTACCTTGCGCTATCGTCCGCCGCGCAAGGATCGGGCAGCGACGTTCTACCGCCGCTTCGTCGCCCGGACGAAGGTGGCGCCGCGCGTCGGCGAGACGCCGGCGAATTTCGCGGCACGCGCGGCTGGCGCGTCGGAAATCCCCGCCGCAGCAATCGACCGGGTCACGGCTGCCTATCTCGATGCGCGATACGGCAGCGAGTCCGACGCCGCGCTCGGACGTCTTGCCGCTGCGGTTTCTGCGCTACGATAGGCGGCGGGATATGGACCGACTGAACCGACTTCTGCGCTTATTCGCGGTAATGGCACTCGGCCTGTACGCCGGCAACGCATTCGCCTGGTGGAGCTGCGACTGGGACTATCGCTTCCCCGTGACGATCACGCGGCCGTCCGGCCCGCCGGTTTCGAACTACCAGGTTCGCGTCGATCTCACCGCCGTCACCGTCCCGGCGCAGTTCGACTGGAGCCTCTCGGGCAGCGACCTCAGGGTCATCGATCGGGACGACCAGACACCGCTGGATTTCTTCATCGAACACTGGGATGCCGGCGCGCGGACGGCCACGGTCTGGGTCCTGCTGCCGACACTGAACGCGGCCGGGCGGACCGTTTATTTCTACTTCGGGGCGCCCCCCGCTACGCCCACCGCCTCGACGCCGATGACTTTTACCGAACCGGGACTCAAATTCCACACGCGCCGCTCGACGGTGAACCCGAATGACCGCGCCACCGCCGAGGCGGCTTTCGATGCGGCCGGAGACGGCGCGGCAGGCTACGGCTGTACCTTCCTCAGCGCGTATACGAACGTCAGCAACACGAGCGTCTTCGGTTCCCAGAACTCGAACATCGCGCTCTTTGCTGAAGTCTTCTTCGACGTCACGCCCGCGCAGGCCGGAGTGTGGCAGTTCCGTTACGGCGCGGACTTCGGCTACGGCGGCGGGCTGTACGTCGACGACGTGCCGCTCGAGGAAGACTGGCTCGACGACCTGTGGTGGAACTACAACTGGAACAATGCGAGCGAGGTCCTGCAGGGCAGCATCGACCTGGCGCCGGGCACCCACAGCCTGCGCATCCTCGGCTTCGAGGACTGCTGCGACGGCGGCCTCACCGTGGAGTTCCAGCGACCCGGCGGCGGACCCTGGCTGCCGTTGTCGCTGGCCAACATCCCCCTGAGCAGCCGCAAGTGCCCGAGCGTCGTGCCGACGGTAACGATCGGCGCGGGCGAGACGGCGACCTGTCCGGCGCTGACGATCACACATACCGCCCGGCCGCTGTCCGATCCGGTCAATGGCACGACGGACCCGAAATCCATCCCCGGGGCGACCGTCATCAACGAGACGACCGTGCAGAATTCCGGGACCGGATCCGTCGACAACAATTCCGTCGTCATCACCGAGACGATCCCCGCGGATATGGCCTTGCTCGTCGTCGACTTCGACGGCGTAACGGCAGGACCGGTGCGGTTCGCCGACGGCAGTCCGTCGAGCGGACTCAGTTACAACTACAATTCACTGGGCAACAACGGCGACGACATCGAATTCTCGAACGACGGCGGTGCCAGCTACTCCTACACTCCGGTCCCGGATGCCAACGGCGTCGATGCGGCCGTGACCAACATCCGGATCCATCCCGGCAACCGGCTGCGGGGCGACACCGGCTCCGGCGCACCCAGCGCCGTGTTCGCCTTCAAGATGATCGTGCAGTAGCGGCATTACTTGGAAAGGCTCCTAGGTACTAGCCAGCATTGACTGCGGCGGCGGCTGCGCGACACTGGAATCCGACGGAGTGGAGTAACGGCCGGGAGACGGACATGACTGAAAAGAAAATCGGTACCGTGACACATTACTACCACAACCTGCACGTGGCGGGCGTTTCGATGACCGACGGCGATCTGCACAAGGGCGACAGGATACACATCGTCGGCCACACCTCGGACTTCGAGCAGAAGGTCCGCTCGATCGAGATCGACCACGAGTCGGTGGATGTCGCGAGGAAGGGCGATCAGATCGGCATCGCGGTTGCCGAGCACGCCAGGGAGCACGACGCCGTTTACAAGGTGAATTGATTCACGTCGCTGCAGGCTGACCGTCGCCGCGGACACGGGTGAGGATTGCGGCGCCGCCGATGAACAGCGGCAGCAGGGCCAGGAGTACGAACTTCGGCTCGTCGGACAGCATCGCGGCGATGCCGACCAGGATCGGTCCGATCACGTGCGACGCCTTGGTGACCATGTTGTAGAAGCCGAAGAATTCGCCAGGCTGATCCTGCGGGATGAGTGACGCGTACAGCGAACGGCTGAGGCCCTGCGCGCCACCCTGCACACAGCCGACGATGATCGCCAGCGCGTAATACTGGCCGATCGTGGTCATGAACCCCGCCCAGCAGCACACGCCGATATACACCGCCAGTGCGAAATAGATGCCCCGCCGGGGACCGTAGCGGTGGCCCAGGAAACCGTACAGCAGCGTCGCGGGAAAGCCGGCGAAATTCGTGATCATCAGCGCCACGACGAGGTCGAAATTCGAAAAACCGAGACGTTGCCCGAAATTGACTGCCATGAAGATCACCGTGAACACGCCGCCGACGTACAGCAGGTACGCGGCCAGGAAGACCGCCGCATCGCGATACTTCCGGACCTCGACGATCGTCGCGCGCAACCGGCGGTAGGCCGCACGGACGGTATGGCCGGTGACGGCCAGCGCCCGCTTTTGCTCCGGAACGAACAGGACCAGCGGCGCCAGGAACAGCGCCCACCAGGCGCCGACGGAGACGAACGCGAACCTGAAGGCGGAGTTCGCGTCCGCGAGTCCAAAGCTCGCGGGCGATTTAAGCATCCAGACGTTGATCGCCAGCAGTGCCGCACCGCCGAGGTAACCGAGCGCGAACCCGAGTGCGGAGACGAAGCTGTAATAGCGCTCTTCAGTGACGTCGACGAGCAACGAGTCGTAGAACACATTGGAACTGTAAAAGCCGATCGACGCCAGCATGTACAGACCCAGTGCCCACGGCCAGTCGCCCTCGCCGACCAGGCCCAGCAGCGCCGTCATGCACGCGCCGATCGTCGCCAGCACGACGAGGAAGCGCTTGCGATAGCCGCCGGCGTCCGCGATCGTGCCGAACACCGGCGCGAGGATCGCGACGGCGGCGTTGCCCGCGGCTGTGATCCAGGCCAGCCGCGCGGTTACCGAGGAACCGGACGCACCGGCACTCCAGTAACTGCCGAGGAACAGCGGATACAGCACGGCCATCACGCTCAACGCGAAGGCCGAGTTGGCCCAGTCGTACATGGCCCAGGCGACGACCTTTTTGTCGATGGCGGCGCGCGGTATCAATGCTCTCGCGTTTCCCGGAACAGGATGTCCGGCCAGCGCTCCTCGGTGAGGCTCAGGTTGACCTTGGTCGGCGCAATGTAGACCAGCTGGTGGCCGTGATCCAGCGCCAGGTTCTCGTGCGCCTTGCGCTCGAAATCGGCCAGCATCTTCGTGTCGGGACAATCGACCCAGCGGGCCGTGGCGACGTTGATCGCCTCGAAGTGGCAGTCGACCTTGTATTCGTCCTGCAGACGATGCGCCACCACGTCGAACTGCAGCGGGCCGACCGCGCCGAGGATCAGGTCGTTGTTACGCAGTGGCCGGAACAGCTGCGTCGCGCCCTCCTCACACAACTGTGCCAGGCCTTTCTGCAGCGCCTTCAGGCGTAGCGGATCGCGCAGTACGGCACGGCGGAAGATCTCCGGGGCGAAGTTGGGGATGCCGGTAAACCTCAGGTCTTCCCCCTCCGTGAAGCTGTCGCCGATGTTGATCGTTCCGTGGTTGTGGAGTCCGATGATATCGCCCGCATACGCCGTGTCGGTCTGCTGCCGATCGGCTGCCATGAAGGTGATCGCATCGGGGATCTTGACCTCCTTGCCCGAGCGCACGTGCAAGGCACGCATGCCCTTGCGGTATTCCCCGGAACACAGGCGCATGAAGGCGATCCGGTCGCGATGACCCGGGTCCATGTTCGCCTGGATCTTGAACACGAAGCCCGTGAGTTTGTCCTCGGCCGGGTCGACCGTGCGCTGCCCCGTCGCGCGCGGCTGCGGCGGCGGGGCGTGCTGCACGAATTCGTCAAGCAGCTCCCTGACGCCGAAGTTCGAGAGCGCCGAACCGAAGAAGACCGGCGATTGCCGCGCGCCGAGATATTCGTCGATGCTGAGTTCCGGGCAGGCGCCCTTCACGAGCTCGATCTCGGCGCGGAAATCGTCGGCATCACCGCCGAGCACCTCGGCCGCCTCCGCCGAGTCCAGGCGCTCGACGACGCGATGCTCGGACGCCCGCTCCCGGCCGCTCCTCGTATACAGGTAGATGCGATCCTCGAGCAGGTGGTAGACGCCCTTCAGTCGATTGCCCATGCCGATCGGCCAGGTCACCGGCGAGCAGGCGATCTTCAGAACGGATTCGATCTCGTCGAGCAATTCGATCGGTTCCCGGCCCTCCCGGTCGAGCTTGTTGATGAAGGTCATGATCGGCGTGTCGCGCAGCCGGCACACTTCCATGAGCTTGATCGTGCGCGCCTCGACGCCCTTCGCGCAGTCGATCACCATCAGCGCCGAATCGACCGCCGTCAGCGTGCGATAGGTATCCTCCGAGAAATCCTCGTGGCCCGGCGTATCGAGCAGGTTGACGATGCAGTCCCGGTACGGGAACTGCATCACCGACGAGGTCACGGAGATGCCGCGCTGCTGCTCCAGCGCCATCCAGTCGGACGTCGCGTGCCGGCGCGCCTTGCGCCCCTTGACGGTGCCCGCGAGCTGGATGGCACCGCCGTACAGCAGCAGCTTTTCGGTCAGCGTCGTCTTGCCGGCATCCGGATGCGAGATGATCGCAAACGTACGCCGTCTCCGGACCTCGTCGTGGATGGCGGACATGAAGTCAGCGGTCGACGGTCAGCTTCTTGACGAGCACGTTGGCGTCCTCGCGCCCGCCGCGCGCCTGGTAATAGGCGGGCCGGTGCGCGACCTTGTGGAAGCCCTTCTTGCGATACAGGGCTAGCGCGTGTTCGTTGGACGGCCGGACCTCGAGGAAGATCTCGCGCACGGACGCCGTCCGCGCGCGGAACAGGATCTCGTCGAGCAAGCGTTCTCCGTAGCCTCGCGAGCGCCAGGAAGGATCGACGCAGAGATTGAGGATGTGCGCCTCGCCCGCCGCTACCGACAGGATTCCGTAGCCCGCGACGTTCCCGTCCCGGTCCAGCACGATGCACTGGTAACCGGCGAGCAGGCAGTCACGGAACACGCCGTGACTCCACGGAAACTCGTAGCTGCGCCGCTCGATGTCCGAGACCAGCGCGAGATCCTCGTGGCGCATCGAGCGGATCATGACCTCGGCTTCCGGTATCGGCCGGATCATGCCGCGCGCTCCCGGATCACTCGCCGCGCCAGGTTGAGATCGTCCCAGGCCTTGCGCTTCTGCCCCGGGCTCCGCAGCAGGTAGGCCGGGTGATACGTGACCACGATCGGGATGTCGCCGAGTCGATGCACCGAGCCGCGCAGACGACCCACGGGCGCGTCCGTCGCGAGCAGCAGCTGTGCCGCGATGCGGCCGACCGCCAGGATGATCTTCGGCTCCACGAGTTCGATCTGCCGCTCCAGGTAGCCGCGGCAAGCCGCCGATTCCTCCGGTCTGGGATCCCGGTTGTTCGGCGGCCGGCACTTGAGAATGTTGGCGATGAACGCGACGTCACGGCCCTGGCCTACCGCCCGCAGCATCTCGTCGAGTAGCTTGCCGGCACGCCCGACGAAGGGTTCGCCGCGGCGATCCTCTTCGGCGCCCGGCGCCTCGCCGACGATCATCCAGTCCGCGCCCTGATTGCCGACGCCGAATACGGTCTGTGTGCGGGTCTCGCACAACGCACAACGCGTGCAGCCGGCCACCGCCGCACGCAAGGCATCCCAGTCCATCGCTGCCGGGGCCGGCGCTGCGGCATCGGTCGCCGACGTCCCGGGTTCCGCTGCCTCGCCCGGTTCTCCTCGCGGCACCCAGACGTCGATGCCCAGCGCCTCAAGGTACGCGCGTCGATGTTGCTCCGTATTGATCATCGCGATCGGGGCTGCCCGTTCCCGCAAAATCCGTAGTCTGCCACGGCACCGGCTTCTTTACACTCGCCATGCGAGTCGCCCGTGCATACGTTATTGTCTAGAATTCGCGCCTTGTGCGGCAATGGTCGAAGCGATGAGATTCTCGGAATTCCCCCTGACGACACTCAAGGAAGTGCCCGCGGAAGCGGAGATCGTCAGTCATCAGCTGATGCTGCGCGCCGGACTGATCCGGCGCCTGGCATCGGGCCTTTTTACCTGGATGCCGCTCGGCCTTCGCGTGCTGCGCAAGGTCGAGGCCGTCGTGCGCGAGGAGATGGATCGAGCCGGAGCGCTGGAGCTGCTGATGCCTGCCGTACAACCGGCGGAACTCTGGCAGGAATCCGGACGCTGGGAACAATACGGCCCGCTGCTGCTACGCATGCAGGATCGCAACGAACGGGACTACTGCTTCGGGCCGACGCACGAAGAGGTCATCACGGATATCGCGCGCAGGGAATTGCAGAGCTACAAGCAGTTGCCCGTCAACTGGTACCAGATCCAGGTCAAGTTCCGCGACGAGATCCGGCCGCGCTTCGGCGTCATGCGCTCGCGCGAATTCATCATGAAGGACGCGTATTCCTTCGATATCGACGACGCCGGCCTCGCCGAGTCGTACCGCAGAATGCATGCGGCTTACACGGCGATCTTCACGCGGCTCGGCCTGAAATTCCGGGTCGTGGATGCCGATTCGGGTGAGATCGGCGGCAGCCGCTCGCAGGAATTCCACGTGCTTGCCGACTCCGGCGAAGACGCGATCGCCTACTCGGATCGGGACGGCTATGCCTCGAATGTCGAGACCGCGGCGACACTGCCGCCGGCCGGCGACCGCCCCGCCGCAAAGCAGGCGCTGGAGAAGATTGCCACGCCCGGCGTCAGGACCATCGACGATCTGTGCAAACTGCTCGGCATCGGTGCCGACCAGACAGTGAAGACCCTCATCGTCGAGGGTACCGACGGCCCCGTCGCGCTCGTCCTGCGCGGCGATCACGAACTCAACGCGGTGAAGGCGCAGAAGCTGCCGGGAGTCGCGTCGCCGCTGACGATGGCGAGCGAAGCCGCCATCCGCGAAGCCACCGGCAGCGAGGCCGGCTCGCTCGGCCCGGTCGACAGCCGCCAGCCCGTGTTCGTCGACCATGCCGCCGGACACCTCGCCGATTTCAGTTGCGGAGCCAACGAAAAGGGCATGCACTTCACGGGCGTCAATTTCGGCCGCGACCTGCCCGAGCCCGACACCGTCGACATCCGCAATGTCGTCGCCGGCGATCCGACGCCGGGCGGCCAGGGTGTGCTCAGCATCGCCCGCGGCATCGAGGTCGGCCACATCTTTCAGCTCGGCGACAAGTACAGCCGCGCGATGAACGCCACCGTGCAGGACAGCGAAGGTAGGGAACGCACGATGGCGATGGGCTGCTACGGCATCGGCATCACGCGCATCGTCGGGGCCGCGATCGAGCAGAACCACGACGCCAACGGCATCATCTGGCCACAGCCCCTGGCACCCTTCGACGTCGCCCTCATCCCGATCAACATGCACCGCTCCGACGCCGTGCGCGACGCGGCAGAAGCGCTCTATGCCGAGTTGGCCGGGCTGGGTTACGCCGTGCTGTTCGACGATCGCGATGTCAGGCCCGGCGTCAAGTTCGCCGATGCCGAGCTGATCGGCATCCCGCACCGGCTGGTCGTGTCCGAGCGCGGGCTCGCCGCAGGCGAGCTCGAATACCGGCACCGCCGCGACGCCGAATCCCGCAACCTGGATCGTGAAGCTGTTCTCAAAGTACTAAAGGAAAGCGTCGTAAGCTAATGTTTTTGTTACTATAGCTAATATCATGAAGATCCGACGCCAGTTCCTGCTCGTCGGCCTGCTGCTCGCGACACTGGCACCGGCCGCTTCCTGCGCCCAGCAGGCTCCGGACCCGGAGTTGCGCGAGATCCTGCGCAAGGCGGCGAACGATGCGGACAGTTTCGAGGATCGTTTCGACGCCGAGGTCTGGCTGACCGACATGTCCCGGCGGCTCGCCCCGACGGTTGCCGATCCCGCGGAGCGCATCCAGCTCCTGACGCGCGTGCACTACGAGGCGGCCCGGGCCGAACTGCCACCCGAACTGGTACTCGCGGTGATCGACGTCGAGAGCAATTTCGATCCGTATGCGATCTCCGTCGCCGGCGCGCTCGGCCTCATGCAGGTCATGCCGTTCTGGCGCAACGAGATCGGCCGCCCCAACGACAACCTGATCCACGTCGACACCAACCTGCGTTACGGCTGCACGATCCTTAAGTTCTATCTCGACAAGGAACACGGCGACCTGCGCCGCGCCCTCGGGCGCTACAACGGCAGCATCGGCCGCCGCGACTATTCGAACAAGGTCATCGATAAGCTCAGCCGCAAGTGGTTCAGGGGCTGAGATTAACCCGTCCGGAATCCCGGCAGGTCCTCCCAGTCTGCGTCGTGTTCGATGACCTCGGTGACGTTGGCCATGCGCGGCCCCTCGCGCAGCCACTCGGCCAGGCGTCCGATCGCCTCGGGCGCTCCGCAGGCAAGCACCTCTACGTCGCCGTTGGACAGGTTGATCGCATGGCCGGTAAGTCCGAGAGACTGCGCGACCCGGCGCGTGCTGTCACGGAAGAAGACGCCCTGGACCCGGCCCCTGATCGTGAATCGGCGCGCGCTCGGCATCGGCCGCGACTACGGGCCGGAGTCCTTTTCGACTTCGCTGCGTTGCAGCGCCTCGATGGCCTTGTTCTTCGCCTGCAGCGCGTCGTGACGCGCACGCGCGTATTCGCGATTGTTGAGCGCCGTCTCGGCCTTCTTGAGGAAACCGACCGCGGCTTCGAACTGCGATGCCGCCTTGTCGGCGGCACCTGCGTCCTGGGCAGCCGAGATGGCCTGCCGCGCATCCGACATCTCCTGTACGGGCGGCGTCGTCTGACAGGCCGCCATCGCAAGGAGCGCCCCGAGCCACGCGCTGCGCAGGAAAAGTGTCAATCGGCTGGTGAGCATTGTTATTCTAGTTATCGGAGACCGACCAACGCTACCAACAGCGAGGACGTGATGTCAATTACGATCTACCACAATCCGCGTTGCTCCAAGTCCCGGAAAACATTGCAGTTACTCGAAGAGGCGGGAGTTCGGCCCCGGATCGTGGAATACCTCCGCACGCCCCCGGACGGCGGCACCGTGCTGTACCTCGCCGGCCTGATCGGCGTGCCGGTGGCCGGCCTCCTGAGGCGGGGCGAGGCGGAGTTCAGGCAGGCGCAGGATCTGCCCGACCTGGCAGACGACGCGGCGCTCGCGGACTGGCTCGCGTGCCACCCCCGCGTCCTCGAGCGGCCGATCGTCGTATCCGCGGCGGGCAACTCGGCCGTCATCGGCCGGCCGCCCGAGAACGTGCTCGCGTTGATCGACGCATGAGCGACATCCTCGTCCTCTTCTGCTCCAAGGACGGGGCGACCGAGGCACTCGCCCGCGAAATCTGCCGCGGCGTCGATGCGGTCTCCGGCATGTCCTCCCGTCTGCGCACCGTCCCGCCCGTGTCGACGGTCGCCGAGGCTGTCGCCGCGCAGATCCCCGACGAGGGACCGCCGTACGCCGACCCGTCGGACCTCGCCGAATGTGCGGGGCTGGTGATGGGGAGTCCCACGCGCTTCGGCAACATGGATGCGGCGCTCAAGTACTTCATCGACAACACCGTCGGGGAGTGGCTCGGCGCCACCGCCGCCGGGAAGCCCGCTGCTGTATTCACTTCGACTTCGAGTTTGCACGGCGGCCAGGAATCCACCCTGCTGGCGATGGCGCTGCCGCTGCTGCATCACGGCATGCTGTTCGTCGGCATCCCGTTTTCCGAGCCCGCCCTGTCGACCACGACGACCGGCGGCACACCGTATGGGGCCAGTCACGTCAGCTGGAGCCGCCAGTCCGACGACCTCTCCGAAGAAGAGCGCCAGCTCGCCCGCGCGCTCGGCAAGCGCGTCGCCGACATCGCCAGAAGGCTCGGGACGTAACGATCGCGGCTTCAGCCGCGATCTGCGAGGACGTCGCGGACGAAGGGGACAGTGAGGCGCCGCTGCGTGCGCAGCGATTCCCGGTCGAGCCTGTCGAGCAGGGCGTAGAGGCTCGTCATGTCGCGGCGGCTGCGGGTCAGCAGGTAACGGGCCGTGTCGTCGGGCAGCTCGAGGCCGCGGTGACGGGCGCGGAGCTGCAACGCGGCGGCCCGGTCGCCGTCGGCCAACGGATTGGCTTGGAATACCGGCAGCCGCGCGAGCCGGCTGGCGAGGTCCGGCAACTCGATGGGGCATCGCCGTGGCGGCATCGCGGCAGCGACGATCAGGGCCCGTGAGGCATCCAGGATCTGGTTGACGAGCCCGAACAGCGCGCGCTCCCAGGCGGCGCTGCCGGCGACGGCATGGATGTCGTCGAGACAGATGAGTTCGCGGCTCGCCATGCCTTCGAGCAGGCCGGGATCCGCCGCGGTGAACTGCGCGAGCGGCAAATAGACGGCGCGGTCGCCGGCCCGGTCGCACACGGCTTGCAGCAGGTGCGTCTTGCCGGTGGCGGCGGCCCCCCACAGCCAGCAGCCGGCGCCCGCCCTCCCCTCTGCGAGCTCGGTGAGCGTCGCGACCAGCGTCTCGTTGCCGGTCGCCAGGAAACTGCCGAACACGGCGTGGTCGGCCAGGCGCAGCGGCAGCGCCAGCTGGCTCACCGGCCGGCTCCGGCCGGCTCAGGATTCGTCGGCGAGTTCTTCGACGATGCCATCCGGTTGTTCCTTGAGGTAACGACGGAACGCAAAGCGAACGAGAACGGACAGCACCGACGCGGCCGGCAGCGCCAGCAGGATACCGAAGAAGCCGAACAGCTGACCGCCGGCGGCGACCGCGAAGATAATGATCACCGGATGCAGGCCGATCCGGTCGCCGACGAGTTTCGGCGTCAGAACGGTGCCCTCGAGCATCTGGGCGATCGAAAACGTCGCCACGACCCCGACCAGGTGCCAGAGGGGATCGGGTTCGAGCACGACGGTGAGCGACGCGAGAACGATGCCGAAGATGAATCCGAGATACGGCACGAAGCTGACCAGTCCGGACACGACACCGATGGCGAGCGCGAACTCGAGGCCGACGAGGCGCAGGCCCAGGGAATAGATGACCGCCAGCGCGAACATCACGAGCAGCTGGCCGCGCAGGAAGCCGCCGAGCACCTCGTCGGTCTGCTTCGCGAGATCGATGACGGTGTGGCGCTGCGCGGTCGGGATCAGGGCGGCGAGGTGCGCCAGGATCCTGTCCCAGTCGCGCAGCAGGTAGAAGGTCAGGACCGGGACGAGGAACAGGCTCAGGACGGCGGCGGCCACGGCCCCGCCCGACTTCGACAGCGAGACGAGTGCCGTCGTGGCCCAGGTCCCCGCCATGTCGCTGTAGCGAGCGAGGAACGCGCTCAGGCCGACATCGTGCCCGAGATCGAGGTTGAGCCAGCCGGCGATATGGGGCAGCCAGACGTCCTCGGCCCGTTGCACGATGGACGGCAGCGCGTCGAAGAAGGCCGCGACCTGGGACCGGATCAGCGGCCCGATCAGGACGACGAGCAGCGCGAGCAGCAGGAAGGTCAGCAAGAACACGGTCACGACGGCAAGCGTCCGCGGCAACTTCAGCCGCTGCAGGCGGTCCGCGAGCGGATCGCCGATATAGGCGAGCAGCGCCGATGCGATGAAGGGCGTCAGCACCGGCGCGAGCAGGTACAGGAGCCAGCCCGTCAGGGCGATCGCGATCATCCAGTTCAATCTGAGATCAGGTTTCATGGCTCACGCTCCGCTGCGAGCGGTCCGGATCCAGTTCGAGACGTAGTCGTAGCCGCTGATGACAACCGTGACGAGCACGGCCGCGCCGAGGATCGTCGTCGTAATCTCGTCGGGCCAGCCGTAACCGGCCTGCGACATGATGAAGATCAGGAACGCGAACTCCAGGCCGGTGTTGAACTTGCTGATGAAGGTCGGCTCGCCCTCGAGGCGCCGGACGAGATAGTGGTACATGAAAGAACCGGTGACGATCACGACGTCGCGCAGGATGACGATGACGGCGAGCCACACCGGAATGCGGCCGAGAAAAGCGAGCGTGCCGAAGGTCCATGCGACGAGCAGCTTGTCGCCCGCGGGATCCAGGAAACCGCCCAGCCGGGTCTGCCACCCGAACCGTTTCGCGAGGTAGCCGTCGATGCCGTCGGACAAGCCGGCGACGACGAACAACCCGAGCGACCAGCCGTACCGTCCTTCGATGAACAGCACGAGTATCGGCGCGATCAGGGCGATGCGCGTTATCGAAATCGCATTTGGTAACCAGGAAAGTGACATCGACCGGATAATCAGGGACTGTAGAAGAATTCCAGGTGTGCATCGTTCGAGCCGACCGGCAAGTGTTCTCCGTCGAAGCCGTTCTGTTCGATCAGCCCGTTGAAGCGCAGCGCACGCCCCAGGGGTTTCGCGCCGCCCGATGCCTCGACCCGGTAATGGATCGTATCGCCGTTCACTTCGACGATGGAGAAGCTGTCGATCACGTTGATATTTGTCAGCATCGACTGCACGGCGCCGTAGGCATCGACGGATTCGATGCCGCCGATCGTCAGGTCCACGGCCTCGACGCGCGCGCTGCCGCGGATCGCGAATTCGTCTGCGAGGATGTCGGCGACCTCGCCGATGACGTATTCCGGCTCACCTGTCAGCGCGCGCTGCTGGCCGCCGAGATAGTAGCGCCAGCTGTCCGGCTGCTGCGAGTTGACCCGCACGCGGCCAACGAGGATCGAGTTGGCGTCGTAGCGCTTGGAGGCTTCGAGCACGGCCTCGTCGAAGCCGCCCCAGATGTCGCTGAAACTGACCTGCTGCAGATCGGCGACGTCGAGCAGCGGAAAGGCGACGGGCAGACCGCGGCGTTCGGCGATGTCCAGCACGCGCTGGCGCAACAGGCGATTGCGGTCTATGGAGCGCGACGCGTCGCCGCTCCGGCCCTGCTCATCGGAGCCGATGATTTCGCGCTGGCCCCGGCCCCAGTCCACGGCGAGCCAGACGATCGTAAGCGGCCGATCGCCGCCCCAGACGGTCTGGCCGGCCTGGCGCAGCGTGCGCTCGATCGCGCGGCCGTCGAAGGATACCCACAGGGTGTTCTCGTCGCCCGGCCGGAATTGCACGACGTAGGAGGCGGGATCGGGGAACAGCAACTGGACCTTGTCCGGGTCGCCGGCGAGATCCGACCCGGATACTTTCAGGAGCACCACGTCGAGCGCCGCCAGGTAGGCCGCCTCGCGCCCGTCGTCCGCACGCTTGTCGAAGGGCACCTGAGCCGTGTACAAGGAAGGCACTTCGGCGGCGTAAACCGGCATCGCGGCGATTGCCAATAGCAAAATCGCCTGAAGTCGCTTGAACAAGGGTGTTTTCCCGTGGATTCCCAAACTCTATTATATCGTCGATGAAGCCCCTGACCTATAAAGATGCCGGCGTCGACATCGACGCGGGTAACGAGCTCGTCGAGCGGATCAAACCGCTGGTCGCGCGTACGCGCCGTCCGGAAGTCCTCTCCAGCCTCGGCGGCTTCGGTGGTCTGTTTGCGCTGCCGCCGGAGCGCTACCGCGAGCCGGTACTCGTGTCCGGTACCGACGGCGTCGGCACGAAGCTCGTACTGGCGCAGAAATGGGGCCGGCACGACACGATCGGCATCGATCTCGTCGCGATGTGCGTCAATGACGTGCTCGTGCAGGGTGCCGAGCCGCTGTTTTTCCTCGACTACTTCGCCTGTGGCCGCCTGGACCCGGGTATCGGCGCCACCGTCGTCGGCGGCATCGCCGAAGGCTGCCAGCAGGCCGGCGCGTCGCTGATCGGTGGAGAGACGGCCGAGATGCCCGACATGTACGAAGACGGTGAGTACGATCTCGCCGGCTTCTGTGTCGGAGCGGTGGAACGATCCGCGATCATCGACGGCAGCGCGATCACTGCCGGCGACGCCGTCATCGGCATCGCCTCGAGCGGACCGCATTCCAACGGCTACTCGCTGATCCGCAGGGTCCTCGACCGGGCCGGAGAAGCCCCGATCGACGGGCGAGACGCGGTCGACGTGCTGCTCACGCCGACGCGGATCTACGTGCGCCCGATACTGACTCTGCTGCAGGTCGTGAGCGTGAAAGGACTCGCGCATATCACCGGCGGCGGCCTCACGGAGAATCTGCCGCGCGTCCTGCCGGAGACCGTGCACGCGCGCATCGACACGGCGAGCTGGCGGCCCGCGGCGGTGTTCGACTGGCTGGCGACGCATGGCGGCATCGACGTGGACGAGATGCGGCGCACTTTCAATTGCGGCGTCGGCATGATCGCCATCGTCGCGCCCGAGGATCTCGAAACGGCGCTCGAGACGCTGCGCGATGCCGGAGAAGATGCCTGGGAGCTCGGCGAAATCGCCGACGGCTCCGGCGAGGTCCGGTATCTTTGACGGCGCACAACTGCCGGACCGCGATTCTGATCTCGGGCTCCGGGACCAACCTGCAGGCGTTCATCGATCGCTGCGCGAAAGGGGAGTCCTCACTCTCGCTGTGCGGCGTATTCAGCAATCGCAGCGAGGCGTACGGCCTCGAGCGGGCCCGCAAAGCCGGCATCGCCACCGCCTCTCTCGCGCATGACGATTTCGACGATCGCGGCGCCTTCGATCGTGCCGTCGCGGCGGCGCTCGACCCCTGGCAACCCGAGTTGCTGATCCTCGCAGGCTTCATGCGCATCCTCGGCCCCTGGTTCGTGCACCGATACGAGGGCCGAATCCTGAACATCCATCCCGCCCTGCTGCCTGCCTACCCCGGCCTCGACACCCACCGGCGGGTGCTGGCGGCGGGCGAGAATCACCACGGCAGCACGGTACATTTCGTCACCGAGGAACTCGACGGCGGCCCGTGCATACTGCAGGGCCGCCTCGCGATAGACGCGGCAGACACTCCGGAGACCCTGTTCACCCGCGTCCAGGCCATCGAACACCGGATCTACCCCGAAGCCGCCGAGTGGTTCGGTGAGGGCCGCCTCCAATACCGCGACGGCGCGGCCTGGCTCGACGGCAAACCGCTCACCGAACCGGTCGTACTCGACTTCGACTAGAAGCGGTCTCAACAACCCCCGTGGTCGCGTTGCGGTGCCAGTGGGGTTGTTGAGACCGCTTCTAGGCCTTCGGCAGCGTGACGCCGGTCTGGCCCTGGTACTTGCCGCCGCGGTCCCTGTAGGAGGTCTCGCATTCCTCGTCGGATTCGAGGAACAGCATCTGTGCCACGCCCTCGTTGGCGTAGATCTTGGCCGGCAGCGGGGTGGTGTTGGAGAACTCCAGCGTGACGTGCCCCTCCCATTCGGGCTCGAGCGGCGTGACGTTGACGATGATGCCGCAGCGCGCATAGGTCGACTTGCCGAGGCAGATGGTCAGTACGTTGCGGGGGATACGGAAATATTCGACGGTGCGCGCAAGCGCGAACGAGTTGGGCGGTATGACGCAGACCTCGCCGGTGAGGTCCACGAAGCTCGTGGAATCGAAGGCCTTCGGGTCGACGATGGCGGAATTGATGTTCGTGAAGATCTTGAATTCGTTCGAACAGCGGACGTCGTAGCCGTAGCTGGAGGTGCCGTAGGAGACGATGCTGATCTCGCCGCGGCGCCGGACCTGGCCGGGTTCAAACGGCTCGATCATGCCGTGCCCCTCGGCCATGCGCCGTATCCAGCGGTCGGACTTGATGCTCATCAACTCTCCTCGACGACGATCTTCGGGAAGCGGCTACTGTAGTCCCTGCCCTGTGCCGCCTGCGCCGCCCCGAGGCGGATCGCGGCAGCCCGGTAAGCCGCGGCGGCGGCCGAATCCGGGTCCGCGACGACCGTCGGGCGTCCGCTGTCGGTCTGCTCGCGGATGCGCGCATCGAGCGGGAGCTGGCCCAGCAGTTCGACGTCGAAGTCGGCGGCCATCTTCTCGCCACCGCCCGCACCGAAGATCGGCTCCTCGAACCCGCATTGCGAGCAGACATGCGTGCTCATGTTCTCGATGATGCCGAGCACCGGCACCGATACCTTGCGGAACATGGCGAGGCCCTTGCGGGCGTCCAGTGTCGCGATGTCCTGCGGCGTGGTGACGATGACGGCGCCGCTGACCGGCACCTGCTGTGACAGCGAGAGCTGGATGTCGCCGGTGCCGGGCGGCATGTCCACGATCAGGTAGTCGAGATCGTGCCAGCGGGTCTGATGCAGGAGCTGTTGCAGCGCCGAGGTCACCATCGGACCACGCCAGATCATCGGCTGGTCGGCGTCCACGAGGAATCCGATGGACATGACCTGGATACCGTGCGCGATCAGCGGCTGCATGGTCTTGCCGTCGTCGCTCTGCGGCTGCCGGCCGGCGAGACCGACCATCTGCGGCTGGCTCGGGCCGTAGATGTCGGCATCCAGCAAGCCGACCGCGGCACCTTCCGCCGCGAGCGCCAGCGCCAGGTTGACGGCCACCGTCGACTTGCCGACGCCGCCCTTGCCGGACGCCACCGCGATGATGTTGCGAACCTCCGGCAGCGGTTTCAGGTTGCGCTGCACGCCGTGCGCGACGATGCGCGTGGTGAGCGAGACGCGCGCCCCGGCCGCGCCGCTGTGCTCGTCGAGCGCCTTCGCGAGCGCGGCGGTAAACTCGACATGCCGGCTCATCGCCGGGAACCCGAGTTCGATGCGGGCCTCGAGCGTGGCCCCGCTGCGGTCGACCGCGACGACCCGGCCGACCTCGGCAAGCGTGCGTCCGATACCCGCTAATTCCAGGGTTTCGAGGAACTTACTGGCGTCCGAATCTGTTGACGGCGTCACATTTCCGACCTTCGTATTAGGTAAAATCTTGAGCCTGGGGCCCGCGAAGGAGGTCCCGCGAGGGCACATTGTATCGAAGCTGTTGAGGGAACCAAGCATTGGTTTTCAACGGCTTGCGTAACATTGTCGCACAGGTGATGTGGCATAATGCCGCATCGGATTTGAGAGGCTGCGTCCGATAACCCGCTGCACGTTCCCGGATTCGCCTGGGCAAGAGCGAAACGACGATTGACTGGTAACAGGATACACGCAGATTCGAGGTGTGCAGGGACGCCGGCCGTCCGGCGCGACGGTGCGCCGGCGTGAGCCTCCTCGGCGGCTTTCGAGCGGACCAGCTGGTCAGTCAGCTCGTCGCCGAACAGGAGCCGGAGTCGGCCTCCGCCAGGCGACTCGTCAACCGAATCAAGAACGTCGGACCCAAGGTCATCCCGAAGGCGATCGACGCGCTCGCCCTGTCCGACAAGACGCACACCATGGTGTTCGTCGATATCCTGTCGAGCCTGGTCAGCGAGAAGACGCTGAACCTGTACAAGGAGGGGCTGGCCGACGGCAACGAACGGGTCGTCTCGGGCACGTCCTGGGCGCTGTCCAGCGCCACGAATTACAACGCCAACAGCCTGCTCGACTGGTTCGACGATCCGGAGGTCTCCAAGCCGGCCCTGATCGAGGTGCTGCGCGTGCACAAGCAGGACCTCAGCGTCCACGAACTGCTGCAGCGCGCCTACGAACTCGACCCGAAGGAATCCGCGGCCATCTTCAGGATCATCGAGGAGACCATCCGCCCCGAGATGGTCCCGGACCTGATCTCGCGACTCGGCGGCCGCGATCCGGTCATCAAGGTGCACATCATCAAGCTGATCTCCAAGTTCGACCGGCCGGAGGTCAACCAGGCCCTCGAATTCCAGCTCAAGGATTCGAACAAGGAGGTCCGCAGTGCCGCGCTCAGCGCCCTCGCCGCCAGGGGCGGGACGGTCAATATCGCTGCGGTCAGCAAGCTGCTTCAGGACCCGGACATCGACGTGCAGAACAAGGCCGTCGACATGATCGTGCAGCTCAAGCATCCGGACACGGTCCAGTACCTCACCGACGCACTCAAGGACGAATCGGAGTATGCGCGCCGGGCGGCCGTCGAGGTGCTGAACGAGATCGGGAGCGTCGATTCCGTGAAGGAATTATTCAACGCGATCAAGGACGACGACTGGTGGGTGCGGTCCCGCGCAGGCGACGCACTGGCCGAGATCGGCGGCCCGAAAGTTGTCGATTCGGTCGTCTCCCTGATCAGGGACGAAGACGAAGAGATCCGCCGCACCGCAATCGAGATCCTCAATGCCACCAAGGACGAGCGTGCCGTCGACCACCTGGTGGCGGCAACCAACGACACCGACTGGTGGGTCCGCGAGCGGGCCGTCGACGCGCTGTCGAAGATCGGCAGCCCCAAGGCGTTGCCCAGGCTGATCGAGATGCTGGGCCAGGACCCGCGGACGGACACCGTCGTCGTGCGGGCGATCGCCAAGCTCGGCAACCAGAAGCATATCTCCAAGATCGTGCCGATGCTGAATCGGACCGAGCGCGATGTCCAGGTCGAGGCGATCAAGGCACTCTCCGCCCTCGCCGACGAGTCGCACGCCGAGACCGTGCGCAGCGTGCTGACGAAACTGAAGCAGAGCGACGAGCCCACGATCATCAACAACGCCGACAAGGCGCTCAAAGATCTCGACGCGCGCTTCTCGGCGACGGTGCTTGCCGAGAACGAACGCGCCAAGAAAATCGCCGAACATACCAAGACCCTGCTGCTCGAGAACGAGGACCTCGACAAACTCCTCGGCGCACAGGCCCAGGCAAAGGCCGAAGCGGCGAAGGCCGAGGCGACGGGTCATGAGCCGGCCGCGCCGCCCATGCTCGACATCTCCACGCTCAATCCGGGCGACGTCATCGAGGGTCGCTACAAGTACATCGAGAAGATCGGCAAGGGTGCATTCGGCACCGTGCTGCTGATGGAGGACGCGGTCGTCGACGAACGACTGATCCTCAAGTTCCTGAATCCCAACGTCTCCTCGGACGAAGAAATGATGAAGCGCTTCGTCCACGAATTGCGCTATTCCCGCAAGATCACCCACCGCAACGTGATCCGGATCTACGACTTCCTGAACCTGCAGGGCGCGTACGCCATCTCCATGGAATACTTCCCCTCACATACGCTGAGCGGGGAGTATCCCAACAACAAACCGATGGACATCTCGAAGGCCCTGCGGTTCTCGCGCGATATCGCGACCGGCATGGCAGTCGCCCACCAGGCCGGCGTCATCCACCGTGACCTGAAGCCCGCCAACATCCTCGTCAACGACGAGGGCCTGCTCAAGATCGTGGACTTCGGCGTCGCCGCGGCCGCGGCCAGCGGCGACACACAGCTCACGAAGACCGGGTACGTCATCGGTTCGCCGAAGTACATGGCGCCGGAGCAGATCCTCGGCAAGAAGGTGGACGAGACGGCCGACATCTACAGCGTCGGCGTGATCATGTACGAGATGGCGACCGGCGTCCCGCCTTACAGCCGTGGCGATCACATGTCCGTGATGTACCAGCACGTCCAGGGCAAGGCCAAGGCCTGCCAGGAGATCAATCCGCAGATACCCGACGAGTACGCCACCATCATCGCCAAGGCCATGTCCGTGGACAAGACCAAGCGCTATCAGTCGATGGGCGAACTCACCGAGGCACTCGACAAGCTCGCCATCTGACGAGGTCACGGTGCCGCCATCCGGGCGGACTCAATTCTCAAAACTGTGATGTCGCTCTGGAATGCGACATAATTTCCGCCTAGGATGGCTGCAACTAACTGATTTACGGGAGTTCGGGCGGCAATGGCTCGCATCGACGCTTTCCTGAAACTCGGCCTCGCGCAAGGCTGTTCCGACGTCCACCTGGCGGTCGGCGTGCCGCCCATGCTGCGCATGAACGGCGACCTCATGCCGATCAAGTTCCGCCAGCTCTCGGATACGGAGCTCGAGAACTACGTGCTCGAGATCCTGACCGAGAATCAGAAAGAGAAGCTGGCCCAGGGCCACGACCTGGACTTCTCCTACGTCGGCGAGCAGGGCGGGCGCTTCCGTGTCAACGTGTTCCGCAAACAGACGGGCTACGGCGCCGTGTTCCGGTACATCCCCGGCGACGTGCCGTCGCTCGATCAGCTCCAGATGCCGCCGGTGATACGCAAGTTCTGCGACTATCACCAGGGCATGGTGCTGGTCACCGGTTCCACCGGGACAGGCAAGTCGACGACGCTGGCCGCGATGATCAATCATCTGAACGAGACGCGGAGCCTCAATATCATCAGCCTCGAGGACCCGATCGAATTCGTGCACCCCAGCAAGAAATGCCAGGTGATTCAGCGCGAGCTCGGCACGCACCTGACGTCGTTCGCCGACGGCGTCCGCTCCGCGATGCGCGAGGACCCGGACGTGATCCTGGTCGGCGAGTTGCGCGACGCGGAAACGATCTCGATGGCGATGACCGCCGCAGAAACCGGTCATCTCGTGCTCGGCACGCTGCACACGACCGGCGCGGTCAAGACCATCGACCGTATCATCGATGCCCTGCCCGGCGAGCTGCGCGAACAGACCAAGGCGTTCCTGTCCATGAGTCTGAAGGCGGTCGTCACCCAGGTGCTGTGCAAGACCCCCGACGGCCGCGGCCGGCGTGCAATCGTCGAGATCCTGGTCAATAACCGGGCCATCTCCAAGCTCATCCAGACCGACCAGACCCATCAGATCCCGTCGCAGCTGCAGACCGGCAAGGATCTCGGCATGCAATTGCTCGACCAGGCGTTGCTGGAGGCGATCAACCGCAAGGAAGTCGACCCCGACGATGCCTTCCGTTTCGCCAACGACAAGCGTAAGTTCGCGCGCTTCGTCACGGACACCAGCCTCGTCCCGACCCTGGCGGCCGAGACTGCGGACAGCGAGTAGGCACGGATGAAGATCGACCAGTACCTCGAGGCCGCTCTCGCGAAGAATGCTTCCGACCTGCACTTCGTGTCGGGCGACCCCGTCCGCGTGCGCGTCCACGGCGATCTGCATATCCTGATGGACGAGCACCTCGACACGGAGACTGCGAGCGAAGCCTTGTTCGAGATCATGGACGGCACGACGCAGCGCCATTTCTCCTCCAACGACGCCGCAGACTTCGCCTACGCCATCCCGGACGTGTCGCGTTTCCGCGTCAACGTGTTCCGGCACCTGAACGGTATCGGAGCGATCTTCCGCGCGATCCCGTCGCAGGCCATTTCGCTCGAAGAGCTCAAGATGCCGAAGGTCATCCACACGCTGTGCAGACAGACGCAGGGCATGATCCTCGTCACGGGCAAGACGGGTTCCGGCAAGTCGACGACGCTCGCGGCGATGATCGATGCGATGAACAGCAGAATGAAGGGCCACATCCTGACGATCGAGGACCCCATCGAGTTCGTGCACTCGACGAAGCGCAGCCTGGTCAGCCAGCGCGAGGTCGGAATGCACAGCGACTCCTTCGCGGAAGCGTTGCATTCCGCTTTGCGTGAGGATCCGGACGTCATCCTGGTCGGCGAGATGCGTGACCTCGAGACGATCAGCATCGCGGTCACGGCCGCCGAGATGGGTATCCTGGTAATGGGTACCCTGCACACGAACGGCTCCGCGGCGACGGTCGATCGCATCATCAACTCGTTTCCGGCCGACAAGCAGGGGCACATCCGCACGATGATCTCCACGTCGTTGCGCGGCGTCGTCTCACAACAGCTGCTGCCCACCCGGAACCACGCCGGCCGCGTGGCCGCGCTCGAGGTGCTGATCAACACGCCGGCAGTCGCCAACCTGATCCGCCAGGGCAAGCTCGACCAGCTCGAGACCGCGATGCAGTCGGGAGGCTCGGTCGGCATGCAGACCATGGACTCCGCGCTGATGGAGCTGCACCGGCAGGGCCAGATCTCCGGCCGCGAGGCTTACCAGCAGGCGAACAACAAGGCGAAGTTCGAACGCCTGATGGAAGAAGACTGAAACCGAATTTGCCGCCGCGCGGCGCGGTACCCATGGCATAATCGCGGCCTTTGATCCCGCAGGCCCCGAAGCCGACCGCAAGCCCGACGATGCCGCGCAAAACACGCAAAATCCTCGTCACGAGCGCCCTGCCGTATGCCAACGGCGACCTCCACATGGGCCATCTCGTCGAGTACATCCAGACCGACATCTGGGTGCGCTTCCAGAAGCTGCGAGGCCACACCTGCACCTACGTGTGTGCGAGCGACGCGCACGGCACGCCGATCATGATCAAGGCGCGCGAACTCGGCGTCGCTCCCGAGGAACTCACGACCCGTGTCTCGGAGGCGTTCGTCCGCGATTTCGCGGCGTTCGACATCGGTTTCGACAATTACTACACGACCCATTCTCCAGAGAATGAAGCGCTGACGGTCGAGATGTTCGAAGCGCTCAGGGACAACGGCGACATCTATACGCGCACGATCGAACAGGCCTACGACGAGAAGGAAGGGATGTTCCTGCCGGACCGCTTCGTACGCGGGACCTGCCCGCGCTGCAGGAGCGCCGACCAGTACGGCGACGCCTGCGAGGTCTGCGGCGCCACGTATACGCCGGCCGATCTGATCGATCCCGTGTCGGTGCTGTCCGGCACGCGACCGATCAAGCGCGAATCGGAGCACTACTTCTTCCGGCTCAGTGCCTACGAGGAGCGCCTGCGCGAGTGGATGCGGGAGGCGGCACTCGACCGCAACGTCGTCTCGAAACTGGAGGAGTGGTTCGCTGCAGGCCTCAGGGACTGGGATATCTCTCGCGACGCGCCCTACTTCGGCTTCCGCATCCCGGGCACCGAGGACAAGTATTTCTATGTCTGGCTGGACGCGCCGGTGGGCTATCCGGCGAGCTTCCTCAACCTGTGCGAGCGCCGCGACGATCTCGACTTCGACGAATACTGGCGCCCCGGCCACGATACCGAGGTGTATCACTTCATCGGCAAGGACATCATGTATTTCCACACGCTGTTCTGGCCGGCCGTGCTGCAGGGCGCGGGCTTCCGCGCGCCGAGCAGCGTCTTCGCACACGGGTTTCTGACGGTCGACGGGACGAAAATGTCCAAGTCGCGCGGCACCTTCATCAAGGCACGCACGTACCTGGACAACCTCGATCCCGCCTACCTTCGCTATTACTACGCGGCCAAGCTGGGACCCACGGTCGATGACATCGACCTGAATCTCGAGGATTTCGTGGCGCGCGTAAACGCCGACCTCGTCGGCAAGCTGGTCAACATCGCCAGCCGCTGCGCGGGCTTCATCAACAAGCGCTTTGGAGGAAGGCTCGCCGACGCCTTGCCGCGGCCCGACCTGCAGGCCGAGGTCGCCGATGCCGCGCAAGACATCGCCGGATTTTTCGAGCGCCGCGAGTATTCGAAGGCGATCCGCAGGATCATGGCGATCGCCGACGGCGCGAATCGTTACATCGACGAAGCGAAACCCTGGCAGCTGATCAAGGATGAGGCCAAGCTCGACGAAGTCCAGGCCGTCTGCACGCAGGGATTGAACCTGTTCCGCAGCCTGATGATCTACCTGGCGCCTGTCATCCCGACGGTGGCCGCAAGAGCGCGCGAGTTTCTCGGCGAGCACGACTGGACCTGGGATTCGGCGGCGGAGCCCTTGCTCGGCGCCGGTATCAACGACTTCGAACCGCTGCTCACGCGAGTAGAGACCGAACGGGTGAACCGGATGGTGGAACAATCGAAAGACACTTCGGGCAATGCTGCGACCGGCGCCGAGACGCCGGAGATCGGCATCGACGATTTCCTCAAGTTGGATCTGCGTGTCGCGAGGATCGAGAGCGCCGAACTCGTGGACGGCGCCGACAAGCTCGTCAGGCTGACGCTGGAAACCGGCGGCGCCACGCGCCAGGTCTTCGCCGGCATCCGCGAGGCCTACGACCCCGGGACTCTGGCCGGCCGCCACGTTATCCTTGTGGCCAACCTGGCCCCGCGCAAGATGCGATTCGGCGTCTCCGAAGGCATGGTCCTGGCGGCGGGGCCCGGCGGCAGCGACATCTTCCTGCTGTCGCCGGACGAAGGCGCCGAACCGGGAATGCGCGTAAAGTAACAGCGACATGACCGAAATCATCGCCATCCTCGTCGGAACGGTGCTGGTCAACAACTTCGTGCTGACGCGGTTCCTCGGCCTGTGCCCGTTCATGGGCGTGTCACGCAATCTCGAGGCCGCCGCCGGCATGTCGCTGGCCACCGCCTTCGTCCTGACATTGTCTTCCGCTACGGCCTATCTGCTGCACCGGTATGTGCTCGTGCCGCTCGACCTCGAGTACCTGCGGACGATCGCCTTCATCCTCGTCATCGCGGCGAGCGTGCAGTTCACCGAGATCATGGTCCGCCGTCTGAGCCCGCTGCTGCACCAGGTGCTCGGCATTTTCATCCCGCTTATCGCGACCAATTGCGCGGTACTCGGTGTCGCGCTGCTCAACGTCCAGTCATCGAAGGGCTTCGTGCAATCGGTGTTTTTCGGGTTCGGTGCATCCGCCGGGTTTGCCCTCGTCCTCGTCCTGTTCGCCGCAGTCCGGGAGCGCCTCGCGGCATCCGACGTGCCGATGCCGTTCCGAGGCACTGCGATCGCCCTGATGACGGCCGGCATCATGTCGCTCGCCTTCATGGGTTTCTCGGGCATGGCCAGACCGTGACGTGATCGCCGATGTGGACGGCAATCCTGACCATCTCGGCGCTTGCCCTGGTCGCCGGCCTCGCGCTGGGCATCGCCTCGCGCACGCTGCCCGCCGACCGCAGCAGCTTGGTCCTGCAGGTCGATGAGCTGCTGCCGCAGACCCAGTGCGCGCAGTGCGGCTACCCCGGTTGCCGGCCGTATGCGGTGGCGATCGTCGAAGACGGCGCGCCGATCAACCTCTGCCCGCCGGGGGCCGACGCCACGGTCCGCCGCCTCGCCAGCCTGCTCGGACGAGATCCGGCACCCCTCACGGAACCGGCGCCGGCATCCCGGATCGTCGCAGTGATCGACGAGTCGCGCTGCATCGGCTGCGTGCATTGCCGCAGCGCCTGTCCCGTCGACGCCATCGTCGGCGCCCATCAACTGATGCACACGGTGATCGCTGCCGAATGTACCGGTTGCGAACTCTGTATCGCACCCTGCCCCGTCGATTGCATCAGCATGCAGGCACGTTCGTGAGCGCTCCGACCTACGACCTCGGCAAGTTGCACGGCGGCCTGCGGCTTACGGCTCACAAGGAGGAATCGACCGCCGCGCCCATCCAGCACGTCCCGGTGCCCGCCCAACTCGTGTTGCCGCTCACCCAGCATTCGGGCGATCCGGCCCAGCCGGTCGTCGACATCGGCGAGACCGTACTCAAAGGGCAATTGATCGCGAGCCCGGACGGCCGGCTCGGCGCACCGGTGCATGCCCCCTCGTCCGGCAAGGTGCTCGCGATCGAACCCTGGCCGGTGCATCGTCGCCACGGCGACAACGCGCCGTGCATCGTGATCGCCTGCGACGGAGCGGATCGTGCGCTGGAAATCCCCCGACCGGCGGCCTGCTACGACGACCTGCCCGGCGATCTGCTGTTCGAGAGGATCCTCGAAGGCGGCATCGTCGGGCTCGGCGGCGCCGCCTTCCCGACGGCGCAGAAACTGATGCAGGCGGCTTCCGGGGACCTCGAATTCCTTATCCTGAACGGCGTCGAGTGCGAACCCTATATCAGCTGCGACGACGCATTGATGCGTGAGCGCGCACGCGAGATCGTCGGCGGCGCGCGGATCCTGATGCGCGCGTTGCGCCTCGAACATTGTTACGTCGTCGTCGAGAGCGACAAGCCCGAGTCGATCCGCGCACTCGGCGAGGCACTCGCCGGTGTCGACGACGCACGTCTCACCCTGAAGCAGGTGCCGACGATCTATCCGTCCGGCGGCGAGGACCAGCTCGTGCAGCTCGTCACCAATCGGGAGGTTCCGAGCGGCGGCCTGCCGTCCGACGTCGGCTGCCTGGTCCAGAACGTCGGTACCGCGGCGGCGATCCACGACTGGATCGTGGACCGCGAGCCGTTAATCTCGCGCGTTACGACGGTGACCGGTGACGGCGTCGCAAAGCCGATGAACGTGCTGGCACGGCTCGGCACGACCGTCGCCGACATCGTCGCATTTGCAGGCGGCTACACCGAGCGCGCGAAACGCCTCATCGTCGGCGGACCCATGACCGGCAAATCCGTGACGACCGACCGGGTCCCGCTGGTGAAGGCCAGCAACTGCATACTGGTCCTCGGCGACATACCCGCCGTCGCCCCCGAGAAGCCCTGCATCCGCTGCGGCGAATGCGCCGAGGTGTGCCCGGTACAGCTCCTCCCGCAGCAACTCTACTGGTATGCCTGCGCGGACGACGAGGCGAAACTGCGCAGTTACGGACTGACGGACTGCATCGAATGCGGCTGTTGCGACCTCGTGTGCCCGAGTCATATCCCGCTGACGGCGGATTTCCGCGTCGCCAAGGCCCGCATCCGCGAGATGGCCGACGAGAAAGCCCGTGCCGAGCGCGCCCGCCGGCGCTTCGAAGCCCGCAACCAGCGGCTCGACGCGGAGCAGCGTGACCGGGAACGGGAACTCGCTGCTCAGAAAGAGCACGCAAAGAAGGCCGGCCCGCGAGCGATCGCCGAGATCCTCGAACGCCAGCGCTCGAAGGACAAGGACTGAGCGTGGAATTCACCCGCAGCGAAGCGCCTTACCTCGCACCGCGCGCGGACGTCGCCGCCACGATGCTGCAGGTGCTCGCGGCCCTCGTGCCCGCGGCGCTGGCCCACGTCTGGTATTTCGGCCCGGGTTTCCTCTTCAACCTGATCATCGCGTCGCTGTTCTGCATCGGCGGCGAGGCCATGATGATGCACCTGCGCGGCCGCGCGCCCGAGACTGCCCTGGCAGACTACAGCGCCCTCGTCACGGCGACCCTGCTGGCTTTCTGCCTGCCGTCACTGACACCCTGGTGGGTCACGGCGACCGGATCGCTGTTCGCCATCGTCGTCGCGAAGCATCTGTATGGGGGTATCGGATTCAACATCTTCAATCCGGCGATGGCCGGCTACGTCGTCATCCTCGTGGCCTTCCCGATGGAGGTCAACCTGTGGGTCGCGCCGCGCATGGGCGACATCGACTACGTCCACCTGACGATGCTGCAGACCGTCACTTACACGTTGACCGGCTCCCTGCCGGATGCGCTCACCTTCGACGCAATCAGCCGTGCCACGCCGCTCGATGCCATGCAGTCGGGCCTCAGGACCATGCACACCTTCGCCGAGGTGCGCACGAATCCGCTGATGGGCGATTTCGGCGGCCGCGGCTGGGAATGGATCGGTAATTTCGTCGCCATCGGCGGCTTCTGGCTGCTCGTGAAGAAGATCATCCGCTGGCAGATCCCGACCGGCGTGTTCGCCGGCCTGCTGATCCCGGCAGGGCTCATGTACATCATCTCGCCGGGCGCGAACGCCAGCCCGGGATTCCACCTGTTCTCGGGCGCGACGATCCTGTGCGCCTTCTTCATCGCGACCGACCCGGTGTCGGCGGCGACGAGCCCGAAGGGCCGGCTGATCTACGGCGTCGGCATCGGGTTCCTCGTCTACTGCATCCGCAAGTGGGGTTCGTATGCGGACGGCGTGGCATTCGCCGTGCTGCTCATGAACATGGCGACGCCGGCGATCGACTACGTCACCCGACCGAGGATCGTCGGCCACGGCCGCGACAGCACGCCGCCATGAAGACCCGGGGAATCGTGAAGACCGGCGCGACGCTGGCATTGATCGCCGCGATCTGCACGGCGCTGGTCGCCGGTACCTGGCGCATCACCCGCGATCGCATCGCGGCGAACCGGAAGGCCCAGCTCGAGCAAAGCCTCGCTCCTGCCCTGGCGGATCTCGTGTATGACAGCGGCGTCACCGAATCCCGGCTGGTCATACCGCCGACGGACGAACTGCCCGGGGCGGGACCGGTACTTGTCTATCGCGTCTTCTCCGCGGACAAACCGGTTGCCGCATTGTTCATCGTCACCGCCCGCGACGGTTTCTCCGGACCCATCCGGATACTCGTCGGCGCGGACTACGACGGTTCGGTGACCGGCGTGCGGATCCTCGAGCACCATGAGACGCCGGGCCTTGGCGACAGGATCGACCAGTCGAAATCGGACTGGGTGTACCAGTTCGACGGCCGCTCCATCGGTGATCCGCCGGCTGACCACTGGTCCATACACGAAGATGGCGGCGACTTCGATCAGCTCACCGGCGCATCGATCACGCCGCGCGCGGTGATCAAGGCCGTACGCGACACCTTGCTATACTACGAGGCCCACCGTGAAGAGATCTTCACGCTCCCTGCGACCGTGGACGAAGATAAGGACGAGGAATGACGCGCGGCGGATTCGTGGACCGTCTGAAGGCGGGGCTCTGGAAGGACAACCCGGGCCTCGTGCAGCTGCTCGGCCTGTGTCCGTTGCTCGCCGTTACCACGAGCCTCGTCAACGGATTCGGCTTGGGGCTGGCCACGCTCCTCGTGCTGACCGTCTCGAACGGCCTGGTATCGGCGACGCGGCGCTGGATACGGCACGAGATCCGTATCCCGATCTACGTGCTGATCATCGCCAGTCTCGTCACCTGCGTCGAACTCGTCTTCGAAGCCTGGTTCCCGGCGCTGGATCGCTCGCTCGGTATCTTCATCCCGCTCATCGTGACGAACTGCGCGATCGTCGCGCGTGCGGAAGTCTTCGCGTCGCGCAATCCGGTGCTGCCCAGTCTCGCCGACGGCATCGGCATGGGCGCGGGCTTCGCGGCGACGCTGATGGCGCTTGGCGCGTTCCGGGAACTCGTCGGCCAGGCCTCGATCCTGTCCGGACTGGACATGCTCACCGGCGGGGAACGCTTCGCCGGATTCGGGCTGGGCCACGGCGGCCTGCTGCTCGCGATCCTGCCGCCCGGGGCTTTCTTCAGCCTGGGCCTGGCAGTGGCCGCGAAGAACGCGATCGACCGCCGGCGCCGGACGTCGCGCAGCGAGACGATGCGGCCCGGCTTCCGCAGGCCGGCGTGAACAGGGAGAAACGTACCGCCATCTTCGAGACGCTGCGCGCGCTCGATCCGGAACCGACGACGGAACTCCGCTACCGCTCGCCGTACGAGCTGCTGGTCGCGGTGATCCTGTCGGCGCAGGCGACCGACGTCAGCGTGAACAAGGCGACCGAGGCACTGTACAAGGTCGCCAACACGCCGCGAGCGATGCTCGCGCTCGGACTGACCGGCCTGAAACGCCACATCCGAACGATCGGACTCTACAACAACAAGGCGGCGAACATCATCGAGACCTCGCGGATCCTTGTCGACGAATACGGGGGCGAGGTCCCGCGCACGCGCGAGGAACTGGAGCACCTGCCGGGCGTCGGCCGCAAGACCGCCAACGTCATCCTGAATACCGCGTTCGGGGAACCGACAATCGCGGTCGACACGCACATCTTCCGGGTCGCCAACCGCACCGGCATCGCGCCCGGCAAGACCCCGCTCGAGGTCGAGAAACGGCTGCTGCGGCTCGTCCCGGAAGAATTCCGCAAGGATGTGCATCACTGGCTCATCCTGCACGGCCGCTACGTCTGCAAGGCCCGCAAACCTTTATGCGCCGAGTGCGCAATAGCGAAATGGTGCGAGTACCGGCACAAGGTGGCAGCATGATCTTCGGGCAGGACCGCGACGAATTGCGCGGGATGTTTGCCGAGGCCTGGCGCAAACATCGCGGCGGCGAGCTGATGTCGACATTGGAAGCACAGATCGCGAACGTGATCGCGGATCATCCCGAGTATCACGAGGACGTGACAGGCGACCTCGGCCGGGACTTCCCCGTCGAGGAAGGCCGCAGCAACCCGTTCCTGCACATGGCCCTGCACCTCGGGATCCGCGAGCAGGTGGCGCTCGATCGGCCAGCCGGTGTCCGGGCGGTGTTCGAACGGGTCGCGGCGGACGCGGGCAGCAGTCACGAGGCGGAACATCGCCTGATCGACTGCCTGGCGGAGACCCTGTGGGAGGCCCAGGGCCGCGGCGAGGCGCCACAGGACGCAGCCTTTCTCGATCGCCTGCGTCAGCTCTGATGTAATAATCGCAGGCGTGCCAGGGTCTTTTAACGCATGACGACGAATCCACAATACCCGGTTGCGGGCGCGGGGCTCGGCCTGCGCCGGCCGCTCGCGGACAAGCTCAAAGCCGTGCCGGCCGGCGAGATCGACTTCATGGAGATCGCACCGGAGAACTGGATCCACGTCGGCGGCGCGCTGGGCAGGAAGCTGCGCTGGTTCACCGAACGATACCCGTTCGTGCTGCACGGACTGTCGCTGTCGATCGGATCCCCGGCGCCACTCGACGAACGGCTGGTCCGCGACATCGGCGAGTTCATGACCGAACACGGCATCGAGATGTACTCGGAGCATCTCAGCTACTGCGGCGACGACGGGCATCTCTACGACCTGATGCCGATACCGTTCACGGAGGAGGCAGTCCGTTACGTCGCCGGTCGCGTGCGCCGCGTACAGGACCTGCTCGGGCGCCGCATCGCGCTCGAGAACGTCTCCTACTACGCGCCGGCGGACACGACGATGGACGAGGCGGATTTCATACTCGCCGTGCTCGACGAGGCGGACTGCGATCTCATGCTCGACATCAACAACATCGTGGTGAACAGCATCAACCATCGCTACGATGCTCACGAGTTCATGCTGCGGATGCCGGCGGAGCGGATCCGCTATTTCCACCTCGCGGGCCACTACGTCGAAGCCGAAGACCTGCGCATCGACACGCACGGCGCGGCGGTCGGAGAACAGGCCTGGGCCTTGCTCTCCGATGCCTACGCGCATTTCGGCGTCGTGCCGACCCTGCTGGAGCGGGATTTCAACTTCCCGCCGATCGAGGAGCTGCTCGGCGAGCTGCGCCGCATCCGCGCGTTGCAGGCCGAAGCCGACAGCAAGGCTGCGGCACATGGCTGAACTTCCCGGGTTTCAACGCAAACAGTTCGAGTTCGCGGCGCATATCCGCGATCCCGAACACGCGCCTGCGCCCGAGGGCATCGAGGATCGCCGGATGGCGATCTACCGGGAGCTGTTCTTCAACAACCTGCGTAAACTGCTCGGCGGCATGTTCCCCGTCACCCGCAAGCTGCTCGGCGGCGAGCGATGGGACGGGCTGATCCGCGATTTTCTGCGCGAACACCGGGCGCAGACGCCCTATTTCCTGCAGCTGCCGCGCGAATTCCTCGCATTCATTTCCGGGGAGCACGCGTCCGCGGAAGACGACCCGCCGTTCCTCGTCGAACTCGCGCACTACGAGTACGTCGAACTCGAACTGGCGATCTCCGAGGCGCAGGACGACCTCTCCGGCGTCGATCCGGACGGCGACCTGCTCGCCGGCACACCGGTCAGGAGCGCGCTGGCCTGGATCTTCACCTACCGCTACCCGGTACACCGCATCACGCCCGAGTTCCGGCCGGAAGAACCGGCGCCGCAACCCGTATGCCTCGCCATCTATCGCGACGCCGACGACGAGGTTCGCTTCTTCGAACTCAATCCCGTCACGGCGCGACTGCTGGAGCTGATCGAAAACAACGCCGCTCGCCGATCCGGTGCCGGCCTGTTGCGATCGCTGGCTGAGGAGATCGGCTATGACGACGTCGATGCGCTGATACGGCACGGCGCTGACGCACTCGCAGAGATGCGGCGGCTCGGAATCGTGACTGGCACCCGGCCGGCCGCCACGGAGTAAGCTCATGCAGGCACTGCATCGATTCTGGCAACACTACATCGCCGGCATACTCAACCCTGTCGGCGACTGGGTCGGACTCCTGCCGATCCGACTGCTCATGGCCTGGGAATTCTGTTCCGCAGGCACGATGAAGCTCCGTGGCGAGAATTGGTTCGCCAGCATTCAGGACAACTTCCCGTTCCCGTTCAACGTGATCCCGGTGGACGTCAGCTGGCACCTGGCGACGTGGACCGAGATCATTGGCGCGATCGGACTCGCGATCGGCCTCGCCACCCGGTTCTGGGCGTTCAGCCTGATCGTCGTCACGATCGTCGCGATCGCCGGCGTGCACTGGCCCATGCACTGGTCCAGCCTCGAGGAATTGTGGATGGGTTACGCCGTCCGTGACATGGGTTTCGGCAACTTCCGCATCCCCTTGCTGTTCATCGCGATGCTGGTACCGCTGCTGCTGAATGGGGCGGGCAAGGTCAGTGTCGACCACTGGATCGCGCGCAGCATTGGGAAACAAGCTGACGTCTGAGACAATCCGCCGATGGCGGACATGCGCGAATTCGAAGAGGTCGAACTGCACGGTATGCTGGCCTGGCATGCGGCGGCGTCACGGCTCGGCTCGCACGAATTCGACTGGTCGATTCGGGCCCTCGGCGGCGCCTGTTGCTCCGTGTCGACGTCGGAGCCCAGCATCCTCGTCAACCGCGTCATGGGTCTGGGTCTCGAACGTGCTCCGACGCACGACCACCTCGTCGGCATCCGGACACTGTATGCCGACGCCGGCGTCGGGCGCTTCTTCCTGCACGTCGTCCCCGACTTGCTGGGCCCCGATCGGGAACAACTCCTGACCGATGCGGGCTATGTGAAGTACAGGGGCTGGATGAAGTTCAGCCGGAGCGCAGACGCGGCGGGCACTGGCAACACGGGTCTGTCCATGCGCCGCATCGACGCGGCGCATGCCGCCGACTTCGCGGCCATCGCGTGCAATGCTTTCGACATCGGCGCGCCGTTTCGATCCGCGACGGCCGCACTCGTGGACGCATCGGGATGGCAGGTGTACATGAGTTTCGACGGCGATCGTCCGGCAGGCACGGGGGCCCTCTTCCGGCACGGGCGGACAGCTTCCGTCGACTTCGGTGCGACACATCCGGATTTTCGGCGGCGGGGGTCGCAGAAAGGTTTGCTGAATGCCCGCATCCGCGATGCGGCCGCGGACGGCTGCACGACGATCGTTACGATGACCGGCGAGGCGGTACCCGGCGATGCTCAGCAATCCTATCGGAACATACTCAAGGCGGGGTTCGCCGAGCACTACCTGCGCGAGAACTGGATCCCGGCCGGTACCTGACGCTCAGTCCGCGGTTTCCGCCACCCGCACTTCCAGCGCGAACGAACACTCGGCAGTCAGCGAGTTCGTGACCAGGCACGAATCCTCGGATTTCTCCAGCAACTTGCGCGCACGCTCCTCGTTGGTGCCCTGCGGTACGTCCAGAATCACGCGAATGTCGAAATGTGTAAATCGCGTCACGCGGTCGATGCGGTCGAGATCGCCGACAACGCGGCACTCGAGTTCGTCCCAGTCGAGCTTGGCGGCACGCGTCACGGCCCGGAAGTGAAGAATGAAACAATCCGCGACCGCACCGACGAGCAGCGTTTCAGGAGACCAGCGATCGCCCGGCCCGCCGAACTCCGCCGGGCCGGCGGACTCGATGTCCTCCAGGCCCGGGCTCGAAATACGGACGTTACCCGTGGCGCCGCCGGCGGCAGCAGCGACATAGTGATGGGGATACTCCTGCATCGCGTGCCTCCTGAAAATCCGGTCAAGGGTCGGTTACAGCGGTACGCGTCGCAATACGTAGTTGACACAGCGGTGTACCAGGCAATGTGAACGCCGTTCCGAACGTCGCAGGCTAGCTGTAGGACAATTTCCGGTCGAGCACGATGCCGACCGTCTGGCATAGGAAGATGAATAGGCAGGAATAATCGAAAATAGCTGTTACCGTTTCCGCGGCATGTACAGGTCGGTCAGCGTACCCTCGAACGCCTCTGCCGCGAATGCGACCGTTTCCGACAGCGTCGGATGCGGATGGATCGTCAGGCCGATGTCCGCCGCGTCGGCGCCCATCTCGATGGCCACGGTGATCTCGGAGATCAGGTCGCCCGCATTCGGTCCGACGATGGCGCCGCCGAGGACGCGGCCGGAACCGCGGTCCCAGAGCAGTTTCGTGAAGCCTTCCGGGCGACCCAGCGACAACGCCCTGCCGCTCGCCGCCCACGGGATCTGCGTCTTCTCGAAGTCGATGCCGTCCGCCCTGGCTTGCGTCTCCGTCAGCCCGACCCAGGCGATCTCCGGGTCCGTGTAGGCGACGGAAGGAATCGCGCGCGCGTCGAAGTGGCTCTTCTGTCCGGCTGCGACCTCCGCCGCGACCCGGCCTTCGTGCGTCGCCTTGTGCGCCAGCATCGGTCCGGGCACCAGGTCGCCGATTGCGAAGATGTGCGGCACGTTGGTGCGCATCTGCCCGTCGACGGCGATGACACCGCGCTCCCCCACCTCGACACCGGCCTTGTCCGCCTCGAGCTTGTCGCCGTTGGCCCGGCGGCCCACCGCGACAAGCACCCGGTCGTAGACGCCGAGCTGCTGCGCGTCCTTACCCTCGAAACGCACCTCGATACCGGGGATCGTCGCACGCATGCCGGTCACGCGCGTCGAAGTCATGATGGCCTCGTAACGCGGCTGGATGAACTTGAGAAAGGGCCTGAGCAGATCTTTGTCCGTGCCCGGCATCAGCGAGTCGGTCAGCTCGACGACGCTGACGTCGGTGCCCAGCGCGCGGTAAACGCAGGCCATCTCGAGGCCGATGATGCCGCCGCCGACGACCAGCATGCGTTTCGGCAGCGGAGCGAGCTCGAGCGCACCGGTCGAATCGATGATGCGCACGTCGTCCGGCAGATCCGGCAGCATCGCGGGCTCCGAACCCGCGGCGATGATGCATTTCGCGAATCCGACGGTCTCGTCGTTGTCCAGCCGCAGCGTATTGGCCGATTCGAATTTCGCCGTGCCGCGGACGACACGGACCTTGCGCTGTTTCGCGAGCTGGGAGAGTCCGCCCGTCAGCTTGCCGACTACCTCGTTCTTCCAGCCGCGCAGCGCCATCGCGTCGATCCTCGGCTGGCCGAACTTAATGCCGTGCGCCGCCATCGCGGCGGCGTCGTCGACGACCTTGGCCGCGTGCAGCAGGGCCTTCGACGGGATGCAGCCGACGTTCAGGCACACGCCGCCGAGTGTTTCCCGGCGATCGATCAGTATCACGTCGAGACCGAGATCGGCCGCCCGGAACGCCGCGGTGTAGCCGCCCGGCCCAGCGCCGATCACCACGAGTTCGGCCGAGTGCGTCGTACCTTCCGGCGCGGCCCTCGTCGCAGCCTGGATCTCGTCGGCCGACATCGTCCGGGTCTCCGAGCCGTCATAGGGCGCAGCCCGCTCCGGCTCCGGTTCCTTTTCGACGGCTTTCGCGTCCGGCGGCTCGGCCGGCGCTTGCGCGGGTTGGTCCGCGGAGTCCTCTGCTTCGACCGTCGCCACGACGTCGCCCGTCGACACGCGGTCACCCGTCTTGACGCGGACCTCGACGATGGTGCCCGCGTGCGACGCCGGCACGTCCATCGCCGCCTTGTCCGTCTCGAGCGTGACGAGGCCGTCTTCGACGGCGACGCTATCACCGGGCACGACGAGGATCTCGATCACCTCCACGTCGGAGAAATCGCCCAGGTCGGGGACCTTGAGCTCGACCTGCGAGCTCACTTTGATGCGCCTTCGAGCAGACCGTCGACGTCGCCGAGCATCTCTGAAAGATAGGTCGTGAACCGCACGGCGGCCGCACCGTCAATGACCCGGTGGTCGTACGACAGCGACAACGGCAGCATCAGGCGGGGCTCGAACCCGGAGCCGTTCCACACCGGCTGCATCGACGAGCGCGATACGCCGAGTATGGCGACTTCCGGTGCGTTGACGATCGGCGTAAACGCCGTGCCACCGATGCCGCCGAGGCTCGAGATCGTGAACGACGCACCCTGCAGTTGATCGGCCTTGAGCTTGCCGTCGCGGGCCGCCGCCGACAGTTCCGCAAGCTCGGTGGCGAGTTCGTAGACGTCCTTCGTGTCCGCATTGCGGATCACGGGCACCATCAGGCCCTGCTCGGTGTCGGCCGCGAAACCCATGTGGATGTATTTCTTGAGCACGAGGCTCTCGCCGTCTTCCGACAGCGACGAATTGACCTTCGGAAACTCCCGCAATGCGGCTATCGTGGCCTTGATGATGAACGCGAGCGGTGTCAGCGAGATACCGCGTTCTTTGGCCGGGCCTTTGAGTTCCTGGCGCTTCGCCTCGAGGTCCGTGATGTCCGCGAGGTCGTGCTGCGTGACGTGCGGCAGGTTGATCCAGCTCGCCTGCAGCCGCGGCCCGGCAATCTTCTGGATGCGCGTCAGCGGCTGTGTCTCGATCTCGCCGAACTTCGCGAAATCGACGCTCGGCGTCTTCGGCAATGCACTGCCGGCCGCCGGCGCCGCGGCTCCCGTCAGGATGGCCTTGACGAAGGCCTTGACATCATCGTGCAGCACGCGATTCTTCGGGCCGGTGCCCTTGACCTGCGCGAGATCGACGCCGAGCTCGCGAGCGAGTTTTCTTACCGACGGGCTCGCGTGTGCGCGCGCGAAACCCGCCTCGTTGACCGGCGGCAACTCGCTCGGTGCCGACGGGGCGGCTGCGGGGGCCTGCTGTTTCGGCTGCCGGGCGGGCGCTGGAGACGACGCATCCGGCTCGGCCGGCTGCCCCTTCGGTTCTTCTTTCGGCGCGGCGTCGGTTGCTGCTTCTGCCGAGTCATCGGCGCGCGAGGTGCGAGCCTGGATGATGGCCAGCGAGTCGCCCGCCGATACCTTGTCGCCGACGCGCACGAGCACGGATTCGATGCGTCCGCCGACGACGGCCGGCACGTCCATCGCCGCCTTGTCGGTCTCGAGCGTGACCAGAGGGTTGTCGACCTCGACGTCGTCACCGTTCGCGATGTGCACCTCGATGATCTCGACGTCTGAGAAATCGCCGAGGTCGGGAACGACAAGCGTCTGCACGCCGCCGGAGCGGGAATCTTCGCCGCCTTTCTTCGCCGGCGACGCCAACACCGTCGTCTCTCCGCTCGGTTCGTGCCGGATGGCCGGCGCGATGACGACCGTATCGCTCACCTCGACGCGCAGCTTGCCGATCACGTCGCCGGAATTCAGCTTGTCGCCCACCTTGACGTCCAGTGATTCGACGACACCGTTCTCGGGCGACGGCACGTCCATCGCGGCCTTGTCCGTCTCGAGGGTGACGAGGCCGGTTTCCCGTTCGACGCTGTCGCCGGCCGCGACGAGCACTTCGATGACCTCGACGTCCTGGAAGTCGCCGAGATCCGGTACCTTGATGTCGATGACGGCAGCCACGGACCGCAGCGCCTACAATTTCACCGGATCGGGACGGTCCGGATCGATTCCGTAGGCCTTGATCGCCTCGGCCACCGTCTTCTGATCGAGCGCCCCGTCGTCCGCCAGCGTCTTGAGCGCCGTGACCGCGATGAAGCGGGCATCGACCTCGAAGTGCTTGCGGAGCGCGGCGCGGCCGTCGGAGCGGCCATAACCGTCAGTGCCGAGCGAGACGAACCGGCCGGGCACCCAGCGTCGGATCTGATCGGGGATGATCTTCATGTAATCGGTCGCCGCGACGTACGGCCCCGGCCGCCCGGCGAGGCAGCTCTCGACGTAGCACTTGCGGGGTTTCTCCGCGGGGTGAAGCTGATTCCAACGCTCCACCTCGAGCGCGTCGCGGCGCAGCTGATTGAAACTCGTCACGGACCAGACGTCCGCGGGGATCCCGAAGTCCTTGTACAGCAGCTGCGCCGCGCGGATCACCTCGCGCAGGATCGTGCCCGAGCCCATCAGTTGTGCACGAATCTTGCCCTGGCCGCCCACCTGCAGCAGATACATCCCCTTCAGGATGCCGTCCTCCACGCCGGCCGGCATCGCCGGGTGCGGGTAGTTCTCGTTCATGCAGGTGATGTAGTAAAAGACATTTTCCTGCTCGCCGATCATGCGCCGCAGCCCGTCCTGGACGATGACGGCCAGTTCGTACGCGTAAGTCGGGTCGTAAGCGACGCAATTCGGGACCGTCGATGCGGCGACGTGGCTGTGCCCGTCCTGGTGTTGCAGGCCTTCGCCGGCCAGGGTCGTGCGTCCCGCCGTGCCCCCGATGAGGAAGCCGCGCGACTGCTGGTCGCCGCCGGCCCAGATGAAATCGCCGATGCGCTGGAAGCCAAACATCGAATAGTAGATGTAGAACGGCACCATCTGGGTGTCGTGGTTCGAATACGACGTGCCTGCCGCGAGCCAGGAACAGAAGGAGCCGGCCTCGTTGATGCCCTCCTCGAGGATCTGACCCTTCTTGTCCTCGCGGTAGTACATCAACTCGCCGGCGTCCTCGGGCGTATACAGCTGGCCCTGCGATGCATAGATGCCGAATTGCCGGAACATGCCTTCCATGCCGAAGGTGCGCGCCTCGTCGGGGACGATCGGTACGATGTGCTTGCCGATCTGCTTGTCGCGCGCGAGCGCGGTCAGCATGCGCACGAACGCCATGGTCGTCGAGATCTCGCGGTCGCCGGTGCCGTCGAGCTGCGTCTGGAACACCTCGAGGCCCGGTACCGGGAGCGGCGGCGCCTTCCGGCGTCGTTTCGGCAGGTAACCGCCGAGGGCCTTGCGCCGCTCGTGCAGGTATTCGAGCTCGGCACTGTCCTTGTCGGGAACGCAGTACGGGACGGTTTCGAGATCCTCGTCCGCGACGGGGATATTGAAGCGGTCGCGCATCTCGCGGATCGCATCGAGATCCATCTTCTTCTGCTGGTGCGCCGTCATCTGACCCTCGCCGGCGCCGCCCATGCCGAAACCCTTGACGGTCTTGGCGAGGATAACGGTCGGTTGACCCTGGTGCCGGACGGCGGCGTCGTAGGCGGCGTACATCTTGATCGGATCATGGCCGCCGCGATTCAGGCGCCACACGTCGTCGTCCGACATGTCGGCGACCATGGCTTCGGTCTCGGGATGTTTGCCGAAAAACTCCTTGCGCACGTAGGCGCCGTCCTTCGACTTGTAGGTCTGGTATTCGCCGTCGACCGTCTCTTCCATGATACGGCGCAAGTGCCCGCCGTTGTCCTTCGCGAGCAACGGGTCCCAGCGGCTGCCCCAGACGACTTTGATCACGTTCCAGCCCGCGCCGCCGAACGCGGCCTCGAGTTCCTGGATGATCTTGCCGTTGCCGCGCACCGGCCCGTCCAGGCGCTGCAGGTTGCAGTTGACGACGAAGATCAGGTTGTCGAGACCCTCGCGCACCGGCATCGTGATCGCGCCCATCGACTCCGGCTCGTCCATCTCGCCGTCGCCGAGGAAAGCCCAGACCTTGCGGTCGGATGCCGGAATCATTTCGCGGTGCTCCATGTAGCGCATGAAGCGCGCCTGGTAGATGGCCATCATCGGACCGAGGCCCATCGAGACCGTCGGGAACTGCCAGAAGTCCGGCATCAGCCACGGATGCGGGTAGGACGACAGGCCGCCGCCGCCCACCTCGCGTCGGAACCGGTTCAACTGGTGTTCATCGAGGCGACCCTCGAGAAAGGCGCGCGCGTAGATACCGGGCGATGAATGACCCTGCATGAACACGATGTCGCCACCCTGTTCTTTCGTCGGTGCACGCCAGAAGTGGTTGAATCCGACCTCGTACATCGTCGCCGACGAGGCGTAGCTCGAGATGTGGCCGCCGTACTCCGTGCTCTTGCGGTTCGCCCGGACCACCATGGCCATCGCATTCCAGCGGATGTAGGCTTCGATGCGCCGCTCCAGCGAGCGGTCGCCGGGATATTCCGGCTGATGCCCCGGCGCGATGGTGTTCAGGTATGCCGTATTGGGGCTGTACGGCAGGTAGGCGCCGGAACGCCGGGCAAAATCGATGACCTTGTTCAGCAGGAAATGCGCGCGCTCGGGACCGTGCTGCGTCAGCACGGAGTCGATCGATTCGAGCCATTCCGCCGTTTCGATAGGATCGATGTCGTCAAACGGATTGAATCGGCTCATAAATCATTCACAATAGGATTTGGAAATCGCACCAGGCCGTGCGCGGCGGCCTTCGGGGGCGACATATTCGACGTTTGGGTCGTGCCGGTCAAGCGGCCTGCAGGGGATTGTAACGTATGCGCCACACCATACCGGGATTGTCCGGAATTCGCTGCACGCAGCAGAACGGGCCGGTCAGCTCGCGGTCGATCGAGGCGATTGATCAGTTGCTGCTGATACTACCGGAACGGGTTCCCGCCGCCCTCTGGCGCAAGATCCCGAACGGCGCCCGCCTCAAGGCGCTGCTCGGCAGGCGCACACCCGGCGAGGTGCCCGCGCTCCAGACGCGGCTGGCGAACAAACGCCAGACGCTGGTCGTGGCCGGCATGATCGGCGCGGATGCGGGCGCGTTCGAGCAGCTCACGCTCGCACGCAAGCTCGTCTCCGCCGCGACGAGCGAGAAAGCGGGAACCCTCGGCATACTCGTCGCGGGTTTCGATCGCGAGTATCAGGCGGCGCTCGCGAAATCGGCAGTGGCCGCGGCACTGGCAGCGGCATTCTCTCTGCCCCAGTTCAAGCGCAAGCCGATGCCGGAGAAGATCAAGCGCATCCGCCTGCTCGGCCTCGATGCGAGCATCGATCTCGCGCGTACCCAGGCTGAGGCGGCCGGCAACAATCTCGCGCGCTGGCTGACGGCGCAGCCGCCGAACAAGCTCGACGCGATGGAGTATGCGGCGTTCGCAAAAGACCTCGCGAAGGAGCGCGGCTGGGCGTACAAGCGCTACGGTATGGCCGAGCTCGAGCGGCTCGGCGCAGGCGCGTTCCTCGCCGTGGCTCAGGGCAACGACGACGACAGCGCCTCGATCGTGCGCCTGCGCTACCGGCCCGGGAAGGCATCGGCGGCACCCGTGCTGAGCCTCGTCGGCAAGGGCATCATCTTCGATACCGGCGGCATCAACCTGAAGTCATTCACCGCCATGCTCGAGATGCACGGCGACATGCAGGGCAGCGCAGTGGCGCTGGGCACCTTGCTGGCGATCTCCGAGCTGGGACTGCCGATCCCGGTGGATTGCTGGCTCGCGGTCAGCGAAAACCGCACGGGTCCCCGCGCTTACAAATCGCAGGACGTGGTCACGGCGCTCAACGGCAAGACCATCCAGACCATCCACACCGACGCCGAGGGCCGGATGGTGCTGGCCGATACGCTGACGCTCGCGAGCCGCGAGAAACCGCGACTGATGGTCGACTTCGCCACGTTGACGGGCGCGGCGGTCAATGCCCTGACCACGCGAATGAGCGGTGTGTTCAGCAACCGGAGTGCCTGGCATCCGCGCCTCAAGCGCACGGGAAGAACGTGCGGTGAGCGCGTCTGGCCGTTCCCGATCGGTAAGGAATACCTCGACGATCTGAAGAGCGGGGTCGCCGACATCCAGCAGTGTTCCGTCAAGGGCATCGGCGACCATATCCTTGCAGCGACCTTCCTCGCCGAGTTCGTCGAGAACGACACGCCGTGGGTACACGTGGACCTCGCCGCGAGCAATCACAAAGGCGGGCTCGCGCACATCCCGACGGAAGTCACGGGCTTCGGCGTCCGCTACACGTTGAGCCTGTTGCTGGACGAACGCATCCTCGAAACGGAATCCTGAATGAATGACAAGCCCCGCATGGCCGACCGCTTCCGCGGCTTCCTGCCCGTCGTCGTCGACGTCGAGACCGGCGGCTTCAACTCGAAGACCGACGCACTGCTCGAGATCGCGGCGGTATTCGTCGAGATGGACGACGATGAGGTGTTGCGCCGGGGCGAGACCTCCCGCTATCACGTCAAGCCGTTCGAGGGTGCGAACCTGGACCCGGCTTCCCTGGCCGTGAACGGCATCGATCCCGATCATCCGCTGCGCCCGGCCATCGATGAACGCGACGCGCTGCAACGCATATTCCGGGAAGTGCGCCGCGCCGTGAACGACAACGGCTGCCAGCGCGCGATCCTCGTCGGTCACAATGCCGCGTTCGATCTCGGCTTCCTGAACGAGGCGATCACCCGCTCCGCCATCAAACGCAACCCGTTCCACCCGTTCAGCTGTTTCGACACGGCGACGCTGTGCGGCGTGGCGTTCGGCCAGACGGTGCTGTCGCGTGCCGTGGCCGCGGCAGGATTCGCCTGGGACGAATCGCAGGCGCACTCGGCGGCGTACGACGCCGAGATCACCGCAGACCTGTTCTGCGAGATCGTGAACCGGTTCAGGCCGGTGTACGAAAAGGGCCTCGAAAATCGCGGCTGAAGCCGCGCTCGATGACTAGTCCCCGACGCTGTCGAGCAGCTCCTTCAGCTCGCCGGAGTGATACATCTCGACGACGATATCGGATCCGCCGACGAGCTCGCCCTTGACGTAGAGCTGCGGGAAGGTCGGCCAGTTGGAGAATTCCTTCAGCCCCTGGCGGATCTCCTCGTCTTCGAAAATATTGAAATAGGCAAATGGCTTGCCGATCGCGTTCAGCGCCGCCACCGCCTGTCCCGAGAATCCGCATTGCGGGAAGTCGGGAGTGCCCTTCATGTAAAGGAGGACGTTGTGTGCCTTGAGTTGTTCCTCGATACGGGATTTGACATCCATCCCCTGCTACCTCTCATTGAACCTTGATCTGGTTTTCGACCGATTTTACACCCGATGTATCCATGGCAATCGACCCTGCTGCGCTGCGGGCCTGCTGGCTGCCCACCATGCCGGACAGGGTCACCCTTCCCTCGTAGGTCCGGATGCCGATATTGAATTGGCTGAGCACGGCGTCGGCCGCATATTTACTCCGGATACGGGTCGAGATCGCGGAATCCGCCTGCACGACCTCGGGCGGCCGATCGTCTCCGCCGGCCGGATACCGGGCGGCTCCGGAACCGCCCAACATCAGCGCACTGCAGCCCGAAAGGGCCAGAATCACCATCAACAAAACCACCAAGCGCATGAATCGCCTCCGTGCAATCTCGCGATTGTACCTGCAAATGTCCTACAATAGGTGTGGATCAAGATCACACAAATAACGGAGAATTCTTGACATGAACTTCCTCAATTCCGTCGCCGGTACGATCATTGGCGGCATCGTGCTCGCGGTCGTCATCGCCCTGGCCACGATGGGGGTCGTTTTCAACACAGCGAGCTTCATCATGTGGATTCACGTACTCGCCGGCATCACCTGGATCGGCCTGCTGTACTACTTCAACTTCGTGCAGGTACCCGCGCTGGCCGATGCCGCCGCCGACGAAGGCGGTCCGGGCGGTGCCGGCATCACCAAGTACGTCGCGCCCCGTGCGCTCTGGTGGTTCCGCTGGGGTGCGCTGCTGACCTGGCTGTCGGGCGCAAGTGCGCTCGGTCACTACGGCATCTTCGGCGACGCGTTCACGCTGGGCCTCATGGGCGAGACGTTCAACCAGTCCGCAATGCTGATCGGCGTCGGTGCGTGGTTCGGCACGATCATGCTCTTCAACGTCTGGGTCCTCATCTGGCCCAACCAGAAGAAGATCCTCGGCATGAAGCCCGCGACGCCGGAAGAGATCGCCAAGGCCAAGCGCGTCGCTTTCCTCGCCTCGCGGACCAACACCTTCCTGTCGATCCCGCTGGTCATGAGCATGGTGGCCTACGGCCACGGCGGGTTCTTCCTCTAAACCGGATATCGGAAGCACCGCCCGGCGACGGGCGGTGCTTCAGGCCACCGCGCGCGTGACCCGCTTCGGCTCGGAGACGCCGTAGCCTTGTGCGTAGTCGATACCCATGCCGCGCAGCATGGTAATGATCTCCTCGTTCTCGGCGAACTCGGCGATGGTCTGCTTGCCGGTCAGGTGGCCGATCTCGTTGATCGAGCGCACCATCTCGCGGTCGATGGGATCGTGCAGGATCTCCTTGACGAAACTGCCGTCGATTTTCAGGAAATCCACCGGGAAGTGCTTCAGGTAGCCGAACGACGACAGGCCGGTGCCGAAGTCGTCCAGTGCGAATTTGCAACCGAGTTCCTTCAATGCATTGATGAAGCGGTTTGCCTGTGAGTAGCTCGCAATCGCCGCAGTCTCCGTGATCTCGAAGCAGATCTTGGTCGCATCGAGGCCGCTCATCTGGAACTGGTCGATGACGAACGGCAGGAACTTCTCGTCAGCCAGGCTCTGTCCGGACAGGTTGATCGAACACAACAGCAGGCGCTCGCGCTCGTCCGCCTCCGACACCAGCCAGCGGAATGCGCTGCGGATCACCCAGCGGTCGATGTCCTTGGTGATGTTGTAACGCTCGGCCGCCTCGATGAACAGCCCCGGCGAGATGATGCCGCCAGTCTCGTCGCGCATGCGCAGCAGGATCTCGTAGTGCGAGCCCTCCTCCTCCGCCTGCAACGGCTTGATCGTCTGCCGGAACAGTTCGAAGCGGTTCTCCTCGAGCGCGTTGTTGATGCGTGCGGCCCATTGCATCTCGCGCCGGCGCCGCATCAGGTCGATGTCGTTCTCCTGGAAGCTGAGGATGCGATTGCGTCCGGCTTCTTTCGCGGCCTGGCAGGCGCTGTCCGCGGCGCTGAGCAGTGCCGCGACGTCTTCGTTGTCCGCCGAGATCGGCACGACTCCGATACTCACGCCGAGCCGGAAACTGCGGTCATCCCACATGAATTTGTATTCGCTGATCGCGATCCGCAGTGACTCTGCGGTCTGCATCGCTTCGTCCAGCGTGCAACTCTCGAGGAGCACGCCAAACTCGTCGCCACCGAGGCGCGCCAGCGTGTCGCGCCAGCGGATCTTGGATTTCAGCAACGCGCCGAGTTGGCCCAGCAGCGCGTCACCGGCGCTATGCCCGCAGGAGTCGTTGACGATCTTGAACTGGTCGAGGTCGAGATAGCACAGCGCATACGAGGTCTCACGCGCCTTGGCGCTCTTCAGCGCACGCTCGAGCCGGTTCTCGAACTCGCGCCGGTTCACGAGACCGGTCAGGATGTCGTGGCTCGCGTGGTAGCTCAGGCGCCGATTGAGCTCGCGCGATTCGCTGACGTCGTGGAACACCAGCACGCCGCCGGTGACGCTGCCCTTGCCGTCGCGGATCGGCGAGGCCGTACTCTCGATGTAGAGCTCATTGCCATCGCGCCGGATCAGCAGCGTCGGCCGCACGGACTTGATCGCGCGGTTGCGGCGGATCGACACCGCCAGCGGATTCTCGAGCGGCTCGCAGGTCTCCTCGTGGAAGCCGCGGAATATCTCGTCGATGGACCGCCCGCTCGCGTCATCGACCTTCCAGCCGGTCAGGTCCTCGGCGACCGGGTTGATGTACTCGACGACGCAGCCGGAATCCGTCGTGATCACGCCGTCGCCGATCGACTGCAACGTGATCTGCGCGCTCTCCTTCTCGCGAAACAGCGCTTCCTCGTAGAGCTTTCGCTCGGTGATGTCGACCTCGACACCGAGCAGGCGCAGCAGGCGGCCGTTCTCGTCCAGCACGGCCTTGGCGCGGCTGGACATCCAGCGCCAGTCGCCGTTTTGGTGCTTCATGCGATGCACGGACTCGAAGAACGGCGTCTTGCCCTCGAGGTGGTCGCGCATCTTCGACTGCACGCGCGCCATATCGTTGGGATGCACCAGGTGATACCAGTCGAGCAATACGTCTTCGTCTTCGGCGTTGTAGCCGAGCATCGCCTTCCAGCGCCGCGACAGGTTGATGCGTTTGGTCTGGCCGTCGAAATCCCAGATACCGTCATTCGCGGTGGCCGCGATGAGCTCGTTACGCTCGCTCATCTCGGCTAGCACGCCGCGGTCGCGCACGCGCTCTAGGCCGGCCGCGAGCGAGGCTCCGATCAGTTTCAGCAGCAGGTGCAGATTGGCGTCCCAACTCTCGACGGCATGTTCGTTGGCGAGCCCCAGGAACCCGGCGATCTCGCCATGTACCGAGAAGCCGATCATCAGCGTCGAGCCGATGTGCAGTTCGGACAATCGCTCGAGCTCGGCACGGGAACTCTTCGAGCCCTGCAGCGTGTCGGCGACCTCGATCACTTTGAGATGCCCGAGCCGGCGCTTCAGCCATGGCCACTCCGCAAGCGCCTCCCCGCGCATTACGTCCGGCTTGCACTGCGCAAAGCCGGTACTCGCGGCGATGAGTTCCTCGAATCGGCTGCCGTCCGCCGAAAACAACGCGATGAAGGCCGAATCACAACCCGCCGCGTCGGGCAGTTCGTTGATGTTCGCCTGGAGTTGGTCCGCGAGCCCCCGGCGCTCGAGATTCAATAAGCCGACGGCGATCTTGGTCTGCAACGCATCGGCGGCGCCGCGCGTACGCGTGCCGGCGCGCGGCCTGCGGTGCCGCACGCCGGTGATCGCGCTCGTGTCAAGCGGGTTGCTCATCCGGTCCGAATCCGAGCCCACGCCGATAACCCCAATACGGCCTGATTTTGACATGTTGATAGAAGAATACAAGATAAGCTTCTGTATTTTGTTGATTTCTTGCCAAATTCGTATGCGCCGGTCAACCCTTTTCGAGCCGGTCCGTTAGTGCCATACACACCGGGACACGCGAACAAGGAGAGACGCATGACGACCACACAAACAGGGCGCGCCTGCGGGCTGCTGTGCGCCCTTATTCTCGCCGCCTGCGGTGGCGGTTCGACGACGACGAACGCCGGCGCGGGACCCGCCGCCGAATGCGATCCGGCCAACAGCGCCACGGCCGACGCCTGCGGCACCGTGCTGGTCAGTTTCACCGACGCGGACGGCGACTTCCTCGACTACACCGTGGACGTGCTGTCGCTGACGCTGGAGACGGCGAACGGCCGCAGTGTCCAGGTGCTGCCGCAGACGACACGCGTCAATTTCGCCGACTACGTGGATGTGGCCGAACTTGTCAGCGCTGCGAGCGTCCCGCCGGGAACCTACGTGTCCGGCACGATCCGGCTCGACTACAGCAACGCCGAGGTATTCGTCGAGGCAGACGGGCAGGCCAAGGAAGCCATCGTCACCGACACGGCCGGCAACCCGCTGACGCAAATCGACCTCAGGATCGTGCTGTCGGATCGCGACCAGCTGGTCGTGACCCGGCTGCGCTCGCAGCTGCTGCAGCTCGACTTCGACCTCGCCGCCTCGCACACGGTCGACATCGTGCCGACGCCGGCCACGGCGGCCGCCGAGCCGTTCATCGTCGCCGAGGCCTCTCCGGTCGACGAGAAAGATCTCCGCGTGCGCGGCCTGCTCGCCGACGTCGACGAGTCCGCCATGCATTACAGCGTCGAGGTCCGGCCGTTCTACGATCGTGACGGCGACTTCGGTGATTTCACAATCGGCGTCGCCGACGACACGACCTTCTACGTCGACGGCACGATGTATGTCGGCGCCGACGGTCTCGCCGCCCTCGCAATGGCGGGTGCCGGCACACCCACGGTCGCGAAAGGCATGCTGGCGGTCGCGGACCGCAGCTTCACCGCCGACCTGGTGCTGGCAGGCTCGAGCGTTCCGGGCGCCGACCTTGATGCGGTCGTCGGCAACATCATAAGCCGTGACGGAAATACGCTGACAATCCGCGGCGCTTCGGTCGTGCCGCGGTGGGACGCGAGCGACTGGCACGTGCACTTCCACGACGATGTCGTGGTCGAGGTCGGCCCCGACACGAAAGTGTTCATGGACGGAGATCCGCAGGCACAACACGATATCGGAGACCTGTCCATCGGCCAGCGCGTGACCGTCCTCGGCGATCGGTCGGCGACGACGATGGATCCGGCCGCACCGGTCATCCGCTTCGATGCGACCGAAGGCGCCGTGCGCATGCACGTCACGCAGATCGCAGGCGTCGTCAACAGCATACTGCCCGGGCAGGCCGACATCACCCTGTACTCGGTCGACCGGCGCCAGGCCGGGATCTTCGACTTCACCGGTACCGGACCGTCGCCGGATCTTGACGCGGACCCGGAACATTACGAAGTGCTCACGTCGGACCTCGATACGACGAAGCTGGCGGTCGGACAGCCGATCTCCGTGCGCGGTTTCCCTACCGCGTTCGGGATGGCACCGCCCGACTTTTCCGGGCGCGCCGTGATCGATTACAGCGACGAGCGCAGCGTACTCGGTGTCGGTTGGGGCAGCGAAGGGACGATTGCGCCGTTCCTCAGTATCGGATCCGACGGTCTCGTGCTGGACAACAGCAACGGGGACATCGATGCGCGCCATTTCATCAAGCAAGGCCCGGTGCTGGTCGATTTGACGGCGCTCGACTCAGACACGACGATCGTGCCGCGTGCCACGGACCGCATGCTGTTCGCGATCCGCACGGCCGACAGCCTGCGCCTGTACTCGAACTGGGATGATTTCGTCGCGGACCTGACGACGAGCCTGAACGGCGCGACGACGGCTCGTTCGATGTACGCCTACGGCCGCTACGACGCCGGCGCAAATACGTTCACGGCCTACAAGCTGGGGGTGATCCTGCTGGAGCCCTGAGCGGTCGAGCTGCGAGCAGCGCTCCTGCAGACTATCGTGGGAGCGCTGCTTGCCGGAGCGAAATCAGCTGCGACGCGTCTGGGATTCCGCCTGCACGTCGGCCAGGTAAGCCCGTACCTCCCCACGCAGCTTCGTCTCCTCGTCCTGCCATCGCTGCATCGCCGCCTGGATTCTCGGATCCTCGACGACCTGCGCATACTCGGACTCGGCGAGCTTCCTCTGCCACCCGAGATTGACTGCGACCGACTGGCTGAACAATCGATTGAGTGCGACGTCGACCGCCTGCTTTACCTCGCCGCGCACGGCGAGGATGGCGACGGCCGCAAACGGGTCCCTGGCAGGATCCATACCCGCAATTTCGGAATTGCGGATGACGCGGTCGAGCCGCCGCAATACCTCGTCCCTGGGCAGCGTCGCAACCCAGGCGTCTAACGCGATCTGCTGCACGTGACGGTACTTGGGCGGGGCACTGGCAGCATCGACGTCGAGGATACCCGGCGCAACGGATTCGAGGTAATCGGTCGCCTCGGAGACGGTCCCGCGCCGGACCGCGTCACGGAGCACCTGCTGAACCGCGGAGGTAAACGCGAACTGGCGGTCGTCGATGCCATCGGCGATCGCATGACGCGCGCTGGCGACCGCCTGCTCGTCGTCGCCGACGGCCAGCGCCCGCAGCAACTCGAGGCGGTACGCAATCGAGCTGCGCGGAGCGATCGCCATGACCCTCGCACGAAAATCGTCGGCTTCCTCGACGAGGCCGAGCTCGTAGAGGAACGCGGCCAGCATGCCGGGCAGTTCCTGGTCCCGGGGATCGACCTTGATGGCCTGCAGGAACTTCTGCACGAACTCGACGCCGTCACCCCGATGCAGGCTGATCACCGCGAGATTCGTGTAGGCGTTCGGCTGCGCCGGCTCAATATCCAGGGATTTCTCGAGCGCCGCCTGTGCCTCGTCCCAGCGTTCGAGACCGAGATACGTCAATCCAAGCTCGAAGTGGATCCGCGGATTGAACCGGTCCCGCGACAGGGCCTCCTCGAGGACCGGCAAGGCGTCCGCAACCTGATCGGTGCGCTGCAGGGCACGCACGAGCAACATGCGTACCTGGAGCTCGTCCGGCGCCTCTTTCACCAGGCGCTGCAGCTCGGTTGCGGCACCGCGCAACGCCCGCTGGTCGCCCGCGTCGGCCTCCATCGAGGCCTGGGTGAACAGGTGTGTCGCCCGAGCCACCGCGTCATCCGGATTCGCAGCCAGCACCTGGTCGGTGATCGCGACGATTTCCGGATAGCCCGCGCCCTTGTCCATGAGACCGGTATCGACCTCGTGCAGGTAGACCGTCGCGAGTTCGGTCTTCGCATCGAGGAAACCGGGATCGATCAGCAGCGCCCCTTTCAACAGGTCTTCGGCCGCCTTGAGGCCACCGAAGGAATACTTGACACGCTCCTTGCGCGCCATCAGGAAGAGATCGTACGCATCCGAGTTCTCGGTATCGACGCCGGTCAGTTTCGTCGCGGCGGCATCACCGAGCAACGACTGGGACAGGGCGAACCCGACCTTTTCGGCGATCTCGTCCTGGATGCGGAAGATATCGTCGAGTGTGCGGTCGAAACTCTCCGACCAGAGCTGGAATCCGTCGCTGGCGCGGACAAGCTGGGCGGTGACGCGAACACGGTCGCCCGAACGCTGGACGCTGCCCTCCAGTACGTTTGCGACGCCGAGCGCGGCGGCGATCTCCTGAATACTCTTGTTCTGGTTCCTGAACGCGAAACTCGACGTCCTGCCGGCGACCTTGAGATTCGGGATCTCCGACAGCATGTGCAGGAGCGTCTCGGTCAGCCCGTCGGAGAAATATTCGTTGTCGTCGTCGTTCGACAGGTTCTCGAAAGGCAGGACAGCGACCGACGCAATATCGGCCGTGGCCACCGCGGGCGCCTCGGGACTCGTCGTGTGGTGGGCCGTGACCAGAGCAGCCGCGACGACTGCCAGAAACACGACGGTAACCGTGACGTAGTCGCGCTTGCGGATCGGTTGCCGCGGCACCTCCCCCTCGCCGGGGTCGTGATCGCGAATGATGCCTTCGGGCGTCATCTCGTAGAACCAGGAGACCACAACCGCCGGGATGAAGCCGAATGCGAATGTCAGGATGACGGCCCGGACGGTCCATTGCGGTGCCCCGAGCGCCGGCAGGGTCGCCGACAATACCTCCGTGAGCAGCCAGCCGACCACGAGATAGGTGGCGGCAACCTGGAACACATTGCGGCGTTTGAGTTCTTTAACGAGCTGCATGGTCGAGATCGGGCGTGGCTGTGCGGAGTTAGTGTCCTGTCCGGTTAATGCGCATTAACCGGGCAGGACACTAGCTTACACCAGGGCGAAGCGGCTTTTTCGGTCGCGAGATAGGACTTGGATGCCGCAACCGCGACTTTCGTCAATGTTGCTTTTCGACCCGCCGGTCCACCTCCGGTTCGGTGAACACCCAGGCACCGTAGCCGACGACCCGCCGCCGATCGCCGGCGGTGTCGCCGGAATTCCTGAGATCCAGCGTCTCCACCTCGAGGCCCCGGCGCCTGGCGGCCACGAGGAGGCCGCCGACCGGAGTCGCGCCACAGGCCTCGTCGTGGCCGACGCTGCTTGCGTCGAGCCGTTCGATCGACTGCCGGGTCTGGTTGTCGACCGCACGCGCGGCTTCGTAGCTCAGGTAGTGCGTGAGGTCGGAGCTGATCACGATGAGGGTCTCCGGACCGTCCCAGAGCGCATCCAGCACCTCGGCGACCTCGTCGTGAGAAGCGCTGCCGACCACCATGGGTATCAGCGCGAACTCGCCCAGGACCGACTGCAGGAACGGCAGATGCACCTCGAGGCTGTGCTCGAGCTGGTGCGTCGCATCGAAAACCTTGACTTGCGGCAGGCGGAGTCCGGCCATCGCCGCTTTGTCGAGACGCACGTCGCCGAGCGGCGTACGGAACACGTCGGCAGCGGGCAGCGCGAGTCCGCGCACGGGGACCCGATGGCAAGGCCCCAGCAGGACGACACGGCGGTAGCGGTCACAGTATGGCGTGAGGCGGGCATAGGCGCTCGCGGCGATCGGCCCGGAGTAGACATAGCCGGCGTGCGGCACGATCAACGCTTTCGGAGGATCGCCTCGCGCCGCCCGCGCGGCGCCGAGCATCTCCGCGACGGTCTGCCCCAGCGCCGCCGCATCCGCCGGATAGAAATACCCCGCGACGGCGGGTTCCCGGATCTCGGTCATGGCTGTGTACCTCGATCCGTATTGTACTCCTACAGGTTCTGGTATTTCGTCGGCTCCTGCCTCGCCATGTGCTCGTAGGTTTCCCACTGGCGCTCAATAAGCTCTTGCGCACCGAGCAACAGTTTCTCCGCCTCCTCGGGATGCGTCTGGGTCAAGACTTTGTAGCGCATCTCGTTGTAGGCGTAGTCCCTGAGCGGGATATGCGGACGCGGCGAGTCGAGTACGAACGGCTTCTTGCCGGCCGCGCGCAAGGCAGGATTGTATCGGATCAGCGGCCAGTAGCCGCTGGCCGCCGCGAGTTTCTGTTGCTTCATGCCCTGCGCGAGATCGTAGCCGTGCGCGATGCAGTGACTGTAGGCCAGGATCAGCGATGGTCCTTCGTATTCCTCGGCCTCGCGCATAGCGAGCAGGGTCTGCTGCGGGTTCGCGCCCATCGCGACCTGCGCGACGTAGACGTTGCCGTAGGAGATCGCCTGCATCGCCAGGTCCTTCTTGCCGGTGCGCTTTCCCGCCGAGGCGAAACGCGCGGACGCGCCCATCGGCGTGGCCTTGGACATCTGCCCGCCGGTATTCGAATACACCTCGGTATCCAGCACGAGCACATTGACGTTGCGGCCGCTCGCCAGCACGTGGTCGAGTCCGCCGGAGCCGATGTCGTAGGCCCAGCCGTCGCCGCCGACGAGCCAGATGCTGCGTCGCACGAGGTGATCGACGATCGACAGCAGTTCAGCGGCCTTCTCGTCCCCACCTTCGTTTACCAGTTTCAATAACTGGCCCCGCAACTCGCGCACCCTGGCGCGCTGGGCACGGACCTCGCTGCCGACGCGCTGCCGCGCGTTAATGAGTTGGTCGGCGAACTCCTCGCCGAGCTTCGGCGCGAGATCGGCGACCAGCCCCTTGGCGATGTCCATGTGGTGATCGGCCGCCACCCGCATGCCCAGCCCGAATTCTGCATTGTCCTCGAATAGCGAATTTGACCATGCCGGCCCACTGCCCTCCGCGTTCTTGCTCCAGGGTGTCGTCGGCAGGTTGCCGCCGTAGATCGACGAGCAGCCCGTCGCGTTGGCGACAATGAGACGCGGGCCGAACAGCTGCGAGAGCAGCCTGACGTACGGCGTCTCGCCGCAGCCGGCACAGGCACCCGAGAATTCGAACAGCGGCTGCAGAAACTGCGTGCCGCGCACCGAGGAATAGTCGACCCTGGCGCGGTCGTTCCAGGCCAGCTTCTCGAAGAAAACGACGTTGGCACGCTCGCGCTCGAGCAGCGGTCGTTTGTCGGTCATGTTGATCGCGCGCTTGTCGGGGTCGTCGGGGCTGCGCACCGGGCAGGCCTCGACGCATAATCCGCAGCCCGTGCAATCCTCTACATAGACCTGCAGCGCGTAGCGCGTCTCCGGGAAACCGCGCGCGTTGATCGGTGCGGACGGGAAGCTCTCCGGGGCGTCGTCGAGGGCACGCTCGTGGAAGAACTTGGCACGGATCACGCTGTGCGGGCACACAAAGCTGCAATTGCCGCACTGGATGCAGAGGTCGTTTTCCCAGTGCGGGACCGTGTCCGAAACGTTGCTCTTCTCCCACTGCGTCGTCCCGCTCGGATACGTACCGTCGAACGGCAGCTTGCTGACTGGCAGGTCGTCGCCGTGGCCGCGCATCATCTCCGCGGTCACCTCGCGCACGAACTGCGGCGCCCCGGCCGGCACGATCGCGTCGAAAGGCCTTCCGCTGCGCCGTTCCAAAGGGATCTCGACTTCGTGCAGGTGATCGAGCGCCGCGTCGACGGCCGCGAAATTCTTGTCGACGACGGCCTGCCCCTTCGCCCGATAGGTCTTCTCGATCGCCTTCTTGATCTTCTCGATCGCCTCACTTCTCGGCAGCACGCCGGACAGCGCAAAGAAGCAGGCCTGCATGACGGTGTTGATGCGTTTGCCCATCCCCGCGTCGCGCGCGACGCTCTTCGCGTCGATCACGTACAGGCGGATGCCACGCTCGACGATCGTGTCCTGCACAGGCTGCGGCAACCGGTCCCAAACCTCGTCGGCGGGATAGGGGCTGTCCAGTAGGAACACGGCGCCGTCCGCCGCGTGGCGCAGGACCTCGATCTTCTCAACCAGGTCGAACTGGTGACAGGCGATGAAGTTCGCCGACTGGATCAGGTACGGCGCGTGGATCGGCTCCGGGCCGAAACGCAGGTGCGACACGGTTCGCGATCCGGACTTTTTCGAGTCGTAGACGAAGTAGCCCTGGCAATAGAGGTCGGTATTCTCGCCGATGATCTTGATGCTGTTCTTGTTGGCGCCGACCGTACCGTCCGCGCCGAGGCCGAAGAACAGCGCACGTGTACCTTTCTCACTCTCGATGTGGAAGCGGGCGTCGTAATCGAGACTCGTGTGCGTCACGTCGTCGTTGATGCCGATCGTGAAGTGGCGCTTGGGATTCGGCTTCGCAAGCTCGTCGTACACGGCCTTGACCATTGCCGGCGTGAATTCTTTCGACGACAGGCCGTAGCGCCCGCCGATGACCCGCGGCAGGTTGGCCAGCCTGCCGTCGCCCAGCGCCTCGGCCAGCGCCGTGACGACGTCCTGATACAGCGGCTCGCCGCCGGCGCCCGCTTCCTTGGTGCGGTCCAGGACAGCGATCGAATGCACCGATGATGGCAACGCGGCGAGCAGGTGCTCGGCGGAGAACGGGCGGTACAAGCGGACGTTGATCATGCCGAGTCCCGGGATTCCCAGCGCGTCGATCGCCTGCATCACAGTCTCGGCGCCGGAGCCCATCAGCACGATGACGCGCTCGGCCGCCGGGTCGCCATGGTAGTCGAACAGCCCATAACGCCGTCCCGTGATGTCGGCGAAACGGTCCATCGCCTTCTGTACGATGCCGGGCGTCTGCGCGTAGAAGCGATTCACGCTCTCACGCCCCTGGAAATAGACGTCCGGATTCTGCGCCGTGCCGCGGATGAACGGATTGTCGGGATTGAGTGCCCGCTGGCGATGTTGATAGATGAGTTTTGCGTCGATCATCGCGCGCATCTCGTCTTCGGACAGCTCGTCGATCTTGCTGACCTCGTGCGAGGTCCGGAAGCCGTCGAAGAAATGGATGAACGGGATGCGTGCTTCCAGCGTTGCAGCGTGGCTGATCAGCGCAAGGTCCTGCGCCACCTGCACCGAGGACGAGGCGATCAGGCCGAAACCGGTGGTACGCGCCGCCATCACGTCCTGGTGATCGCCGAAAATCGACAGCGCCTGCGCCGCGAGCGATCGGGCCGCGACGTGGAACACCGCGGAGGTCAGCTCGCCCGCGATCTTGTACATGTTCGGCAGCATGAGCATGAGGCCCTGCGACGCCGTGAACGTCGTCGTCAGCGCTCCCGTCTGCAGGGCGCCGTGCGCGGTTCCCGCGGCGCCGCCTTCGCTCTGCATCTCGATGATGTCCGGTACCTGACCCCAGATATTGGGCTTGCGCGCCGCCGCCCAGACGTCGGCGTGTTCCGCCATCGGCGAAGACGGCGTGATCGGATAGATGGAGCAGATCTCGCTCACGGCATAGGCGACGCGCGCGACTGCCTCGTTGCCGTCGAATGTTCGTTTGATGCTCATATCGACGGGATCCCCGCGACGTCCGCGTCATCGAACATCTCGATCGCATGGCACGGACACTGTTCGTAGCACACGGCGCAGCCCGTGCACAGCTCGTAGTTGAAGCGATAGCGCTTGCCCGGCCCCAGCTTGACGATCGCGCCCTCGGGGCATGCGCCGAAACAGCCGTCGCACTCGAAGCAGTTGCCGCAGGACAGGCAGCGGCGAGCCTCGAACAGCGCATCGGCTTCGGTCAGGTTCTTCATGATCTCGCCGAAGCTGCGCTGGCGCTCGGCGAGCGGCAGCCGCTGCTGCTCGACCTTCGGAGCCTCCGTGCGATACCACAGGTGCAGCTTGTCGGGACCGATCATCGCGTGCCGGGCCGGGCGCCGATACTTCTCGCCCTTCAGGTACGCATCGATATGCCGCGCTGCATGCTTGCCGTGGCCGACCGCGATCGTCACCGAGCGTTCGCTCGGCACCATGTCGCCGCCAGCGAAGATGCCGGCGTGTCCCGTCATCATGTTTGCGTCGACGACGACCGTATGGTCGGGCTTGAACCGGATGTCCGGCACGCTCTCGAGGAAGGCCGTGTCCGTGTCCTGGCCGATCGCGAGGATCAGGGAATCGGCCTCGAGCGTCTCGAACCTGCCGGTCGGCCGCGGCCGGCCTTCGTCGTCGAGTTCCATCACTTCGACCTTGAACGTCGAGCGATCGATCTCCTTGATCGTGCGCAGCCAGTTGATCTTGACGCCTTCCTCCAGCGCCTCGTCGGCTTCGAAATCGTGCGCCGGCATCGTGCTCCGATCCCGGCGGTAGATGATCATCGCTTCCTCGGCGCCCAGCCGCTTGGCCGTGCGGGCCGCATCCATTGCCGTGTTGCCGCCGCCGTAGATCGCGACGCGGCGGCCGAGCTTCGGCGGTTCGCCCGAATTCGCGCTGCTGAGGAAGCTAACGGCGTCGAGGATCTTGCCGGCGTCACGGGTCGGGATGTCGATCTTCTTGCTGATGTGCGCTCCGACGGCCACGAACACGGCGTCGAAACCGCCTTCGGCTTTCTCCCGCAGCACGTCCTCGACCCGGTGCCCGAGCGTGATCTTCACGCCGAGATCTTCGATGCGCCCGATCTCGGCCCTGAGTTCGTCGCGCGGCATGCGATAGGCCGGGATCCCGAAGTGGATCATGCCGCCGGCGACGGGGCCGGCCTCGCGGATCTCCACGTCGTGTCCGAGCCGGACGAGGTGGTACGCCGCCGACAGGCCGGACGGGCCGGCGCCGACGATCAACACCTTTTTGCCGCTGCTGGCGGTCGGCTTGTCGAAGCTCCAGCCCTTCTCCAGGGCGAGATCGCCGAGGAAACGTTCGACGGCATGGATGCTGACGGCACTGTCCGTGACCGCGCGGTTGCAGACATCCTCGCAGGGGTGGTAGCACACGCGCCCGTGAACCGACGGCAGCGGATTATTCTTTACCAGCTCGCGCCAGGCACCTTCGTAGTCGCCCACCTGGGTCAGCGCCAGCCAGGCTTGTATATTCTCACCTGCCGGGCAGGCGTCATTGCAGGGCGGCAGGAAATCGACGTACTCGGGCCGACGCGTGCGTCGCGCGCCCGTACCTCTATCGTGGCGCGTCAGGTCCGCGCGCTTTGTGAGATCGTTTGTATTCATCGGCCCGATTTCATACTAGGGACGAGGAGCCGAACGCGCATCAGGACTATTACGGATGCATTCTCAGCTCAGGCTCTGCAGCAGGTCGCTCATTTGCCGGCGCTCCTTCGCTCCAGGCAGGCGGCCGAATCCCGCTCCCAGGTTGTCGCGCGCGTGCTTCGGATTGGCCGTCTCGGTCAGGACGCAGTTCACGGCCGGATGGGAGAGGATGAACTTCAGCGCGAACTGCGCCCAGGATTCGCAGTCGAAATCGGCGGCCCACTCGGGCAGTTTCCGGCCGCGGACGATCTCGAAGTACCGGCCGTTCAGGAACGGCCGGTTGATCGTCACGGCGACGCCCTTGTCCATTGCCATCGGCAGGACGCGCATGTCGGCTTCGGTCTCGAGCGGCGAGTAATTGACCTGCAGGAAATCCACCGTACCCGTCGCCATCAGGTCGAGCATCGCCGGGTAGTATTCCTTCTGGTGGCGCGCCACCCCGATGCAGCGCGTGAGGCCGTCATCACGCCACTTGCGGAACACGTCCCAGTGCGGCACGGCATCCTCCGGCCAGGCCTGCATGAGGTCAAGCTCGGATTTGCCCGTCGTCTCGAGCAGCCGCTTCGCTTCTGCGCGCGACGCGGCATCGTCCCCGCCCGAGAAGTAAGTGCCCAGGAACACGCTGTCCGCGAGGCCGTGATCCGCGACGACGTCGGCGACGACGAAACGGCTGTCTCCGCCCGCGTCGATGTAACTCGAACCGAACTCCTGGAATACGCGGATCAGCTTCCAGGATGCCTTGCGGTCACCGTTCCTGAATACACTCGAGTTGCCCATGCCGATGATCGGCAGCGCCTCACCCGTGCGCGGGACCACGCGCCGCGGTATGCGGCGGTGCTCCGCCAGCAGCGGCGGACTCAGAACGGAAAGCGTCAGAGCACCGCCGAATTGCATCAGTTCACGTCGATCCACCGTGCGCTACTCCGATTGTCGGTCCGGTCGAGGATTTTCGAGATGGCTTCTATATACTAGCGCGTTTCACGATACCGGACGCGAGACGCGAATGTTCGAATACGGAGAGATCGGCTCCACTGTCATCATGGTCGTCACGATAGCGACCAGCCTCGCCGGCCTGTACGGTTCGCCGAAGATTATCGAGAAGTGCCTGTTCCGCCCCTACTATTTCCTGCGGCGCAAGGAATACGACACCATTTACATGAGCGGCTTCGTGCATGCCGATCTGGCGCACCTGCTGTTCAATATGATTACGTTCTATTTTTTCGCATTCCCGCTCGAGTTCCACCTCGGCACCATCCCGTTCCTGGTCCTTTACGTCGTCGGGCTGATCGCGAGCCACGGCTGCACCTGGTACAAGCACAAGGACGATCCGCAGTACGCCTCGCTCGGCGCGTCCGGTGCCATCTCGGCGGTGCTGTTCGCGTACATCGTCTATTTCCCGACCACGAGACTTTTGATCTTCCCCATTCCCTTCCCGATCCCCGCCGCACTGTTCGCGATAGGTTACGTCGCCTATTCGTACTGGGCGTCGACGCAGGCGCGCGGCCGGATCAACCACGATGCGCATCTGTGCGGCGCCATCAGCGGGGTCGTCTTCGTCGCGGTAACGGACCCCGCTGCGTTCGCGGGCCTGGCGCGGGCTTTCGGCTAGTCGACGAGTCCGGGCACGTCTGCGGCGATCTCACCGTTCGGCGCCAGGACGTAACGCCCGAAGCGCCCGCCGATGAAGAAGCTGCCGGTCTCGGCCGGGTTCTCGGTCACGTCGATGTCGTCCGGCGACACCACGTGTCTGGTGAAGGTACTCAAAAGCGCCGCAATACTGGGCTTCTCTGCCGCATATATGATGTCCATGGCAACCTCCTCGCGAACGTCTTCTTGTCGTTCACGGTCAGAGTATTGCCGTCACGCTGAACGGCGACTTAAAGTTGGATGAACGCCGGCTGAAGGCCGGCTCAGACCGTCGAACGGCGGGCCCGGCGCGAACTCAGCGATATCGGCGTCGACTTGAAGATCGGCCGTCGATTGGGCCGGCCTACGAAGTAGCCCTGGGCCATGTCCACACCGAGTTCGCCGAGCAGGAGGAGCGAGTCGGCATTCTGCACGTATTCGGCGATCGTCTGCATACCCGCTTCCCGGCCGATCTCGGCGATAAGCCGGATCATCTTCTGGTCGACGGGATTGTTGAGCAGGTCCTCGACGAAACTGCCGTCGATCTTGATGTAGTCGAACTGCAGCTTCTGCAGATAGCTGAACGAGCTGTAGCCCGTTCCGAAGTCGTCCAGCGCGAACTTGCAGCCGAGCTCGCGCAGCGTGGCGATCTGTTGTTCGACGTGCGCCGGGCGTCTGATGGCCAGGCTCTCGGTGATTTCGAAGATGATGTCCTCGGGGCGAACGCCGTGCTCGGCGAAGGTCTGCTGGATGTAGGATGTCAGGCTGTCGTTCTCGAAGGCGTTCGCCGACAGGTTGATGGACAGGCGCAAATGCTGATTCAGGGAGCCGTACTCCGCATAGGCCTTCGCCGCGGCCCGGATCATCCAGTAGTCGATCTCGGACATCAGGCCGAAGCGCACCGCCGACGGCAGGAATGCGTCCGGCGTCACGAGTTTGCCCTCCTCGGTGCGCAGCCTGACCAGTACCTCGTGGTGCGTCGTCTCGCCCGTGTCGATTCGATTGATCGGCTGGAATCGTAGCTCGAATTCGTCTTCGTCGACTGCCTTGCGCAGCCGGTTGACCCAACCCACGTCGGCCGAGTCGCGCTGCTCCGGATCGACCGTTTCCCTATAGACGTGCAGTCGATTGCGGCCGGCCGACTTGGCCTCTCGGCAGGCGATGTCCGCCTGGTTGATCAGTTCGTCGGCGTGCAGGTTGTCACCCGTGAGCATGGACACGCCGATGCTGCAATGCACGTGGAACACCTGCTCGTGCTCCACGTGCGCCATGCGCCGCATGTTGGCCAGGATGGACTCGGCGGCAGCCCTTGCGCCTTCCACGTCCGTGCGCCGGACGAGGATCGCGAATTCGTCACCGCCGAAGCGGGCCACGATGTCGTCGCGGCGTACGCTGCGCAACAGTTCGTCCGCGACCTTGCGAATCAGCCGGTCGCCCGCGGGATGGCCGCAGGCATCGTTGACGTACTTGAACTGGTCGAGGTCGACGAAGAACAGGGCGCTGCTGTGACCGTCGCGCATCACCGAGATGATCTCCTTCTTGAGTTCCTCCAGGAATCTGCGGCGGTTGTAGAGCCCGGTCAGGCTGTCGTGGTTCGCCAGCTCGAGCAGCATGGCGTCGCGCTCGCTCAATGCCGTCGCCGTCGTCTCGAGCGCCTCGACGATGTCGGAAATCTCCCGGTGTTCCGCCGGTTCGAATTTGACGGCCAGGTTGCCTTTCGCGAGTTCCCGGATCGGATCCTGCAGATCGGAGATCGACGCCAGCGCCTTGCGCAGGGAATGGCGGCCGTAGAGCGCGAATGCGATCAACAGGATCACGAGTACTGCCGTCGCCGCCTTGATGTTCGCGAGCAGCCGATCGTGAAACACGACGAAATCGAGATGGATGCTCACGAATCCCAGCAACTCGGTGGCGGGCTTCTCGTCTTTGCTGTTCGGATCGAAGCCGAACAGGCCGTCGTCGGGTATCGACTCGACCCAGACGGGGGCCAGGATGTCGAACTGCCGCGGGTCCAGGATGCCGCTGTGCATTACGTAGGGTTTGTCCTTGCCCACGATGGCGGTCGCCTCGGTCAGACTCTGCTCGGACAGGGCCTTGGCCGGCTCCATATCCTCCTTGTTGTTCACCGTGAACAGCACGCTGCCGTCCTTGGCGAAGTAGACGACGCGGTCGATCTCCGTGTAGCGTTTGACGAAGCTCTCCAGCCGCATCAGCGCCTCGCTGTCGTCCGTCAGGTAGAGCGGCGAACCGAGCTCATTGAGCTCCTCGGTCCACTGTTGTGCCCAGCGGCTGTAGTTGTCCCTGAGTACCCACTGTGCGCCCCAGTACAGGCTCGCCACGGCGAGCGCGCCGATGAGCGCCGCGCTCAGTACCTGGATCGACAGTATCTCGTTGACCAGCACACGCTTGCCGGACTTCGACCGATCGCGCCCGACGCGGCGGCCCAGCCACTGTGCAAAGTTGGCGACGGCCGCTTTCACGGATCCGTGTCCTTGCCGGGCTGGTCCGCTTCGGACCGGGCCACGGACCGCTTCCTCGAGACCGCCTCGTTGGTCGTCACGCGGATCTCGCTGAGCGGCGTGATCGGCGGGACATCGGACAGGTGTCCCTGCTGGATCTGGCGCAGTATCCGGACCACCGTTTGCGCGACATCGGACGCGACACTCATGAAGCTGACCGAGGCGCCCATCTCGAGCATCGCGTCATTCGGCACGGCGACGGCGACCTGGTGGGCATTGGCCTCGTACAGCATCTGCTGGATGACACGCGGACTCAGGATGCGGTTATCGGGCAACATCAGATAGCCGTCGATATCGCGCACCATGCGCCGGAACAGATACAGGGTCTCCTGGTCCGATTGCGCTACCTCGATGCGCAGTTCGATGCCGTTCTTGCCGGCAGCGGCGCGCCCTTCGTCGATGAGATCGTCGTGGCCCGGACCGATAATCGCACCGATGCGCGCGATCGACGGATCCACTTTCCTCCAGGCGGCGAACTGCGCGTCGAGCGGCGGCAGCGCAGCCACACCCCGGCTGTGCCCGGTCAACAGATCCTCATCCTGGTAGTTGAACACCTGGCTGAAGATCACCGGCTTTTCGGCCATCGCCACCGAAGAGCTCGCCGCGCGCATGCCGATGGCGATGACGGCAGTCGCGTCCGAGTCGTTGACGAGTCGCAGGACAGTGACGGCCGGATCGCCGTCACTGCCGAGGTCATAGAGCTTGCTCTTGTGCAGCCGGCCTTCGAGTTCATGCGCTACATCGGCGTAAGCCGGCTGCGAATTGCTGAGAACGATGGCGACCGACGGTAATGGCGGCGGCGCGATCGGGCGTTTCACGACCGGTGCCGGCTTGGGAAGCGGTTTCACCGGCTCGGCGGCCGGTTCGGGGGCCGGGACAGGCTCCGCCTGCGGCACTTCGGGTTCCGTATCTGGGAAAAGAAGCGAACATCCGGACAATAACAGCACGACCGCGAGCACGCCGCCGCGCGCCGGCCATCCTGTCACTGAGCTGATTCGAAGCATGCCGGACGTCCTTGTTGCCGGCCAGCCACGCGGAGGGCACGGATGACCGGCATCCCCTCTTTCTAAAGGAAATCCCGGCCAAATTCTGTGTTCTGCGTCATGCCTGACCGCTTGCAGGACGGGCCGGCTCCGGGCCCCGATTCGAAGCCTGCCGCAGGCTCCGCGACGTGTTTACGCAATCGACAGAACGGAGCCGCCGGACAGCGCCGCAACGAACATTATGTCCAACCTCAAGCCTATGATATTTATACACTTTCCTGGCTCGCAGTGCGTGGTTCGTGTTTATGTGCCGCGCTCGTTGACAGGGCCCTCGCGGCTGTGAAACGCTGCGCGACGTGATAAAGGCACACCTTCCGTGAGGAAGGGCCGCAAAGCCACCGGTCTCATTCCAGTCAGACAGCGGGGTTACCACCATGAGCTTTTTGCTGAACATCACTCCCTGGCCCGTCCTGTCCGCGTTGCTGTGGCTCGTCCTGCTCGTGGCGGCGCTGTATTTTGCGCGGCCGACGGCACACAAGCTGATCCGGGCCGCGGCGTTCTCGCTGCACAAGACCTTCCGTACCGCGTCGTTGTCCGTCGGCAAGGCAGAGACCGCCCTGGCCCGGCGCAATCGCGAGGTCTTGCTCGCCGCGGGCCGGGAAGCCAAGGAGCGGATCGTCGAGCGGGAGTTCGATCGCATCAACGAGACCGTCCGCAAGGACCTCGCGAACTATTCCACGCTGCATCGAAGCCTCAGCGAGTCGATCGACCGCATCGAGCGCGACCACCAGGAGGCGGTCGAAGTGCCGCCGGACCCGCCCGGCTGGGTCAAGGCCGTCGAGGCCGTCGCGAAGATCGATGCCAGGGATGGCCGCGACGGCGTGGGCAGCATCCTCGCCGACATCCACAAGTCGCTCGTGAAAGCCCACAAGCAGGCCATGGACGCATACCGCGAAGCCAGCGGCAAGCGGCACGAACTGCTGCGCAGGATGCGACCGGACTGGCGGGCCATTCAGCACAACCTGAACCGCGTCGGCAAGAGTGTCGACAGCCTGCTCGGCCGCTCGGTCACGATCGATCGCCACATGCAGGAGTACGAAGATATCGTCAAGGGCGAGGACCGCGCGGTGTCGATCCTGTCATCGTCGTCGCTCGTCTACTTCTTCATCTCCCTGTTCGTGTTGTGTGTCGCCATCGGCGGCGCGACGATCAACTTTTCGCTCATCGCCAGGCCGATGGCCGAGATGGTCGGCGGCACGAGTATGATCGGCGCGTTCCGCACCGCCGACATAGCCGCGCTCGTCATCATCATGGTCGAGATTTCCATGGGCCTGTTCCTGATGGAATCATTGCGCATAACGCGGCTGTTCCCGGTCATCGGCGCCCTCCCCGACAAGACGCGGATCCGCATGATCTGGATCACTTTCAGCATCCTGTTCCTGCTCGCCAGCGTCGAAGCCGGGCTGGCCTACATGCGCGAGGTGCTCCTGCACGACGAACTCGCCACCAGCGCGCTCCTGCGCGGCGACGCCAGCGGCGGCATGCCAAACCAGTACATGTGGATAACGACGGCGGCGCAGATGGGGATGGGCTTCATCCTGCCGTTCGCGCTGACCTTCGTCGCCATCCCGCTTGAGACCTTCGTGCATTCCCTGCGGACGGTACTCGGCCTCGTGGCGATCGGCCTGTTGCGTGTGCTGGCGCTCGTTCTGCGCCTCGTCGGCAGCATCAGCCGCTACCTCGGCGTGCTCGTCACGCAAGTTTACGACCTGCCGCTGTTCATCCCGTTGTGGTGGGCCGCCCGCGACCGATCGTCCACGAGCGGCGGCAGCCGGCTCTGGGGGGCAGAATCATGAAGACTGCAGCCTTGCTTGCCGCATTGGCGCTGCTGGCCAGCTGTACGCCGGCACAGCCGAAGACCACGGGAGTCTACATGCTCGTGGACACGTCCGGGACCTACCGGGAGGAGATCGAGAAGGCCGAGCAAATCATCCGCTACGCGCTGACCCGACTGCACGAGAAGGACTCGTTTGCCGTCGCCCGTATCGATACGGGTAGCTTCAGCGAGAAGGACATCGTCGCGAAAGTTACCTTCGACGATCGGCCCAGCATGATGAACCGGCAGAAACGACTGTTCGCGGAGCAGGTCGATCAGTTCGTGGAGAAGTCGAAGTCATCCCCCTACACGGACATCACCGGGGGCCTGCTCCAGGCAGTCGAATTCCTCAACGAGAAAGGCGACGCCGTCAAGACCGTGCTGATCTTCTCCGACCTCAAGGAAGACCTTGAGCCCGGCTTCATCCGCGACATCGACTTCGACCTGGATGGATTCGACGTAGTCGCCCTCAACGTCACCAAGCTGCGCTCGGACAACGTCGACCCGCGAGAGTACCTCGATCGCCTGCAGGCCTGGCAGACCAAAGTCGAAAAGTCCGGCGGCCACTGGCGCGTAATCAACGACCTGGACGGGCTCGAGGGACTGCTCTAGGAGCCTGTCCGCTTCGCGATGACGGCCAGCATACGGCCCCGGTACTCCGTGGACAGCAGTATGTCGTAAGGCGCGAGCTCCCCGACACGCTCATACCGCGCCATCACGAGCCCGCCCGGATGCGCGTCGAGCCAGGCGTCAAGTTGTTCCGCTTCCACCTCCGCCACCGGCTTCTCGAGGCGTGCGAGGAAGTTCACCTCGCCGTGGTAATTGCCGACCCAGGCCCAGTCGCGATCCCGGTTCGAGGCTACGAACTGGGCGACGGGATCGAGATCGTAGAGGTGCATGACAGTCCTCGACGCCACTGCGTGAGCGCCGATGATGACGATGAGCATCGCGGCTGTCGTGATCCGCAGTGCGCGCTGGGGGAGTCCCCGGAGCAGGTAGGCGACGAGGATCGCGACGGCAGGCAGCAGCGGTACCATGTAGTGAGGCTGCTTCCCTCCGATCAGGCTGAACACGACGAAGGTCGGCACGATCCACAGGAGCAGGAACCGCAGGCCGGGCTCGTCGGCGAAATGCCGCCTCAGATCGCCGAGCCGCTTCCAGAACCGGGGGAAGAACAACCAGGGCAGGCTCAGCAGTGGCAGCACGACCACGAAAAACCAGAAAGGCCGGTCGTGCGAGGAGCGGTAGGATCCGGTGATGCGCCCGGCGGTCTGCTCCCAGACCAGCCAGTAACCGAACTGTCGGCTGGACTCCTCGAGGACCGGTATGAGCCAGGCCAGCACCGGGATCAGCGACACGACGAATGCCGCGAGCATGCCGAAGTACCAGCTCTTCCAGTTCCCGTTGCCGTCGACCCAGTACGGAGCGAGCAGGATCGGGAAGACGACGTACAACCAGGCGACCGGGCCCTTGGTCAGCACGCCGAGCCCGAGCAGCAAACCGAGCAACAGCACGTAACGCACGCGCCGTTCCCGTGCGTACGCGAGCACCGACAACAGCGCGCCGAGCACGTACACGCTGAGCGTCAGATCGAACAGGATCACCGTGCAGTACAGCAGGAACCCGAACATGCCGAGCAGCACGAGCCATGCACGCGTCACGAGCGCCGGCTGCAAGCGCCGGCACAGTGCCGACGTCAGGTACACGCTCACCATCGACGCCAGCACGACGGGGATCATTGCCGCCCAGCGGCTGACGCCGAAGACCGACCAGGAGAGGTTGATCAGCCAGAACAGCATAGGCGGCTTCTGGTGGTAGGGCTCGAAGTTGACGGTCAGCGGTGCGAACCAGCCGTGCCGCAGCAGCATCTCCCAGGCGGCAGTCAGGTAGCGCGTCTCGTCGACCGGCAGCAACGGCCGCAAGAACAAGGCCATGGCATACAGTGCGATGAAAACGAGAGGGATATAGCGTGACAGCTTGTCAGATGCTGTAGGTGTTTTCGCTGTCATCCCGAGCGCCCATGCCCAGCTGCTTCTCGCGCTTTTCCTTGTACAGGAAATAGATGTTCCGAAGATAGATGAAAAGGCCCGTGCTCTGGCCCAGGATGAAGACGGGATCTCGCCGCCAGACCGCGTAGGCCAAAAGCGTCACCCCACCCAGGATACTGAAGTACCAGAACGCAGTGGGAATAACGCTGCGGCCCTGCTTCTCGGACGCCAGCCATTGCACGAAGAAGCGCATGAAGAACAGACCCTGGCCGAGCAGACCGATGCCCAGCCAGATCGTCGCCCAGTCCAGATGAAACATCTGTCACTCCTCGAGGATGGTCAGGGGGACGCGGCCGCGACGCTGCAGCCACATTACGCCGAACAGATCGGCGATCCCGACCCACAGTCTGTTCCACATGCCATATTTCGATGAACCGCGCGTGCGGGGCCGGTGCACGACGTCGATGTGCATGACGTTGACGCCTTGTCGATTCATGAGGGCGGGCAGGAACCGGTGCATATTGTTGAAGTATGGCAGGTTCAGGTAATCGGCGCGCCGGAACAGTTTAAGGCTGCAACCCGTATCCCGGGTTCCGTCCCTGAGTAATGACGACCGAACTGAATTGGCAATCCGCGAAGACAGCCTGCGGACGGCGTTGTCACGGCGCTTCTCGCGCTGGCCCATCACCATCAACGGGCCGTCGTCTTCGGCATGTTCCGTATAGCAGCGATAGAGGCGCTCGATATCCGCGGGATCGTTCTGGCCATCGCCGTCGATCGTTGCTACGAGGCCATTGCCGGCTGCACGTATGCCCGTCCACAAGGCAGCCGACTGACCTCCGCTGCGGTTGTGACTGATGATCCTCAGGAACGGATAGTCCTGGCGGAGTCTCTTGAGCGTCTCTCGCGTGCCGTCGGTGCTCCCGTCGTCCACGTAGATCAACTCGTCCACAGGGATGCGCTCTTTCAGGGCGGCAAACTCGGCCAGAAGAGGCGCAAGATTCTCCTCCTCGTCTTTGACTGGGACAACGATAGACAACATTGTGGACAACCCGCTCCGGGGGTTCATCTATAGCCGGTTTCTCTTAGGGGACACTTAACACTGCCGGCCGTCAGCGCCACCCGTGCTGACAGGACTCGCGATATTCCTGTCCTGATTCCGTGAACTTCCTGTAATCTGGCGCTAGCCGCGCCATTCTAGTGCTCGTGACGAAATGGCGCAATTGCCTGCATCCGTCGGCAGGCCGCGGTATGGTGTGAAGCTCAGAGGCGGCACGCGGAGAACCGGGATGGCGGACAGAAAAAAGCGTTTCCTGTTCGTTTCGATCGATGCGTTGATCACCGATATTGCGTGGCAAGTGGTCAAGGAAGGTCACGACGTCAAGTATTTCATCGAGGCCGTCGACGAGCGGAGCATCGGCGACGGCTTCGTACCGAAGGTCGACGACTGGGAATCGCACGTCGACTGGGCGGACGTCGTCGTCTTCGACGACGTGCTTGGGCAAGGGGAGAAGGCGCAGCGATTGCGCGATGCCGGCAAACACGTCGTCGGCGGGACGTCCTACACGGACCGGCTCGAGGACGACCGCTCGTTCGGCCAGGAAGAACTCAAACGGCACAAGGTCTCGATCATCCCGTTCGAGGAATTCTCGGACTTCGACTCCGCGATTGCCTACGTGCAGGCCAAGCCCGGCGCCTATGTCATCAAGCCGAGCGGCGAGGCACAGAACATCAAACGCCTGTTGTTCGTGGGCCAGGAAGACGACGGCAAGGACGTAGTCCACGTCCTGGAGTCCTACAAGGCGGTCTACTCGGACACGGTCAAGGTATTCCAGCTGCAGCGGCGGGCGCGCGGCGTTGAAGTGGCGGTGGGCGCGTTCTTCAACGGCAAGCGGTTCATGACGCCGATCAACGTCAACTTCGAGCACAAGCTGCTGTTCCCTGGCGACATCGGCCCGGCCACGGGCGAGATGGGCACCTGCATGTACTGGAGCGACCCCAATCGCATCTTCGCCGCGACGCTGGCCAAGCTCGAGGGGCGACTCGCCGAGGAGGGATACGTCGGCTACATCGACGTAAACTGCATCGTCAACGGCCAGGGCATCTACCCGCTCGAGTTCACGGCGCGCTTCGGTTATCCGACCATCAGCATCCAGGCCGAGGGCCTCTCGATGCCGGTCTCGGATTTCCTCGAAGGCATGGCGCAGGGTACGCTGGACAGCTTCAAGACCAAGCGCGGCTTCCAGATCGGCGTCCGGGTGGTCGTGCCGCCCTTCCCCTACCAGGATCCCAGGACATTCGAGGTCAATTCCCGGGACCGGGTCATCATCTTCCGAAAGCCGGAGCGCGAGGGCGTGCACATCGAGGACGTCAAGCTCGTCAACGGTGAATGGCTCGTCGCCGGCAGCTCCGGCGTGATCCTGATCGTGACCGGCATGGGCATCTCGGTGAAGCAGGCACAGGCACAGGCCTACCAGCGCATACGTAACGTCCTCATACCGAACATGTATTACCGAAAGGACATCGGCGACCGCTGGTTCGAGGACCACGACAAGCTCCACTCCTGGGGTTATCTGCGCTAATCCGACCAGCGCCAGTGGCGTTCCCATCCTCAGTGGTCTACCATTTCCGGAATCCGGCTTGCGGCGTCTTGGGCATCGAGCGGGCGCGGCCGGATACACGGTCGGCATCCGATTCCGTAACGAACAGAAGGAACAGAGCCATGTCCCCGACGATCCGAGTTATCGCGCTGGCGCTCGCACTGCTGGCACCATTTTCCAAGGCACTTGCCGAGGCCAAGGCCAACGAGCCTTATTTCACTATTGCCGGCCAGTGGGTCGACGACGAGAAGTACCGGGGCGTCGACGACACGTTCGGAGCACAGCTGGGGCTGGGCTATGCAATGAGCGAACACGTGAACCTGGAGGGAACGATTCTGCTCGCTATGCCGGACGGTTCACCGGGACAGACACAGCGCAGCCTGGGTGTCGACCTGCAGTGGGTCATTGGCCGTGCGAATCGTTTCTCGCCGTATCTGCTCGGGGGTGTCGCTGCTCAACACGTGGCGAGCGGCGGCAATAGTGAAAGCGGCATGGCCTGGTCCGGCGGTGTCGGCTTCCGCTGGGACGTGTTTGGCTCATCGCGCATCTCCCTGCAAGGCGAATACCGCTATCGTAGAGACAACGCGCTGGGCCTGTGGCTGGACGACCAGATCGTCAGCGTAGGGCTGCACATTCCCTTCGGCAGCGAGAAGGAACCGATCGCCGCGGCCTACGCACCGCCGCCCGACAGCGACGGCGACGGCGTGATCGATGCCAACGATCAGTGCCCGGGGACGCCCGCCGGCGTCAGCGTCGACGCGAGGGGTTGCCCGCCGGACAGCGACGGCGACGGCGTACCCGACCACAAGGATCAGTGCCCCGGTACCGTGCACGGCGCCGTGGTGAACTCGGTCGGTTGCGAGATGGACGGCGACAACGACGGCGTGGTGGACCGGCTCGATCAGTGTCCCAACACGCGCGCCGGTGCGCAGGTCGACGTGAAGGGCTGCGAGATCAAAGAGGCCATCCAGCTGCAGGGCGTCAACTTCGAGACGAACTCCGACCGGCTCCTGCCGGGCGCCGAGCAGATCCTGGATGACGCCGCCGCGTCGCTGGTACGCAACCCGACGATCCACGTCGAAGTCGCGGGCCACACCGACAGCCAGGGTGCCGCCGATTACAACGAAGGTTTGTCGGAACGCAGGGCGATCACCGTGCGCGACTACCTGATCGGCCATGGCGTCAGCGCGGATCGCATGACCGTCAAAGGCTACGGCGAGGCCGAGCCGATCGCGGACAATTCGACGGCCGCGGGCCGGGCACAGAACCGCCGTGTCGTGCTGCGGATCACCGAGCGCTAGTTCCGGATCATCGAACGAGTGGTACGGACCATGCGCTCAGTACACCTCGCCACCCCGCTGCTGGGGCTCCTGATACTGATCGGAGCCCCAGCGGCGCTGGCGAAGAAGGACACGCCGGATGTCCGGGTCGACTCCAACGGTCTGCCCAAGGTCAAATTCAAGAACGGCTGCGTCATGAAGTACGACGCCAGGGGCACCCGCGTGCACAAGGCGAACAAGTGTACGGGCGACCAGGCCAGGCGGGCGGACGAGGCGGTGGAAGACTACGTGAACCGCCAGAAAGCCGCGCACGGACATCCGGATCACCATTCGGGCGACGGTGCGCCGCGCATCATCATGGGCAAGAACAACGAGCGCGAAGTCATCTTCAGGAATGACTGCGTCGTCTATTTCGATGCCAAGGGCCGGCGTAAGAGCATGAACGACAAGTGCAGCAAGAGTCAGGCCGGCCAGGCCGACGACGCGATGGCACGTCACCGGCGCGAGCAGGGGACCAGCAACTAGGCCGGTGGCCCGTACCTTGCAGGCCGCCGGGCATTCAAAGTGCCGGCAAGCCCCGCGGCAGGAAATCCATTCTCAATCCCTAGCAGCCTCCCGAATTCCGTCCACTGGCCACCACTGCTTGTCGTAAAACACTTCGGCACGCGATTCTTGCGTGTTGATGATCAGAAAAGACGTTCCGGTCAGACTGGTGACTTCGGGGCCAGTACGAGGTTGCCATAGAGACTGCCACTGGACGAAAGGCCGAAGTCGCGAGGCAAATCGATTGGTCCAGCGTGTCAGGGGCTGCAATCGGCGAAACCTAAAGTAGATTCGAGGAAATCCGCCACGTGGCGGATTATTGACCAGTTCGAAAAATAAGTTTCCGCGGAAACGCGGGCACTGGGCGTCTGCGAACTTCCGCTTGCGGTCGATTGAATCGAATAGCTAGATGGAGTCTCTTATGTGTCGGAGGTGACCGTCAGGCAGACCCAGTTTGGTCGCCAGTGCCAGCAAGGCCGCCGCGTACTCCGGGTTTGTTCCAAGCAATTTTGCGGCCGGCAGGTTGTAGCACATGGCCGACACCTGGATGTCCCCGGGCAACGTCACGACAACGGGTTCGGCGACATAGTCAGCAACACTCCGGTCAGAATACAAGGCCGCGGCGTCCTCCGACGCGATCTTCATCAAGACGCCATATGCTCGACTTCCCGTCTCGGGAAGAAGCGTCGCGCGTTCGCCGATCCGCAAGCCGTATCCCTCCACGTAGCCAATCGTCGATTCAGTTGCGTGGACGCCCTTGGATGCCAGTAAGGACTCATCCATGAAAAGTCCATAAAAGAAGACCGATATCTTGTTCGTGCTCATGCCCTCACTCAGCCAGTGCGGACGTATCCCCCAGAAGCACGCTGGCGATTCAATCGGGGTCCTGACCTTTCCGCGTCGCCCATTGGTCGAAGTAAGTCCTCATCTCGGCCGCATCGTCAGCATTATCGAAGGATTTCTCTCCAACCGCGTAAGGCCAATATGCATCGAGATAGTTGACCAGTTCGTTCCGTGTGTAGCTGTATTCCTGGTCGGCATTGAGGTCCAACAATTCCTCGATAACCTTCGATATCGTCCAGCCCGCTTCGACCTGCTCCGGTACCACCAGATAGTGGTGCCTGGGATGCACGTCGAACAAGGCATGCTCGATGACGACCGAGACCGCATCCGGCGGCACGCCTTCGTTCTCGATCCCGGCCGCCAGTCTCTCCCGGCAGCTGGCGAGCATACGTTGGCGGCGATCCTCGAAATACACCCACGGTTTTGCGTCGACATCCTCGAGACGCCGCTTGCAGCGAGTCAAGCCGATGTTGGAGGCGAAATTGCCCGGTTCTACGGCCGCAACAAATACATCGAGATGTGCCATTTCGGCTGCAAGAGAATCGGTGAATGCTTCCACGGCATGCTTGCTCGCCGAATAGATGCCGTAGCCCTCGTCCGATAAGAATCCGGATATCGAGCTGATGTTGACGATGCGGCCGTGCGATTCGATGATCAGCGGCGCGAACGCCTTGGTTATCCGGAACACGCCGTACACATTCACATTGAACAGGAATTCGACATCCGAGATATCGGCCTCGATCAGCGGCGCGACCAGATTGACCCCGGCATTGTTCACGACGCCCCACAACCCGCGCCCCTGACTCCTGATCAGCTTGACCGCGGCATCGATTTCGTCCTGCCTGGTAACGTCCAGACGCACGGCCATGACGTTGTCGATCTTGTTCAGTGCTTCGATGTCCTTTGCGCTGCGGGCGCCGGCGTAGACAAAGTAGCCGTCGGCCGCGAGTCGTTCCGCGGCGTTGCGGCCAATTCCGGAACTGGCGCCGGTAATCAGGACGGCCTTTTGCGGCCCGGCCTCATCGGCGAGCGTCGCAGACGGCAACGCGCTTGCCAGTAGCGTGAGGAAAAGCACGGCAAGGGCAACTTTTGCCTTCATCTGAGCACCTCCGCATCCGATACGTGTGGTCTGTCCACGTCCGAAACGGGCCATTTTCGGGCCCGATGGCAGGGTCGCGGCTGAAGCCGCTCCTACAGAAGCTCTTCCAGCTCTAGTGGAAGTACTTGCGGTAGGTGACTCCGAAGTTCCGCGGCTTGTTGATGGAGAGTCGAGTCTGCGCCCAGCGGTCGTTGTAGAACTGTTGAGCACGCTCGTCAGTGGCATTGTCGATGAACACCGCCGCGCTCCAGTCTTCGCCATTCAGGCCGAAGCGCAGGTTCACGATGTTGTAGCTGTCGAGCGTACGCACCGGGTTGATGAAGATGATCGACTGGATCCCCTCGAGCGAGCTGGTGGCATTGCCATTGTAGGTATCGACAATACGGAAGAATGGCTTGGCGCCGAGTATCTCGCTCTGCAGGGTGTATTCGATCGACAGGCTGCCCTTCCAGTCTGGCATGATCGGCAATTCCGTCCCCTTGAACACCGACGTGGGATTCGAGCTGCCGGGGAACAGCGTCAAATCCTTGGAGATCTCACCCTTGTTGTAGCCCAGCGTGCCGGAGATGTCCCACCGATCGCCGGGCAGCCAGCCGAACTCGGCCTCGAAGCCATCCAGCGTGGCCTGCGGGAAGTTGACGATGCCGAGCGTGAAGATGTTGGGATCATTGGCCTGGAGCTGGATCTTGTCCCAGATCATGTGATAGACGGCCGTGTTCAACCGGAACTTGCCGCCCGCCCAGGTACCCTTCAGGCCGACCTCGTAATTCTTCAGCGTGTCCGACGTGAATTCGTGGTAGGGATTTCCGGGGCCGAACACGGAGGCGGCACGCGCGGCGTTGGCACCGCCGCGGCGAAAACCTTCGGAATACGTAATATATCCCATCGTGTTGTCATTGAAATGGTAATCCAGCGTCAGCTTCGGGACGAAGTTCCTCTCGTCCGAGGTGCCCCTGGCATCCGCAAAACAGAAATCCACGCTGCAGTCCGGTTCCGTGCCGAGCGGGAACAGTGCGCCCTGCTGCAGCGTACGATCAAGCTGGATGTGGAACCAGCGACCGCCGACGGTGATGTTGAAGTTATCAGTGACTTCGAATCCGATTTCGCCGAAGATCGCGGACTGCTCGAGTGTCGAGTCGTAGACGCCCGTGAACCAGTTGCCGCCGGACGGCGGTGCCGGCACCGGGAACGCCGGATCGTAGTAGTAGGCCAGGTAATTCAGATACATGAATGCCGGCGACGTATCGAAATCCGAATTGCCGGAATAGAAGAGCGTGTGGCCTTCGTCACGGTTGTAGAAGAAACCGAGTATGCCGTTCCATCGACTGCCGGAATCATCCGGCGTGCTGATGCGCAGCTCGAAAGTCGTAAGGTCGGTCTTTTCATGGTCGTAGGCGAAGGCCTGCGGGTCACCGCCGAAGTCGTAGATCGTGTAATAAGGCCCGATATAGTCCGACAGCTGGTTGAACGCGAACTGGTACGTCGTCGCATCGGCCTCGTACACCGTCTCGCGGCTGAACACGGAACCGGTGAAAACTACGTCGGCAGAGCCGAGGCTACCCTCCACGGTCAGCGCCAGCTGGTGCCACTTGTCGTCCCAGCTGTCCTTGTTGAAACGAACCTGTTCGAGATCGCCGATATCGCGACCCGCATAGAACTGGTCATTCACGTCGACGTCGCCGAAACCGTCCAGTTTCTTTTTCTGGTAGATGGCTGAAAGATCGACGGTCCAATTGTCGTTAATCACTGTGCGCAGCATGGCGCGCGCGCCGGTGTTGTTCGAGCCGTTGACGTTCTTGTCCACAAAAGCGGAATTGTCGAAAGTGCCGCCGGGGCTCGACTCCAGGACGTTGTCGATGTAACCGGCTTCCTTTTCGTCGAATCCGACGAGACGCAACGCCGCCTTGCCGCCGCCCAACGGGATATTCACCATCGCGCTGAGATCGTAACCGGTGCCGCCGTCCGCCACCTGATTGACCCCGAGGTCGACCCAGCTGTCGAACGCCGACGGGTCCGGCTTGTTCGTGATGATGCGCAGCGATCCGCACTGCGAGGCGTCGCCGAACAGCGTGCCCTGCGGACCGCTCAGCGCCTCGACGCGCTCGATGTCGATCAGGCGCGGGTCCGGATTGCGGCCGGCTGCCGTAATGGGCTGTTCGTCGAGATAGATCGACGTGGTCGAACTGCCGCCGAACGAGAGCCCGGAGATCGTGCAGCCGCGCATCAGCACCGTGGTGCCGCCCGGTTCGCGCCGGCTGAAGGAGAGCCCCGGGATCTGACCGACATAATCGTCGAGCGTCTTGAAGCCCTGCTTTACGATATCCTGATCGGTGAATGCGGTGATGGCGAGCGGAACGTCCTGCAGGTTAGCCTGCCGCTTGGTCGCCGTAACGATGATTTCTTCGAGCGCCTGCGCCTGCTGTGCCTGGGCGGCTTGTGACGCGCCGCAAGCCGCAGACACCGCCATTGCAACGGCGCCAAACTTATAGGACTGCGTAGATTCGCTGCTGGACATGCTCACCCCACCGATTGCCAACGTTCACCCCACGACCATTCTAGCCCCGGATCCATCGGTCCCGCCAGTGGCACCTGCCCGGGCCGTCAAGCAGCCGGCCCCCGGAGCTGCTGCTTGACGGTGCTCGTGGCCACTTCCGTCGTGCGCGGCAGTCGCCAGGGCGAGAGCCACGGCGGTATATATCTGGTCGATCTGGAGCACAAACGGGCCAGGCAGACGATCGACTGGAACACGACGGACATCGACTGGCAGGGGCGCGGCTGGGACCGCGGCCTGCGCGGCATTGAATTCGACGGGGAGCGCGTGTACATCGCCGCCAGCGATGAGCTCTTCGTGTACGACCCCGACTTCCGCTGTCTCGGTTCCTATCGCTCCCCGTACCTCAAGCACTGCCACGAGATCAGCCGCTACGAGCGGCGCCTTTATCTGACCTCGACCGGCTTCGATTCCCTGCTCGCATTCGACCTCGACAAGCGAGTGTTCAGCTGGGGGCTGTTCATCACCGCCGAGGGCGATGCGCTGCACGTGGCAGCGTTCGACCCGCAAGGCAGCCGCGGGCCGGCACCGGGCAACGAACTGCACCTGAACAGCGTCAAGGCGCTGGAGCAAGGACTCTATTTCAGCGGCCTCCGCACGCGCGGTCTGCTCAAGTTCGACGGCCGTGAAGCCTACCGCACTGCCACGCTGCCGGTGGGCGTGCACAACGCACAACCGTTCCGGGACGGCATCCTGTTCAATGACAGCCAGGCGGATGCGGTGCGTTTCGTGACGCCGACATCCGAGGTGGCGTTCGCGGTACCGCAATACCGCGTCGAATTGCTGACACACCTCGAGCTCGGCGACCCACGTATCGCGCGGCAGGCGTTCGCGCGCGGCCTGTGTGTGGTCGACGAAAAATACATCGCCGCCGGTTCCTCGCCATCGACAATCTCGCTACACGATCTGGACACCGGCAAGACGACGGAAGCCGTGACGCTCTCGTGGGACATTCGCAACGCCATACACGGGCTCGAGGTCTGGCCCTTCGACATCTGATGCGCCGCTACAGATACCGCTCGTAGCGGTCGAGGCAGGGAGCGAGAACCTCGCGCAGCTCGCCGAGGTGATCCCCGTAGTTGCGCCAGAACCCGATCGAGGACGTGTAGATCGGGCGTCGGACCTGCTCGGAACTCGGCGTGCGTACGGGCCGTTCCGTCTCGTAGAACGTGAGGCATGCGTCCTCGAACGGCAGCTCGCAGTACTCGAGCAGGCGGCGCGTCTGGTTCTCAAAATCGCCCACGAGCTCCTCGTATTGCACGGTCAGCACGCGGCCGGGAAGAACGGCGTGCCAGTGATCCATCAGGCGCTGGTACTGCAGGAAATATTCGCCGATGTCCGTCAGGTCGTAGGTAAAGGGCTGGCCCCGGGCGAAGAGTTGCCGGTAGCAGCTCAGGCAGGAGTCCAGCGGGTGCCGGCGCGCATCGACGATCTTCGCATTTGGCAGGATCAGGTGCAGGAAGCCGATCGTCGGGAAGTTATTCGGCATCTTGTCGATGAAACGCCTGGCACCCTCGACGCGGTGGCGGCCTGCGCGATGCAGGTACTCACGACCCAGTGCCGCAAAGTTTTCGGGCTTCAATTCACGCACGGCCTTCGGGTAATTGATGCCGTCCGCGCGATTGCGGTTCAGCGTCATGGCCACGCGCCCGAGGTAAGGGAGCTCCGACGTGCCCTCGACGGCGCTATGGCTGGCGAGGATCTGTTCGATCAGCGTCGAGCCCGAGCGCGGCAGACCGACCACGAAGATCGGCGCGCGATCCGGATCGCCGCCGCCGGCCTTTTCCGCCAGCAACTCGGCGTCGAACACCTCGATAATCGCGTCGTTGATGAATTCCGTCTGTACCGGGTCGTAATACTCGTGGGCCCGTTGTGTCGCGTTGCCGGTCGCATAGTAGTCCCAGGCACGCTCGAATTCGCCGCGGTCCTCGAAAGCTTTGGCGAGCGCAAACAGGAAGTTCACTCTCGACGTATCATTCAAATCTTCACTGCCGAGACTGGACTGCATGGCGTCGATGTCCTCGTCACCGAGCCGATAGGTCTTGAGATTCGCGAGCGACCAGTAGCTGCCGCCATTGTCCGGCCGGCAACGTATGCACTCCCGGTACGCGTCGATGGCTTCCTTCAGCCGTCCGACCGTCTTCAGTACATGGCCGAGCCCGAGTAGTGCGCCCGGGTGATCGGGTTCGAGTTTCAGTGTCCGTTGATAGGATTCGATCGCTTCGAATGTGCGCCCCGCCGGCGCGAGCACGCCCGCCAGCTGGAAATGGCCTTTCGGATTGTCGGGTTGCAGCTCGATGACACGTCGGTAGCAGGCCAGCGCTTCTTCGTGGCTGTCCGTGTCTTTCAGCACTCGGCCCAGGTCGAGCCATGCACCGACGAAGTCCGGCGCGATCGACACGGCACGCCGGAACAGGCGCTCCGCGTCCGGGTTGCGTTTCAGACTCAGCGCGATGCGGCCGAGCATGCGCATCGCATCGACATTGCGCGGGTTCGCGCGAATGACCTCGCGATAGAGGCGCTCGGCTTCCTCGAGCCGGCCGTCCCGGTGCAACTCGGCCGCCTGTGCCGTCATCTTGCGTTCCGGGTTGAGTTCGAATGATTTCTCGTAAGCCGCATCCGCCTCGGCGCCCCTGCCGAGCCGTGCCAGCGCCTTGCCGAGATTAAACCAGGCCAGCTCCAGCGCCGGGTCCAGCCGTACGGCGTTCTCCAGCACTTCGACCGCCCCCGCGGGATCACCTTTCTCCAGCAGCACAATGCCGAGGTCCTCGTGGGGCTTGGCGAAACTCGGGGCCAGCCGCAAGGTATGCCGGAGCACGACTTCGGCTTCGTCGAGCCGGTTGAGCTTGATGAGCACGGCCCCGCGCAGGCCCAGGATGTTGACGTCCTCCGGCGTCTTCTGCAGCAACTCCCGGCACTGCGCCTCGGCCGCAGCGAATTCCTGGGCCGAGATCAGTTCAAGGACCCGATCGAAGCGCTCGCGCGCGGACGGCTGTGTGGACGACTGGGTCATTCGGAGTTCGCAGGCTGCCGGGACCGTCAGTATGCGGTATCGAGCCGTGGCTCAAAAGCCCCCCTTCGGTGTGTCACCGGCGCTCTGGTAGACTGCCGCGCCTGGCCCCGATCCCTGCAATCCGAAACCGTGAGGTATCTGCCGTGTACCGATTGAAGCTCGTTCCTCGAATCGCTGCCGCCCTGGCGGCCGTCCTGATGCTTGCTGCCTGCAATCCGCAGCCACCGGTGGAGACCCCCGGGAAAGTCACGGCGCCGGACCTGGTCTTCACCGACGGCAAGATCTACACCATGGACGGCGCGCGCAGCTGGGCGCAGGCGGTGGCGATTACCGACGGGCGCTTCAGCTACGTCGGCACCGACGATCGCGCAAAAGCTCTCGCCGGCCCCGATACGACCGTCGTGGATCTCGGCGGGCGCATGGTGCTGCCGGGCCTGTTCGACGACCACATCCACCCAATATCGAGCGGCATGGAGCTGCTCAGCTGTGACCTGTCACTGGATTCAATTATCGAGGAGTTCGGAAAACGGCCGGACGACCTGGTCGGCGTGTACCAGAAGAGAATCAAGCACTGTGCCGACGAGCACCCCGATGCCGCCTGGATCACCGGCAGCGGCTGGGTGATGTCCGCGTTCGGTCCCGGCGCGAAAGCCAGCCGCAAGCTGCTCGACAAGGTGGTGCCGGATCGGCCTGTCTACGTGTCGTCCACGGACGGACACAGCGCCTGGGTCAACAGCAAGGCGCTCGAGATCGCCGGCGTGACGGCAGACACGCCGGATCCGCCGGCCGGCATTATCGACCGCGAGCCCGGCAGCAAGGAGCCGCTCGGCAGCCTGCAGGAATCGGCCATGGCCCTTGTCGAGGACAAGATTCCGCCGCCGGATCTCGAGACCCGTCTCGCGGGCCTGCAGTACACGGTCGACATGCTGAACGGCTACGGCATCACGTCGATCCAGGCCGCCAACGAATCGGAGCCCTACCTCGAGGCCTACCGGGCGCTGGACGATCGCGGCAAGCTGACCCTGCGCGTCGTTGCGGCGCAAGACTGGGACGAGAACAAGGGACCGGAACAATTGGAGCAGTTCAAGGCAGACCGCGAGAAGTACAGCGGTGGCAACCTGCAGGCCACGACCGTCAAGATCTTTGCCGACGGCGTGATGGAAAACTTCACGGCCGCCATGCTTGAGCCCTACATCGGCCAGGGCGGCACGCGCGGCACTCTGAACATGACACCGGAAACTCTCAAAGCCGATGTTATCGCTCTCGATGCCGCCGGTTTCCAGGTGCACATTCATGCGATCGGCGACCGCGCCGTGCGCGTCTCGCTGGACGCCTTCCAGGCTGCACGCGAAGCGAACGGCGTGACCGACAACCGCCACCACATAGCGCATCTCGAGGTCATCCAGCCGTCGGACATCCCGCGCTTCCGGGAACTCGGCGTGTCCGCCAATTTTCAGCCGCTGTGGGCCTATGCAGACGAGTACATCACCGACCTGACGCTGCCGTTTATCAAGCCCGAGCTGGCGCGCTGGATCTACCCGATTGCCAGCGTCTATGACTCGGGCGCCGTCGTCGTGCAGGGCAGCGACTGGTCCGTCTCGACGGCGAACCCGTTCTGGCAGATCGAGACGGCGATCACGCGCAAGGACGCGCAGAACGCGGACAGTACGGTCTTCATCCCCGAGGAACGGATTACGCTCCCAGAAGCACTCGCGATGGTCACGATCAACGGCGCCTGGATCGATCATCGCGAGAACGACACGGGCTCGATCGAGACCGGCAAACTCGCGGATCTCGCCGTGCTGGATCGGAACCTGTTCGAGATCGCCCCGGAGGACATCTCCGAGACGCAGACGTTGTTGACGTTATTCGGCGGACAGGTCGTGCACGGCTCGCTCGCCGCGTTCTAGCGTTCAGCCGCTCCCGAAGCGCAGCTGCACGCTGAGCTGCAGCTGCCGCTCGGTCTTCTCTATCGGAAGTCCGAAGTAGGCCCAGGCCGGGCGCCTGCTCGTGATGGCCAGCCATTCGGCCGCGAGCGAGACCAGCGGCGACAGCTCGAACCGGTAGGAAAGCGTTACGGCGTGGCCGTCTTCGGTGTTGTCGTCGAGTGGCACCTGGTCGTTCTCGCCGATGGTGAAGTGATCGAAGCGCGCCGAGACCCGCTGGCGTTCGATGGCCTTGGTCAACAGGACGTAATAGCTCTCGAACTCGACGTCGACGGCATAGGCGCCGTTGATGATCGTGCCCCAGGCGGTATAACCCTCCATCCACTGCGAGAACAGACCGACGTCGCCGGGCAGCGTGGTCTGCAATCCCGCATGATCGAATGCGGTGTGCCAGGCGAACTGGCCGTCCTCGTAACCGAAGGGATCGGTGCGGTTGTCGTAATGCGTAACGCGCAACAGGAACCGCCGATTGACGAGCCACTCGCCGCCGACGTAGTAGCCGTAAGTATTGTCGATCTCCAGGCTCGGCGTGATGTAAGGATCCTGCAGATCGAACCACATGCCGGGCTGAATCTGCGGTACCGGCGGCAGCGGTATCTCGTCGCCGAGGCGCGATTGCCGGTCGTGGACCGACCAGCCCTTCCAGGCGATCAGCCCGCCCGCCGTGTCGTTGTTGTAGAACACCGAACCGAACAGCGAGAAGCTGTGTGTGCCGCCGAGCGCCCGCGGCCGCCGCGAAACGGTGAACTCGGCACCGTAAGCGCGCAATTCCTCGCCGACCCAGGTGTTGATCGCCGAGGAGCTGATCGTGTACGGGCTGGTCCAGCCCGGCCCCGAATTCTCGAGGGAAACGCGCGGGTAGAAGGCACCGACCTTGACTCGATAGCGATTCGCCGAATCCGTGAGCGGCCGCCACTCGAGGTACGCCTCTGTGAGATCGATCGGCGAGCCGATGCCGTCGTCGTAGGCAACTGCCGCGACGTGCGCATCGAGCGTGTCCGCAAGCCGCGCGTGGAATTCGACCCAGGCACGGCTCAGCATCAGGCCATCCGTGTCCTCGTCGTAACGCAGCTTGCCCGCGGAGCCGTCGAGCCAGGACGGATTGCCATTCGCATTGACGTAGCTGACGTCGAGGCCGCTCTCGATGCCGTAGCGGGACAGCTCCGTCTGCGCGAAGACCGGTGCGGCGAATGTACAGAGCACTACGACCTGCCTGCCGCGGGCCGGATTGAAACTGCGAAGCAGTCGATAAATCGCCCGCAAATTCATGAATTTCCGAGAAGTTCTGCCGCCGGACTCCAGTGTAGGGGATTGCTGGAATGGGCGTTGTGATCCGACCCACATTCCGGCAGATCGGTGCGGGCGATCCGGGCCCGCTAATCAGTGCGGCAGCTGGTAGCTGACGTTGGTTCCCTTGACGACGATCAACTTGCGCTTCTTCAATTCGGCGACCAACTCGTCGAGGCCTTTCTCGTCGAGCTTCTCGGTCATCAGGTTATTGATCGTGTTCTGCAGCGTCTTGACCTTGCGAGGTCGCGACTGGCCACGGTCGGCGAGGTTGCGGACGATCCGGTCGACCTTCTCGTCCATGCTTGTCTTCGTGGAGATTCGCAACTCGGGGATCTCGGCCAGGTCCTTCTCACGCCGCGCACGCAAATTTCGGGATCTCAGGTGCCGGATCAGCGGATCGAAACCCTTGTCCTTGCTCACGATGTGGAAGTGCCCGCTCGGATCCTGTTGGGCAATGCGGCCGATGTAATAAGCGATGTGAAAATCCAGGGCATTGGGACCGCTGCCGTCGATCTCTACGTACTCGGCCTTCTCGCCGAGAGTTTGCATCGCGACGACGACCTGCCGTGGGAGACGGGTCTGGTTGGCGCCGATAAAGACCAGGATCCGGCAGGGATAGTCGGTCAGGAGTTCCAGGTTCCTGGGCTGAACGTTCTCGAAATCGATGAGTACATAGTTGATGGCCAATCTCGCCCCCTTGCGGGTTTTTGTGGATACGCGGCCCGAATTGTACCGCGAATGGACCTTACGCCCGGGTCGAATGCCCGGACACTGCGTTCACGTACGCGCAAAAGTCGCATCCTTGGGCCGGCGCAGGAATGTCGTTCCGGTTCAGACAAGCGTGGAGATCGACGATCGCCGGCTCGACCCAGTCGTCTCGGCCCTCGTATGCGATCAGGTGCACATCGAAGTCGATCTTCGAATCGAACGCCCCGGCATCGGGACGCCCGGTGCAATACACGAAGTAGCCCGTATCGGAAACCTCCAGGCCGTTGCGCCGAAGCAGCCACTGGTAGATTTCCATCTGGCGCTTGTAGCCGGCATGCCAGGCCTGGTCGAGCGCCGTCACCGGTTCCTTCTTGGCCGTCGCCTTGTAGTCGACCACGATGTACCTGCCGGCACCGTCGATCCACAGATCGTCGATCGCACCGGTGACGATCAGGTTGGTCGGCTCGTGCAAGTACTCGATGCCCTTGAAATTCTCGCGCCAGACGTCCAGCTCATCGCGCACCGCCGGAACCGCGTCGAGACCATATCTTGCCTGCAGCGGGTGCTGCGTCCCTGCCGCGCGATGCGCGTCGAATTCGGCCTTGAGTAACGCGTCGACCGCCGAGTTCAGGTTGAACGGGAAACCCGGCGGCCGATCGGTGCCGAGGCGCCGGTCGATATAGAAACAGCGCGGGCACTCGATGAAACGGTCGATCTTCGAGCGCGAGATCCGGAAGGGTATCCTGCTCCCCGGATCGTAGACATTGCGCGTGCGATGCGGATTGTATCGGCTGCTCATGATGGGTCCGGCAGCATAGCGCCAGGGGCCGTGCGCATCCACAACAGATCCCGGCGGCTTTCCTTTTTCAAGGTGCAAAACGTGTTGTATCGATACAACAACCATTTCTGGATTCGAGACGCGGCGCCCAGTATCCAAGCGCCTCATTTTACAATAACCTATGTCGCGCGAATTGTGTGACCCGGCGCACATACCTGCCCGGGCACCCGTTTAGCATCTGGATTCCTTGGGCAAGCAAGTCAATCAGGAGAGCGTCATGTTGCGTTCAATTCTCGTGCTGTTGCTTCTCTCGTGCTCGGCGATCGCCAGCGCGGAAGACTTCAGCTATAACTACCTGTACCTCGGCTACGGGACGATCAAGTTCGACGACGCCAACGCCGACGGTTCGGGTCTCGGAATCGGCGGTTCCTTCGCCGTCAACGACCAGTTCCATGTCTTCGCCGGCTACCAGGAGGCCGGCCTCGACTTCGGTATCGATGCCACGCAGTGGGATGCCGGCCTCGGCTATCACATGGGTCTGAACGACAAGGTCGACCTGGTCGCCGAACTCTCATACAACTACGTCAAGCTCGATGCGGGCGGCGGCGCGAACGCAGACGACAATGGACTCGGGCTCGGCGCCGGACTCCGCTTCGCCGCAGGCAACAACATGGAAGTCGACGCGGGCATCAGCTACATCGACTACAGCGACAGCGGTTCGGACACGGCGTTCGTCGGCGGTTTCCTGTACAACTTCAACCCGCAGTTCACCGTCGGCCTGCACGGAAGCTGGGGCAATGACTGGACTTCTTACATGTTCAGCGGCCGCTACTACTTCGGCAACTGAAACGCGCCGTCAGTGTGACCCGGAGAACCCCGCCGCGTGCGGGGTTTTCTTTTGCCGGTGCGAATCGCGGCGTGCGGGTTTATGATCCGCCGTCCACCATTGACGGTAATCCGGCATGAAGCTCAACCGGCTCTCCTTCGGCAATCTGCGCGGCGACGTTTTCGGCGGGATCACGGCGGCGATTATCGCCCTGCCGCTCGCGATCGCGTTCGGTGTCGCTTCCGGCGTCGGCCCCATCGCCGGCCTGTACGGCGCCATCTGCGTCGGCCTGTTCGCCGCCCTCTTCGGCGGCACGAGCGCACAGGTCTCCGGCCCGACGGGACCGATGACCATCGTCTCGGCGAGCGTGTTCACGCACTTCGCGGGCGAACCCGCCATCGCTTTCACGATCGTGATGATGGCGGGCCTGTTCCAGATGCTGTTCGGCTATTTGCGAATCGGCCGCTACATCAACCTGATGCCCTATCCCGTGATCTCCGGCTTCATGACCGGGATCGGCTGCATCCTGATCATCCTCGAACTCGGGCCGCTCATCGGCCATGCCGCGCCACAGGGTGTTGTCGAAGGCCTGACCGCGCTCGCCGGCGATATCCTCGCGCCGAACGCAAAAGCGATGCTTGTCGGCCTTGGCTCGCTCGCCATCTGCCTGTGGACTCCGAAACCCATCGCCCGTGCCCTGCCCTCGCCCCTCATTGCCCTCGTCGTCGGCAGCGCCGCCGCCTACCTGTTGGGGGGTGTCCCGGTGCTGGGCGCCGTGCCGTCGGGCCTGCCTGCCTTCCAGGTACCCGGGATCGATTTCGCGCAGCTGAACTACATGCTGGTCAGCGCGGTCGTACTCGCGGCACTGGGGTCGATCGACAGCCTGCTCACGTCGCTGGTCGCCGATAACGTGACCCGCAGCTTCCACGACTCCGACAAGGAACTCGTCGGCCAGGGCCTCGGTAACCTGATCGCGGGGCTCGCCGGCGGCCTGCCGGGCGCCGGTGCGACGGTGCGCACGCTGGCCAACGTCAAGGCCGGCGGCCGCACGCCATTGGCCGGCGTGCTGCATGCATCCGTGCTGTTCCTCATCGTGCTCGGCTTCGGTCCGGTCGTGGCGCTCATACCGCACGCGGCGCTCGCCGGCATCCTGTTCAAGGTCGGCATCGACGTCATCGACTGGCGCTTCATCCGGCGCCTGCACCGCGCGCCGCGCATGGATCTCGTCCTGATGCTGATCGTGCTCCTGCTAACCGTGTTCGTCGACGTCATCACGGCGGTCGGCATCGGCGTCGTGCTCGCGAGTCTCGTGTTCGTCAAGGAGACGGCCGACGCGCAGGTGCGGGCGATCCGGACCATCGTCGATGAGGAGCATCACGACCTGTTGACGGAAGCGGAAAAGGCGGCATTCCGGCGCTGCGCGGGCCGCGCTGCGATCCTGCACCTGTCCGCGGCGATGAGTTTCGGCGCAGCGAACGAGATGATGCGGCGCATCGTTGCGGTGCGGCCGGTCGACGTCCTTATCGTCGACCTCACCGACGTCCCCGACATCGACGGCAGCGCCGCTCTGACGCTCGAAGAGATCATCCAGCGGGCGGTCGATGCCCGCCAGGAGGTGCTGATCGTCGGGATGCAGTTGCGCGTCGCACGCGTTCTCGTCCGACTGGGTGCGCTCGACCGCGTGCGCGAGGCGACCCGTTTCGCGAGCCGGATCGAGGCGATCGAAGCCGGCGCGGCGCTCGTCGCCGAGCGCCGCGAAGCCTCGACCGTCAGCTGACCCAGAAGCTGAAATAGAGATACAGGCCCAGGACGCAGGCCAGGATCAGCGTGGCCATGACCTTGTTGCCGAGGTCCCAGCTGGAGCGGATCTCGTCGCCGTGCATCTTACGGATCGACCCGTAGGTCAGACTGTCGACTTTTTCTGCCGGCGGCGCCGGACTCGTCAGCGACCCGACGATCATAAGTATGGCGGCTGCGATCAGCAGGACGCCCGTCGCGTAAAGGAAATTGAAGTCGCCGATCGCTGCCAGCCATGCCGGGTGCTCGATCTTGCCGGCACCAAAGAAGATCTGGCAGGCGAGTTTCGCCATACCGAGGATAAAGCCGCCGCCCAGGGCCCACACGGCACCCCTGGCATTGAGGCGTTTCCAGGTCAGGCCGAGCAGGAAGACGGCGGTGATCGGCGGCGCGAGATAGCCCTGCACGCTCTGCAGGTACACATACAGGCCGCCGCCCGAAACCATTTTCATGACCGGGATCCAGAGGATTCCGATGATGACGACCGTCGCCGTGGCAATGCGCCCGACAGTCAGGAGATGCTTCTCGGACATGCCCGGCCGCAATTTCTCATACACATCGACCGTGAACAACGCGGCACTGGAATTGAACAGCGACGCCAGCGAACTCATCAGCGCCGCGAGCAGACAGGCGACGATCAGGCCACGAATACCGGAAGGCAGTAGTGCAGAGACCAGGGTCGGGAATACCGTATCGCCGTTGATGACCTGGGTGCCGTCGGCAAGCGTCTTCATCTGCAAGTCGAGCATGCCGTGCTTGTACAGCGCCATGCCGATCAGGCCCGGGATGATGAAGATCAGCACGGGCCAGACCTTGAGCAGGCCGCCGAACAGCGCGCCGCGGCGCGCGGTCGCCAGGTCTTTCGCGGACAACGCCCGCTGTACGATGTACTGATCGGTACACCAGTACCAGATGCCGACGATCGGCGATGCGATCAATACGCCGAGCCACGGGAAGTCCGGATCGCTGAGCGGGCGCCACAACGCGTACTGACTCGCATTTTCGGCAACCGTGTCCTTCAACACGCTCCAGCCCGCCATGAAGCCGGAGCCGTCACCGAGCTTGAGTAACCCCACCGTCGTGATGACGAAGGAACCGAACAGTATGATCACGGCCTGCGGTGTCGCCGTGGCCATGATGGCACGCATGCCGCCGAAGACCGTGTAGATGCCGGTCAGGATGACCGTGGTAAACGCGCCGACCCAGAACGCGTTCTCGGGCGAGCCGAACGTGTCCGGCAGCAAGGCCTGGAACACGATCGCACCGGCGTAAACGGTCACGCTCACCTTCGTGAACACGTATGCCACGAGCGAAACGACGGACAGGATCGAACGCGCCGTCGCGTTGAAGCGGCGCTCGAGGAATTCGGGAATCGTCTGTACGCCCGCCTCGTAGTAGAACGGTACGAAGAAGCCGGCCAGCAGGATCAGCACCCAGGCATGCAATTCCCAGTGCGCCATCGCCATGCCGGTCGATGCGCCCTGGCCGGCCAGGCCGACGATGTGTTCGGAACCGATGTTCGACGTGAAGATCGATGCACCGATCGCGACGAAGCCGGCATTGCGGCCCGCCAGGAAGTAATCGACGCTGTCCTTCTGGTGGCGGCCGTACCACCAGGCGATAAAGCCGATGGCGACGAAATAGAGAAAGATGACGAACCAGTCTAGATTGGTCATGGACAGGAAACCCCCTGCTTTTTTGAGTTCTTCGGCTGCGGACCGATCACGCCAACATCTCGTTGCCGCGACCCGCAACAGGTCCGCAGTTTGCCACATTCCAGTGCCGAATGAACCCGAAATTCCGGATCGATACAGGCGAAACTTCCAGCCCGTCGAACGAAGTTGGAAGTCTGTTACTATCCCGTCGGGGCCAAACCAATGAAAACAAGAATGCAGTCCCTGCCCCGGACGGGAGTCGCCATGAATCGTGAAGCCATCCCCGAACTGACACTGCGTGCGATCGTCCTCGCGATTATCCTCGCCATGATCCTCGCCGCTGCGAACGCCTACCTGGGCCTCTTCGCCGGTATGACGATCGCCTCGGCGATACCCGCCGCGGTCGTCTCCATGGCAGTCCTCAGGATGCTCGGACACGCACACATCCTCGAGAACAATATCGTCTCCACCGGGGCTTCGGCAGGCACGTCGATCGCCTCAGGCGTAATATTCACGATCCCGGCGCTCTTGTTGCTGGGTTACTGGGACGACTTCAAGTTCTCGTGGGTCCTTGCCATCGCCGGCCTCGGCGGCCTGCTGGGCGTGTTGTTCTCGGTGCCGCTCCGGCGTTCGCTGATCGTCGACCAGGGGCTTGCGTTCCCCGAGGGCAAGGCGGCCGCGGAGGTTCTGAAGACCGGCGAGCACCCGGAACAGGGATTGAAGCTGTTACTCGGTGCAGCGTCTCTCGGCGGCCTGATGAAGCTCGCAGCCGCGAGTGGCATGAAGGTGATCCCGGACACCGCGGCGGTGTCGACCTGGTACGGCAAGACGATCGGCTACTTCGGCACCAATCTGTCGCCCGCATTGTTCGGCGTTGGTTACATCGTCGGCCTCAATGTCGGCGTCGTCATGCTCGCCGGCGGCATCATTGCGTGGAATATCGCGATCCCGATCTACAGCACCTGGTACCTCGCGGGTGACCCGGTACTCGCGCCTGCATTGGCCGGTTCCGGGGCAGAAGACGCGGCGTACGCGATCTGGTCCGCGCAGGTCCGCTACCTCGGCGTCGGCGCGATGCTGATCGGCGGCGTCTGGACACTCATCTCTCTGCGCAAGTCGCTGGTCTCCGGAATCCGCAGCGGCCTGGGTACCGGCGACGGGCCGGCAGGCGGCGAGGTACCGCGCACCGAACGCGACATACCTATGCGGCAGATCCTGATCGGCACCGTCGTGTTCGTGTTACCACTACTGGTTCTGTATCAGAACATCGTCGGCCTGTGGTACGTGAGCGTGCCGATGGCGATCATCATGATCGTCGCGGGCTTCCTGTTCGTCTCGGTCTCCGCGTACATGGCCGGCCTCGTCGGTTCGTCGAACAACCCGGTCTCTGGCCTCACGATCGCGACGATCCTGTTCGCGGCGCTCGTGCTCGTCGTGCTGCTGGGCCGCGACTCCCCGATCGGCGCCGTCGCGACGATCATGATCGGCGCGGTCGTTTGTTGTGCGGCCTGCATCGGCGGCGACAACCTGCAGGACCTGAAGTGCGGCTACATACTGGGCGCCACGCCCTGGAAGCAGCAGCTCATGCTCGCGGTCGGCGGCGTCTCCAGCGCACTCGTCATGGCGCCGGTGTTGAGCCTGCTGGCGCGCGCCTATGGCATCGGCGTGCCGACCGAAGCCCACCCGAATCCGCTGCTCGCACCGCAGGCGAACCTGATGGCCTCGGTCGCGAAGGGCATCTTCGGCGGCGAGCTGCCCTGGACGATGATCGCCATCGGCGCCGGGATCGGCGCCGTCATCATCGTCATCGACGAGATGCTGAAGAAGCACCATTCCGGCGTCCGCGCGCCGGTACTGGCCTGCGCCGTGGGCATCTATCTGCCTCTCGAACTCAGCGTGCCGATCTTTGCGGGTGGACTCGTTGCCTACCTCGTCGAGCGCCGTCTGAAGCCCGGTAACGCAGAGGGCGAGCGGGAGCGGGTCCACCAGAAGGGGACCCTGTTTTCGGCCGGCCTGATCACGGGTGAGGCACTGATGGGCATTTTCATCGCGATCCCGATCGTCGTTGCGGGCTCGGCAGACGTGCTGGCCGTGCCGGACGAGTGGCGCTTCGGCGGCTGGCTCGGCCTCATTATCATCGCCGCCATCGGCGTCCTGCTTTATCGCCTGGCAGTGAAGCCGCGGCCTGCCGGCTAGGCGGAGTCGATCTGCCGGCGGATCTCGCGCAGCAGTTCGTCGACGTCGACCGGTTTCTTGAAGAACACCGTGTCGTCGATATCCGCCGGGATCCGTTCGGACGTGTCGCCTGATACGAGGATGACCGGTACGGGCGCCTGCACACGGTCTCGCACGGCACGGATCACCCCGACGCCCGTCTCTCCGCTGCGCAGGTGATAGTCGGTGATGACGATGTCCGGGGCGTTGCCGGGACCGTCGATACAGGACACGGCCTCCGCCGAGCATGCCGCCGTCATCACGACGAATCCTTCCATCTCCAGCAGCATGCGGGTTGCATCGACGACGGCTGGCTCGTCGTCCACGATGAGAATACGGCCGCCGATCCGGGTATCCGAGGACGATGTGGTCTGCGTCTCCGGCACGAGGCTCGTGCGGTCGCCCTCGGGGACGACGACCGAGAACACGGAGCCCTTGCCGGGAACGGATTCGACCTCGACCAGGCAGTCGAGCAGCTGGGCGGTACGCTTGACGATGGAGAGTCCCAGGCCCAGGCCGTCGGGGCGGTCGCTGCCGGTATCGACCTGGTGAAATTCTTCGAAAATCCGTTCCAGTTCGCCGGCCGGGATACCCAGCCCCGTATCCAGCACCTGCAGACGGATGCCGACGTCCTTGTGCATGCAGCGCAGGCGGACACAGCCCTGCTGCGTGTATCGGATCGCATTGCCGACCAGGTTCTCGAGGATCTGGGTGAGCAGCCGCGGGTCGCTGCGCGCGACCCCGTTACAGCGTTCGACGACGAGTTCCAGGCCCTTGTCGCGGGCCTGATCCTCGAATTCGGCGTGCAGCGAATCGAAGATCATCTGCACTTCGCAGTCTTCGATGTCCGGCCTGACGACGCCGGCCTCGAGCTTGCTGATATCCAGCAGCGAATTGAGCAGGCGCGCGATCGAATCCAGCGCTTTTTGTTGCTTGTCGATGATCTGCAGATGCGTCGGATCGGTAGCGCGGCTCTTCGCCGCCCGGTTGAGCAGGTTCAGCGTCTGGATGGGCTGCCGCAGGTCGTGGCTGGCCGCGGCCAGGAACCGGCTCTTGGCCCGGTTGGCCTCCACCAGCTGGCGCTCGACCTCCTTTGCGTCGCTCACGTCCCGGATCGCGGCGCAGACCAGCATGCCGTCCGAACGCTGCACGGGGCTCAGGCTGATGCTGACCGGGATCTCGACGCCGTCCTTGCGCAGCGCGAAGAGATCCCGCGCCGCGCCCATCGGCCGCGGCTCGGGATTCTTGCAGAACCGGCTGCGATGTGCCGGATGGACCTCGCGGAACCGCTCCGGTAGCAGGCACTCGACGTTTAGTCCCTGCAGTTCCTCCGGCGCATAACCGAGCGCGTCGGTGACCCGGGCATTCGCATATATGATGGTGCCCGCGCCATCGACGATGACGCTCGGATCCGGCGCGCCGTCGAGTAGCCGCCGCGCGAGCTCATTCGAAACATCCACCGTGCAAGTCTCCGCTTACTTCCGGGTTACGCAGTCTGACGAGTGTCGCGGCTCGGACGCCTCGCTACACTCTCACTACCGAATTCTGGGCGTCATGGAACTGCGTCGGCACGTAGCGCTCGGCCTCCGGATCGTTCGCCCAGGTTTGATTATCGAGCAGGTAGCGGAACTCGTATTCCCTGCCCGGTTCCAGCGCGATGTCCGCCTTGAAACTGCCGTCCTTGAGACGGGTCATCGGACTCGCGGTAGTCTTCCAGCCGTTGAAATCACCCACGACCGAGGCTTCCTTGGCGGCGTGCGCGGTTTCCCTGTCGAGCCTGAACGTGAGGGTGCAGAGGGGTTTCGTCTTGAAGTATCGCCTCTTGATGCTCATGGTCCATTTCCTTGCCGATACGGCGGATAGTCGAGTCAAAACCTTCGATATCAGACGCTGTAGATCGGGTTGCCGACGTGGGCGCCTCCGCCGGGGAAGTCGGCGCGATCGCCGGAGGACGCGCGCTGCCCAAGCGACGAACTCGATGATGCCAGCAACACCAAGTATAGCGCAGGGGGACCGCGGAGCGACACGGCCAGGACTTAGCTCCTCTCGGAAATCCGAGGCTCCGGATGGCGCGCGGCGTCTGCTATCATGACACACACGCGCCGGACCGGCCGGACAAAAGCCAACCGTAGGAGAACAAGAATGCGACGACAACTGACAGAAGCGCTCGCCTACCCCAGATTGCTGGTGTCCAGGCTCACCGAGGAATGGGAAAGCCCGCAGCACAATTTCTTCGAAGCCACCGGCGAGCGTTGCCGTCATTGCGGTCCCGGCGTGGAGTGTAGCTGGGCGACGTGCCTGCAAGACTTCCGCAAGCTCGACGACAAGTCCCTCGAAGAACTCGCTGCCTCCCTGCGCGAAGGGATTCGGCTGGTCGAATCGCTACAGAGCGAACTGCACCACGACGAGACCACCTGCACCTGCGAAACCTGCAGCTGGATCCGCAACGCCGAGCACCTGACCGAAGAGTGCGAGCATCACCTGCCGCACGTCGAGCCGATGGCGATCGCGCAGCTGCACGAGCCGCAGTAGCCGCCTGACCCGTTCAGGCGGTCGGAGACAAGCCGAAGATTTTGTCGATCTCGGCCATTAACTCGGGCGTGAAGCGGTCGACGAATTCGATCGCCTTCATGTTCTCCCGCACCTGCTCGGCGCGGCTCGCGCCGGTAATCACGCTGCTCACCCACGGGTTCTGAAGGCACCACGCCAGCGAGAATTGGGCGAGGCTCGCCCCCATCTCTTTCGCGAGCGGTACGAGCGCCGCGACCCGGGCCAGTCGTTCTTCGTCGGTCAGGCCCTTCCTGAGGAAGGCGTATGCCTCGACCGTGCCGCGGCTACCCGCGGGGATGCCCTTCTGGTACTTGCCCGTCAACAGGCCCGACGCCAGCGGACTCCAGGTCGTCGAGCCGTAGCCGCGGTCCGCGTAGACCTGCCGGTACGCGGGACCGAAACGATGCCGCTGGAACAGGTTGTAGACGGGCTGCTCGACGATGGGCGCGTGCAGGTGGTGACGCTCGGCAACAGCGATGGCATCGAGGATCTGCCCGGCTTCCCACTCCGACGTGCCCCAGTACAGCGCCTTGCCGCGCGCGATGATGTCGTGCATCGCCCACACCGTCTCCTCGAGCGGTGTCGATGCGTCCGCGCGGTGGCAGTACAGCAGATCCACATAGTCCAGGCCGAGGCGCGCCAGCGATCCGTCGATCGCCTCGAGCAGATACTTGCGGTTGAGCGTCTGCCGCTCGTTGGGATTCTCGTGCAGGCCCCAGAACAGCTTGGTGGAAACGAGGTAGCTGCCTCGGCGCCAGCCCAGCTTGCGCAGCGCCGCTCCCATGACCTCTTCGGACTTGCCGCCCGCATAGACTTCGGCGTTGTCGAAAAAGTTGACGCCGGCATCGAAAGCAGCCCTCATCATCTCGACGGCATCGTCGATGCCCGACTGGTGGTGAAACGTCACCCAGGATCCGAATGACAGTGCGCTGACCTGGATACCTGCTCTGCCGAGATGGCGATACTTCATGGCAACTCCCCGCTCTTAACCGGTTACTCCGATGTCCTCGTCCCACAGTGCCGGATACGCGGCAACGAAATCCAGCATCAGGCGCCGGCACTTCTCGCTGTCGACGATGTCGAGTTCGACGCCACGCGACCGCAGGTAGTCCTCGGGTCCCCTGAAGCTGCGGTTCTCACCGACAATGACCTTCGGAATGCCGTACAGCAATATCGCGCCGCTGCACATGTCACATGGCGACAGTGTCGAACAGAGTACCGCCCTGCGGTACGACGCCGCGGGCAGGCGGCCTGCATTCTCCAGGCAGTCCATCTCGGCATGCAGCACCGGGCTGCCGCGCTGGATGCGCCGATTGTGGCCGCGACCGACGATCTCGCCGTCGATCGCCAGTGCCGCGCCGATCGGAATTCCGCCCTCGGCCAGTCCGGCCCGCGCTTCTTCGATCGCGGCCTCGAGCAACTCGTCCATATTGGCCTATCCTATAACGCGAGGACGCATTGCCGGGAATTGCTGCAAAATCCGGCAGTTCGGTACCGGTTTCGTCGTTTTGTTACAAACAATAGTCTCTATATTTCAATAACTTATGTAAATACTATCGTAGGGATGGACATTCCATTTCCAACCTGTTGATATATGTATCAAAATAAGTGCGTTCCGCCAGAGAGGGGTCTTGGCGGCGAGGCGCGTCATCCCGTCGAATAAGAAATAGGATGATCGCGCAAAAATAATGACAAAACGGGAATCGATGCGTGGCGCGTGCGCAAGAGAACCCTGCTGAGCTGAACTGTCTCGACTACTTCGGGTTGACGAGGCCGCCGTTTGCGCGGCTTTCCGACCCGACCGAGATCTACGACGTCGAGCAGTACACCCTGCTGATGTCGTACCTCGATCGTGCCGCCCGCGAGACCGACCATCTGGTCGTCCTGCGGGGCGCGGACGGCTCCGGCAAGACGACTCTCCTGAATCGCTATGTCGCCGGCCTCAGCGACGAGACCTACTACGCGACCGTCGACGAGACCTGCAGCGACGAGACCGACTTCTACTGCGCGTTCCTTCGCCAACTCGGATTCAACGACATCACCGGAAAACCCGGTGAATTGCGCCGCATCACGACGGAATTCCTCGTGCACCGCGCCAAGGCCGGGGACACGGTGCTGCTGATCATCGACAACGCCCATCACGTCAGCCCGTCGGTACTCGAGCAATTGCGCCGCATCGCAGAGACGACAGTCGATGAACGGCGCGTCATCAGTGCGGTGATCACCGGCAACTCGCACATCCGGCGGATCATCGATTCTCCCGCGATGCAGCAGCTCAGGTTCCGCGACATCGTGGATTTCCACATCCGCGTCTATTCGGAGTCCGAGACGGCCGATTACGTCCGGCACCGCCTCAGCCTGGCCGGCGGTTCGGCCCCCGACATCCTGGCCGACGACGCCTACCCCATGATCCACCGGTTTACCGGCGGCATCCCCGGCCAGATCAACCGGCTGTGCGAAGTGCTGCTGGTCGAGGCGGTCGAGCGCAAACAGCATCCCATTACCGGGGACGTCGTGCGCTCCGTCGCCGAATCCGAGCAGCTGCCGCCTTATGTCATACCGATGGGCGACAAGGGGCGGCGCAAGACCGACTCCGACGCCCCCGCCGATGCGAACGAGGTGAGGATCGCCGCCCGCGTGGCGCATTCCGACAAGAAAGGCGAGTCGGCACCCCCGACCCCGGCGTATGGCCCGAGCGTGGATGTCGACGAACTGCTGGCTCGCCTCGCACGGGTGTCCGAACAGATCGACCGGCTGAAGTCCGAGAAGAGCGGGGCGCAGCAGGACATCACCGAGCGTGACCGGACGATCGCCGAACTCTCGGAAAAACTCGGCAGCCGCTCGGACGAAGCCAGGACGCTGGCCCGGACGCTCCGCGAAGGCGCCGACGAGACCGGGCGTCTGAGGCTGGAACTCGCCGAACACGAAAAGAGCACGAAGAAGCTTGCCGCGGAGCTGAAAGCCGAGCAGAGGGCGGCGAAGGCCGCGCGCAAGGAAGTCGAGAAGTCCGAGCAACGGATCGGCAAACTCGAGGCGCTGCAATCCGAGTTGCACGAGACCGTTGCGGAGCTGCGCAAGGAACTCGAATCGGCGATCGAGAAGGCCAGCCGGGTCGACGATCTCGAGGAACAGCTCGAGGCCTCCCGGGAGGAATGCACCCGACTTCAGTCCGAAGCGGAAGCCTTCGAGGCACTCAAGACCGATGTCGCGACCAAGGACGCGCAGATCGCGAACCTGACGGCAGAGATTGCGGCCCAGAGCGTGGACCTGACGTCGACCCTGACGATATTGTCCGAGCAGCTACCGGAACCGGAGGACGCGGTGCCGGTGCTGCAACCCGAGGAAGAGCTGCCGGCCGGCGGTATCGGCCGCTTTGACGTCATCAGGGACGGCAAGGTCGAACGGACGGTCATGATCACGGAAATGCCTGCGCGCTGCATGCTCGGCCGTGACGAGGACTGCGACCTGTACCTCGACAGCAAGTACGTCAGCCGCCATCACGCGCTGTTGCTGTGCACGCCGACCAAAATATCCGTGGAAGACCTGAACAGTTTCAACGGCACGAAAGTGAACTTCAATGAAGTGTCGCACCAGGAACTGCACCCCGACGACGTCATCATCATTGGCGACTTCCTGATCCGGGCTCGCCGCGGCAGCTGACGAGCCGATTGCCTGTCAGCTGGACGTCCCGTGGTGCTTCAGCACGGCGAGGGTGCGGCGCGCCCGCTGGCGGCGTATCTCGGAGAGGTTCCTGATCGTCAGCGTGTCGGAGGCCTTGACGAGTTCGTCCATGGTCGCGTCGATGACCGGCACGTTCTCGACCTTGATCCGGTGCCGTCCCAGAGAGATGACGTCGTTGTTCTTCAGGACTGTCTTGGGCGCTGTGGCGGAATTGACTGTCGTGCCGTTCGTACTGTTGAGGTCCAGCAGGACGAGTGCATTCGAGTAGACCTGCAGCAAGGCGTGCAATTTGCTGACGTACATGTCCTCGATCAGGATGTCGGCCAGCCTGGAGCGGCCGATGATGTATTGCCGCTTCGTCAGAGCGAGCTCCTGCAGCGTCTCGCCGTCACGGGTCACGATCGCGCGCGGCGCCGACTCCCGCGTCTCCGTCTCCTGCATGCGCACGATGAGTTCGAGCGCGAGGCCGTTCAGTACTCCGGGCCAGCCGCGAGAGAGTCGACACAGCCGGTCGGTGACGTCGATCGGGAACACCGTCTCGCTGTCGTCGCTGCCGGCCGCGATCAGGCGCGTGCGCAGATAGATCATCGCCTCACGGGCGGACAACGGGTTGAGCGAATACGTCGCCGGATTGCGCCGGGCGAGGCTGTGCATGCCGTCGAGGCGCACCAGCGACGCGATCCGTTCCTGGCCGGTCAGGACGATCCGCAGCGCGTAGCGGTCGCGGACTTCCAGCGCCGCAAGCCAGTTCAGCAGGCGCAACGAACTCGACGGCGCCAGATCGACGTTGTCGACGATCAGTACGGGTGCAGGATTCGGATATGGCTGGCCGGTCAGGAAATCGTCGACGAGTTCCATGAGCTGCTCGTCGTTCTCGGTGTCCGCTTCGATGCCGAACTGCGAAAGCATGCCGGTCAGCAGACGCTGCGGGCTCAGCTGTTTGCCGTCGACGATCGCCACGGACGAGTCGCTGGACAACCAGCCCGCCTGCTCGGTAACGATCGTCGTCTTCCCGGACCCGCCGGGACCCTGGATGAGCGCGACGCCCCCGTGCTGTCCGAGCGCCTCCGAAAGGAACCGCAGACCATCCTGATGCGATTGATACGCAACGATAAGACGGGGGTCGGCGTGCTCCCCGAACGCCTTGCTTCCTAGCGAGGACCCGTTTACGTGCATAGTCCTTTCCGGATCTTATTGTGGGTCACATTATTGCGCGCTTGCAACCCAGGGCGAGGCCGAGATTCCATAATGCCGCATTTTCAAGGCTCGATTCTAGCACGCATCCATTGCGGGTCGGGCCGGGCGTTGTATGATTGATCGACACCAGACCAGGACAGGAGCCCTTCGGAACCGAAGGTCTGACAGGGGACCAACCCGAAACCCGTGCGCCAGTTCCGACACGGAAATTTTCTACGCTATGCACTGCAGTGCAGCCTGGCCGGCTTCGTCGTGCTGGCGCTCCTGTTTGTGCTCGATGCCGTGACGCAGACGGTGTTGATCGCGGCCCTCGGCTCGACGGCCTTCATCGCTTTCGCCGTGCCCCGCTCGCCGCGTTCCGCTCCGCGCGATCTCATCGGCGGCTACCTGGTCGGCATGATCGCGGGCACCCTGATGTCCCTCATCCACTACCAGTTCGGCACGCCCGGGACGTTTCTGTTCCACGCGGCCATGGTCGTGTGCGGCGCCCTGGCCATCTCGCTGGCGATGTTCGGGATGGTCGTCACCCGAACCGAACATCCGCCGGCGGCCGCACTCGCCCTCGGACTCGTCCTCAACCACTGGGATCCGCTGACCCTCGCCGTCGTGTTGATCGGGGTTGTCACGATAAGTCTCGTCAAGCAGCTCATCCTGCCGCTGTTGCTCGACCTGATCTGAACGCTGCCGGGCGCTTATTGCGTCTCGTGCATATCGCTCATGGCCTTCATCCACGCATCGCGGAGCACGGGATACTGGGCCATCTTCATCATCTGCTCGGTCACATCCTGCTGAATCGATCGCATCCTGTCGCGCTGTTTGTCGGCCAGCTCCTGCATCTCTTCCGCGTCTGGTCTCGGCAGCTCCGAAACCCGGTTCGCGATATCCGCCATCTTCCCGCCGATCTCTTCGATCCTGGCGGCCGCCTTGTTGGCGGAGTCCTCGTCCTCGACGCCTTTCAGGACGCTGATCATCTCTTCCATCAGGTCGGCCTGCGCCTCCATGCCTTCTTCGTAGGAATCGATCCCGCCGCCACCACACGCAGAGAACGTCAAACCTACCGCCATGAGTGTCGCCATTCGCCTCATTTATTCGTCTCCTCTCTTGCGCTGCCCTGAGGCAGCGTGAACACAACGATGACGGGTGCGCCCTTGCCGCCCATCAAGAGCGAACCCTTGCCGCTCGCCGCGCCGATGTACTGCTTGCCGTCCACCGCGTAGGTCACGACGCCGCCGGCCATCGAGCCGCCGGTATTGAAACGGTACAGCTCCCTGCCGGACTTTGCATCGAACGCCAGCAGATCACCGATCCCCTCTGCTGCCAGTAACAATCCGCCTGCCGTCGCCGTAACAGCGCCGATCATCGGTTCGTCCGAACGGTATTGCCAGCGAATCGCGCCCGTCGATGCATCGATGGCCGTCAGGTATCCCTGTGATTCCTCGTCTGGTTCGATCGTACCGCCCAGGTACATCTCACCGGGGATTACGCGAACCTCGGGATCGAGCGTCGCCGTCCAGCACCAGTCGACGGTCGGCACATACAGCATGTTCGCGTCCGGGCTCCAGGCTGGCCCGTTCCACTCGACACCGCCGAGCGTCCCGGGGCAGTAGCGCGTTCCCTCGATGGTGATCGGAGCGTCTTCGTTCAGGCGCGTCCCGATGCGCGTCTCGTGCAGCACTTCGTGCGTGTCCCTGTCCAGCACGCGGACGATGGCGTCCTTGCCGGTGGCGACCATCAGACTGCGGCTCTTGCCCGCTACGTTGCCATCGAAGATCGGACTGACTTGAGTCAGGTCCCAGTCCTTGTCGTCATTCGGAACGAGCTGCACATACCAGCGCAATTTGCCGGTCCGGACATCGAGCGCCAGCAAGGAATTCGTATAGAGGTTCTTGCCGGGCCGCAGTTTGGCCGGGAAATCCGGCGCCGGATTCGTCACGGGTACGTACAGCTCTCCGCGCTCGACGTCCAGCGACATAGGCGACCACACGGCACCGCCGCCCACCGGCAGGTTCGGGTCGTGCTTCCAGGTCTCGAATCCCGGCTCTCCGGCCTTCGGGATCGTGTTGAAGCGCCACACCGGCGAACCGTCCTTCAGGCTGAAGGCGCCGATCCAGCCCTGCACGTTGTTCTCGCTGCCGGCCGGTCCGACGAGCACGAGATCGTCGAAGATCATCGGCGGCATCGTGATGGTTTCACCCGCGGCAGGCCGCGCAACCTGACGCGCCCACAGCAGACGGCCGTCGGCCGAATCCAGCGCGAACAGGTAGCCGTCGCTGGTACCCCGGACGACGTAGCCGTCCTGGATGGCGACGCCGCGGTTGTTCGGCCAGACGACGACGTCTTTCGGCTCCCACTGGTGCCGCCATTTCTCGCGGCAGGTGGTCGCGTCGATGGCGGCGGTCAGCGAGGCGGTCGTCACGTACATCGTGCCGGCGTACTCGATCGGACCCGTCACGAACGTTTCGAGCGAGCCGAGCTGATACAAGCAGGCGACCTGTAACTGCTGCACGTTCCCCGTATCGATCTGCTTCAACGGCGAGTAACGCGTGCCGCGGTAGTCGTGCGTGTGATACAGCCAGTCGCTGCCGGTGGCCGCGTTGCGCAACTCCTCGGCCGACGGCCCCTTGCCACGGGGGGTCATCCCGCCCTCCCCCGCGATGAATTGCGGCTTCGGCTTTGCGGACTTGTCTGCGTCGGCTCCTCCGGAGATCCGGATGGCTGACAGCCTCTCGGGATCCGCCGTCAATGCCGCCGGCCCTGCCGGGACGCCGTTGCGCGAGAGGATGTAGGCCAGGATGTCGACGTATTCGGCCGCGTCCAGGCTGCCCATGTTCGGGCGCGGCATAGAGCTTCGCAGGATGTAGAACAGGTCGTCCACGGTCCGGGTCGGCGTGCCCCAGGCGGCGACGAACTGGGCACCCGCGAGCGCCGGCGCCGCGGCGCCTTCGAGGCTGCTGCCATGACAGCTTGCGCAGTGTTGCCCGTAGAGTTCTCGGCCATGCGCGCTCTGCGCCGCGGTGTAGGTCTCCTTGGCTTGAGTCGGCTGCCCCGAGACGACGATCGGCAGGACGATCATCGCAGCAGCGGCCACGATCCGGGCCGCGACGTTGGTTGTCATTCTTGTATTCCCCAATGATTGACGGTCGCAGGCGATGCGCCGTCCTTTGGGTCATCATAGTTCAGGCCGGCCAGCGAAGAAAGGCAGGTGCTGGAGGCCGGTTGGCGAAACGCGTAAGGTGGCGCCAGTCGGTGTTGAGGAGCGAGGCATGTCGGACGTCGAAGGGCGCATCGCGCTGGTGACCGGAGCCAGCCGGGGCATCGGGCGCGCGACGGCCGGACTGCTGGCATCGCGCGGAGCGAAGGTGATGGGCGTCGCACGCGGCGAAAAGGATCTCGCCGAACTCGGGCTCGACTACTGCGTCGCCGATCTCGGCACGCCGGAGGGATGCGAACACGCCGTCGCCGAGACGGAGCGGCGCCTCGGGCCGATCGACATCCTCGTCTGCAATCACGGCATCGGCTCGGCACACGAGCGCGTCGTCTGGGAACAGGAGCCCGAGGTCTGGGCCGAGACGATGCACATCAATCTCGACGGGCCGTTCTACCTGACGCGTCTCGTATTGCGCACAATGGTCGAACGCGGCTACGGGCGCATCGTCTTCACCAGCTCCACGTCCGGCCTCGTCGCCGAACCGGCGAGCTGCGCCTACAACAGCTCGAAGCACGGGCTGATCGGATTGATGCGTTCGGTCGCACTCGACGCCGCGCCGTTCGGCGTGACGTCGAACGCCGTGCTGCCCGGCTGGGTACGCACGTCGATGTCCGAGCGTTCGGCCGCGGCGGCGGCCGCCGAGCGCGGCATCACGGTCGAGCAGGTCTGGGAGGAACGTGCGGCGCAATACGGCCAGGGACGCGTCGCGACGCCGGAGGAAGTCGCGGCGATGATCGCGTTCCTCGCTTCCGAGGAGTCCAGCGGCGTCAACGGCGAGGCGATCCGCGTCGCGCTCGGCCGGGTCGACTAGGGTGCTCTCAGCTCGCGCCGCGCACGCTGCGGTGCCGGTCGACCCAGAATCCCCACAGGACCAGCAGCCACATCGCCTGCGCGGACCAGGCCACGGCCGCGACCGACGGCGGCGGCGGGCCGAGCACGTTGCCGACATACACCGCCAGCAGGAACAGCACGAGCGCCCAGAATCCGAGGCTGCCGATCCGATCGTTCGCGGTCGTTCGTTTCACGTACAGCCAGAGGCCGACGCCGAAGATCGCCAGTTCCACCGCGACGGCGGCGACCGGGTAATTCCAGAGGCCGAGGCCGACGCGCAGGCCGTCACCCAGCAACACCGGCACGTCGGCCCGGTGTGAGACGACGTCGAGCACCCAGTGGCTGACGACGACCGCGGCGATGACCAGCGCCGCCGTCCGCCCGGCGCGCGTCAGCGCCGCATACAGCAACCCGAACAACACGCCCCACGCCACCAGGGCGACGAGGCTGTGCGACCACGGGTAATGCACGAAATCCATCGGCGTCATCACGGTCGCGCCCGGATCGATGCGCACCTGCTCGATACCGAGCAGGACGAGATTCGGCCAGATGAGGTCCGCGAGCTGCGCCGCGAGGAACAGGATCCCGAGGGATACGGCCGGAGCGTAACGTTTTGCGCCGAAGGCAACGCCGTAGTGACCGATGAACATGGTCAGGGAATCTCGTCGAGCAGGCGCTGGAAGCGTTCGTCTTCCCGCAACGCATCGAGGTCACTGTCCGTCTCCAGCCAGGCGCGATCGCCCCAGCCCCGCTCGACCGCTCTCGTGAGCAGCTCCAGTGACCGATCCGGGTTGCCCTGCATGGCGTAGAAGCAGGCGACGTTGTAGAGCACGACGGGTTCGTTCTCGTCCTGTCCGAACGCCCGCTCCGCCAGTTCCTGGCCCTTCTCGAATTCCCCGACGTTGCAGAATTGGTTCGCGCCGACATACAGAGCCCGTGTGTCGTGCGGGTTCATCTCGAGGTGTCGCTGAATGAGGTCGAGTGATGCGACACGTGCCCGCATCTCGTCATGCCGTCGGCCCAGCGATGCATATGCCTGGGCGAGAAAGGCCGTCGCCTGATAATCGGCAGGGTTCACTTCCTGGGCCTTCTTGTACATTTCGACGGCGTTTTCGAATTTTCCCTGCGAGGAATATGCGAGGCCGGAGTAATAGTAAGCCTCGTAAAGATTCGGGTTCAGTTCGATCGCCTTTTCGAACTCGTGCTCAGCCTCGATGTACTCCTCATTGATGAACATGGCGAGGCCCCGCGACGCGCGCGCTTCCGCAGAATCCGGGTCCAGCGCGACGGCCTTCTCGCTCACCTCGAGCGCCTTCTCGGCATTGGCGCGGCTACCGTCGGCATATCGAAACAGGTGCGAGTACGCGTCCGCGATCCCGGCATAGGCCAGCGCGTACTTCGGATCCAGGTCGATCGCCTGCTGGAACATGCGGATGGCGTGCTCGTAGTCAGTGCGCGTCATCGTGTACATGTAGCTACGGCCGCGGAGATAGTAGTCATAGGCTTTCGCATCGGAGGTAGCGACATTCTGAATGGCCCGCCGCTCCTTCGGGCTCAGCGTCATCTGCATGGCCGTGATGATGCTCTGGGCGATGTCGTCCTGGATGGCAAACACGTCCTTCAATTCCCGGTCGTAGGTTTCCGACCAGAGATGCGAATCGGTTTCGGCGTCGATCAGCTGTGCCGTGATCCTGACGCGGTCGCCAGCCCTGCGGACGCTTCCCTCGAGCACGGTATCGACGCCGAGTTCCCTGGCAACGGTCGGGATACTGACGTCCTTGCCTTTGAAGATGAACGACGAGGTCCTCGATGCCACTCTCAGCTGCGGCAGCTTGACCATGAGATTCAATATCTCTTCGGAAATGCCGTCGCTGAAATATTCGTTTTCGCTGTCACCGCTCATGTTGACGAATGGCAATACGGCGATGGTTTTTCTGGCATCCGTCTTCACTGCCGGCCGTCGGGCCGTTGCCTCGGCAGGCGCTGGGGCCTCACGTACTTCGTCACCGGCGGGCTCTCCGACGGCATCGACCCCGGGCGTCCGGTGTACCCCGCCCGGCCCGATGTCGAAAGCCCAGGCAAGTGTCACAGCGATGACGAATCCGAGTACGACGAGGATCGTCACCAGTTTGACGCTCCAGTCCGGGAGATTGAGATTGGGCAATACGGTCGACGCAACCTCGATGACCACCCACCCCGCTATCGCGTACAGGACGACGACGCGTATGACACGCCGTCGCTTGAGCTCGGTCCAGAACGCACCCAGTGCGCCTTGCTCGGCTTGTTCGCTCATCTGGCACTTGTTGGAGGGCGGGACAAGCTACGGATCATACCGTCATACGATCCCGCGTGGGTAATACAAGGTCGGCAAACCAGGCGGCGCAACGGCGATTCCTGTTATTATGTTGGCGCATTCCAGCCCCAAATCCACGACGCTGCCACGACAGAATCGGAGTCCGGTTGTCGAATCCCGCTACATTACGTACTGCCGTTATCTACGGTAGCGTGCGAGAGAAACGCCAGGGTATCAAGGCAGCCCGATTCGTCGTGCGGCACCTGCAAGGCCGGGGCCACGACGTGACGCTGGTCGATGCCGCCGCCCACGGCCTGCCGCTTCTGGATCGTATGTACAAGGAATACGAACAGGGGGAAGCGCCCGCCGCAATGCGACGCGTCGCCGGGATCCTCGACGCCGCCGACGGTTTCGTCATCGTCAGCGGCGAATACAATCACAGCATCCCGCCGGCGCTGAAGAACCTGCTGGATCACTTCCAGCGCGAGTACCTGTACAAGCCCAGCGGCATCGTCACCTATTCGGGCGGGCCTTTCGGCGGTGTGCGCGGCCTGGTCAACCTGCGCGGCATCCTGGCGGAACTCGGCACGCCGAGCATTCCCAGCGCATTCCCCATCCCGCGGGTGCAGAATGCGTTCGACGAAGACGGCAATGCACTGGAGTCGGCATACGACGAGCGCATCGGCAAGTTTCTCGACGAGTTCGAGTGGTACGTCGTCGCACTGAAACGTGCCCGCGAATGCGAACGTTACAGCGACGACGCGCCGGTGCAGCAACTGATGTGCCGGAGCTGAGCATCGATGTCGAGGTGATGGCGGCTGACAACGGCGCAGACCGGAAATCACGTGTGCAATGCATATGTATGTTCAACTGCCAGAAAAGCTCGAATCTTCTCTTCGCGACAGTCCCGTCATTTCGTGCGTGTTGGACAACTGGACAGAGCTGGCTTTACCGAATTGCTGGATGGTCGCCGGCGCAGTGTTTCAAACTTTCTGGAACCGCGTACACGGATACTCGTCTCTGTACGGCATAGATGACATCGATCTCGTATATTTCGATCCGTACGATCTGAAGGTCGCGCGCTGGCAGCCCAAGTGGCCCCGAATCGAATACCGCCGCTGGGAGGACCCGTGACGCTTTTCGAAAAAGTGCGATCTGCAAGTTCAGGCTTTCAGATCCGCTGTTGACCCTTGGCGGACGGTCGATAGATAACACTCATCATGGAGTCCTTTCTATGAGAGAACAGGCTGTAGTTGAAATTCTGGTCGTGACTGCATTCATAGGCTCTGGTCTGCTTTGGGCATTGCCCGTTCACGGCGACGAGATTAGCTCTCAAGCTACTCAAGAAATTCGATCCATTCGCTCCAAGTTTAACGAGTCAATCAAGAACCACGACGCAGCCAGTATCGGTGCTTTCTTGGACAGCGAGTACCAGATTACGACCAGCAATGGGGAGCAATACCAAGGCACACCGGAGGAAGAAGTAGCTGCCTGGGACGAGATCTTTCGTAACAATGAGGATGTCGTCTACGTGCGATCTCCCGAACTAATTGAGGTCAGCTCTTACAATGTCCTGGCAGCGGAATCGGGGACCTGGACAGGAAGTTGGAGTCAGTCCGAAGGCGCAGTCGAGATAGGCGGAAGATACTTTGCGCAGTGGCGAAACGTCGATGGCGAATGGAAGATTCGCGCCGAAATCTTTGTTGGACTGTTCTGTAAGGGATCCGGCTGTTAAAGCTTGTTTGCGACCGGCCGCTCCCGGCCGTTCTGCGCCGCTCGCGACAAGGGTGTACGAACGGCTCCTTACGCAAGGAAGTTCGTGTACGACATAGTGGACGTTCCGGAAGATCGCCGGCATCGGTCAGCTTGCCAGCATTTCGATGTAGCCAAACCCGATCAGGATCTGCCAGGCGAAAAATATCGCAGCCATGATATTGTGAATGCGCATATTGGTCGTTCTTATCCCGATGATAACGAGTGGGATATTGGCCAGCGTAAACGCGATGCTGAAATACCCCCCATTCAGGATGTACTCGAACCCGCCTTTAAGATAGCTATCGACCTGGTCCAGAACTACGGCGAACGCGTTGAGACTGAAGAACCACACTCGCCGCTCCAGGAAATACTCCTTCAAGCTGGTGACACCGTCCCAGGACCTCGGTACGAGCACCGCCTGCAGGAGAAAAAGGGTCACGGCGTAGCAGATCAGGAACAGATACAGCCCCATGTGCCACGCCGACACCCGGGTCGAGAAGCGATACTCCCACCACCAGAACATGACCAGCCACAGGAAGCAGTATCCCAGCCAAAAGGCATGCGCGAGGCTGAGTTCAAGACGACCATCCTTGCGCGACTGTCGATCGATGATGGCGCCAATGCCCATAAGAATGTGTGTGATACCGAGGCCGACAATGATCGACACCAGCACCATGACGTATTCGAATTGACCCATTATCGATGTCCCCCGGTACGGCGCCTCACGAGGAAAGATTGCTGTCGTTCTTCAACCGGCCAACCGAGCGAAGAACGGCCAGGCAAAATTCACGAGAAAGAGCCAGACCGAAAATACCTACATGCAACGCTCTTATTGTTATTGATTGTTCTGCTCTGCAAAGCAGCCTCGCGGGCGCCGCAGGTCCAATGGCTGCACTCGGGAGTATAGCGGCTGGTACCGGGCGAGTCTCCGCTGCGAACACCTTGATCCGCTGCTCGCGCCCGGACGCTGCGGCACGGGTGGTAAACTGGCGATCGACCGCGATTGGCCCGGACCGGCCGGGCGCAGAATCGACGACATCCTGACGGATTGAAAGCTTGGAACTGTATTCGACTATCACCTGCCCGCAATGCGGGCACCCGAAGCGAGAATTGATGCCGACCGACGCGTGTCGGTTCTTCTATGAATGCGAGGGCTGCGGCGTGTTGCTCAAACCGGCCGAGGGTGATTGCTGCGTGTTCTGTTCGTATGGCGATACCGAGTGCCCGCCCGTTCAGGAAGGGCGTGCCTGTTGCACACAGGATTAATGTTCAAGAAATACGAAAAGACCGACGCACCGGCCTGGCAACGCAGGCTGGTCCTGATCCTGACGGCGCTGTTCTGCGCCACGATACTGTTGTACGCGGCGTGGACCGTCATGCTCTTCATCGAAAGGGCGCGCATCCAGGATTGTCAGGACAAGGGCGGCCACTACGACTACGAAGCGGGCGTGTGCGACCTCGAGCGGAGCAACAACTCGCCGGGCGAATAGCCCCTCGGCAGCCCTTGCCGCGACAAGAAGAAACAGCCTGTGCGCGACCGGCCGGACCGGGCGTCCGCCCGGTTCCGGTACGCGTTGTCAGCCTGACTGGTCCGCCGGCGCCAGCACGTCGGTGTCGTCGCTCGGTTCCGCTGGCGGCGTTTCCGCCGGCGGTGGTGATGTCTCAGGCTCCGGCGCGGCATTGGGCTCCATCGGCTCCGCCGACTCTGCGGGCTCCGACGGCTCGGCCGTCGTGCCGGCGCCGCAATCCCAGCCCATGCCTTCGAGCCTGGCGACGAAGTCGTCGGCCTTGCGCTGACAGTATCCGGCTTCGTTCTGTGCACGCCAGAGTACCTGCATCTCGCCGGGAGCCTCGGTGTCTTTGTAGTAGTGCACTTCGCAGGGTACCGAGCGGCCCGGTTCGGTCAGTATCTCGACCCGGCGCGTCAGGTCGCCGAGGGTACACTGGTAGGAATCCGCGCCCTGCGCCAGCGCCAGGCCCGGAAGTGCCGCCGCCAGCAATGCGATCGCGTGTTTGCCGTTCATATCGCTCATCCCGTCAAGTCTCCAACACACGCAAGTATAGCCGTCATGGGCCGTGCCGCCGATGCCGGGTTGCTTCGCGGTGGATTGTCAGCGCTTCGAGACGAGTCTCGCCTGGCGCCTGGCATGCAATTTCCGCATGTCGACCAGGCTTTTCATCTTGATGGTATCGGGCGACTTCAGGAGCTGCGCCATCTCCTCGCTGATCGGCGGCGCGTCCGCGATCTTCACGCGGTGGTGCCCCAGCGAGATGATGTCGTCGTCCTTCAGGATGGTCTTCTTGACCTTCATCGAGTTGACGGTGGTGCCGTTGGCACTGTTGAGATCGAGCAGGACGAGAGCATCGGAATACAGCAACAAGGCGATGTGCAACTTGCTGACGAAGTCGTCATTGATGATGACGTCGGCGAAATCGGAACGACCGATCAGAACTTTCTTCTCACTGAAGGTGTACTCGGTCGTCACGGTGCCTTCTCTCGTCACGATAAGGCGTGGCGGCGACCGCTTCTGATCCGTATCGCGGCTCAACACCGGGATCCTGGCGGACTTCTCTTTTTCCTGCGCCGGCCGCCCGTCCTGGACGGTGTCCACGACGCTGACCGGGAAATCCGTGGCCCGCTCGTAGGCCTCCAGCGCGAAATGATTCAGCAGTCCCGGCCAGCCGCCGGACTGGTCGCGCAGGCGATCGCAGACGTCGAACGGGAACACCGTGTCCGCCTGCTCCAGGCCCGCGGCCCTCAGGCGCGCGTGCAGATAGATCATCGTCTCCTTCGACGAAAGCGGCGCCAGCGAGAACCACGCGGGATTGCGTTCCGCGAGGTTCGACAGGCCATCGGACTCGACGATCGGCTTCAGCTTGTCGTGCCCCGAGAGCACGATGCGCAGTGTATACAGGCCGGGGACCGTCAGGGCCGCAAGCGTATTCAGGATACGCAGCGCGGCGGGAAACATGCGGTCGACGTTGTCGATGATCAGCACGGGCGGCTGGTAGGTACGGGTCTGCTGGCCTGCATAGTCGTTGACCATGCGCAACATCTCGTCGTCGAGCTCGTCGTGCACGTCGTGGCCGAACTGCTCGAGCATCCCCGCCAGCAGCTCGGTCGGCTTAAGCCGCGTACCGTCCAGGTGCGCGACGGACGAGTAGCGCGACAGCTGTTTCGAGAGCATGCGCAGGATCGTCGATTTGCCGGCGCCGGCCGGGCCGTGCAACAGCGCGACGCCGTCGGGATCGCGCAGCGCGGCCTGCAGGAATTTCAGGGCATCCTGGTGGGATTGATACGCGATGGTGACCAGCGATTCGGCATCGTGCCCGAACGCCCTCTCACCCAGCGCGGAGTAGTCTTCCAGCATCGTTATCTGTGCCCGTGTAGCGAATGGCTATTATTCCCCGATTGCATGCCATTGCGGTCGACAAGGTCACATAATTCGAATTTTTTCGTCGGGATTTCTTACAAAATCCTCGTGCTTCGCCAAGCGACTGAAATCAGGAAGTTTTTCTGAGTTGCGCCGACGCGCCGCCGCCGAAAATCATGGCCGCAAGCTGCCCGCTGAGGCGGTCCCGGCCGCCGCGCGCGTTCATGTGGTTGATGTCGAGGTAGTCAGCGGGATCGAGGTCGAAATCCTCCCACGGCAGCATCGGCGCATCGAGTTGCTCGCCGAGTTCGCGGGTGAGCCGATGCAACTTGTCCGTAGCGACGTCGTCCCGCAGCTCGTCGAGCATTTCGCGATCCGCCGGGTGCAGGAACAGCAGCATCCGGTCGCTCACCTCCCGCAGTGCACGCGCGCCGGCAAGCCAGGTTTCCAACGACGCGTCGGAGAACTCCACGTCGCCGAGATAGGCGCGCGCGATCACCCGGTCGCGCTTGCGCGCCCAGTTCGGCTTGCGGGTCTTCTGATGCGACTCGTCGGGCGCGTTCCAGGCGCCCGATGTTTCGACGAGCCATTCGAACTCGGGATTCGTGCGCCCGCCGCGCAGCGAGATCACGTTGCCGGAGAAAAAATCCGGCCCCAGGTTGATGTCGCCGCTCGGCGGCGTCGTGCTGACGTGCATCACGTCGAACTCGTAGACGATCAGGGGTACGCGCTTGCCTGCCGCCTGCAACTGGTCGCGGATGTATTCGCACATCATGCGCATGCCGCCGACGCTCACCGCGGGGAAACCCGCATTCAGCGACGTGACGCTCGCGCCGTGTTGCGCCGCAGCCCGTTCGAAACTTTTCGGGTAGAACGCGCGGAACGTGCAGGACGAACCGACCGCGAGCACGTCGGGGGCGCCGTGTTCGGCGAGATATCCCGGGAAACGCTCGATGAACTGCAGCGCGCGGTTGGCGCGTGGCTTGCGGATGACGCGCGGGATGTGCAGCAGCCGCTTGATGCGGTCGAGCAGCGTCAGGCGTTCGCCCTCGTCCACCCCCGGCGTCAGGCGATGGGTCTCGCCGCGCGCTTCCCTTACGATCTCGTCAAAGGACATCTCCGCGAGCTGGATCACCGTGTCCTGGTCGAGCGACAGGCCCAGCCGGTGCTCGATGTCCGTCGTCACGGCGATGAAAGCCAGCGAATCCATGCCGGCATCGAACAGGTTCTTCGCCTCGAGGATATTGCGGCGGCCGAGCAGTGGCGCGTGCGTCAGGATCGACTCCAGCAGGATCCGGGCCTCGTGCGACATCCCCTCCGATTCGCTGCCCTTGTTCTCGCGCGCGCGGTGCAGCAGCTCGTCGCCGAGCGCCTTGCGGTCTACCTTGCCGCTCGCATTCTTCGGGAACACGGGCACGCAGAAGATCATCGACGGCACCATGTACTCCGGGAGCTTCGCCGCCACGTCGCGCTCGATGGCCGCGACGTCCGCCGACTCGCACTCCAGCGCCGCGACGATCGAGGTCGCGATCTCGGCCCCGCCCGGCCAGGCCAGCGCCACCGTATTGCTGCCGGCCGTCGCGGTGCGCAGCACGGCCTCGATCTCGCCGAGCTCGATGCGGTAGCCGCGCACCTTCACCTGGTTGTCGACCCGGCCCAGGAAGCGCACGTCGCCGTCGGTTCCGACCACCGCACGGTCGCCGGTACGGTAGACCCGCTTGCCGTCCGCGAGCGTCAGGAAGCTCGCCTGCGTCTTTTCCGGATCGTCGAGATAGCCCGGGGCCAGTTGCGCGCCCGCGAGGAACAGCTCGCCGGGCTCTCCTTCCCCGCAAGGCGCGAGATGCGCATCGAGTACCAGCAGCTCCATGCCGGGGAATGCCGTGCCGATCGGCACGGTATCGTCGTCGAGCCGCTCGTCGGTCAACACGTACCGCGAACACGCGATCGTGGCCTCGGTCGGCCCGTACCAGTTCTCGACGCGCGAATTCGGCGCGGCGTGGGCCCACTCGACGGCGACCACGGCCGGCAGCGCCTCCCCGCAGAACAGGCTCGTGCGCAGGCTGGGGAACGCACCCGGGGCCAGGTCCTCCTGCAGCCGGACCTGGTACGCGAGCGACGGCACCGAGAACCAGCACGTGATCTCGTGCCGGTTGATGTACGCCGACGGCATGCGCAGTTCCCTGTCGGAGGCGACGACCAGCGTCGCGCCGTTCTCCCAGCAGACGAAGAGATCGTGGACGGACAGGTCGAAAGTGAGGTCGAAGGTCTGCGAGAACCGGTCGTCGGGACTCACCTCGAGGATCTGCCCGGCCGCCGCCAGGTAACTCTCGAGTTCGCTGTTGCGTATCGGCACGCCCTTCGGCTCGCCCGTGCTGCCGGAGGTGAACAGGATGTAGGCGCGGTCTGCAAGCTCGCAGCGCCGCGCCGCGGGCCAGTCAGCTTCGTCGCCATCGAGCACGTAGCCGCTCTTGCGGTCGCCCACGCGCACGACCGGCGCCGTGCCGCCGCCCTCGCCTGCCTTGAGCATTGCATCGAGCGCACCCGCGGCGCGCTCGCCGCAGACGATGCGGCCGGCGCGCGAGCGAGCGAGGATCGTGGCGTTGCGTGCCGGCGGATGGTTCACGTTGAGCGGCACGTACGCGTGACCGCTGAGGCGCGCGGCGAGGATGCCCGCGTAGGCGGAGACGTGCCGCTGCGCCATCACGGCCGTCACGGCCTGTTCGCCGCCCTCCGCCGGCACCGGGAACTGCGCCGCGATGCCGCGCGCGGCCGCGAGGAGTTCCGCGTAGCTCCAGGACTCCCCGTCGATGACGAGCGCGACCCGGTCCGGGTCGGTCCGCGCGATCTCGAGGATGCGCCGGCCCGGGTGGTACGGCGCGTTCATGACTCCGCCCGGCTCCCTTCGACGGCGTCTGCGTCGTCGTCGTCCTGCCAGAGCGGCTCGCAGAGCGGCTCGACGTTGCGATCGAGCTCTTTCACGAGCCGCGAATTGCCGGACTTGTACTGCGGCCGGAATTCGCTGTTGACGAAGCGCTCGAACGGCTCCGTGATCTGCGGCTTCATGACGCTGAAAAGCCCCGGCCGCACGAGCCCCGTGTATTCCCGCGGATAGCCGAACCGATCCATCAGGTCGCCGACGTGCGCTTCGACGACGCGGATCTGGCCGCGCGACAGCCCCTTGCGGTATTTGCGGAAGTTCTCCGTCATAACGGGCCTGGCCAGGTTCTCGCGGGGACCGCCCTTGACGGCCAGGTTCTGTGCGCTGGCACCCGCATGGAATTCGAGCATGCGCGGATCGAATTCCAGGCCGAGGAAGCGGCACAGCCGCGCAAGGGTTTGTTCCGAGCGGCTGACGAGATCTTCGTAGCGCTGCAGGAACACTCGCTCGGGCCCGAGCAGGCCGTACGCCAGCAGCCCACCGAGCTGATCCTCGCGCCACACCGAGAGCGCGTTGCGTACCGAGCCGAACTTGTTGCCGAGCCAGCGCTTCTTGCGCAGCTTGCAGGACAAGAAGTAGTCGCGGGGATCGCGGACCTGGAACACGAACTTCGCGTCCGGGAAACAGTCGACGAGGAAGAACAGCAGCTGGTGCACGTTGTTCTCCTTGACCAGCGCATGCCTGCCGTGCGCCTCGACCGGCATCTGCTGCCAGATGTAGCGCGCGATCGCCCGCGGCTCGACGCCGGGCTGCGCGTCGAACCACTGCTGCAGGCGCGCGGCCTCCTCCTCGCCACGGTAACGCGACACCTTGTTAACGGCGTTGCGCACGAGTACCTGCATCGGCCGCGATCGGATGCCGCCGGCGGCGGCCTCGTGGAGGCGCAATATGAGGTCCCGGCCCAGATGATACGGCGGGTGTGCGTAGATCTCCGGGTGCTCACCCATCATCGAGCTGATGAGGTTGGAACCGGATCGTTCCGAACAGATCAGGAAGATCGGCGCCCTGGCATTCGAGTCATCGCTTGTCGGCATCGGAAATCGGTTCGGGATCGTTGCGCGGCCCGGCCCAGTATATGATGGATGACGTCATGAAGGTCGTCGCAATCGTCGGTTCGGGACGCTCCGGCAGCACGCTGTTGTCGCTGATGCTGTCGCAGGACTCGGGCGTCTTCAACCTGGGCCAATCCCGGCACCTGTTCCGTGCATTCGCGAACGGCGAACCGTGCAGTTGCGGCGAGAGTCTGCGCGATTGCCGCGTCTACGGCGAGCTCGTACCGGCCGCCCGCGCCGCCGCCGGGACGGACGCCGATCCGGAATCGGCGGGCCGGGCCTGGCTCAAAGACGCCGCCGGGCTCGCCGACTGGGTCGACCCGGATCGCCTGCAGGCACTCGCGTCCCGCCACGATGGCTTCCTGCGCGCGCTGCAGGCCGTCCTCGAGGGCGTCCGGGACGCGACCGGCGCGACCCACTTCGTCGACAGCTCGAAGATCCCGGAACTGGCGCTGGCGTTCAGCCTGTTGCCGGGCGTCGAGCTGTACGCGCTGAACCTGGTGCGGGACCCGCGAGCCGTGGCCTCGAGCTGGCACAAGAAGAAAGGAAGTGTCACGGGCACGCTGCGTAACGCGCTGGACTGGCGTTCGCGGCAGCGCCGGCTGGAATCCTGGCGGCCTGCGCTCGGCCCGCATTATTTCACGCTGCGCTACGAGGACTTCGCCGCGCGGCCGGCCGAATCGATCGCGGCGATCGCGGACTGGTCCGGCCTGCCCGTCCCCGCCGATCTGTTCACGGGGCCGGATCGCGTGCGGATCGACTGGAGCGGTCAGCACCTGTACGCGCCGGCCAACGAGCGCGTCCTGGCCGAGAAGAAAGACGACGTCGCGATCCGGATCAGCGACGGCTGGCGGACCGGCACGAGCCGCTGGGTACACGCCGCGGCGCAGGCGCTGGCCTGGCCCGACGCGCGTCGCTACTACCCCTGACCGCGACCCGGCTCACCACGCCTGCGCGTGGATGTGAGAGATCTTCTCGGACAGCTGCAGGCGATAGAAGCGGCGCAGCTCGGTGAGCGCAAGCGCACTGTCGTCGATCAGGCGGCGCCGCAAGCGATGGCAGAAACGCGCGGCATAGTCGTTCGCCGACCGATAGCGGGCCAGTTGCTCGTCGTCGAGGCCGTCCCGGAACCGCACGCCCTCGAACAGCCAGCCATGCATGCGGTTGAGCAATTCGGTGTCGGACTGGCCGAGCGCGAGCAGCATCGTGCTCACGAACTTGTCGATCTCGCCCTGCAGTTCGAGCTCGAGCAGGGAAAAGCTGCGGTCCTGCATCGCCTTCCAGACGACGCAGTTAAAGTGGCTAATTCCCTCCAGCACGGTCCACAGGTCGTCGAGCGTCTCTGCGCGCAGACTGTCGAACGGTTTCGCCGCCTCCAGCCGCTCGAGCAGGGCGGCATCGAGGAACAGCGACAACGCGAGTCCGTCTTCGTCCTCGGTCACGAGCAGCGTCTCGTCGGTATCCGTCAGCATGGCGCCGCGGCCGAGCAGTTTCGCGAAAGTCGGGTCCGTGATGAGGTAATCGCGGACGTCGTAGGCGCCGTTGACCTGGTAGATGTCGCTCAGATGCTGCTGCAGCTCGGCGAGCATGTCAGTGCCGCAGGCTCCGGCCCGTCCCGAGCGGCACGACGCCCTGTTGGCGCAGCAGGCGCTCGCAACGCCGGCTGCCGGTCTTCTGCCAGATCTCGTACGTGCGCAGCAGGTCGAGGTCCGACTCCTTGCGCGCACCGTCGCGGACCTCGTTGAGCACGTCGATCAGCACCTGGAATTTTGCGGCGAGTTCCCGAAAGATGTCGGCGAACGCGTTGCCGCGAAAGGTGCCGCGCACCTCCTCGGACAGCGAGCCGTAGGCGTTCTCGCCCATGCAGATGTAGTAGTCAACATCGACCGCCTTGTTGGCGAGACTCTCGATGAAGAAACCGCCGATGAACAGTGCGACGTCGCCGATCCGCTGCAGGGCCTGCTTGCGCCGCTCCGGCGTCGGCGCGTCGGTCGCTTCCGCCAGCATGATTGCCAGCGGCCTCAGGCCGTAGTAGTCGCCCTCATCCTCGTAGAGCGCTTCGGATCGGGAAAACAGCGTGACCAGGTTGACGACGTAGTGGGCAGCGTGGGGATCGACGTCGACGCCCTGGCGCGCCATGATCTCGTCGATCGACGTGCGGAAGTAATCACGAAGATTGTAGACCGGCAAAACCCGGTCACGACCCGAGCGTTCCACCATCTCACTGCCTCCACGTTCTATTATGTTATATCTTATGTCGACGCACGAACACGTGAACCGTTTCACGTTACGAATAAGGGGAAAATCGATGTATCGACGATGGATCCTGCAGTCGATCGTCGCCGTTGTCGCGGCTCTTATCGGTCACTTCGCTCTGGCGCAAGGCGAGCCCACCGGCGTGTTCCGCATGAGCTACACGACGCCGGAGATCGTCGGCGACCAGTCGGCGCAGTCACTGGCGGAAGTGTTCCCGACCGACGAGCCGCTGCGCTGGGAAGTCTACGTCCCGTACAACTACGATCCACAGCGCCCCACCGGCGTATTCGTGTATTCGGATCCGCGCGACTGGGGCGGGATGCCCGACAAATGGCGCGACGTCTTCAACCAGCGCAACATGATCTGGGTCGGCGCGAATCTCAGCGACCGGCACGCGACCGATCTGCAGCGCAGCTGGGCGGCCATACTCGGTCCGCGTGCGATCGAGAAACAATACAAGATCGATCTGAACCGCCAGTACATCGGCTGTGAGGGCGATGCCGCGAACATCTGCCTCACCGTATTGCTGTCCTCGGGCGACTTCGTCGGCGCCGTCTACATCAGCGGCTCGCGATACTGGGAGGGCGACCCGCCGCCCCAGATCGACACCTTCCGGCGCAAGTACGAGGTCTACATCACGGGCTCGAACGATAAGGCCCAGGCCGGAATCCGCCGCGACATCGAGAGCTACAAGAAGGACGGCGTCACGAACATCAAGCTGATCTACCGGCCGGAGGGACTGCGTGGCGGACCGTCCGCCGAGGACATCAACGAGGCGCTGACCTACCTCGATTCGCGCGGCACGCGGTAACCGCCGCCGGTCTCAGGCGGATGCCTGCTTCGCGTTTCTCGCCTCGCCCGACTTGGCGGCGATTTTGTCGAGCATCGCCAGGAATTGTTCGGCCGTGAGCGGTTTGCTGCAGAGATAACCCTGGATCTGATTGCAGCCGTGATGGCGCAGGAACTCGAGCTGTTCCATCGTCTCGACGCCTTCGGCGACGACATTCAGGCCGAGCTGACGCGACATGGCGAGTATGGCGGCGCAAATCGCCGCGTCGTCCTTGTCGATGTGCAGATCCTTGACGAAGGAGCGATCGATCTTGAGCGTGTCGATCGGGAATCGCTTCAGGTAGCTCAGCGAGGAGTACCCTGTGCCGAAGTCGTCGACGGACAGCGATACGCCGGCGTCCTTGAGCCGGCGCAGCGCGACCAGGGTGTTCTCGGCATCCTGCAACAAGACGCTCTCGGTGATCTCGAGTTCCAGCTTGTTCGCATCGATCCCCGCGGATGCGACGGCGTGAAACACGTCGTCCAGCATTCCGTCCGCATGGAACTGGTGGCTCGAGATGTTGATGGACACCGGTACGGCGCCGAAGGAATACTTGCCCCAGAGCTTTACCTGCTCGCACGCCTTCTTCATCACCCACTTGCCGAGCGGGATGATCAGGCCGGTCTCCTCCGCGACCGGGATGAAGTCGTCGGGAGCGATCGGTCCCCGTTCGTGATGGAACCAGCGCAACAGCGCTTCCGCACCGGTGAGTGACCAGGTCATCGCGTCGACCTTGGGCTGGTAGTGCAGCTCGAACAGGTCTTCCTCGATCGCCTTGCGCAACTCGTTCTCTAGATCCAGACGGTGCAGCGACTTCGTGCGCATCGTCTCCGTGTAGAACTTGAAGTTGTTCCGACCGACGAATTTGGCCCGATACATCGCGGAATCCGCATTCATCAACAGCTGCTCGCCGGTTTCGCCGTCCTGCGGATACATGGCGATACCGATGCTCGGCGTGACGACGAACTGGTGGCCTTCGCAGGTGAACGGCGGCGCGAGCGCCGAGATGATCCGTGCCGCGATCGCCGCGACGGTCTCGTCGGTGTCGACGCCGTACAGCTTGATGACGAACTCGTCCCCGCCGAGCCGGGCCAGCTTGATGCTGCCGAGCCCGCCCTGCCCGAGCCGGGCGACCGAGTCCGACGACCGGATGCACTTGGCGAGCCGGCCCGCAACGTCTTTGAGCAACTGGTCGCCGACCGTGTGGCCCAGCGTGTCGTTGATGCGTTTGAAGCGATCCAGGTCGACGAACAGCACGGCGAACTTCTGGCCGTCGCGCTCCGCCGTCCGGATCGTCTGCTCGAGGCTCTGGCTGAACAGCTGGCGGTTGGGCAGCTCGGTCAGCTCGTCGTAGTACGCCAGATTGAAGATGCGTTTTTCGGAATTCTTGCGCTCGGTGATGTCGCGCACGATCGCGAGCACGGAATGCTTGTCGCGCGGCACGAAGCGCGTCTCGAGATGCTTGTCGAACGCCTCGAGCACGTGCTCGTAGACCTGCACCTTGCCCGTCTCGAGCGCACGCTTGATGCAGGCCCGGGCCGTGTCGTCGTTCTCGCAGGGGTAGAAGTTGATCTTCGAGGCCGTCGTCAGTGCCTTGATCTGCTGAGTGTGCACCGCGTCCGGCCCGCTCAGGCCCTGCTGCACCTCGCCTTCCTCGTCGACGATGAAGATGAGGTCGGGCACGGCGCGGATCAGTCCGCGCAGGTCGTTGAGCGACTTGGACATGCGCATGACGTGGCGGATGCGATGCGCGATCAGCTCCGGCGCGAGCGGCTTGACGATGAAGTCCGTCGCCCCGGCATCGAACGCCTGGCCGACGAGATTCTCGGCGTCGTGGCTGGTGACGATCAGGATGGGCGTCTCGCGCTTGCTCTCCCGGGCCCGCATCGTCCGGCAAGCGTCGATCCCGTTTATCCCCGGCAGGTCGACGTCGAGCAGGACGACGTCGGGCGGCGTGGAGAGGAATTGCTCGAGCGCCGCCTTGCCCGTCGTCGCGAAGTTCACACGGAACCCGTCGCGCTCGAGTGCATACCGGACCAGCTCGCCATGGGTCTCGTCGGCATCGGCGAAAAGCACCAACGGCTTGTCCTGTATGCCGGTCCTGTCGCTCATTCGGTTGCCGCCTCGCTGGGGATCCGCCGGTGCTGTGCAGGCACGCCCGTGCCGCTTACCAGCACCGAACTGATAAGACTATGTAAAGTAAAAGAATATTGCGGAGTGCCCCGGCTTTCCGAGACTGTGTTCACAGTTATCGCGCCACGGCGCCCCGGTCCTCGCCGATCCGCCACTCGAATTCGCTGCCCGCAAGCAGCTCGGAACGGCCCCCCGCACCCAGGCCCAGGCCGATCCGCAGCTTCAGGTGGCCGGCGATTTCGCCCTCGTAGACCAGCTGCGCGGCGGGTCTGCCGCCACCCGCACAACCCATCGCCTCGATCCCCAGCCAGTGCTCGTCGGCCACGCGAAAGCGCAGCTTGCCGAGGTACAGCAAGTGCCCGGCGCCACGGCGCGGATCGACGTAGCCGGCGACCAGGTTCGTCTGCCAGCGCGAGAATTCGGCGGTCGCCCAGCCGAGCGCCAGCAGGGCGTCGGGCTCGCGGTCGCCCGAGCTCACCCGGTAGGCGGCGAGGACGCCGGCCTTGCGGGGCCTGGTCGGCGAGGCGAATTTCCGGCCGAGCGATGCGGTCAGCGACGCGTAATGCCCGTCCGAGCCACCGCTCCAGTAAGCGTTCCCGGCCCCAGTCAGTTTGACCTGCGGCTCGGACGTCCAGCGCCGGTCCCCGGCCTCGGCCGTCGCCGCCGACACGAGCACGACGAGCAGCAGCCACGCCCCGCGGCGCAAGTCTCGCCGAGTCTCCGTCAAAGTCTGTTTCACGATCGGTCCTCCTGTCGGGCCCTTCAGCCCCTGAGTGCGGAGCGCAGGATGCCGGACGGGACCGCCCGTGCCTTGACGGACGGCTGACCATTTACTGACCGTTTGCTGACAGGGAGACGGCGGAGGCTTCGGGGCCTTGGGGGCGGCCCCGGCGGGTCGCTATATCCGGGACCGGTACGGCACGTCGCGTGCGTGCCGGGCGCGGTACAGCGCCGCCGGCCGGTGCTGGCCCGCACGCCGCTTTTCGCCGGTCGGCTCGACGAGGTCGGTCGCCAGGATCCGCTTGCGGAAGTTGCGCTTGTCGAACGGACGCCCGCAGATCAGCTCCTGGGCCCGATGCAATTCCGACAGCGTGAACGACGACGCCATGAGCTGCATCGCGATATGCGCGTCGTCACCCTTTTCGCGCAGCCGTTCGCGGGCGCGGCGCAGGATCTTCGTGTGGTCGAACGCCAGCTCCGGCAGGTCCGCGAGGCGGAACAGGCGGGCGTCGGCCGCATCGGAGGCGGCCCGGATCGACAGCCGCTCCCGCGGCACCAGCGCGTAATAGGCGACGCTGATAACGCGCTCGCGCGGGTCGCGGTCGGGACGACCGAACGCGGCCAGCTGCTCCAGGAATCCGGCCCGGATACCGGTCTCTTCATGCAGTTCCCGCCAGGCGGCCCGGCGCAGGCTTTCGCGGATTTCGACGAAACCGCCGGGCAAGGCCCAGCGGCCCGCGAACGGCTCGGCGGCGCGGCGGATCAGCAGCACCGCCAGCTCGCCATCCTCGATCGTGAACACGGCAACGTCCACTGTGACGGCGGGGTGCGGATAGTCGTACGTATAGCGCATCGGAATACTTAGTGTACTTTAACTATTAAGGTTTGTATCTATTCAACACTAACTAGAAAAGCGTCGGCAGGCTTTACAAAATTATCATGTTTAATTCCCAACCTATTGAATAGATTGATGTTTGAGCGTGGCATGCCGCTTGCATCGTATCCCCTCATGGACATTCGATCTGCAGCAGGACGCTGCCTCCCCGCGCTCGTGTTGGCCCTTGCGCTCAGCCCGGCCGCCGTCGCCGGCGAGTTCAGCGCCGTGCTCAACGGCCACTCGTTCCACCTCGGTGCGAGCCAGCACTGGAACGAGAACAACACCGGCCTCGGCCTCGAGTACGAGTTCACCAGCCGGTCGCGCTGGCACAAGCGGCTCATGGTCAACGGCTTCCGCGACAGCGACGACAAGATGTCGTACATGGCCGGCGGTGGCCTGTACCGCAACGTGTTCGCCAGCGAGCGCCTGCACGGCTTCTACGTCGATGCTGGCATTAACGCCTTCCTGATGACCCGCCGGGACGTCAACGACAACCGGCCGTTCCCGGGCGCATTGCCGAGCCTTGCCATCGGCAACGATTACGTCGGCGTCAACCTGACGTACCTGCCGAGCATCGCGATCGAGAAATTCATGGACGAGAAGATCGCCGACGATACCGTGAGCGGGATCGTATTCCTGCAGGTCAAGATCAACATCAGCAAACGCTGATCCGCCCGCCGGGAGGCGCGCTAAGAGTGCCTTAAGTTTCACGCCATAGCCTGTCCGCTATCGTCGAGGTAACAGCGGGATGCGGCGTGATTCTGTCCGACACGAATATCGAACGAGCGATTTCCACGCCCACGCGCCGCAAGCCGCCGAAGCGACTGCCGCACGATGCCGTCACGATCCAGCTCGTCACGAAGGGTTCGCGGGACAGGCACGCGCTCGAGGCGCGCATCGCGGCCCGATTCGCCCGCAAGTACGGCGCCAGGATCGAGGCCTTCCTGCCCTATCTCGTCAACCTCGGGATTGATGGACGCCACGGTGCCGTCGTCGGCCTGCGACCGGCGCGTGATGCGACCCTGTTGCTCGAGCAATATTTCGAGGCGCCGATCGAGCAGGCGATCAGCCTTGCATTTCACACGCCCGTCAGCCGCGACCAGGTCGTGGAAGTGGGCAATCTCGCGGCGGCAGTGCCCGGTTCCGTGGCGCTCTTGTTCGGCATACTCGCCGCGATCCTGCACGACGCCGGCATGCGCTGGGTGGTCTGTACCGCGACGCCGCGCGTCCGGTTGATTCTCGACGACCTGGACCTGCCGTCGCGCACGCTGTGCGCCGACGGCCACCGAAATCCTGGAACGCATCGGCACGGCTGGCCGCCGGGTTTTGGAAGCGACCAGAAGGCCGTACAATTGCCGGAGAAGGCCCAGAGCCCGGCACCGCGGCCGGGCCCGGCGATAGCGGACGAAGGCCGGCGGCAACAGATACTCGCGGCCCTGTCGGTCGCCAGGAAGAAAATGCAGTACTGCGGGACCTGATGCCGACAGTCGCCGCCGTGGAGGCGACGACATCACATGCAGATCCTGCTCGTCGAAGACGACCAGTCGCTGGCCAACGGTCTGTGCAAAGCCCTCCGTAACGAGGGCTTTGTCACGAATCACCTGGCCGAGGGCAAGGCCGCGCTGCACGTCGTCGACGTCGATCCGCCCGACATCGTCGTGCTGGATCTGGGCCTGCCCGACATCGATGGCCTCGAGGTGCTGAAATCGATCCGGCGCCGCGATCCCGCGCTGCCGGTCCTGATCCTGACCGCGAGGTCGAGCGTCGACGCCCGCGTCTCCGGGCTGGATGGCGGTGCGGACGACTACCTGCCCAAGCCGTTCGAGACGCCGGAGCTGATCGCGCGCCTGCGCGTCATCGAGAGACGCCTCAGCACGACACGGGACCGGCGCATCGTCGCCGGCCACGTCTCGCTGGACACGGTCAGCCAGCAGGCCTTCCTGGGCGACGAGCCGGTGGACCTGCCACGCCGCGAATACATGGTGCTCAAGAGCCTCATGGAGAACATCGGCAAGGTGCAGACGCGCCAGCAACTCGAGAACCGCCTGTATGCCTGGGGCGAGGAAGTCGCCAGCAACGCGATCGAGGTGCACGTCCATCACCTGCGCAAGAAACTGGGCAACGACCTCATCAAGACCGTGCGTGGCGTCGGTTACACGATCCGGCCGTCGTGAAGTCGATCCGGTTCTACCTGGTCGTCGCGCTGCTGGCGACCATCGCGCTCGGCAACTTCGTCGCTGCGATCTACGGCTACCGGTCCAGCATGCAGGAGGCCGAGAAGCTGCTGGACACCCATCTGGCCGACACGGCGGCCGTGCTGGAGACCGCGGGCGTCTCGGCGACCGGCGTCGCGGGGGAACCGTCCGAGCGGCTGGCGTTCCAGATCTGGTCTGAGGACGGTACGCTGTTACTGCACTCCGCGAACAGCGGCACCCGGGCGTTCACCGCGTTCCAGGACGGCTATCGCGAGGAGAATTTCGAAGGCTATCGCTGGCGCGTGCTCAGCCGTCACGATACGGCCCGGCATCGCTGGATCCTCGTCGGCGAGCGCATCGACATGCGCATCGAACTGGCCGACAACATCATCCTGCGCGCCGTCCTGCCGATCGTCGTCAGCCTCCCCATCATAGCCGCGATCGTCTGGCTCGTCGTCGGCAACGGCCTGTCGCTGGTCAAGCGCCTGGCCCGGGAACTGCGCAACAAGCGAGCCGACGACCTGACCCGTCTCAGCACGACGGACCCGCCGGTGGAGCTGGCGCCGGTGGTCGACGCGATCAACGACCTGCTGCGGCGCCTCAACGAGGCGGTCGTGCGCGAGCGGCGTTTCTCGGCCGATGCGGCGCACGAACTCCGCACGCCGATCAGCTCGATCAAGGTGCACCTGCACAACCTGCACCGGGATTTCCCGGACCACGCCGACGCACTCGCGGTGCTCGACCGCGACCTGTCGCGCCTCAGCCACCTGATCGAACAGATGATGTTGCTGTACCGGATAACGCCGGAGCATTATCTCGCCAACATGCACACCGTGGATCTCTACGCGGTCGCGCAGAAGGTGATCAGCGACCTGTTCGGTGACATCGATGCGAAGGAACAGGTCATATCGCTGGAAGGGTCGGCCGAGACCGTGACCGGCGACGACGCATCGCTCGGCATCCTGCTCGGGAACCTGATCATGAATGCCAGCAAGTACTCACCGCGCGGCGCTTCGATCCGGGTCGTCGTCGAGCGCACCGACCTCGGCGTCGCGCTCTGCGTGCAGGACACGGGCCCCGGCATACCGCTGGCTGAGATCGGCCGCGTCTTCGACCGTTTCTACCGCAGCGGCGGCGACCGGCACGACAGCGCCGAAGAAGGCTGCGGCCTGGGCCTCGCGATCGTCAAGCACATCGCCGAGCTGCACCACGCGAACCTGCACATCGAGAACAATGCCGACGGACCGGGCCTGGCGGTCAGCGTCACGTTCCCGGTTGCACTCGACACGTCGCTCGCCGCGGGAGGACGCAATCCGTGATACGCATGGACGGTCTCCGGAACCTGCGCCTGTGGACAGCTGTCGTGGTGGCACTGTTCGCGACGTCGGCAGCCGCCGCGCCGCCCGTCTTCGAACTCGAGATCCGCAATCACCTGTTCCAGCCCGACGTGCTGAAGATCCCGGCCAATACCAAGGTCAAACTCGTCGTGACCAACCAGGACGCGACGCCGGAAGAGTTCGAAAGCTTCGAACTCAATCGCGAGAAAGTGATCATGGGTGGCACGAAGGCGATCATCTTCGTCGGGCCGTTGCCGCCCGGCGAATACCCTTTCTTCGGCGAGTTCAATCCGAACACGGCGCTCGGCAAGATCATCGTGGAGGACAAGTCCGATGCTGGTGACTAGCGTCGTCATCGTCCTGCGGGAGGTGCTCGAGGCGGCACTCCTGATCAGCGTGCTGCTCGCCCTGTCCCGCCGCCTGCCGTTCGCGACGCGCTGGCTGCTGGCCGCGATCGCGGTGGGCCTGACGGGCGGCTTCGTCTATGCGCATTTCCTCGGTCCTGTCTCGGAGCTGTTCGACGGCACCGGCCAGGAGCTCGTCGATGCGCTGATGCAGTTCCTCGTCTTCGCGACCGCCGTCCTCATCGTGTTCCTCGTCGCCCGCGCCCGCGGTCGGCCGCGCGTCCCGAACGTGGCATTGCCGGCGCTGATGGCACTGGCGGTCGCCATATCGACGATCCGGGAGGGCTCGGAGATCGTCGTCTACGTGTCGGGTTTCCTGGCGGCCGGCCACTTCGTCTCGAGTGTCGGCATCGGTTCGCTGGCCGGAGCGGGCATCGGTTTCAGCGTCGGTGTACTGTTCTATTATGTGTTGCTGGCGGCGCCCGAGCGCAGTTCCCTGTGGGTTTCCCTCGTGCTGCTGAGCCTGGCCGCGTCGGGCATGTGCGCCCAGGCCGTACAGCTGCTGGTGCAGGCGGACTGGCTGTCGTCGTCGGGCCCCGCCTGGGACACGTCGTGGCTCGTGCCGGAGGCCTCGTTACCCGGCCAGCTGTTGTACGCGCTGCTCGGCTACGAGTCGGCACCTTCGACGGTGGTGGCCGCCAGCTACGGCGCCAGCCTGGCGGTATTCACGGCCGCCATCGCGATCGGTTGGGCATTGTGCGACGAGAGGAGTACCGAGTGAGCAGGGACCCCGTTCCAGGTCAGCTGCGCCGGTGGCGGGTGATACTCGGGATCGCGATCGGTGTGTTCGCGGCCACCGGCGCGCGCGCCGACGGCATCGTCGTGGATCGCGTCTACGATCCCTACGTACAGCCGCTCGAATCCGAGTTCGAATGGCGCTCCGTGCACCAGTCGCATGATGTAAAGGACCTGCAGAAACACATGCTGGGCATCGGCCGGTCGTTCTCCGATCGCTGGGAGGCGGAAGTCTACGCCGCCTGGACACAGGGCAACGGCGACGATCTCAGGCTCGACCTGTTCGAAGTCGAGGCAAAGTGGCAGCTTACCGAGCAGGGTGAATACGCCTTCGACTGGGGCGCCGTGTTCGGCATCGAGCGCAAGGTGGACAGCGATATTACCGCCGCCACCGCGACGCTGATCTCGGCAAAGGATTTCGGCCGCTGGACCGCGGTCGGGAACCTGACCCTGGCCTACGAGGAAGGTACCGGCGTGACCGACGAGTTCGAGACCGCGCTGCACCTGCAGGCCCGCTACCGCTTCCGCGAGCAGTTCGAACCGGGCATCGAGTTACACGCCGGCCAGAACACCTCGGTCCTGGGTCCGGCATTCACCGGGATCGTGCGGTTCTCGCCGGGTCGCAAGCTGCGCTGGGAAGCCGGCCTGTTCTGGGCCCTCGACGACGAGAGCCCGGCCCGCGTCGCGCGGCTGAACCTGGAATACGAGTTCTAGCATGCACCGGATCATCATGCGGGATGCGCGATACGGGCGCTGGCTGACCTGGGAGTCGCCGGTGGCGGTGCTCGCCACGCAGGCCCCGGACGACGTACCGCGGATCCTTGCCGAGGTCCGGCACCAGGTCGATGAGCACGGCTTGCACGCGGCGGGCTACGTCGGCTACGAGGCAGCCCGCGGTTTCGATCCGGCACTCGAGACCAACGCGCCCGGCGTGATGCCGGCGGCCTGTTTCGGCCTGTTCCGCGATCCGGTCACCGCGTCCCGGCTGCCGGCGCCCGCGGCGTCCCCGGCCGTTGGCGCACGCTGGCTTGCCGCGACACCGCGGGAGCGTTACGTCGCGGCGATCGCTTCGATCAAGGAACAGATCGCGCTCGGCAATACCTACCAGATCAATTACACGGTCCGCCTCACGGCGGACGGCGTCGGCGACCCGTGGCAGTTGTTCCTGCGGCTGGCCTGGAGCGCGCCGTACGCCGCCTGGCTGGAGTCCGACGAATTCGCGATCGTCTCCGCGTCACCGGAACTGTTCTTCGCGCTCGACGACGGCGCGCTGACGGCACGGCCGATGAAGGGCACCGCGGCACGCGGCATGACGGCCGCCGAAGACCGGGCCATCGCGCGGCGGCTCGCCGAATCGGCAAAGAACCGCGCGGAGAACGTGATGATCACCGACATGATCCGCAACGATCTCGGCCGCGTGGCACGGGCCGGCACGGTCCGCGCCGGTCCGCTGTTCGCGCTGGAGAAATACCCGACGGTCTGGCAGATGACGTCCACGGTGTCGGCCGAGACGCGCGCGGCGCTGCCGGAGATTTTCGCCGCGCTGTTCCCGTGCGCGTCGGTGACCGGCGCGCCGAAGGCATCGAGCATGCGCATCATTGCCGATCTCGAGGACTCGCCGCGCGAGATCTACACCGGCGCGATCGGTCATGTGAGCCCCGGCGGGAAGGCGACGTTCAGCGTGGCGATCCGCACGGCGTGGTTCGACCGGCATACCGGCGAAGGCGTCTACGGCGTTGGCGGCGGCATCGTCTGGGATTCGGACGCCGACGAAGAGCATCTCGAATGCGTGAGCAAGGCGCGGGTGCTGTCGTCGGTCGCCGAGGACCGCGAGTTCGAACTGCTGGAGACGCTGTTGTGGGAAGATGACGCGTTCTTCCTCCTCGACTACCACCTCGAACGACTCGCCGACTCCGCCGACTATTTCGACTTCGCGTTCGATCGAAGCGTCGCCGCCGACACGCTCGCGAAGCTCGGCAGCGAGCTCGGCAACACGCGCTGTCGCGTGCGGTTGCTCATGGGACGCGACGGTACCTGCCGCACGACCCGGGCGGAGCTCCCGCCGGGCATCGCGACGGCACCGCGGCGCATCGCGCTGGCGACCGCTCCGGTCGACCGCGACGACCCGTTCCTGTACCACAAGACCACGCGACGCGCCGTCTACGAACGGGCACTCGCCGCCGCCGGCGACTGCGACGACGTGCTGCTGTGGAACGGCGAGGGCTGCATCACGGAGAGCAGCACGGCCAATGTCGTCGTCACGTTCGATGGCGAACGGTTCACGCCACCGGTCTCTGCCGGACTGCTCGGCGGTACCTATCGCCGCTGGCTACTCGACTCCGGCAGCGTGCGCGAACGGGAGATACGCATCGACGAACTCGCGGCGGCCGACGCGATCACGCTGATCAACTCCGTGCGCGGCGAGATACCGGCACACCTGGTCGGCGCGAACCCTGAGGCCCGCGCGCAGGGTCACTGAAACCGGAACCGGCGCGCCGCGAGTGCCGTCACGACGAGCGTCGCGAGCAACAGGGCCGCAACGTGGGGCAGCGCGGAGGCCGCGCCGGACTCGAAGCTGATGAGTCTGTGCAGGGCATCCATCGCCCAGCCGGTCGGCAGCATCTTCTGCAGCGTCTGCATCCACTGCGGGGTGATCTCGATCGGCCACCAGCAGCCGCCGAGCGCCGCGAGCACGTTCGTGGCCAGCACCCCGAAACCCGCGGCCTGCCGGTCTGTGCGCGCCAGGTTGCCGAGCGCGAGACCGGCCGAGGCGCAGAACCCGGCCCAGGCGGCGAGGACGAGCAGGATCATGCCGAAGTCAGGACCCCATTGCATGTGGAACACGACGCTGCCGACGACGATGGCGGAACCGATCTGCAGCATGGCCAGCGCCAGTCGGGCGACCCACTTGCCGGCCACGACCTCGACACGCGACATCGGTGCCGATGCGAGGCGGCGTAACAGGCCCTGCGAGCGCTCGGCGACGAGCATCGCGCTGCCGCTCGTCAGCATCACGAGCAGCGTAAACATCACCAGGATGCCGGGGACCGCCTGCTCGAAGCCCCCCGGTATCTCCTGCCGCTTGCCGGCCGGGGTGACGTCGAGGCGCCACACGCGCGGCATCGCGTTGAGATCGGCGATCGCCGTTTCGGTCGGCGTGCCGCCGGCGCGCGCGCCGGCCACCGAGACGTCGGCGAGCACGGTGTACAGGCTGCGCCGTATCCGGATCACTTCATAGTCACGCGAGAGTTCCGACGCGGCGGTATTGTACTGCGCGACGACCCGGACGCCGGCTACGATCGCCTCGCTGAGATGACTGCCGAAACGCAGCACACGCGGCGCGACGTCGTGCCCCGGCGCCGTATCGACCCACTGCGGATCGAAGCCGTTTTCACGCAGCCGCTTGTCGATCTGTGGCGCCAGGAAGCCCGGCGCATCGGCCTCGACGGTGAGCGGCGTGGCGGAACCGCCGGCGATGCCCTCGTGGAAGCCGGCCGTCACGCTGCCGATGAAGAAGAAGAACAGCGGCGGCATGACGAACAGCCACACCAGCGTCCACGCCTGCCGGAGCTGCCAGCGCATGTCGTGCCAGGCGATGAAGAGGACGTTATTCATGCGCGCGCGAAGCCGCCCTTCAGCCGCATGCCGCAGACGGCGACGCCCGCCACTGCGGCGAGGCTCACGCCGACCCAACTCCCCGCGCCGATCAGCGCGATGCCCGTGCCGGTCAGCTCCTGCGACAGGCGCTCGGCGATGAAACCGTTCGGCGACACCCGCCCGATCGCGGCGATCCAGCCCGGCATGATCGACAGCGGGAAGAAACTGCCGCCGGCCATCAGCAGCGGGAACATCAGCATCGTCGAGATGAGGTTGGCGACCCGCTGGTTCGAGAACATCATCTGTAACGCCGCGAGCCAGGCGAACAGCGCGACGCCGGACACGGCGACCCAGACGAGCGACACGGGCAGCTTGAACCAGTCGATGCCGTGCCAGGCAAAGCCGATGACCAGCGTCAGCCCGCCGACCAGGCACATGACCAGCGCCACCCCGAGGGCCTTGCCGGCGACGAAGCCGACAATACGGCCCGGCGCGAACGCGACCCGGCGCAACGTACCCTGCATGCGCTCGCGCCAGAAGTCGGCCGCGAGCCCGTTGGCCGCGAACAACAGCGCCATCAGGATGACCCCGGGCAGGAACAGCAGCGCCAGCGACGGTGCCGGTTCCTCTGCCGGCGGTTCGGCGACCTGCAGGTCGATCGCCGGCGGAAACAGGCGCGGCGCCAGTGCGTCGATCCGCTTGCGCGCAACCACCGAGGCCGCCGCGATCTCGGCATCGCTCGGCGTCGTATCCAGGGCCGCGAACTTCTGCAATTCGTCGCCGAACAGCGCGTGCACGTAGAAGCCGACGTCCAGCAGGATCTCGGTGACGCTGCGGACGATCTCGGGCAGGATCGATTGCGACGGGTTCGTCTTCAGCGTCAACGTCACGGGATCGGCGCCGAGCAAGGCGTCGCCGAAACCCGCCGGGATGACAAGCAACGCGCTCGCCTCTCCCGCCTCGATCCGCCGGGTGCCGGACTCGAGCGTCGTCTTCTCGACCGTGAGCAGGTCGCCAAGTTCGCCGCCGGAGTAAGCGCCGGCGAACAAACCGCTGAGCAGCGACTCGTCCTCGTCGACCACGAGCAGGGTGCCGTGCGGTTTCGCGCCTTCGCCGCCCATCAGCACCGTGATCAGGCCGCCGATGAACAGCGGGACGAATATCCAGATTACGATGGCGGCCGTATCCCGCCGCCAGCGCGCGAGGTCCTTGCCGAGCGCGGCGAGGATGAAATTCACAGCGTCATTCGCGCAATTCCTTGCCGGTCAGCATCAGGAACAGCGTCTCGAGATTGGGGCTGCGCAGGTTGGTCTCCGTGATGTGGCCCCCGGCCGCGGCCACGGCATCGAACACCGCGGGGAGATGGCGTGACGCCTCCGACAGGGAGAGCGTAATGGACGTGTCCTCCTGCGCGATGAGGTCGAGATCCGGCAGCCCGCGCTCGACGAGCGCGCGGACGGCCTCCCGGGTCGCCTCGGCCGGGAACTCGCCGCCGAGCTGCAGTATGTCGCGCGCGCCGAGCCTGGCGCGCAGTTCCGCCACGCTGCCCTGCGCGATCAATTTGCCGCGATCGATGATCGCGAGCGAATCGCACAGCCGCTCCGCTTCCTCCATGTAATGCGTCGTGTACAGAACGCAGGCACCCGCGTCGCGCATGGCTTCGACCATGTCGAACAGCCGCGCCCGCGATTGCGGATCGACGCCCGCGGTCGGTTCGTCGAGCAACAGCACGGGCGGCCGGTGCACGATGCCGCAACCGAAATTGAGCCGGCGCTTCATGCCGCCCGAGAACTGTTTCGGCAGCTCCTTCGCCCGGTCCGCGAGCCCGATCGTATCGAGCACCTCGGCGACCCGCGTCTCGAGCGCCGCGCCCACCAGGCCGTAGGCCTTGCCCCAGAAGCGCAGGTTGTCGACCGCCGGCATGTCCTCGTAGAGCGCGAGTTCCTGCGGCACGACGCCGAGCGCCCGGCGCGCCGCCTTGCCGTCGCTCACGATGTCGTGGCCTGCGACGGAGGCGTGGCCGGACGTCGGCCGGAGCAGACCCGAGATGCAATTGATCGTCGTGGATTTGCCGGCGCCGTTGGGGCCCAGCAGGCCGAACACCGTGCCCTGTTCGGCCCGGAAACTGATGTCATCGACGGCGGTGATATCGCCGTAGGTCTTGGTGAGTCGGTCGACGACGAGCATGGCCGGCAACGATACCCGAACTGGCCTTCGAACGCCCGCGGGCTCTGCGTCTATAATGCGCCCTCCCGTCCCAGCCCCGAGGTATCCCGACATGCGTCGCCTGTTCAGCCTGCTTTTTTCCGCGACGGCGATCTCCCCCGCCGCGGCCGCCACGATCGCCATCATCGGCACCGGCGACGTCGCCGGCGCGCTCGGCCCCGAGTTCGCCGCACAGGGCCACACGATCGTCTACGGTTCGCGCGAACCCGACCGCGGCGAAGTGCAGGCGCTCGTCGCGCGCACCGGCAACGGCGCTTCCGCGACGACGCAGGCCGAGGCGGTGCAAGGCGCCGACATCGTCGTGCTCGCCGTGCCGGGCATGCTGGCGCCCGAGATCGTGAAAGGCCTCGGCGACCTGTCCGGCAAGATCCTTATCGATCCCACCAATCCGCTGCAGCGCACCGACCACGGGCTCGAACACGGCGTCGACACCTCGAACGCCGAGATCATCCAGGCGCTCGCGCCCGGGGCGCAGGTCGTCAAGGCGTTCAACACGCTGAACTACAGGATCATGATCGACCCGGAGAAATCGGGCGGGCCCGTCTCCATCCCGCTCGTGGGCAACAGCGATGAGGCCAAGGCGACCGTCGCGAAACTCGTCGCGGGCATGGGCCTCGAACCGATCGACCTCGGCGCTGTCGAAAACGCACGTTGGGTCGAGGGTATGCTGATCCTGTGGATCAACAACCGTACCTCCGGCCGCCAGCCTTTCGACTACTATTTGCGGAAAACCCGTTGATGACCATGAATCGAACCCTGACCGCAGCCCGCCTGCTGCTCGTCCTCCCTGTGCTTTGCCTGGTAAGTGCCTGCGGCGGTTCGCACGAACCCCCATCGAAGGCGGCGTCGGAGCCGGCGCCGCAACGCAGCATCGAAACCATCGCGGACGAGTTCCTCGCCGCGTACCTCGAGCGCCACCCGACGATGGGGACCTACTACTCCATCCCGGGCGCACGCCACGACCGCCTGTTCGACAACTCGCCGGCGGCACTCGGCGCCTGGGAAGATCGCGAGGACGCCTGGCTCGCCGAACTCGACGCGATCGGCGAACCCAAAGACGTCGGCAGCCGCGACTGGGTCAGCTACGGTGTGATGCACCAGCAACTCGAGGGTTCGATCGCGACGCGCGTCTGCCACAACGAACTCTGGCAGGCGAGCACGACCACGGCCTGGTACACGGCCCTGCCGTTCGTGTTCGACGTGCAGCCGCTGGACACGCCCGACCTCAGGCAGCAGGCGCTGACGCGTCTCGGCGCGGTCGCCGGGTACATCGATACGGAGATCGCCAACCTCCGCAACGGCCTCGAACTCGGTTACAGCGCGCCGCGCATCACGGTCGAGGCCGTCCCCGAGCAGGTCCGCGCGCTGCTGAAGCCCGACAACCCGTTCCTCAACATGGGCAGCCGCGCCGACGACCCGGCGTTTGCCAAGAAGGTGCAGAACCTCTTCGACAGCCAGATCGCACCGGCGATCGAGCGTTTCGCAACCTTCATCGAACACGAATACCTGCCGAAGGCGCGCGAGGACATCGCGCTCTCCGCGAACCCCGACGGCGCGAAGTGCTACCCGGCGCTCGTGCGCTCCTTCGCATCGATCCACCCGTCGGCCGAGGAGATCCACAAACTCGGCCTCGAGCAAATCGCGAAGATCCGCAGCGAGATGCAGCAGCTCATCGACGAGAACTTCGGCGGCGGCTCCATCGAGGATTTCCTGCGCCGCGTGAACACCGACCCGCAGTTCACATTCAAATCCGAGGACGCGGTGCTGAAATACTCGCAGGACGCGCTCGCCGCGGCCAGGGCGGCGATGCCGCGCGCGTTCGGCCACCTGCCGAAGGCGGACGTCGTCATCAAGCCCTACCCGCCCTATGCCGAGAGCGGTTCAGGCGAATACCACCCCGGCTCCGAAGACGGTACCCGGCCCGGCATCTTCTACATCGCCGTCAAGGACCCGCAACACCGCTCGCGCGCCGCCCAGTTGTCGACTCTGTTTCACGAGACGTATCCCGGCCATCACCTGCAGATGTCGATCGCACTCGGGCTCGGCGACACGATGCACCCGGTCGCGAAGTATTTCTTCGTCTCCGGGTTCGGCGAAGGCTGGGCACTGTATTCGGAACGCCTGGCCGACGAACTGGGCCTCTACCCGACGCCGATCGACCGCATGAGCATGCTGTCCGACCAGGGCGCGCGCGCCGCCCGCCTCGTCATCGACACGGGCCTCCACACGATGGGCTGGACCCGCCAGCAAGCCGTCGATTACATGAAGGCCAACACGGCCTGGGCAAGCGTCGACATCGAGAACGAGATCAATCGCTACATCTCGTATCCCGGCCAGGCGACGTCCTACATGCTGGGCATGCTGGAGATCCGGCGGTTGCGTACGGAGGCGGAGCAGCAACTCGGCGACGCGTTCGACTTGCGGGCCTTCCACGACCGCGTGCTGGGCTACGGCAACATCACGCTGCCGATGCTCGACGAGTCGATCGAGGCCTGGATCGCGGCCCGGAAGGGCGCCGGCAACTAGGCAGCGCCGGCAAGCTCCAGCACTCGCGTCGCCAGTGTCGCAGCATCCAGGCGCGGCAGGCACTCGTCGGCACCGGCCTCGAACGCGCGCTCGAGGTCGACCGGCTCGGAGTGCGGCGCGAACAGCAGGATGGGTACGGACCGCCAGTAGCGATGACGGCGCACGGCGTCGATCAGCGCGACGACCTGGTCGTCGGCCCGAGCCGATTCGATGACGACGATGTCGGTCGGGAGTTCGTTCGCGACGTAGTCCAGCGCCGCAGGCCCGGCTTCGACCGTTTGCACGGCGATCGGCGAGGCGCGCAACGCCTTCTCCACGCGACCGCCGCGGCCGATCGCCAGCACGCAGACCGGTGCGGGCAGCGCGCCGGCCGGCAGGTAGCGCCGGAGCGGTACCAGCGACGCGCTCATCTCGCGGCCGTACTCTTCGCCTTTTTCTTTCGTTCGCCCTGCTCGCGGCCGAAGCACACGCGGTCACGGCCCGCTTCCTTGCTGCGGTACAGGGCCCGATCGGCCCGTTCGAGCAGCCGCGACGGCGACACCGTCTCGTTGCTGTCGCGCACCGCGGCACCGATGCTGATCGTCGTGTGGATGGTCTTGCCGCCGCTGGTGATCTTCATCTGGCGGATGCCGTCGCAGATTCGTTGCGCGATGGCGAGACACGCCCGCTCGTCGACATCGCGCACGATGACCAGGAATTCCTCGCCGCCGTGACGGCAGACGACGTCGTCCGGCCGCACGCAGGCGACGATCGTGCTGGCGGTCTTGCGCAGCACATGGTCGCCGACGCGATGGCCGAACTCGTCGTTGACCTTCTTGAAGTGGTCGAGGTCTGCCAGGCAGATGCCGACCGAGCGGTCGGACCCGGCGCATTCCTTCAGGGCTTCGCCGAGCAGATCCATGCCGCCGCGCCGGTTCCAGATTCGCGTCAGCGAATCGAACATCGCCTGCCGGCGGGCGCGATTGAGCTTGGATACGAGTGTGGCTTGTGCGTTGCCGAGCTCCACGGAAAACATCTCCCGCTGAGCCATTGCGCCGAGATCGGAGTGCGCTGCGCGAAACGCATCGTCGACTTTGCGCGGTTTGACATCCATGACGCAGAACGTGCCGACCGTGGTTCCGGAGGAGTCCTTGATCGGATAGCCGGCGTAGAAGCGAAACTTCGGCTTCTTGCGGACGTGAGGGTTGTCCATCAGGTACAGGTCGTGGAGCGTGTCCTCGACGACGATCTCCTTGCCGGTCGTCAGGACCTCACGGCACAGGCTCTTCTGGAGCGGCAGCTCGCTGATCCCCCAGCCGGCGACCGACTTGAACCACTGGCGATCGCCCTCGACCAGCGTGATGGCGGCGACGGGCAAATTGAGGGCGCGCTGCGCGAGCCGCGTAATGCGTTCGAAGCGCTCCTCGAGCGGGGTATAGAAGGGATCGACCGCGTGGATATTCGCAAGCTTCAGCGTCGCCGTACTGGCGATCGTGCGGCTCAGGCCTGTCTGTTCCACCGGTGCCCTCCGGAATTTGTTAACAAGACGGCACTCTAGAAATTTCCCGGCGACGATTCTGTGCGCTGATTCCGCATGGGCAGGCAGTGGGCCGGCATGGCTTCGAATTGCGCCCGTCGAGCGATTCTGCGAAGCGCGAAACTTCTTTGTATTTGAAAGACTTAAGAGGGAAACGGGAACGCCTTGCCGGAATTGATTCCGATCGGAAAAACTGTATTTCTTGACTTGGACGACAGTGCTGTACCGCAGAGAAGACTCGAACCTCCGACCCCGGGATCACAAACGCCGAATCGCGCGATCGAGTCGTCGCTTTCGCTGAGCCGGTTCAAACGAGCCGTTGTGCAGCCGGGTATACCGGCCCGGGCCGCTCGCCCGCCTACGCGAAAGCCAGGGCTTGAATTTGCATTGGAAACAGAGTGTTTCTTCAACCCAGTGATGCGTGTCACCGAGCTTAGCGCGCGCAGCGACTAGTATTTTGTCAAACACTTGCATCTCAGCTGGCGCGGCACCGCATTCGGCGGAGCACCTGCCGCGCGGCCGGATTTGGGGCCATGCGACCGGACCGACTGCTCGTTATCGACGACGAACCGGACATCGCGGCGTTTGTACTCGACGTCGCGGGCCCGATGGGGTTCGATGCCCGGGCCTCCAGCGATGGCGCTGACTTCATCCGCCAGTATGAAACACTCCGGCCGACGGTCCTGATTCTCGACCTGCAGATGCCGGGACTCGATGGCGTCGAACTCCTGCAGCGACTGGCGGGCCGGAATTGTCGCGCCTGCATCATCCTGATGAGCGGCATGGACTCCAAGGTTCTCGGTAGCGCGCAGCAGCTCGGAAAGGAATACGGCCTGAACATGCTTGGCCTGCTGCACAAGCCGGTCATGATCGAGGACCTGGAGAACCTGCTGCAGCAATGCAAGGAGCTGCCACGCGAGGAAGAGTTGACGGCCGATGCCGTGCATGCGGCACTGGAAAATGGCGAACTCGAAGTCCATTACCAGCCCGTACTCGAACTCGCCGAGGCCGAAGTGCGCCACGACATTGCCGCAGAAGCATTGCTCCGCTGGCGGCATCCACGCAAGGGTCTGCTGCTGCCGGGGACATTCCTGAATGTCGTTCAGGCCGCCGGCCTGATGCGGGAGACGACGGACTTCGTTTTGCAGCAGGCTATCGAGCAGATCAGCGCCTGGACGCGGAGCGGTCTCGCAGGCCGCGTGTCCGTCAATATCGATCCCGAACTCATCGACGACCTCGAATTCCCCGACCGCCTGCTCGGCATGTTGCGACAGTTCGATGTCGCTCCGGCATCACTTGTGCTGGAGGTGACGGAGCGAGGCGCCCTAACGCACCTCTCGGATTCCATGAACATCCTGACGCGAGTGCGCCTGAAAGGGGTCGGCCTTTCCATCGACGACTTCGGCACCGGGAATTCGTCCCTGATACAGCTGCACAGGATGCCGTTCAACGAGCTGAAGATCGATCAATCTTTCATCGCGCTAATGGCACACGACGAAGAGTGCCGGGTGATCGTGAAAGCGCTCATCGAGATGGCACACAATCTCGGGATGACGGTGTGCGCCGAGGGCGTGGAGACCCGCAAGGTGTTGGCCATGCTGACGGAGCTGCGCTGTGACCGGGCGCAGGGATTCCTGTTCTCGGAGGCGCTGCCGGCCGCGGAACTCGTTCGATGGTGCAAAGACTGGGGCGACTCCACGGTTGCCGCGCTCGGCCGCATCCGCCGCTAGACAAGGACAATGGAGTCCTCAGCGACACCCACCAATGAGGCGCACGCGCGGCGGCGCCTCCTCCCAGGTCTTGGCGCTCGCATGGCGCTCGTTATGGGGATTGCCGTCGTTGCCGTCGTGTTCGCAGTCGGTTCACTGACGATTTCCGCATTCCGACACACGCTGGTGACGAACGAGAGGCAGGACGCCGCCGTCGGTACGCTCGACCTGGCCGGAGATTTCGTTCGCGGCCTCACCGAACTTCGCGAGGATGCGCTGTTCCTGGCGGGAACGCCGCCCATCGCCGGCATTATCCGCGCCACGAACAATGCCGGCGTCGATCCCGTGGACGGCTCGGAGCTGAAGACCTGGCGACACCGCCTGGCCTCGATCTTCACGGCCCTGATCTCCGCGAAGAAGGGTTACGTGCAACTACGCTACATCGGTGCCGCCAATGAAGGACGCGAAATCGTGCGCGTCGATCGCGACCTGGTGGACGGCCGCGTCCGTACCGAGCCCAATAACGCATTGCAATCCAAAGGCGAGCGCGCTTACTTCAGCGCCGCGCGACGCCTTGCGCCCGGCGACGTCTACCTGTCACGCATGGAGTTGAACCAGGAGCACGGCCGGTACAGCCGCCCCTTCCTGCCGGTCGTGCGCGCGGTCGTCCCGGTTTTCGATTCGTCGGGCGAATTCTTCGGCGCCGTCGTCATCAATCTGGACCTGAGGGTACCCTTTGCGCGCATCGCGTCCCGGATAACCGACCGCCGCATGCTGTACGTGGCGGATTCCGGCGGACACTTGCTCTGGGCGCCCGGCGTCCCTCCGGAGGCGTTCATGCGCGACGGCCTGCACGCCACGCTGACCGACTTCTTCCCCGGCCTCGACCTCGACATTGACGCGGGCGAATCCCGCGCACTGACAATCGGCGAAGGCACGGACCGGCAGGTCCTGACCCTGTACCGGATTGCCGTCGACCCGGCCCGACCGGACAACGATCTCTACTTCCTGCAGGCCGGCAGCGAGGCCGACATCACAGCGGCAGCATCGACGGCAATGCACAACGCAACTATGGCAGGCGCCCTCGTACTCGTGGTATCGCTGCTGCTGGTCGCCGCCTTCGCGCGCTCGCTCACCCGACCGCTGCGAAAGATGGCCGGCAGCATCGAGGCCTTCGCACTCGGCGACGATCCTGTCGGGCTGCCCACCGACCGGGGCGACGAGGTCGGCGAACTGGCGCGATCCTTCCGCCGGATGGCGCTGAACATCAAGCAGGGCATGTCGGCACTGACGGAGAGCGAACGCCGGCTCGCCGTGACGCTGGAGGCCGCCCAGGTCGGATTGTGGTCCTGGACCTTCGAGGGCGACATCATCGAATGGGATCCGACGATGCGCAGGATCTTCGGCGTGGCACAGGATGCCCCTCTCGATGACGTTCGGGAATCCTGGTCCAATATCCACGAGGACGACCTTCCGGCGCTCGAACAGGCCGTGCAGGAAGCGATAGCCGGTACGGCACCGTTCAACGTATCGTATCGCGTCGTGCACGAAAGCGGCGAAGTACGTTACGTTTCGAGCAGCGGTCACGTAATCCGCGACGAGGACGGCAAGCCGGTGAGGTTCATCGGCGCCTGCAAGGACGTCACCCTGGCGCAGCGATCGGAGCGCCTCGCTCAGCATGCGCGGGAATTGGCGCGCTCCAATGCGGCGCTCGAGGAATTCGCGCACGTCGCTTCGCACGATCTGCAGGAACCGCTGCGGACTGTATCGAGCTACGTCGAACTCCTGGCCCGGCGGTACAAGGGCAAACTGGACAGTGACGCGGACGAATTCATCGCTTACGTCGTGGACGGCGCGCGCCGCATGCACACGCTGATCGAGAACCTGCTCGAATACTCCAGGGTCGGCTCGCGGGGCAAGCCCCTCGAGCCGGTGGACATGGCCGCGATCCTCGACGATGTGACAAAGGGACTGGAGGCAGGGTTGCACGAGGCCGGCGCCGAGATCGCCGTCGAGGGCGAACTGCCGCGGGTGAGCGGCGACGCAAATCAACTTCGCCAGCTACTCCAGAATCTGATCTCGAACGCGGTGAAGTTTCGCGGCAAACGGAAACCACGGATTCGGATCCAGGCGACCTCTCTCGGTGACGAGTGGCATTTCCGCGTGTCCGACAACGGCATCGGCATAGAACCTCGATTTGCCGAGAGAATCTTCGTGATTTTTCAGCGCCTGCACAGCCGCGATTCCTACCCCGGTACCGGGATCGGGCTCGCGCTATGCAGAAGGATCGTGGATCGCCACGGCGGCAGGATCTGGGTCGACTCGATTCCGGGTGAAGGCTCGACCTTCAGTTTTACCCTGCCGAGCGCGATCAACGAATGGGAAAGGGACGCAGATGAAGCAGACGGCCAAACCGAAAGACGCCGAAATCTTGCTGGTGGATGACAACCCGGCCGACGTCAGGCTGGTTCGCGAGGCGCTCTACGAGAGCCGGCTGCGCAACGAGTTGAACGTCGTCGGCGATGGCGAGGAAGCCCTTGCATTCCTGCGGCGGGAAGCCGGCTTCGCCGACGCGCGGCGTCCGGACCTGGTGCTGCTGGACCTCAATCTCCCGAAAAAGAACGGCCGCGAAGTCCTCGCGGAGATGAAGTCCGACAAAATGCTGAAGGACATCCCCGTCGTGATCCTCACCACCTCGAACTCGGATCGCGACGTACTGGAGTCCTACGACCTCTGCGCCAACTGCTATGTTCGCAAGCCCGTGCAATTCCAGGCATTTGTCGAGGTCGTGCAGTCCATCGAAAATTTCTGGTTCAAGATCGTGACCCTGCCGCAGGGACGCTCGGCAAGGTGAACGCCGGACCGGTATCGGTCCTCCTCATCGAGGACAATCCCGCCGACGCGCGCCTGATCCGCGAACTTTTGCGTGAGGTATCAGGCTCGCACGTCGAATTCGTATTGGCGTCCACCCTGGACGAGGGCATCGCTCATCTGGCCGCCGGCGGCATCGACGTCGTGCTCGTCGACCTCTCGCTCCCCGACAGCACCGGCGTCGAGGCCTGCCGGAGACTGCAGGACAAGTCGCCGACGATCCCTATCGTCGTATTGACCGGCCTGGCCGATCAAAAGACGGCGTTGAAGGCCTTGCGGCATGGCGCACAGGACTACCTGATCAAGGGTGAGGTCAACGGTGCCATGCTCTGGCGCGTCCTCAATTACGCAATCGAGAGGACGCAGATTTCGCGGGAGCGGGACACGGCCCTGGAGGCACTCAAGGTCAGCGAACGGCGCTACCGGGCGCTGTATGACGACATGCCCGCCATCTTCGCCAAGTTCGACGCAGACGGACGCGCCCTGTCCATCAATCGTTTCGGCGCGGGCTTCCTCGGCTACGAGACCAAAGAGTTGATCAACGACGGTTTCCTGTCGAGAGTCGTGGACAACACATCGGCAGTGCAGGACGACCTGGAGAAGTGCATTCGCCGGCACGGCCTGCCCCTGGTCACGAAATGGGCGGTCAACCACAGCGACGGCCACCGCATCTGGCTGCGCGCGACGCTGCGCAAAGTCACCGCCGAAGACGGTGCGGACCGGGTCCTTGCCGCTTGCGAGGACATCACGACCGCCGACATGCATCAGCGCTATCTGAATGCGGTGCTCAACAACATTCGTGACGGCATCATCGCCTGCGACATGCGAGGAAATCTGACCTTGATCAACCCTGCGACGAGAGATTTGCTGCCCGACCTCGACGATCCGCCACGCAGCCCGGCGGAGTGGGTGGAGCACTTCGCATTGTACGAGGCGGACGGCCACACGCCTTTCCCGGCGGATGAACTGCCTCTCCATCGGGCACTGCACGGTCACGTCACCGTAAACCGCGAGATGACGATCGGCGCACCGGATTCCCGGACGAGGAAGTATGTCGCGGCGAGCGGGCAACCGATGTACGACGCGGACGGATCCGAGCTCGGCGCCGTTGTGTCGGTCCACGACTTGACCGAGCGCCACTCGATCGAACTGCAGTTCCAGCAAGCGCAGAAGATGGAAGCCATTGGACAACTCACCGGCGGGCTCGCGCACGATTTCAACAATCTGCTGGCGGTAATCGTTGGAAATTTGCAGCTGTTGAATCGGGCGCTTCCGGACGCCAACGACACGGTCCGCCGGCAGCTGGCATCCGCGCAGGAAGCCGCAATGCGAGGCAGCAAGCTCACGCGTCAATTGCTGGCGTTCGCGCGCGGCCAGGCGCTGGAACCCAGGGCGATCAAACTGGGAGAGCAAATCGCCGACGTCAAGGAAATCATCGAACGCACGCTCGGCCACAATATCGATATCCGCCTGATCGTTGCGGACGATCTCGGCTGGGTCCATATCGATCCCAGCCTGCTGGAGTCCGCCCTGCTGAACCTTGCGATCAATGCGCGCGATGCGATGCCCGACGGCGGCACGATTTCGATCAAGCTGTCCAACGCCCGACTCGATGAGGCGTATGCCGCGGTGAATCCCGATGCGAGGCCGGGCGACTACATCATGGTTGCGGTCGCCGACACGGGTTGCGGCATGACCAAGGAAGTGCTGAGCCGGGTACTCGAGCCGTTCTATTCGACCAAGGAAGTCGGCAAGGGAACCGGGCTGGGGCTGAGCATGGTGTATGGGTTCGTCAAGCAATCCGGCGGCCACCTGAAATTGTACAGCGAGGTCGGGCACGGCACGGTCGTGCGGATGTACTTGCCCCGCGCCAACAAGCAGGAAGTGAAGCGCGCGGAGCACGACTCGAAGATGTTGCAGTCTTTACCGTCGGGTTCCGAGACTGTCCTCGTCGTCGACGACGACACATCGCTTCTCGAGGTGAGCCAGGCTTTGCTCGAGAATATGGGCTATACGGTGATACCGGCGCGCAGCGGCACGGAAGCAATCGAAGTCGTCAAAGGCAATGGCGAAATCGACCTGGTGTTCACTGACATGGTGATGCCGGGCGGCATCAGCGGTATCGACCTCGCGAAAATCGTACGTGAGCACCGTCCGGATACCAAGATTTTGTTTACTTCGGGATTCACGGAGACGGTGATGTTCGCCCAGGCCGACATCGGCGACCGGTCGCTGTTGCTGATCAAGCCCTACGCGGAACACGAACTCGCCATGCGCGTGCGCCGCGTGCTCGACCAGCAGTAATCGCCGTTGCAGGTGGCCGAGAGTTTCGATGCGTTCGGGGATCGGCGCATGGCCGAAATACACCAACTCGGCCGACCAGTTACACCTTGGTCCCGGCAAGCGACTGCTTGACCCACGGAAGAACCATATCGTACCTGTTGCCGCCTCGTTCCAGTAATTCAACAATGAACTTATGGGCCGCGATTGGTTCAACCGACAACTTCCACCCATTCAGCCGCAAGAAGGTGTCTGTGAGGAAGAACGCGACCCGCTTGTTTCCGTCAACAAAAGCATGGTTCAACAGCAGGGACTCAAACAGCGCCGCAGCCATTTCCGCGATGTCGCTGTAATATCCGGTCTGCGGTCGATACAGAGCGCTTTCAAGCAGGCCCAGGTCGCGGATTCCCGGGCTTCCACCAAACCGTTCGATCAATCGTTCGTGAACGGCAACCGCTTCGTCAACAGATAAGAACCGGATGCCTTCATCGTGCAAGACGTTTGCCCAATTCTTCGTTCTCGTTCATCGAATCCTCGAGATGCTCGAGGACAACCGGACGCAGGCGTCGTCGACGCACATAGTCGCCGATTGCTTCTGTCAGCAACCCGGAGATGCTTTGATGAGACTCTCGAGCAAGTTCTTGCAGCTCTCGCCACGCCTTTTGCTCGACCTTTGAACTGATCTTGATTGCAGCCATACTGGCATGCTATCAAGACGAATCTTGATACGTCAAGACATGGTGCCGGAGAGAGGACTCGAACCTCCGACCCACGCATTACGAATGCGTTGCTCTACCAACTGAGCTACTCCGGCGGCGGGGCTGCAGTATAGCGGCGGCCTGTGGACGTTGAAAGGGCCGCCGGGCCCGGTTCAGCGGCGGTTGCGGACCCGGATCAGGACCTCGACGCCGGCCTGCTCGGTGCCCTTGGGCAGCCGCGGCAGCTCCGGGATGCGCACCTGGTCGTCCGGGATGTCCGAGAGCTCGCCGGAGTCGACATTATAGAAGTGATGGTGCGGGTGGGTCGTCGAGTCGTAGAACTTGCGCACCGGGTCCACCATGACCTCCCGGATCAGCCCGCGCTCCGAGAACAGGTTCAGCGTGTTGTAGACGGTCGCCTTGGACACGCTGCTGCCGGCCGTTCTGAGCTGGTCGAGGATCTGCTCCGCCGACAGGTGCTGCGGGCGCTCGAGCAGGATGTCCGCGATCTCGATGCGCTGCGGCGTCGGCAGGATGCCGTGTTCTTCGAACAGAGACAGGAGTCTCGGGCGGTTCATGGTGTGGCGGGCCTTTCCATTCAGGTCAATTTCGCGATTATAGCCCAGTTTTTCCCGGTGTCGGGGCGGATCCGGCCGATTACCCTGTCGGGAGACAGGGAGGTCGGCGATGCAACACGGACAGCGCGGAATCACGCTCTACGGACTGGCACTGACGCTGGCGCTGGTCGCCATCTTCGCCGGGCTCGCCCTGCCGGCGTTCGGGAGCCTCGTCGCCCGCAGCCGCATGCACACGGAAATCGACGCCCTGTTCCATGCGCTGTACCTGGCCCGCAACGAGGCGATCATGCGGCGCCGGGTCGTCTCGCTGTGCCCCAGCCGTGACGGCAAGAGCTGCTCGCCCGGGCTGGACTGGTCCTCGGGCTGGATCCTGTTCGCCAACCGCGACCGCGACGAGCCGCCCCGGGTGGACCCCGGCGAGCCCCTGCTGCGGGTTCACGGCGTCGCCCCCGGCATCCGTATCACGGCGAATCGCCGCGGCTTCACGGTGCGGGGCACCTGGCTGCGCGCCACCAACGGCACCTTCGTGGTCTGCGACGAGGCCGGCCGGGCGCCGCCGCGGGCGCTGGTCGTCAGCTATACGGGCCGGCCCAGGGCCGCCACGGCGACGCCACGCGGCGAACCCTACCGCTGCGCGGATTAAGTTAAATCGCGGAGCCTTTGTTGCACCGCTCGTCGGGCAGATCGCCCCGCTCGTCGGATGCCGGGGAACTTGCGCTGCCGGGCACGTATAGTCCGTTGCATGAAAAAGCGCACGCAGCAAGGCTTCACGCTCTACGAGCTCCTGATCACGTTCCTGGTGGTGGGGGTCATCCTGACGCTCGGCATCCCGAACATGAAGGCGTTCACCCAGAACAGCCGCATGACGGCCACGGCCAACGACCTGCTGTCGGCCTTCCAGGCCGCGCGCAGCGAGTCCGCCCGCGCCAAGACCAACATCGGGATCTGTGCGAGCGCCGACCCGTTCGGGGCCCCGGCCTGCGACGGCACCTGGGATCAGGGCTACATCATATACGTCGAGAACAGCGACCCGCCGGACCTCATCGTCGGCAACGCGGCGAACGAATCCGTCCTGCGCGCGCACGGACCGATTGCCGAAGGCGTGCAATTCAACGTCGAGAACGGCGCCACCTATTTCATGTACGCGTCGACGGGCCTCGGCCGCACGGTCACCGGTGCGACGGCACTTACCCGAGTCATCATGTGCGACTCGCGCGGCAACGTCACCGCGGCCGGCGGCAACTCCGCCGCCCGGCTGTTCGTCGCCACGCCGCTCGGCCGCGCGACGATCGTGCGCGAAACCGCCCAGATTTCGGCCAGCGGATTGGCCTGTCCGTAGCCACACCAAACCGGAGATCCAGCATTGAGATCGTTCCCTGATATCCGCCAGCGCAAACGGCACGCCCGCCAGGGCGGATTCTCGCTCGTCGAGGTCCTGATTGCGCTGATCATCCTGTCCGTCGGCATGCTCGGCATCGCGGTGCTCTACGTGCAAAGCATGCAGGCCGGGCGGACGTCGATGTTCCGTCATCACGCCATCACGCTGGCCGGCGACGTCGCCGACCGCATCCGGGCCAACCCGCTCGCCGGGGCCGCCTACGCCGCTGCCGCCGGGGCGGACAACGGCTGCGTGGCAGGCGGCGTGAATTGCACCGCCGACGAGATGGCCGCCAATGACATCTTTATCTGGCAAGCCGAGGCAGCGGACGCGATCCCCAACGGCGCGGTCACGGTGGCTTTCGACGGCGCGACGCCGCCGAACTACACGGTCACCGTGTCCTGGAACGAGCCCGGTGAGAACCTGAATTATTCGATTACTTTCCCGGTGCGCCAGCTATGAGCAGACTCATTCGCAATCAGGCCGGTCTGACACTGGTCGAAATGATGGTCGCGCTGGCGATCGGGTCTTTCCTGATCATCGGTGCCGTGCAGATCTACAACCAGAGCCGCCAGGCCTTCGTCGTCAACGAATCGATCGCGCGCGTCCAGGAGACGGCGCAGTTCGCCATGGACACGATCGAGGCCGACCTGCGCATGGCCAGCAACTGGGGCCGCACCAGCCGCGCGCTGACGATCGAGGGCCGCTCGGTGTCCGGCGACACCAACCCGGACAGCCTGGCGGAGCCGAACGGCTGCGGCGCCGGCTGGGCGCTCAACCTGGCGATGACCGTCGACGGCTCCAACAGCTACACGCTGCCGTGCGGCGCGACCGGCGGCGCCGAGGGTAACTCGGACGTACTTACCGTCCGCCGCGCCACGGTCGATCCGGTCGCGCCCGACGGCGCGCACCTGCAGATCCAGACCAGCCGCATCCAGGGGCAGCTGTTCCAGGACACCAATATCCCGGCAGGCTTCAGCGCCGCCGTCGACCCGGTAACGGGCCAGCCGGACTCGACCACGCACGACCTGATCGTCAACAGCTACTACGTGGCCGCCGATTCCAGCCTGATCCCGAACACGCCGACGCTGCGCCGCAAGTCGCTGGGCGTCAGCGGCGGCGCCCCCGCGATCATCGACCAGGAGATCGCGCCGGGCGTCGAGAACCTGCAGGTCCAGTTCGGCGTCGACGTCGACGAGGACAACACCGTCGACCGCTACGTGAATCCGGACGACAGGATCTTCGACCCGGACGACGGCAACTACATCCCGGGCGCCCGGGTCATCACCGCACGCGTCTGGCTCGTCGTGCGGGGCGTCTCGCGCGAGGTCGGCATCCAGGATCAGCGCGATTACGCGCCGGGCGACGTCGATCTCGGCACGCCGAACGACGATTACCGGCGCCTGGAGATCTCGAAGACCATCCTGTTGCGCAACGCCAGAACCTGAGCGAGAGATGACATCGATGAATTCCTACAACACATTGCACAGACAACAGGGCGCCGCGCTCGTCATCGGCCTGATCCTGCTCGTCGTCGTCACCGTGCTGGCGATCTCGGGCATGACCACCGCGACGACGGAGCTCGCGATGGCGCGTAACGATCAGATCACCGAGAACGCGTTCCAGGCGGCCGAGACCGGCCTGGAGAATGCGCTCGCGCAGAACGATTTCACGGCGATCGCCGGCGCGCCGACAACGATCGCGCCGATCCAGATCAATTCGAACGATTCGGTGTCCGCGGAGATCGCGTACGAAGACTCGACGCTCGTCCCGGACAAGGCGTTCAGCCTGGGCGTGGGCAGCGGCATCGCCGCCTACCACTTCATCGCCACGGCGACCGCGAAGTCCGAGCGCACGCCGGGCACGCCGACGGACCGTGATTCGACCGCGGTACACACACAGGCTTTCTACATCGTCGGGCCGGAAGCGCCGACTCTCTGATGCCACCGGGCGACGACCCAGGGAAAGGTGATTGATATGAAGATCAAGACACTCGCAGCCATCGCAGCCCTCGCGATGATCAGCCTGAGCGCGACAGCCGGGACGAATTTCGTGCCGGTGACGCAGACCTACGAGGTCGCCATCGGCGATTTCCAGGCGCCGATCAGCGCGAACGGCATGGCCATTTTCAAGACCTGCGACAAGTGCGATCGCATTTCCATCCGCGTCACGCCGGATACCCGCTACGTCGTGAACGGCAAATCCCTCACGCTGGACAAGTTCCGCGCTGCGATCTCGCAGGCGGACCGGAGCGCACTCATCCCGGTCGCCATCATGCAGCATTTGGAGTCCAAGACTGTCGTGTCGATCAGAGTCACGCTCTGAGCTGCGACTGCACGAACTGACTGAGGCAAGGATCATGAAGATCTCGATGCAAAAACTGACATGGACGAGCGTTGGCTGTGTATTCGCACTGCTGGCGGCTGCCCCCGCGATGGCGGACGACACGGAGCTGATGCTGATCAATCCCGACCCGACGTCCGATCCCACGCCGAACGTGATGTTCGTCCTCGACACGTCGGGCTCGATGGACGACGAGCTGTCGACGACGGCGCCGTACGACGGCTCGACGACCTATACCGGGGACTGCGACAGCGATGTCGTGTACTGGACCGATGTCGACGTCACGCCGACCTGCGACGCCTCCAACCAGAACTGGGTCAACAAGTCTGCTTTCTACTGCCAGTACGCCATCGACCAGATGAGCGGCATCGGCAGCTACACGAACACCATGGTGCAGTACCGCGACGGCGGCAAGGACGGCAGCGGCACCGGGCCGGCCCGCTGGCAGTACCTGGCGCCCGGCTATCACGACGCCCCCGTCGAGTGCCAGGCCGACTCGGGCATACACGGCGACGGCCGCGCCACCTACCTGTGGGCGGCGAACGGCACCGACCTGGCCGATCCGTGGACCGACGTCGCCACCAATGAACTGTCCTGGGGCAGCGCGCCGCGCAACATCAGTTATACCTTCTACGACGGCAACTACCTGAACTGGAAGAACAATCCGTCGACAATCATGTTGTCGAAGATGGATATCCTGAAGAGCGTGACCAAGCAGGTGTTGAGCTCCGTGCACAACATGAACGTCGGCGTCATGCGCTTCAACCCGAACGTGGACACCGGCAGCGGCAACAGCTCGGACGGCGGCTCCGTCATCCAGGCGCTGACCGACCTCGACACGAACCGGACCATGATTATCAGCACCATCCAGGGCCTGCCGGCCAGTGGTTTCACGCCGCTGTCCGAGACGATGTACGAGAACGCCCTGTACTGGCATTCGCTCGGCACGCACTACGGGACGTCGGCGCTGACCGATCCGGCCGCGCTGCGGGGCGGCACCACGATACCCGGCAACTACGAGTACCATGAGTGGGATTCCTGCGCGAAGAACTTCAACATCCTGATCACGGACGGCCTGCCGACCCAGGACACCGATACGCCGGGGCTGCTCGGCAACCTGCCGGGCATGGCGGCGAGCTGCGACGGCGACCCGGCCGTCGACGGTGCGTGCCTCGACGACGTCGCGGGATACCTCTACAACACCGACGTGGATCCGAACACGGACGGCGACCAGACGGTCATTACCCACACGATCGGCTACAACGTCAATCTGCCGATCCTGGAAGAGACGGCGACCGACGGCGGCGGCGACTACTTCCAGGCCAATGACGTCGAGTCGCTGACCCAGACGCTGCTCGACATCATCGCCAACATCAACGATCGCTCGCTGTCGTTCTCCGCGCCGGCCGTGTCGGTGAACACCTTCAACCGGACGCAAAACCTGAACGATCTCTACATCACGATGTTCGGTGCCAAGACCAAGGTCCACTGGCCGGGCAATCTGAAGAAATACCGCATCGTGGACGGCACGATTACCGATTCGACCGGTGCGGACGCGGTAGACCCGACCACCGGCTTCTTCGCCGACACGGCGCAGAGCTACTGGAGCAGCACCGCGGACGGCAACGACGTCATAGCCGGCGGTGCGGCGAAACAGCTTCCCCTGCCCGCGTCGCGCAAGCTGTACACCAACAACACGAGCGGCGATCTCACGGCCGCGACGAATGCGATCTCGACGGCGAACCTCGGCTCGCTGGTTGCGACCGACTTCGGGCTGACCGGGGCCACCGGCGAGCCGTCGCTGACCGACCTGATCAACTGGGCACGCGGCGACGATACGGTGAGGAACGAGGACAACAACGTCGCGACCACCGTCCGCTACGCGATGGGCGACCCGCTGCACTCGCAGCCCGCCGCCGTCGTGTACGGCGGCACGGCCGCCAGCCCGGACGTCGTCGTGTACGTGGCGACGAACGACGGCTACCTGCACGCCATCAACGGTTCCACCGGCGTCGAACTCTGGTCGTTCATTCCGAAACAGCTGCTGTCGAGCCTCGTGCGCCTGTATTTCAATGCCGATTCCCGCTACAAGCAGTACGGGATCGACGGCAGCGTCGTGCCGGTCATCAAGGACGTGAACGGCAACGGCACGATCGAGCCGGCCGACGGCGACTTCGTACAGCTGATCTTCGGCATGCGCCGTGGCGGCAATACGCTGTTCTCGCTGGACGTCACTAACCGCAACGCGCCGGTATTGCTCTGGGAGGCCAGCCTGCCCGATTTCGGCGAGACCTGGTCGACGCCGGTCGTCGCCAAGATCAAGATCGACCCGACCTCCGTGACGCAGAACAGCGACGACGCCGTCGTCGTGGTGGGCGGCGGCTACGATACCGTCCACGACACGACGACCTTCCCGACGGCTGCGGACGGTGTGGGCTCCAGCGTGTATTTCCTGGACCTCAAGACCGGCGCCGAGTTGTGGCATGCCGGCAGAGACGCCGGCGCGGACCTGCAACTGGCCAGCATGACCCGGTCCATCCCGAACGAGGTCCGCGTCATCGATCTCAGCGGCGACGGCTACGCCGATCGCATGTATGCGACCGACATGGGCGGCCAGATCCTGCGCTTCGACATCTATAACGGCAAGACTCCGGCCAATCTCGTCACCGGCGGCGTCATCGCCCAGCTCGGTGCCGAGGGGCTGAACAACCCCTCCGCGGCGGACACCCGGCGTTTCTACAACGCACCGGACGTCGCGCTGATCACGGATAACCGCCAGCAACGCAAGTTCCTGGCAGTCAACGTGGGATCGGGCTATCGGGCGCACCCGTTCGACTTGTCGGCGACCGACCGCTTCTACTCGCTGCGCGATGGCGACGTATTCAACCAGCTCGACCAGGCCGCGTACGACAACTACGACATCGCTACAGACGGCGACCTCGTCGAAGTGGGCGGCACGACGCAGACGGTCGTCACCTCGAACGACCGCGGCTGGAAGTTCACGCTGCCGGCAAACCAGAAGGTCCTGGCAGACTCGCTGACGTTCAACGACCAGGTCTTCTTCGTCGCGTTCTCACCGGACTCGAACGCGGCCGCTACCTGCGCCGCGGGCCAGGGCACGAACTACCTGTATCGCGTGAGCGTACTCAACGGCGACCCGATCGTGCCGAACCTCAGTTCGCTCAACGATGCGGATGCGGACAATGCACGGCGTTCGACCCTGCAGCAGGGCGGTATCGCGCCGGCACCGTCGATCCTGTTCCCGTCGCCGGATGCGAGCTGCACCGGCGAGGACTGCAACCAGCCGCCGCTGGGATGTATCGGTGTCGAGTGTTTCGATCCCGGCTTCAAGAATGTTCCGGTGCGCACGCTGTGGACGCAGGACGGCATTCAGTAAACGGATTTTGGCGGAGTTAGGACGATGAAGATCAAAATATTGGCGATCCTGGCGGCGCTGGCCGTCGCCCCGATCGCGGCAGCAGATTTCGAGATCGTGACGCTCGTGAAGGCAATCGAGCTGTCGCCCTCGAACATGATATTGCCGGGTACCACCAACGGGATGATGACCTACCGTCCGTGCGCCGGCGAATGCGACAAGGCGTACCAGCGCGCGCGACTGACCGACGGGACGCGTTTCTCGGTTGCCGGCAAGCCGGTCAAGTACGCGGATTTTCTGACGTTTTACTCGGACATCAAGAACGGCGCGGACAGCTATGCGCTGCTCAGCGTCGACACAACGACAAAGACGGTTACGGGGATAAACATCAAGAGGTAGACGAAATTGTTGTGACTGATTGAGCGATGCGGTCACGGATTGACTTTGACAGAGGTAAGGACACATGTTTATGTCCCGCAAGCACTTCGCTTGGGCAACAGCGATTGCAGTGCTGACAATGGTGGCCGGTTCGGCGACCTGGGCCGACGACGTCGAGCTCCTGGTTTCGACACCGGGCGAGAGTAACGCCGCCAAGCCCAACATCCTGTTCATCCTCGACTCGTCGGGCAGTATGACTACGATCGAGCGCAGCCAGGAGCCGTACGACTCCACCCAGACCTATACCGGGCCTTGCGACCTGGACAAGTACTATTGGACGACGAACTCGTCCATCCCGAGCTGCGGTAGCCGGTACAACTTCTACAAGACCGAGTTCTACTGTGCACAGGGCATCACGCAGGCCGCCTCCGCTGGCGCCTACACGGACACGATGGCGCAGTACCGCGAGGAATCCACCGGTCGCTTCCGCTGGAGAAGTACCAGTACGAAGTGGACTCAGCTCGACAGCCGGACCGCCGACGCGCCGGTCGAGTGCCGTGCCGATTCCGGTGTGCACGGCGACCCGACAGCGGGCGACCCGACGACCGCGGCCTATGCCCAGTCGGGCAGTGACCGCGCCATGTACACGTCGAATAAGAATCTCGAGGTGTCCTGGGGCAGCAGCCCGACGCAGGAGATCGTGACGGTCTACGACAGCAACTACCTGAACTGGTACTACAATCCGCCGGGTACGAGCATGAGCCGCACGGACATCGTCAAGACCGTGACCAAGAATGTGCTCGGCTCGATCCGCGACGTCAACGTGGGCTTCATGCGATACAACGACAACGAGGGCGGGGACGTGATCCAGGCGGTCAAGGACCTGGACAGCAATCGGGCTCAATCCAACGCCATCGTCGACAGTATCCCGGCGAACGGCTGGACGCCGCTGGCCGAGACCATGTACGAAGCCGCACTGTACTGGACCGGGCAGAATGCCGACTACGGCAGACTGTTGCTAACCGACCCCGATGCCCTGCGCTCGACAGTTCCGATGGCTTACGACCAGCCGGTCGAGTACGCTTGCTCGAAGAACTTCATCGTCTACCTGACCGACGGCGAGCCGACCTACGACACCGGCGCCTGGGACAAGGCACCGACGCTGCCGAACTTCAGCAGCGTGTTGGGCCGCTCGCAGTGTACCGGCTCCAAGGTCGATGGGGCCTGCCTGGACGACATCTCCGAATACCTGTCGAAGGCGGACATCAACCCCAACGTCGACGGTACACAGACGGTGACGACGTACACGATCGGCTTCACTACCGACCTGCCGATCCTGAAGCAGACCGCCGAGATCTCCGGAGGCGAGTACTACCTGGCCTCCGACGTGAAGTCGCTTACGGCGGCGCTGACCGACATCGTCACCGACATTTTCGACCGCGACATCTCGTTCACGGCACCGGCCGTCGCCGTCAATGCGTTCAACCGGACGCAGAACCTGAATGACCTGTATGTGTCCGTGTTCCGTGCCACCGACAACGTCCATTGGCCCGGCAACATGAAGAAGTACCTCATCAAGGATGCCGCGGTCCAGGACAAGAACGGCAACAACGCGGTCGATCCGAACACGGGATTCTTCGCGGACAATTCGCAGAACTTCTGGTCCAGCGACGTCAAGCCGGACGGCGCGGACGTATACAAGGGCGGCGCCGCCAACAAGCTGCCGGACCCGGCGGTCCGCAAGGTCTATACCGACAACAGCGTCGGCGACCTGACGCTGACCAACAACGCGCTTTCCGTTGCGAACATCGCGTCATTCACCGCGGACGACTTCGCCCTGTCCGGCGCCGTCGGCGAACCGTCGATGTCCGACCTCATCGACTGGGCGCGCGGCGTCGACGTTAAAGACGAAGACAACGATCCAAACACCCTCGTGCGCCACGACATGGGCGATACGCTGCACTCGCAGCCCGCCGCGGTCGTGTACGGCGACGTGACCGGGACCTACCGCACGGTCGTATTCAATGCGACGAACGACGGCTACCTGCACGCGATCGACGCCTCGACCGGTACGGAGTTGTGGAGCTACATCCCGCACGAATTGCTCTCGCATCTGAAGGACCTGTATTTCAACGAGAACGTCGACTACAAGAACTACGGTATCGACGGCGACATCGTCCCGATCATTGCCGATCTCAACAACGACGGCGTCATCGATGCCACGAACGACTTCGTCTACATCGTCTTCGGCATGCGCCGCGGCGGCAGCGACTACTACCTGCTGGACGTCACGGATCCGAACCGGCCGGCCCTGAAGTGGGTCAAGAGCTTCCCGGAATTCGGGCAGAGCTGGTCTTCGCCGGTCGTCGCCAAGGTGAAAGTGAACAGCAGCAGCGTGGTCAGCCCGCAGAATGCCGTGCTGATCCTGGGCGCCGGCTACGACACGTCACACGATTCTCCGGCGCAGCCGTCCCAAGCGGACGTCGAGGGCGCGGGCATCTTCATGCTCGATCTCGAGTCCGGCGAGCCGCTGTGGCGTGCAGGGCGGGACTCTTCTGCCGACCTCGTCCTCGACAAGATGACGCGCTCGATCCCGAGCCGGATCCGCGTGATCGACTTCAACGGCGACGGCCTCGCCGACCGGATGTATGCATCCGACCTCGGCGGACAGATCTGGCGCTTCGACATTACGAACGGCCAGACGCCGGACAAGCTCGTGGCCGGCGGCGTTATCGCCCGGCTCGGAGCCGAAGGTCTCGCCTCGCCGAGCGCGGCCGACACGCGCCGGTTCTACACGTCACCGGACGTGGCCATGTTCGTCGACAAGAATCTCAACCGTCGCATGCTGGCACTCAGCATCGGCAGCGGCTACCGGGCGCATCCGCTCGATATCAGTGCCGCCGACCGATTCTATTCGCTGCGTGACGCGGACGTCTTCAACAAGCTCACGCAGGCACAATACGACACCTACCCGATCATCACCGACGGCGACCTGCCCGACGTGTCGGGCACGATGGGCACCGTGATCGCCGCGGACGGCCGCGGCTGGAAATTCATCCTGCCGCCGAGCGAGAAGGTGTTGTCCGATTCGCGTACCTTCGACGACTCGATCTACTTCGTGACGATGGAACCGCGCACGAGCGTGACCGATCCGTGCCAGGCGGGCCTCAGCACGAACCGCCTGTATCGCGTGAGTGTGCAGAACGGCGACCCGGTCTGGCAGGTCGACTCACAGGTCCCGACGGATCCGGAAGCGATCGATGCGGCGCGTGTCATGGAACTCCAGCAGGGCGGCATCGCGCCCGTGCCGGTGTTCCTGTTCCCGACCAAGTATGACCCGAACTGCACGGGCTCGGATTGCCGGCCGGAGCCGATCGCCTGTGTCGGCGTGGAATGTTTCGACCCCGACTACAACAATTACCCGGTCCGGACCTTGTGGACTCAGGATGGGATAGACTAACGTGTCAGCGCAAAGGACCTCCAAAATGGCACCAATCCAATACAGCCGTGGCGTTACGCTGACCGAGCTGCTGATCGTGATCGTCATCATCGGCATCCTGGGCGCGATCGCCTACCCGAACTACCGGGAATTCACCGCCCGTGCCAAGCGCACGGAGGCGAAGTCGATCCTGCTTGAGATCGCGCAGAACCAGGAGCGCTTCTATCTGCAGAACAACCGGTACGGCGACATGGGCGAGCTCGGGTATTCGGACCCGAAGATCACGGATTCGCAGAGCTATTCGGTCACGATCACCGCAAACGACGCGAATAACTTCTCTGCGACCGCGACCTATCAGAACTCGGACGCCGAAGCGAGCAAGTGCGACACGTTCAGCATCGACGGTCGGGGCAACAAGACCTCAGCGCCCTACGCCGACTGCTGGACGAGAACGCGATAGGAACAACGCGTCGATCACCAGGAAGGCAGCGCCGACGCTGATCGCAGCGTCGGCGACGTTGAAGGACGGGAACGGCCAGCTCCCGAACCAGACCTGGATGAAATCGGTGACGAAGCCGAGCCGGGCACGGTCGATGACGTTGCCGACCGCACCGCCGAGCACGAGCGACAGCCCGATCATCAGGACGGTCGGCGCGTCGCGCCGGTTGCGGAACATCCACACCGTGATGATGCCGCTCACGACGATTGCCAGCGCGACGAAGAACCAGCGTTGCCAGCCCGAGGCTCCGGCGAGGAAACTGAATGCCGCTCCGGTATTCTGATGATGCGTCAGGTTGATGAACGAGTTCAGCGGGACCTTGCCGTACAGCGGCACCCACTGGACGATCGCCCACTTCGTCGCCTGGTCCAGCGCGACCACGACGATCGCGATACAGAACCAGCCAATGAAACGGCGCAGACCGGTGTCTTTCGTTTCCGTCAAGGTCTCATCCCTCAGGCGGCATCGGCCGCCAGAATCGCTTTCGCATTGTCGGCGTCGCGATGCATCTGTGCAACCAGATCCTCGACACGCTCGTATTTCTCCTGGCTGCGCAGCCGCGCGATAAAATCGACGTGGATGTAGTCGCCGTAGATATCGGCGTCGAAATCGAACAGGTGCACCTCCAGGATTGGCTTCTTGCCCCCGAAGGTCGGCCGATCGCCGACGCTTGCGACCGCGTCCTTCGGCCCGCCCGGGAGGCCCTGGACCCGGACCGCGAAGATGCCCATCACGGCGCTCTGACGCCGGCGCAGGTCGACGTTCGCCGTCGGGAAGCCGAGAATGCGGCCGAGTTTGTCGCCGCGCACGACACGGCCCGACATGCGATAGGGCCTGCCGAGCAGCGCCGTCGCACGCGCGAGATCGCCTTCCATCAGGGCCGCCCGGATCGCGGTGCTGCTGACCCGGATACCGTCGACGATCACGCTCGGCACCTGCTCGACCGAGAAGTCCAGTACGCGGCTGACACGCTGCAATTGCTCGATCGTGCCCTCGCGGCGCCGCGCGAACCGGAAATCGTCGCCGACGACGACGTGCCGTGCGTTCAGGCCGTGGATCAATATGCGGCGTATGAAGGCATCGGCAGGAATGTCGCGGATGCCGGCGGCGAAACGCGGACAGTAGAAGATGTCGATGCAATGCGCCGCCAGCGCGTCGAACTTCTCGCGGAATCGCATCAGCCTCGCGGGCGGACTCTCCGCCGCGAAGAACTCTCCCGGCGTGGGTTC
>Ga0210095_1000006_pt1 | contig 149798 bp, 132 predicted proteins | sample China_Galinas_PW_FD_184861 | JGI IMG/M metagenome (GOLD analysis project Ga0210095, IMG submission 184861) | Wetland microbial communities from San Francisco Bay, California, USA, that impact long-term carbon sequestration - China_Galinas_PWA_D1... | ecosystem: Environmental > Aquatic > Marine...
TACCTGGCCGAGCTCTTCACCGCCCGCTCTCGCGGGCAGCCGCTCCCCGCGCTCGCCTGAGGCCTGAGTCCGCCGCCGATCGTCATCGCGTAGCCGCGCCTGAGGGGTCAGGGGACTGAACGGTTACGACAAACGTGTCATAACTCAGGCGTCTCGCACACGGAAGCGCAGGGCCCGCGGGGCGGACTCGCCGAGTCGCCCTCGCAGCCCCTCCAGGAGGCTCTGCTGCAGCAGGTCCAGCTCCTCGGCCCAGACCGCGTCGGCGCAGGCGACCGTGATCTCGCCGTCGCGCTCCGAGAGCGGCCGCGCGACCGCCGCGACCCGCTCGCCCACCACCTCGTCCCAGACCGACTGCACCGCCGCGAGACCGGTCTGCGGCGCGGCGCGGCCGAGCGCGGCGCGGAAAGCGCCCGCCGCCGGCCGTGGGGCGGAACGGCGGCTCACGCCGCCGCCTCCCGCACGAGCTCGAGCGGCATGCGGACGACCCGACGGCGCGCGCTCGCGGGCACCGACTCGTCCGCCGCCGCGGTGACCAGGACCTGCCCGACGGCGTCGAGGCGCTCGACGAGGCGCTCGCGGCGCTGCGGGTCGAGCTCGCTCATCACGTCGTCGAGCAGCAGCAGCGGCGCGACCCGGCGCGCCGCGACCAGCCCCTCGCGCTCGGCGAACAGCAGGGCGAGCAGGGCGAGCCGCTGCTGCCCCTGCGATCCGTAGCGCCGCAACGACCTGTCTGCGAGCGCGATCTTCAGCTCGTCCAGGTGGGGGCCCCACGACGTGCGTCCGAGACGCAGATCGTCGTCGCGGCGCTCGGCCAGGCCGGCCCGGATCTCCTCGGCCGGGCCCGCGGCGCGCGGCGCGTACTCGAGCTCGGCGAGCCCGGGCAAGCCGAGGTCCTCGGCCGCGGCGGCGAACGGGGGCGCCAGCTCGGCGACGGCGTCGCGGCGCGCCGCGACCAGCTCGGCCGCCGCCTCCGCCAGGCCCTGGTCCCAGATGTCGAGGTCCCCCCCGCGCCGGCCGGCGGCGAGGCTCGTCAGCAGGGCGTTGCGCTGCGCGAGCGCCTGGCCGTAGCGGCGCCGCAGCGACGCCCGCGAGGGCCAGCGGGCGGCGACATAGCGGTCGAGGTGGGCACGGCGCTCGCCCGGCGGCCCCTTGACCAGAGCCAGGCGGTCGGGCGAGAAGACCGCCACCGGCGGTCGGCGGCGGGCGATCTCCGCCGCTTCGGCCGGTTCGCCGTCGAGCAGGTGGCGGCGCCCTTCGCCACGGCTCACCGAGGCGAGCAGCCGGTGCTCGAACCCGTCGCCGTCGCGAACGACGGCCTCCGCCCGGGCGAACCGGCCGCCGAACGGGATCAGCTCACGGCGGTCCGAGGTGCGGAACGAACGCCCGGTGAGGGCGAAGTAGAGCGCCTCGAGCAGGTTGGTCTTGCCGGCGCCGTTGGGCCCGATCAGGCTGACGACCCCTTGCTCCAGCTCGACCCGCGCCCGCTCGAGGCTGCGCAGCGGCCTCGCTTCGACGGCGGCGACCAACACTAGGTGGTTGACCCCACGGCCATCCGCTAGACGTTGAGCCGGATCGGCATCACGAGGTAGCGGAAGTCTTCGTTGTCGACCGGCTGCAGCAGACCCGGCCGCAGCGGCGAGATCAACCGCAACATCACCTCGTCGCCCTCGACACTTTCGATCCCCTCGCGCAGGAACTCCGGGTTGAAGCCGATCTCCAGCGGCTCGCCGTCGAACGCGGCCGGCATCGTCTCCTCCGCGTCGCCGACGTCCGGAGTCGAGGCCGAGACCTCGAGTTGCCCCTGGGAGAAGGCGAGCCGCAGCGGGGCGTTGCGCTGCGCCAGCTGGCTGACACGGCGCGCCACGTCGAGGAATTCGGCGCGCGGCAGCCGCACGTCGTGCTCGTAGGACTCTGGCAGGAGCTGTCGAAAGTTGGGGAACTGTCCGTCGATCAGCCTCGTGTTGAGGAGGATGTCCCCTGCCTTGAAGAGCGCCTGGTTCGGCAGCAGGCTGACCGCCACCTCGTCGACCTCGCCGCCGCCCACCAGGCGGCCGAGCTCGCGCAGCGCCCTGGCGGGGATGTTCGCCTCCAGCTCGCCCCCGATCGGGCTCTCCAGCTCCGTCCGCTTGACCGCGAGGCGATAGGAGTCGGTGGCGACCATCGTCATCTCCTGGCCGGAGGCGTTGACGAGGACGCCGGTGAGCACAGGTCGCATGTCGTCGCGCGAGGCCGCGGGGGCGACGAGCTCGACCGTCTCGGCCAGCGCCGGCGCGGGGATCTTCAGCGGCGCCTCGCCCTCATCCGGCAGATGGGGAAAGTCCTCGGTCGGCAGCGTGCGCAGGTGGAAGCTGGAGTCGCCGCTGCGGATCTCGACGTCGCGCTCGGACTCCCGCAACTCGATCTCCACCTCGTCCTCGCCGAGCGAGCGCGCGAGCTCGGCGAGGAGACGCCCGGGCAGCAGCGCCGCGCCGGCTCCGTCGACCTCGGCGTCCAGCTCGGTGCGCAGGCCCATCTCGCCGTCGGTCGCTGCCAGCGCGACGCGATCGGACGAGGCGCTGAGGAGGATCCCGGAAAGCGCCTGGGTGGCGGCGCGGGTGGAGACAGCGCGAGAGACGACCGAGAGCTTGGCTACGAGCTCAGTTCGTTTGGTGGTCAGCTTCAAATGAGTGATGTCCTCTTGAGTTGGGGTAGTTCCTGTGGAAACTGCCAGAGCCGGCGGATTTCTGCATTGCTACGCGGTTCCGGGCCTGTGGGGGGGTCTGGGGAAAACGCTGATTCTTGCAGCGCCGGCGGCGGTCAAGACGGTTTGCCGGAGGGGCTGTGGACAGCGGAGCGCAGCTCGGCGACCCGGTGGGCGAGGTCGGCGTCCTGGCTGAGGCTGGTTTCGGCGCGGCGCAGGGAGTTGAGCACGGTCGAGTGGTCGCGGCCGCCGTAGAGGCGGCCGATCTGCGGCAGCGAGAGGTCGGTCGCCTCGCGGGTGAGCAGGATCGCGATCTGGCGCGCGCGCAGCGGGGTCGCGGCGCGGCTGCCGCCGACCAGCTCGGCGCGGGAGATGCCGAAGGAGGCCGAGACCTGCTGCTGGATCAGCTCGACGGTGGTCGGCTCGTTGTGTGCCGTCCGCTGGGGAATCAGCTCGGCGATCAGCTCGGCGCTGAGCGGCTTGGCGGTCAGCGAGGCGTGAGCGATCACCCGGGTGAGCGCGCCGTGCAGGCGCCGCACGTTGGCGTCGATGCGGCGGGCGAGCTCGGAGAGGGCGTCGTGGTCGTCGGCGCCGAGCCCCGCCTCGTCGGCGAGGCGGCGCAAGACGGTGAGGCGGGTGGGGAGGTCGGGCGCTTCGACCGGGATCGTCAGACCCCACTCGAAGCGGTCGCGCAGGCGGGTCTCGAGCGTCGAGAGCTCGCTCGGCAGGCGGTCGGCGGAGAGGACGAGCTGGCTGCCGCCCTCATACAGGGCGTTGAAGGTGTGGAAGAACTCCTCTTCGGTGTGCTGCTTGCCCTGCAGGAACTGGACGTCGTCGACGAGCAGGACGTCGAGATCGCGGTAGCGGTTCTTGAACTCCTCGGCGCCGCTGGAGCGCAGCGCGCCGACGAACTCGTTGGTGAAGCCCTCGGCGGTCGTGTAGCGGACGCTGAGACCGGGGGCGTTGGCGCGCAGGTAGTTGGCGATCGCGCCGAGCAGGTGGGTCTTGCCGAGCCCCGGCGGGCCGTGCAGGAAGAGCGGGTTGTAGGCCTCCGACGGCGTCTCGGCGACGGCGAGCGCGCCGGCATGGGCGACCCGGTTGCCCTCGCCGATGACGAAGCGCTCGAACGTGTAGTTGGGGTTGAGCTCGACCGCCGGGGTCGTCTGCGGCGCCGGGCCGGCGCCGCCCGGCGGGCCGAACTCGATCCGGTCCAGCGAGGAGTTGGCGGCATCGAGCGCTTCGCGCAGCAGCGGCTGGTAGCGCCGCTCGACCCAGGTCTGGATCCCCTCCGGCGCCGTCAGGTAGAGCGTCGAGCCCTGCGCGCCGACGGGTTGCAGCGGCTCGAGCCAGATCTCGAAGGTCGAGCGGGGCACCGAGCTGCGCAGGTGGACGCGCACCTCCTCCCAGAGGGCGTCGAGGCTCTGTCCGGGGGTATCGGCGGGCACCGGCGAGCGACGATAGCGGCGCCTGTCGCGCTCGATTCCGGGGCTGCCGCAAATGCCGCAGAAATGATTTGGGACCTGGGACCGGCGATCGGCAGCGCGTCCGTATACTGCGACGGCCAATGAAGCGCACCTACCAGCCGAAGAGGCGAAAGCGGGCGAAGACGCACGGCTTCCGGGCGCGCATGCGGACGCGCAGCGGACGCGCGATCCTCAAGCGTCGGCGCAGCAAAGGCCGGAAGCGGCTGACTCCCTAGGGATGCCGAAGCGACGTCGCCTCTCGCGTAGCGGCGAGTTCGACCGCGTCTACCGCGATGGCGCCTCGCACGCCACCCGCTTTCTCGTGCTCTACGCCTTCCCCCGCAAGAACGAGGAGACCGCTGAGATCCGTCTCGGCGTCTCGGTGAGCCGCAAGGTCGGCGGCTCGGTCGACCGCAACAAGGTCAAGCGCACGCTGCGCGAGGCTTTCTGGGAGCTTTCGGACCGCTTGCCGGAGGCCCACGACTTCGTCGCCGTCGCCCGGCCGGAAATCGGCGGGCTGATCGAGCGCGATGGGACGACCGGCGTGCGGGCGACGCTCGAAGAGGCGCTGGCGCACATCTCGCCCGGGGAGCGTTCCACGTGAAACGCGCCCTGCTCGCGCCGATCGCCGCCTACCGGCGCTGGGTGTCGCCGGCGCTGCCGCGGCGCTGCCGTTACGAGCCGACCTGCTCGGCCTACGCGACGGAGTCGATTCGCCGCTTCGGCCTACGCGGCGTCCTCCTCGCTGTCTGGCGCATCCTGCGCTGCAATCCCCTCAGCCATGGGGGGTTCGACCCCGTGCCCGACCGCTTCACGCTGCGCGTCGGGCCCGTCGACCCGGGCGAGCACCACCGCCGCCACGGAGCGCACACGTGATCCCGCCCGCCGACATCCTGCAGCCGCTGGTCGACGTCGCCAACGGCGTCCTCGAGTTCTTTCACAACAACGTCGGCTTCAGCTGGGGGATGTCGATCATCGCGCTGACGATCTGCACGCGAGCGATCCTGATTCCGCTGACCTACAAATCGCTGAAGGGGATGCGCGCCCTGCAGGCTCTGCAGCCGCAGCTGAAGGAGATAAAAGAGAAGTACAAGAACGACCAGCAGCGCATGCAGCAGGAGATGATGGCGTTCTACAAAGAGAACAAAGTCAACCCGTTCGCCTCCTGCATCCCGCTGATCGCGCAGCTGCCGGTCTTCATCACGCTCTTCCACGTGCTGCGCAACGAGCTCCCGGCGGACATCGGCTGCGAAGCGGGGAACTGCGGCAGCGAAGCGTCCTTCCTCTTCATCCACGACCTGACCGCCAAGGCGACCGGCGGAGAACTGATCGTCCTGCTGATCCTCTACGTGGGCACGCAGCTGGTTTCCGGCATGGTGATGGCGGTTACGGCCGACAAGAGCCAGCGGACGATGATGTTCGTGCTCCCCTTCATCTTCGTCCCCTTCATCATCAGCTTCCCGGCCGGCCTCGTGCTCTACTGGATCACGACCAACTTCTGGACGATCGGCCAGCAGTACACGATCCAGAAGCTGATCCCGGCGCCCGAGGCGCCCACGCCGGCCCAGGTGGCCGCGGCCAAGCCACCTCCCAAACCGCCGAAGAAGAGGAAGCGGCGGAGGTAGGCGAGCTTTACCCCGGGGGAGCCGGAGACGGGCCCCGAAAATGCCTCGCGAAGCGGCACCCTGGCGGGCTATTCCGGGCCCGCGTAAGCGGGCTCCATATTCACGAGCGAGCGTAGCGAGCGAAGTTAGGCAGTTTTCGGGGCCCGTCTCCGGCTCCTGGTCGTAGCGTCTCTCGCTGAGCTTGGGGACCGGAGTTGGCGTTGAAGCATGAAAACCCACGGGAGATGGGAGCTCGAATAGGGTGGGGGGTGTGAGTGGCGAGACGAAATGGCCGGAGGCTCCTGCGGAGCGGGTTCGGGAGCTGGTCGAAGGGGTGCTCGACGAGCTCGATCTCGACGGCGAGGTCGAGATTCGGGAGGACGATGAGCGGATCGAAGCCGAGATCGCCGGCGGCGGCGATTTCGGGCTGCTGATCGGCAAGCGCGGGCAGACGATCGACGCGCTGCAGCTGCTCTGCTTCCAGGCCGCCTTCCGGGGCTTGCGGGACCGCAAGCGGGTGATCCTCGACGCGGCCGGCTACCGCGACCGGCGCAAGGAGGTGCTGACGGCGCGGGCGGACCGGGCGGCGGAGCAGGCGCTCGACCGCGGCGTCAGCGTCGAGATGGACCCGATGAGCGCGCAGGAACGGCGCGTCGTCCACGAACACCTCAAAGAGCGTTCGGGCGTCGAGACCTTCAGCGAAGGGGACGAGCCGCGCCGCTGCGTCGTCGTCGCCCCGCTTGTTTCGGAGTAGGAGGGAGGGCCCGGGGAGGGCCTTCACTTAACTTTTTCGGTGCTGCGGCTTGCAGCTGACGCCCTATGGCTGACGACGAAAAAGCACAAGACGTTCCGGCCCTCCCCGGACCCTCCCTCAGCCGGGCGCAGCGGGAGAAGCTCGACCACGTCCTTGCTTCGCTCGAGAAGGAGCGGGCTTCCGTGAGCTCGGTGACCGAGCCGGGGCGGGCTTGGCGGGTGCATGTCGAGGACAGCCTCACGGGGCTCGAGGTGGGGGAGCTTCGCGGAGCGGGGCGGATCGCCGATATTGGCTCTGGAGCGGGCTTTCCGGGCCTCGTGCTCGCCGTTGCTCTAGCTGAGGCTCAGGTTGACCTGATCGAGTCGGTGGGCCGCAAGTGCGAGTTCATCCAGCGAGCGATCGACAGCGCCGGCATCCGCAACGCCGCCGTCAGCAACGCCCGCTCCGAGGACCTCGCCTCCGGCGAGCTGCGCGGCTCCTACGACGCCGTAACCGCCCGAGCCGTGGGCCGCCTCTCGACCCTGGCCGAGCTCGCATCCCCGCTCCTGCGAGAAAACGGCGTCCTGGTCGCCTGGAAGGGCAAGCGCGACCCCGGCGAGGAGCAGCAACTCGCCCGAGCCGCCGACCAACTCGCCATGCACCCGGAGCAAATCCTCGACGTAGGCGACCGCGCCGGCAGCAAGCACCGCCACCTGCACGTCCTGCGCAAGCTCGGCTCAACCCCGTCGGATCTCCCTCGTCGGCCAGGAATCGCCAAGAAGCGCCCCAGGGGATGACGGAGCCCCACCCCAATAGGCTGCCGGGTTAATGGGCCTCGTCTACGCAGTGGCGAACCAGAAGGGCGGCGTCGGCAAGACGACCACCGCGGTCAACCTGACCGCCTGCGTAGCCGCCGCCGGCTCGCAGACGCTGCTGGTCGACCTCGACCCGCAGTGCAACGCGACCGTCGCCCTGGGCGGCGACCGCGACGCCCACCCCTCGTCCTACGACTGCCTGATCGGCGACGTCTCGGTAGCCGAGGCGGCGCGGCCCGCCGGGCCGGACAACCTGTGGCTCGTGCCCGCCAGCCGCGACCTCGCGGGCGCGGCGGTCGAGCTGCCGCGGATCGAGGGCTCCGAGACGCGGCTGCGCGACCGGCTCGGCCCGCTGCGCGAGCGTTTCGCCTTCACGATGCTCGACTGCCCCCCCTCGCTCGGCCCGGTCAGCGTCAACGCGCTGGTCGCCGCCGACCGGGTGATCGTGCCAGTGCAGGCGGAGTACCTGGCGCTGGAGGGGCTGATCCAGTTCCTCGACACGCTGGGGATGATCCGCCGCGAGCTCAACCCGGCGCTGAACGTGTCGGGCCTGTTGATCACCATGCACGACGAGCGCACCCGGCTCGCCCAAGACGTCGAGCGGGAGCTGCGCGAACACTTCCCGGAAATGGTCTTCGACACCGTCATACCGCGTAGCGTCAGGGTCGCCGAGGCGCCGAGCTACGGGCTGCCCGTCACCGAGCACGCCCCCTCCTCGCGCGCGGCGAACGCCTACCAGGCCCTCGCCCAGGAGCTCGCCGGACGTGGCTAGCGGCGCCGCGAAAAAGGGCAAAGCCAAGCGCGGCATGGGTCGCGGCCTGTCGGCGATCCTGCCGGAGAGCGCGCCGCCGGGCGACGTCGGCGAGCTGCGCGAGCTGCCGGTCGAGCTGATCAGGCCAAACCCGAAGCAGCCGCGAACCCAGTTCGACCCGGAGGCCCTCGCCGGCCTCGCCGCGTCGATCGAGGCCAGCGGCGTCGTGCAGCCGCTGCTCGTTCGCCCGCTGCACGACGGCGGCTACGAGCTGATCGCCGGCGAGCGCCGCTGGCGCGCCGCGCAGCAAGCCGGCCTGCAGAAGGTCCCCGCCGTGGTGCGGGATTCCGAGCAGGCCGAGCGGCTGCAGGTGGCGCTGATCGAGAACATGGCCCGCGAGGACCTCAACCCGGTCGAGGAGGCGCGCGCCTGCGCCGCCCTGGTCGACGACCTCGGCCTCTCCAAAGAGGAGCTCGCCCGCCGCATCGGCCGTAGCCGCCCCGCCGTCTCCAACCTGATCCGGCTGCTCGACCTCCCCGACGAGGCGCTCGAGCTGCTCGAGTCGGGCGAGCTCAGCGAGGGCCACGGCCGCGCCCTGCTCGGCGCTCCGGGCAACGACGCGCGCCGGCGCCTGGCCCGCGACGCGGCGCGCGGCCGCTGGTCGGTGCGCGAGACCGAGAACAAGGTCAAGCTGGCCAGCCAGCCAAAGCCGAAGCGGGATGGAGCGAAACTCGGCGCCGAGGAGGCGGCGGCGATGCGCGACGCCGCCGACAAGCTCGAGACGGCGCTTGGCCACGAGGTGAAGGTGCGCCCGCGCGGGGGGGAGGTGGCGGTCGAGATCCGCCTCGCCGACCTCGACCAGGCACTGGCGCTGGCCGCTATCATCGGCCGCGGCTCGGGCGATTAGCTCAGTTGGTTAGAGCGCGTCTCTGATAAGGACGAGGTCCCTGGTTCGAATCCAGGATCGCCCACTGCCGCGCCGCCGCGGGGTAGCGACTCGACGCGACGGGTAGCCACATGGCGGAGCGGCGCTTCGCCGTACCTATAATCAGGCGGTCCACCTCGGCTCGGAGCGGAATGTTGCAGCAAATGCAGATCTACGGGGTCAGCTTCGACATGGTCGGCAAGCAGCCGATCGTCTTGTTGAAGACGGTCGACGGCAACCAGTTCCTGCCGATCTGGATCGGGCATCCCGAGGCGGCGGCGATCCTGATGAAGCTGCAGGGCGCCTCGACCCCGCGGCCGATGACCCACGACCTGCTCTCCGACCTGCTCGAACAGCTGGACGCGAAGTGCGAGCGGGTCTCCGTCACCGAGTTGCGCGACAACACCTTCTACGCCTCGATCACGGTCTCGGTCGGTGGCTCGGAGCTGGAGATCGACTCCCGCCCCTCGGATGCCCTGGCGCTCGCGGTCCGCGTCTCGGCGCCGATCTTCGCGGCCGAGGAGGTGATCGAGGAGTCGGCGATCGAGTTCGAGCACGAGGTCGAGGACACCGAGGAGGTCGTCGACAAGTTCAAAGAGTTTCTCGACGAGGTGACCCCCGACGACTTCGCCGAGGGCCAGTAGGCCGCTGCGGACCTACAGCGAGCGCCCGCCCTTGGCGACGGCGAGCCTCACGCCGACTCCTTTGGAAAGGGGAGCACATCCCCGCCGGGATCGATCCCGGCTTCGCGTCCGGGCGTGCCGGGCCTACTTTGGGAGGGCCCGCGGCCCGTCAGGGCCCCGTACAGCTCGACCTGCTCGGCGATCGCCTTGCCGATCCGCCGCACACCCTCGCGGATCTCCTCGTCGCCGACGCCGGAGAAGTTGAGCCGCATCGAGTTGCGGCCGCGGCCTTCGTCGACGAACGCGGCCTGGCCGGGGACGAAGGCGACGTCCTCGCGCAGCGCCTTGGCCAGCAGGTCGCCGGTGTCGATGTACTCGGGCAGGGTCGCCCAGATGAAGAGGCCCCCCTGCGGTTCGGTCCACGTCGCCTGCGCCGGGAAGTGCTCGCGCAGCGCCTCGACCATGACGTCGCGGCGCCGGCGGTAGATCTCCACCAGGTCATCGATGTAGGCGCGCCAGCGGCCTTCGCCGAAGTACTCGCGGACGAAGTGCTGGGTCAGCGTCGAGGTGCAGAGGTCGGAGGCCTGCTTGCCGAGCACGATCTTCTCCATCACCGGCGGCGGCGCCACCGCCCAGCCGAGGCGGATCCCCGGCGAGAGGATCTTCGAGAAGGTGCCGACGTAGATCACGTAGTCGCCGCCGTCGAGCTGGTACAGCGGCGGCAGCGGCTCGCCGCCGAAGCGCAGCAGGCCGTAGGGGTTGTCCTCGACGACCAGCAGCTCGTGCAGCCGCGCCAGCTCGACCAGGCGCCGCCGTCGCGGCAGCGACATCGTCACCCCGGCGGGGTTCTGGAAGCTCGGCACCGAGTAGACGAATTTCGGCCGCCGCCCCTCCGAGCCGAGCCGCTCGAGCACCGCTTCCAGCTGCTCGATCTTCATCCCCTCGCTGTCGCACTCGATCTGGATCGTCTCCGCCTGGTAGCTGCAGAAGACCGGCACCGCGCCGGGGTAGGTCGGGGCCTCGCAGACGACCACGTCGCCGGGGTCGAGCAGCGTCTTGCAGACCAGGTCGATCGCCTGCTGGCCGCCGGTGGTGACGATCACGTCGTCGGGGTCGGGAAGCATGCCCTCGGCGCCCATCACCTCGAGGATGCAGTCGACGGTCTGGGCGAAGCCCTCGGTCGGCCCGTACTGCAGCGCCTCCGCCGTCGACTCCTGCGCGATCCGCGTCATCTGCGCGGCGAAGGCGTCCGCCGGGAAGGTCGAGGTGTCGGGCAGGCCGCCGGCCAGCGAGATCACCTCGGGCCGCGCGGTGACCGCCATCAGGTCGCGCATCGCCGAGGAGCGCATCACGCCGGTGCGCGCCGCGAACAGGCCCGCGTAGCGCTCGAGGTCGCGGCTGCGAGTGTGCGCGCGGCGCCTATGCGGCGTCTCTTCCATCCCTGGAGTGTAGGTTTTCCCCTGTGGGATCCCTCTCCGGCATCTTCCTCGTCCTCGGCATGGGCCTCGCGATCGGCATGCTGACCGGCTCGACCGGGCTACGCGGCTCCGCCCGCGGCAGGATGACCCTCCTGGCGGGCGTGATAGGCCTCGTGGTCGGCGTTCTGGTGTCCGGCCTGGCCGACGTCTCCGTCCTTGCCGGCGCCGTCTTCTGCCTGCTCGGGGCCGTTGTCGCCTGCATCGTGGTCAGCGACATCGTGCACGGCGCCGGGCGGCGCGAGGGAAGCGGCGGGGCCCTGGGCTTCATCGTCTCGCTCGCGGCCCTGCTCGTCGTCGGCCTGACCGTGTGGCTCCACTTCCTCTCCCTGGTCGTCCTCGCGGGCCTCATCTGGCTCTCGCTCGCGCGCCGGAGCCGGTCCCAGCGCAAGCACGCCGGTCTGCGTGTGCTCAAGTAGGAGAGGGCGACCGGGATCATTCCGGGTGTGACCGCCCCGGACCGCAAGAAGCTCGTCCTCGCCTACGTCGACTCGCTGCGCACCGACATGCTCGAACGGGCGGTGGCGGAGGACCGGGCGCCGACCTTCGGCGCGCTGCTCGAGCGCGGGCTGCTGATCCCCGACTGCGTCTCCAGCTTCCCCTCGGTGACGCCGGTCGCCTGCGCGGAGATGGTCACCGGCGTCGCCGCCGAGGGCCACTGGATCAGCGGCATGAACTGGTTCCACAGGCTGGAGCGCCGCTACGTGGAGTACGGCTCCTCGCTCGAGGCGACGCGGACGGTCGGCGTCTTCCGCGCCCTCTACGACCTCGTCTACAACATGAACCTCGCCCACCTCAACCCGGCGGCCGAGACCCTGTTCGAGCGGCTCGACGACGCGGGGGCGCGGACGGCCTGCACGCCCTTCCTGATCTACCGCGGCAGGCACCGGCACGAAGTCTCGCTCGACGGCCTCGTGCGCCGGGCCGTGGAGACGACGCGGCTGAAGTTCCGTCACCACACCTGGGGGCCGGCGGAGCTCTTCTACGGCGACCTCTACGCGAGCCGCGAGCTGCCCTGCAAGTCGACCTCGATCCCGGGCGCCCGCGACGGATACTCGGCCTGCTGCGCCGCCGAGCTCGAGCGCGCCGACGCCTACGACTTCCTGCTGCTCTCGCTGCCCGACAACGACAACTACTCGCACCGCTTCGGCCCCGAGGCGAGCGTCGAGTCGATCGTCAAGGCCGACCACTGCTTCGCCAAGCTGGTCGACGCGGGCGGCGGGCTCGACGAGTTCCTCGCCGGCCACGCGGTGATCCTGCTCGCCGACCACGCCCAGACCCCGGTCGACCGCGGCCTGCCGCTCGCCGACCTGCTCGCTCAGGACTGGAGCGTGCTCGCGCCGTCGGAGGACAAGCCGGAGCTGGCCCAGCTCGCGGTCAGCCCGACCGGCAGGGCGGCGCACGTCTACCTGCTCGACGGGAAAGGCGAGCGGGCGGACCCGGACGAGGTGAGGTGGCGCCTCGGCGAGATCGAGGGGATCGAGCTCGTCTGCCGTCGCGACGGCCGCGACGCGGTGATCGAGCGCGACGGGCGCGAGCTGCGCTTCCGCCCGGGTGACGAGTTGTCTGACCTACGCGGCGAGCGCTGGGAGGTTTCCGGCGACCCCGGCGTGCTGGAAGCCTCGACCGACGGCGGAACCTTCCGCAGCGACGAGCACCCGGACGCTCTCATGCGGGTCTTCTCGGCCGTCATGGCGCCGCATGCGGGCGACTACATCGTCTCGCTCAGCCCCGGCTACGAGGCGGTCGACTGGGGCGGCGTGAGCCACGCGGGCGGCGGCAGCCACGGCTCGCTGCGCGCCGGCGACTCCCTCGGCCCCCTGCTCTTCGTCGGCTGCGGCCCGGACGACTCGGGCGACCGCGGCCGCTGGGCGCTGCGGGACGTGGCGCCGGTGGTGCTCAACCATTTCGGAGTCGAGTGAGGAGGCAGAGCGTGCCGCGGTCGAGGCGCTTCAGCGGGGCACCCTGGCTCCTCCTTCCGCTGGCCCTTCTCTCGTTCACTGCAACCGCCCAGGCGGCGGTCAACCGCGAGCAGGCGGCGACGATCGCCGGCCGCGATCCGAACGTAGCCAAGGAGCGCCGTGAGAACGGCGCCCTCACCCACAGCGTCTCCAAGGTCGACGGCCACTGGGAGGTCGCCTACTTCGCCGGCGGCAACGAGGTCGCGCTGGTCCTGGTCGACCCGGGGAGCGGCGAGCTCGCCGAGTCGTGGACCGGCTACCAGGTGCTGTGGAAGATGGCGCGCGGCTACAGCGGCGCCTTCGGCCACAGGCTCAACGCGCCCTACGTCTTCCTGCCGCTGTGCGCGCTGTTCCTGCTCGGGCTGCTCGACTGGCGGCGACCGTGGCGGGTGGCGACGCTCGACCTGCTGGCGCTGCTCGGCTTCGGCGTCTCCAACTACTTCTTCAACCGCGCCGAGGTCGGCGTCTCCGTGCCGCTCGTCTACCCGCTGCTGCTCTACCTGCTGGCGCGGGCGCTGTGGATCGGGCTGCGCGGCCGCGGCGAGGGGCTGCGCCCGGTCTGGCCGGCGGCCTGGCTGTTCGTCGCCGCGCTCTTCCTGATCGGGTTTCGGGTCGGGCTCAACATGGCCGACTCGGGCGCGATCGACGTCGGCTACGCGGGCGTGGCCGGCGCCGACCGGATCGCGCACGGCGAACCCGTCTACGACAACTTCCCCGAGGACGTCTCGCAGGGCGACACCTACGGCCCGGTCAACTACCTCGCCTACGTCCCCTTCGAGCGGATCTGGCCCTGGGGCGGGACCTGGGACGATCTGCCGGCGGCCCATGCCGCCGCCGTCGCCTTCGACCTGCTCGCCTTCGCCTTGCTGGCCTGGCTGGGCCTTCGCATCCGCCCCGGCCCGGACGGTCGTAAGCTGGCGGCGACCCTCGCCTTCGCCTGGGCCGCCTACCCCTACACCGCCTACGCGCTGGAGTCGAACTCCAACGACACGCTGGTGGCTGCCCTCCTGGTCGCCGTCCTGCTCGCCCTGGCCAGGCCGATAGCGAGGGGGGTCTTGTCGGCGATGGCCGCACTAACCAAGTTCGCCCCGCTGGCGTTGGCGCCGATGCTCATGACGTATCGGCCCGCGGGTCCTGTCGCCGTAGGGGACCCACCGGCCCCTGCGGTCGCTAAAGCGTCCTCAGGGCCGGTCCCCCCTACGACGCCACCCGCGGGAGTGACGTTTGCGCTGGCCTTCCTGGTCACGGTCGCGGTGCTGTTGGCCTGGCCGGCGATAGACCCGGGCCTGCACACCGTCTACGACCGCACGATCGCCTACCAAGCCGACCGCAGCTCCCCCTTCAGCATCTGGGGCCAGGTGAACGGATTGGGGCCCCTGCGCACCTTGCTCTTAGCTTGCACGGGATTGCTTGCGCTCGCGTTCGCACGCTGGCCCAGAACCAAGTCCCTCCAGCAGGTAGCAGCCCTGGGCGCGGCCCTCCTGATCGCCCTCCAGCTCACGGCCCACCACTGGTTCTACCTCTACATAGTCTGGTTCTACCCCCTGTTCCTCGTCCCGCTCGCATCCCTGAAAGGCCGTCCGAGTCACCTCCAGAATGCCTCGCGAAGCGGCGCCCCGGCGGGCTACCCTGGGCCGCGAAGCGGCGCCAAATTCACGAGCGAGCGCAGCGAGCGAAGTTAGGCACTTCTGGAGGTGACTCGGACGGCCTCCCCCGCTACGAGCCAACGGGAGCGGGCACCATCACCTGCTGGATCGAGTCGGCCAGGCCCTCCGAGTTGACCTCGACGACCGCCCCCATCACCCACACGTCGTCGACGGCCGTCTCGAACTTGACCGGCATCTGCGTCGTCATCGCCTTCAGCACCAGCTCCGGCTTGACCCCGAGCACGCTGGTCCGCGACCCGGTCATCCCGACGTCGGAGATGAACGCGGTCCCGCCGGGAAGCACGCGGGCGTCCGCCGTCGGCACGTGGGTGTGGGTGCCGAAGACGGCGGCGACGCGGCCGTCGAGGTGCCAGCCGATCGCGACCTTCTCGCTGCTCACTTCGGCGTGGAAGTCGACGACGAAGCAGTCGGCCTCGATCCGCTCGAGCAGCGCGTCCGCTTCCTGGAACGGCAGCCGCGCGACCCGCAGGCCGACGGCGCCGCTGAGGTTGATCACGCCGACCCGCATGCCGCCCGCCTCGACGACGACGAATCCCTTGCCCGGGTTTGCGTGCGGGTAGTTGGCCGGGCGGATCACCCGCTCGGCGCGGTCGAGGAAGTCGTAGGCCTCGCGGTGCCGGTAGACGTGGTTGCCGGTCGTGATCACGCCGCAGCCCGCGTCGAACAGCGCCCTCGCGGTCTTCTCGGTGATCCCCATGCCGCCGGCCGAGTTCTCGCCGTTGACGATCGTCAGGTCGGGCGAGTGCCGCTCGCGCAGCCCCGGCATCGCCGCCGCCAGCCCGCGGCGCCCCGGTCCCCCGACCACGTCGCCGATGAACAGGACCTTCATGCGAGGACCCTACTGGCCGAGCGTGGTAGAGGTTTGTGCCGGATAGCGGCACAAACCTCTACCACGCTCTGGGGGAAGGGGGCGTCAGGCGACGGCGAAGCGGCGCAGCGCGAGGCGCGCCAGGGCGGCGTAGGCGACGGCCAGGACCGCGAGGTGGAGAAGCGGCCCGGCGATCCCGGGGCCGGCCGGGTCGAGGGCGCCGGTCATCGCTTCCAGCGCCGGCTTGAAGGGGAAGAGGGCGGTGAGGACGCGGATCGCGTCGTAGAGCGTGGCGCCCACCGCCCCGGAGGGGACGAGCGAGAGCAGCGCGATCGGCAGCGAGACCATGAAGGCGAGCAGCGAGACGGAGCGCACGTCCCGCGCGGCCGCCCCGAGCGCCGCGCCGGCCGCCCCGAGCGCCGCGCCCCCGAGCAGGATCGCCGCCAGCCAGAGGCCGAAGCGGCTCCACGGCAGACCGGCGAAGGCCTGCACACCCGCCAGCATCAGCAGGGTGACGAGCAGACCGACGGCGACACCGAGGCCGATCTTCTCGGCCAGCAGCGCCGAGCGCGAGACGAGACCGCCGGTGAGCCGCGCGAAGGTGTTCTCCTCGCGCTCCAGCGCCAGCGAGCCGGCGACCGTCAGCAGCGCGACGAAGGTCAGGGTCAGCGTCGCGGCGGCGGCGATCGCGAAGACTTCGAGCGGCGGCGTGGGGGCGCTGACCGTCCGCTTGTCGACGGCGATCGGCTGCGCCAGCCGGTCGATCAGCGGCGCCGCGACGTCGAGGTTGTCGCGGGCCAGGGTGGCGAAGCGGATCACCCGGTCCAGCTCGGGTCGCTGCGCCGGCGGCACGTCGGGGCGCAGCGCTTCGAGGATCGAGGCCGTCTCTCTCAGCCCGAGGATCTCGACCGCCTGCCCGAGCACGTCGAAGCGCCCGCCGTCGACGACCAGGTTCAGGTAGCGGCCGCCTTCCTTGGCGATCTGGCGGGCGATGAACAGGTTCGCCCGCGCCAGCAGCGCGGTGATCCGGTCGTCGACCGCCCGCGCCTTCAGCGGGTTCTCCTCGTTGACCAGCACTTCGACTTCGGGCGTTTCCGGGCTGAGCGTGGAGAGCGAGTTGAGCCGGTCGATCAAATCGGCGGGAAGGATCAGGGCGGCCAGCGCGTCGCCGTCGCGAACCTTCGCCGCCGCCTCCTCGCGGCTGCCGACGTCGACGCACTCGACCTCGCGGCAGATCCGCTCTTCGACGCCGACCGCGGGCAGCTTGCCGTTGCCGGCGGCGACCCGGGCCCCGGGCGGGATCAGGTTGAGGAAGGCGACGCGCGGCTTGCCCGGCTCGCGTGAGATCGCGAAGCCGATCAGCAGCGCGATCAGGATCGGGTAGGCGACCAGCAGCGCCGCCTGCAACGGCGAGCGGCGCAGGATCGTCAGGTCCTTGAGCAAGAGCCAGCGCATCAGTGCCCCCGGTGCTCCAGGTAGCTGACGAAGGCGGTCTCGAAGTCGCCTTCGGCGGCCTCGGGCGTCTCGCCGCGCACGGCCTCGCGCAGCTGCGCGGTCGAGCCGTCGAAGAGGCTCTCGCCGTCGGCGAGCACGAGCAGCCGCCGCCCGTAGCGCTCCGCCTCCTGGATGTCGTGGGTGGAGAAGACGACGCTCGTCCCGCGCCCGGCCAGGCCGCCGACGAACTCCCAAAGCCGCGCCCGCTGCCGCGGGTCGAGTCCGACGCTCGGCTCGTCGAGCAGCAACACTGCGGGCCGGGACAGCAGCCCGATCGCGATGTTGATCCGCTGCTGGTTGCCGCCCGAGAGCCTGGCCACGATCTCGCCCCGCCGCTGCTCCAGCCCGGTCAGCCCCAGCATCTCCTCGACCACCCCGCGCGGGTCGGCGAGCTTCTCCAGCCGCGCGAACAACAACAGGTTCTCCTCCACCGTCAGCCGCCGGTACAGCGCCGCCTGCTGCGGCACCCACCCCACATCCCCGTTGGGCGAGCTCACGCTCCCGGCATCGGGCCTCAGCGTCCCGGCAAGAATCGAAAGCAGCGTCGTCTTCCCAGCCCCGTTGGGCCCGATAACAGCCACAAGCTCCCCCGGCTGGGCCGCAAAATCGACCCCCTTCAAAGCTTCCCGATCCCCATAGCGCTTGACCAGCCCCCGAGCCTCCACGCCCCAAAAGCTACTTTGCGAGTGGAACCGGATTGTTAGCCACGGCTTGAGGGGGGCGAATCGCCGGTCGGCGTTCGAGAAGGAGGGTGGGGTGGGTGTTCGGGTGTGCCTCGCGAAGCGGCGCCCCGGCGGGCTATCCGGGGCCCGCGAAGCGGGCACCGTCATCACGAGCGAGCGAAGCGAGCGAAGTTGGGCACAGCCGAACACCCACCCCACCCTCCCTAGAATCCCCCCAATGCAGTTCCCCAGCACCCGCATGCGCCGCCTGCGCCGCACCGAGACCCTGCGCGGCCTGGTCCGCGAGACCGAGCTCTCGCCGGCCCACCTGATCCAGCCCGCCTTCGTCGTCGCCGGCGAGGGCATCCGCGAGGAGGTCCCCTCGATGCCGGGCATCGAGCGCTTCTCGATCTCCGAGCTGATCGCCGAGGCGACCGAGATCGCCGCCGCCGGCCTCGGCGCGATCCTGCTCTTCGGCGTCCCGGCGAGCAAGGACGAGACCGGCTCCGGCGCCTATGACGAGGAGGGCGTCGTGCAGATGGCGGTGCGGGCGCTGAAGCAGGCGCACCCGGAGCTCACCGTGATCACCGACGTCTGCCTCTGCGAGTACACCTCGCACGGCCACTGCGGCTTCGTCCGCGACGGCGAGGTCGACAACGACCTGACGCTCGAGCTGCTGGCGAAAACCGCGATCTCCCACGCCGAGGCGGGCGCCGACGCGGTCGCGCCGAGCGACATGATGGACGGGCGCGTCGGCACGATCCGCCACCAGCTCGACGAGGAGGGCCACGCGCGCACGCCGATCGTCGCTCACAGCGCCAAGTACGCCTCCGCCTTCTACGGGCCGTTCCGCGACGCCGCGGAGTCGACCCCGGAGTTCGGCGACCGGCGCGGCTACCAGATGGACCCTGCGAACGCCGCGGAAGCGGTGCGCGAGGCGCAGCTCGACCTCGACGAGGGCGCCGACATGCTGATGGTCAAGCCGGCGATCCCCTACCTCGACGTCGTGCGGCGGGTCAAGCAGGAGACCGGCGCGCCGCTCGCCGCCTACCATGTCTCGGGCGAGTACTCGATGCTGAAGGCGGCCGCCGCCAACGGCTGGATCGACGAGCGCCCCGCGGTGCTCGAGACGCTGACCTCGATCCGCCGCGCCGGCGCCGACGCGATCGTCACCTATTACGCGAAGGAGGCCGCGGGTTGGCTCCGGTGAGAACTCCACGGTCGAAGGCGCGCAGCCGCAAGGACGGCAGCGCGATCCCGCTCGACGAGGCCGACAAGCGGCTGATGAACCTGCTGCAGTCGAGCTTCCCGCTCGACCCCGAGCCCTTCGCCCTGATCGCGTCCGAGGCGGAGCTCGACCTCGACGACGTGCTCGCCCGCACGCGGCGCCTGCTCGAGGGACGGATCATCCGCGAGATCACGCCGATCTTCGACACCCGCGCGCTCGGCTATGAGTCGATGCTGGTCGCGGCGAAAGTCGACGCCGAGAACCCGCAGCGCGCCGCCGCCGCGGTCAATGCCCACCCCGGCGTCTCGCACAATTACCTGCGCACCCACGACTTCAACCTCTGGTTCACGATCGCCGTGCCGCCGGACTCCGAGCTCGGCATGGAGGGCACGCTCGAGGCGCTGATGCGAGAGACCGGCGCCGAGTCGATGCGCCAGCTCCCCACGCTGACCCTGTTCAAGATCAACATGAACCTGGAGATGGAGAAGGGGACCGAGGCGCTTGCCGCGGCGGTCGAGGCGGCGCCGCCGCGCGAGCTCGAGCGCCAGCCCTACGACGACGAGGACATCGCGACGATCCGCGCCCTGCAGGGGCCGATGGAGGCGGTCGAGCGCCCCTACGACGCGGCCGCGGCGCAGCTCGGGATCGCGACCGAGGAGCTGCTCGAGCGGCTGCGCGGGATGGTCGAGCGCAAGCTGCTGCGCCGTGTCGCCGCGATCCTCTTCCACCGCCGCGCCGGCTTCTCGGCCAACGGGATGGGCGTCTGGAAGGTGCCCGAGGAGCAGATCCTCGAGACCGGCAGGCGGATGGCGTCCTTCCGCGGCATCTCGCACTGCTACCAGCGGCCGACCTACGAGGACTGGCCCTACAGCGTCTTCACGATGGCGCACGGCCGCTCGAAGCAGGAGTGCGACGCGATCCTCGACTCGATCGCCGCCGAGTGCGGGCTCGGCCCCGAGGACCGCGCCACGCTCTACTCGTCGACCGAGTACAAGAAGATCCGGCTTCATTACTTCACCGACGACTATCTGGCCTGGGAAGAAGCGCATAGGTAGGGCGGGAAATGGCGCCGACCCCCGGCATGCCCGGACGCGAAGCGGAGGACATGCCGGTTCTATGGGAATGAACACTCGCAGCGCCGAGCTCTACGAACGCGCCTGCCGCGTCCTGCCCGGCGGAGTCAACTCGCCCGTGCGGGCGATGCGGCAGATCGGCCGCGAGCCGATCTTCATCGAGCGCGGCGAGGGCTGCGAGCTGGTCGACGTCGACGGCAACCGCTACGTCGACTGGGTCTGCTCCTGGGGCCCGCTGGTCCTCGGCCATGCCGACCCGGCGGTCGTCGCCGCGGTGTCCGAGGCGGCTGCCCGCGGGACGAGCTACGGCGCCGCCACCACGGCCGAGGTCGAGCTGGCCGAGCAGGTCGCGGCGCGGGTCCCCTCGGTCGAGATGCTGCGGATGACCAGCTCCGGCACCGAGGCGGCGATGAGCGCCGTGCGCCTCGCCCGCGCCGTCACCGGGCGCGAGGTCGTGGTCAAGTTCGCCGGCGCCTACCACGGCCACTCCGACGGGCTGCTCGCCGAGGCCGGCTCGGGCCTGGCGACGCTGGCGATCCCGGCGAGCCCCGGCGTGCCTGCGGCGCAGGCCGCCGGTACGGTCGTCGTGCCGTGGAACGACCGCGAGGCGGTCGCGCGGGCGCTCGGCGAGCACCCGGTCGCGGCGCTCGTGGCAGAGCCGCTGCCGGCCAACATGGGAGTCGTCCCGGCGGAGGAGGGCTTCCTGGAGTTCCTGCGCGCGGCGACCCGCGAGGCCGGCGCGCTGCTGGTCTTCGACGAGGTGATCAGCGGCTTCCGCGTCGCCCGCGGCGGCGCCCAGCAGCTCTACGGGGTCGAGCCCGACCTGACGGTGATGGGCAAGGTGCTGGGCGGCGGCCTGCCGGCGGCGGCCTTCGGCGGCCCGGCGGCGACGATGGAGCGGATCGCCCCGGCGGGCGACGTCTACCAGGCCGGGACGCTGTCGGGCAATCCGCTGGCAGCGGCGGCCGGCCTGGCGACGCTGCGGCGGCTCGACGGCGAGGCCTACGGCCGGCTGGCCGACTCGACCGAGCGGCTCGCCTCGGGGCTGCGCGAGCTCGCCGCCGCCCGCCCGCTGCAGGTGGCCGCGGCGCCGGGCCTGCTCACCCTCTTCTTCGCCGCCGGCCCGGTGCGCGATTTCTCCGCTGCCGCGGCCTGCGACCGCGAGGCCCACGCGCGCTTCTGCCGGGCGATGCTCGAGCGCGGCATCTACCCGCCGCCCTCGCAGTTCGAGGCCTGGTTCGTCTCGCTCGCCCATGACGAGGAGTCGATCGAGCGCACCGTCGCCGCCGCCGGGGAGTCGCTCGCCGAGGCCTTGCCGTGAACGCCCTGCGCGATCTCGCCGCGCAGCTGCGCGGCGAGGACACGCCGATCTCGCCGCACGTGGTCGAGCCCGCCGCCGAGCAGGCCTTCGCCGCGGCGGGCGGGCGCGCCGACGTGGTCGAGGCGGTGCGGGAGGGCTACCTCCTGCACTACGGCGAGCCGCGGCTGCTCGCCGGCCACGATGAGGACCTCGCGCTGCTCGCGGGCGACTACCTCTACGCGCTCGGCATCGAGCGCCTCGCCCGGCTCGGCGACAGCGACGCGGTCCTCGTCCTCGCCGACCTGATCAGCGCCTGCGCCCAGCTTCACGCCGAGGGCAGGGGGGGCGAAGTCGCGCCGAAGTGGAAAGAGGCAATTGAAGACCTCTCCTCTCCTGAGAGCGGCTCGGCTATCTGACCGTGCAGTCTCTGACCAACGTCGTCTTCACGTGGTTGCCGCCGGCGAAGCCGAAGTTCGCGCGGGCGAACGGGAACACGGCGCCCGGGAACCCGGCCGGCGCCGCGCAGCCGGCGCTGATGAAGCTGTGCTTCTGGCCCCTGTAGGTGTAGACGCGGCGCAGGCGCATGTCGAAGTGGGTCACGTAGGCCCACTTGCGCGCCGGCTTCGGCAGGTACGTCTTGATCAGGGTGCCGAAGGTGCCCTTCTTGCGCACGATCTTGAAGGTGAGCACGAAGGCCGACGGGGGCTTGCGCCCGTAGACCTGCGCGAGCAGCCGCCGATTGCCCCCCGCCGGCTTCGCGTGGAAGACCAGCAGCGGGCCCTTGAAGGTGAAGGGCGGCTGGTTGGTCAGGTGGATGCGCACCTGCACGTGGCCGTGGCCGACGATCGCCCTGCGGCAGATCCGCTTCGCGGCGCGGATCGTCGCCGGCTGGATCCTGCGCACGCGGCAGGTCGGCAGGCCGCGGTCGTAGATCCGGCCGGCGTGGTTGATCCCGATCGCGATCGTGCGCAGCTGCGGCGGCGGGTCGGCGCCTTCGGCCGACTTGAACGTGCTGTCGACGCTGACCGCCACGGGCGCCGTGCCTTCGCGCGGCAGCGCCCGCGGCGAGATCCCGCCGTCGAAGTTGAGGATCAGGTCGCCGTGCTTTTCGACCTCGGCCTGGGCCGCGCCGGCGACGCCGAGCGCCACCAGCGTCGCGACCAGGAGCAGCGCCGCGCGCCGCAACCTAGATGAACCTCGAGGAGTCGATCCGGCACTGCTTGAAGCCGAAGCTGATCACCGTGTTGTTGGCCTGGTTGTTGTTCTTGTTCAGCTTCACGGCGAGCTTCTGCGCCTTGTACTTGTTGCCGGACCCGAGCGACTTGCCGATCAGGCGAAGGAAGATCCCCTCGCGCTTCAGGTAGCGGATCCACTTGCCCAGCTTGGGCGCGTCGGCGGCGGGCCGCGGGACCCGCGCGATCTGCCGGGTCGACCTGTTGAGCACGCCCGAGGCGCGGATGAAGCGCCTGCTCGCCGGCTTCAGCCGGCCCTTCTTGACCTGCCGTTTGACCCCCTTGAGGATCTTCGAGTTGTGACGCGTGTTGGCGGCGCAGATCGGTTCCACCCGGGCGGTGTATTCGGCGCGGCTGATTTCTTCCGTTTCGCCTTCCTCGGCCAGGGCGACGGGGACCGCCGCCAGCAGCGCCACGAGCAGCGCCAGGCCGAGCAACGGCAGCGACGACTTGTTCACTGAGCTTCCCACTTGATCCGATCCTCCTGTTCGCTCCGGTTGACGCGGCGACGGCGCATTGCCCCCAGCCGATCCCCCTGTTCTCAACCCTGCTGTCAAAAATACACGAGTTCCTATGCCCCGTACGTCTACTAACCCGCGCGGGAGCCGTGAAGATCGATCTCCGGGAGGATTTTCTGCAGCGGCCGCGGCAGCCACCAGACGCGATCGCCGAGCAGCAGCATCAGCGCCGGCAGCAGGACGATGCGCACCACCGTCGCGTCGAGCAGCACGGCGACCGCGAGGCCGGTGCCGAGCTGGCTGACCGTCGCGATGTCGGCCCCCGCGAAGGCGACGAAGACGGCCATCATGATCGCCGCCGCGCCGGTGATCACCCGCGCGGTCTTCTCCAGCCCGAAGACGATCGCCTGCTCGTTGGAGGCGCTGTTCTCGTAGTGCTCCCGCATCCGCATCAGCAGGAAGACCGCGTAGTCGATCGAGAGCCCGAAGATGATCCCGAAGATGCCGACCGCGCCGATCGTGTCGACGTAGGTGTGGCCGCCCAGCGGCCAGCCCGCGGGCACGTCGAAGAGCAGCGTCAGCACGCCGAAGGCGACCGCGACCGTGACCAGGTTGAGCAGCACCGCGATCGCCGCGAGCGCGACCGCCCGCAGGATCACGACCAGGATCAGGAAGGTGGCGAGGGTGATCACCGCGATCACCACCGGCATCCGTTCGGAGATGACGTTGGTGTAGTCGGTCAGTTCGGCCGCCGCGCCGCTGACGCCGGTGGTCGTGCCGGTCGCCGCGGCGAGCTCGCCGGCGTCGCCCTTCAGCCTTTCGTCGAGCGCCGTCGAGCCGGGCGTGTTGAAGGTGTAGCGGGGGATCACGACCATCTGCGCGGCCTGGCCGTCTTCCAGGTCGACGATGCCGGAGACGCGCTTGCGCTCCTTCTCGCGAGCGCCGTCGAGGCTCGAGAGGACGAAGTAGCCCGAGTCGAAGATCCCGGGGGAGTTGCTCCGCAGGCGGTCGACCTTGCGGTTGACCTTGGCGGCGCTGACCGACACTTCCACATGTCCCTTGCGCAGCTTGGTCTGCAGCGGACGCGAGCGGTGGAAGCCTTCCGCGAGCTTCTCTTCCAGCGTGTCGGCCCCGCCGCGCAGCTGGCCCAGCCCGTCGACGAGCTGCGAGGCGCCCCCTTCGAGTTCGCCCAGCGCGCCGGGAAGCGCGCTGGTCTTTTCCGCCAGCAGCGAGGCGCCGTCGTGCAGCTGCCTGCTTCCGTCCAGCAGCTCTTCCTCGCCGCCGTTCAGGCTCGTCGCCTTGCTCGAGAGGCGGTTCGCTTCCGCGGTCGCGATGAGCAGCGATTCGACCAGCGCCTCGGTTTCGTGCAGCTGGGGCTCGAGGCTCGGGTCGTCCGACGCCTGCTGTTCCAGCTGGGCTTGCAGCGCCTGCGCCGAACGCAGAGCCCGGTCGCGCACGGTGTTCAGCACCACGCCCGACGCTTCTTCGACCGCCAGCGCGCCGAGCTGCGCCTTTTCCTGCCCTTCCGCGATCCTGCGGGCGCCGTCGTCGAGGCGCGCGATCGCCCCCACCGCCTTGCCGGCTTCGGAGCCGAGCCTCGAGATCCCGCCGCGCAGCAGTTCCGCCCCGTCCCCCGCCTGCCCGGTGCCCTCGGCGAGCAGCCCGGCGCCGGAGCTCGCCTTGGAGATCCCCGAGCGCAGCCTGCGCACCCCCTCGGTGGCGACCCCCAGCTTGCGGCCCAGCGTCGTCAGCTGTTCGGGATCGGCTTCGCCGCGCCCCGCGAGCAGGTCGTTGCCCGTCTTCTGCAGCGGCCTCACCCGCTTGCGGATCTGGGCCGGGCCGATCACGGCCTGCACGCCGGGGTCGGCGGCGATCCGGCGCTGCCAGCGGGTCAGGGCGGCGAGCGTCCCGCGTTCGGTGATCGGGCCCTCTTCGGAGACGGCGATCAGGGTGAAGGGGGCTTCCCAGCCGGGCCCGATCGCGTCGGCGATCAGCTCGGCTTCCTTGCGCGCCTGGTTGGAGCTCGGCAACTGCTGGGCGCTGGGCGGGCCCGTCTTCAGCGCCAGCACCGGCGCGGCGAGGAGGAGGACGACGGCGCCGATCAGGATCGCCGCGAGGAGCGGCCGGCTGAGCGCGCCGCGCACCAGCGCCATCACGCCTTCGCCGCCGCCCTCGCGGCCGATCCGCCAGCGGTTGACGTTGTGAGCCGTGAGGACGAGCAGCGCCGGCCCGACCAGGGCCGCGACGAGGACGCTGATCCCGGTGACGACGATCGCCGTGCCGGCCAGCGAGAGCAGCAGGTTGCCCGGCATCACGAACAGCGTCACGACCATCGCCAGGAAGAGGGTCGAGCCGGCGAAGGCGGTCGTGCGCCCGGCCGTCCGGCGGGTCATCCGCGCCGCTTCCGGCGGGCTGGCCCCGGCGTCGAGCTCCTCGCGGAAGCGCGAGACCATCAGCAGGGCGTAGTCCACCCCCAGCGCCAGGCCCATCATCGAGCAGACGGTCAGCGCGAAGCCGTCGATCGCGACCCAGTGGGCGGCGATCGCCAGCACGCCGCGCGAGGTGATCACCGCGATCGCGCCGAAGGCGAGCGGGATCGCCGCGGCGATCGGCGAGCGGAAGACGAGCAGCAGGACGAGCAGCAGGAAGGGGATCGCGATCAGCTCGGCCCGGTCGGTCGAGCGCACGGCCTCGTCGATCAGCGCCCTGGAGAGGCTCGCGTAGCCGCTCTCCGCAGCCCTCACCGGCGGCCTGATCTGCTCTTCCAGCGTGCGGTCGAGGTAGGGGACGGTGGTCTTCACCGCCTCGTCGGCGCTGGTGTGGAAATCGACCAGGATCAGCGCCTTGCGCGGGCTCGGCCGCAGGTTGCCGACGCTGCCCTTGTCCCAGGGCGAGATCGTGGTCACCTCCGGATCGGCGCGCAGCGTCCGGATCAGCGCCGGGCCCTGCCGGTTCAGCGCCCGCGGCGGGCCCTGCAGCAGGATCGCGAAGGGCGCCGTGTCGCCGAAGTAGCGGTGGACGAGGTCGGCGGCGCGGCCGGAGTCGGTGCCCGGGATGTTGAGCGAAGTCGGGCGCAGCTGGTCCTCGACCCCCTGGCCGACGATGCCGAGCGCGACGATCGCGACGAGCGCGGCCGCGAGCATGACCTTGGGTCGCCGCAGCGAGAGCGGCCATCGCCCTCCCTTTCCCTGGCGAGTAAACACGCAAAGTGCTTATACCAGGCCGCCGCCTCGTGGCGCGCCGCTTGTTAACCCTCTGTACGCAAACGCCCGGGTTTCGGCGCCGGCGCGAGGGCGCGACCTCCGTCTCGCCGCCGAGCCAATAAACTCCCCGCCGTCGCAGGACGCGCAGATGGCTGACGAAGCGGACAAGCGAAACGGGACCGAGGGCGCGAGCCCGGCGGAGCGGCAGCAGCCGGACCCGCCCGGCTACTTCGAGGGCGAGTCGATGACCCGCCGCCGCGCCTTCACGGTCGCCGCCCAGGGGCTCGGCGGGGTCGCCGGCGCGGCGATCGTGCTGCCCGCGGTCGGCTTCGCCGTGGCGCCGATCTTCCACCGCGGCAAGGAACGCTGGGAGGCGGTCGGCCCGGTCGGCGACTTCGTCGAGGACACCTACCGCCAGGTCGTATTCACCGAAACCGAGGGGATCGGCGACGCCGGCAAGACCACCGCCTACGTGCGCAAGGGCTCCAAGCAGCTCGGCGAGAACCCGAAGCAGATCGTCGCGGTCTCCAATCGCTGCGCCCACCTCGGCTGCCCGGTGCGCTTCGTCGAGGCGGCGGGCAACTTCATCTGCCCCTGCCACGGCGGCGTCTACGACTTCCAGGGCAAGCGCATCGGCGGGCCGCCGGTGCGGCCGCTCGACCAGTTCCAGACCCGCATCCGCAACGGCCAAGTCGAGCTCGGCCCGCGCTACAGCGTCACCTCGCAGCTCGAACCGGTGCGCGCCCGCGACCCCGGCGAGTTCACCGGCGGCGTCTGGGAATATCTCTACCCGCCCCGCCCGTCCACCTTCCCACCGCCGAGCGGGGGCTGAGGTCTAGCCGATGAAACTCGACTCGCTGATACCCGCCCCGTTGCGCAAACCGGCCAAGCCCGGCGAGGGCGACGGCGCCAAGGGCGCGGCCCCGGCCGACCTGAAGACCTCGCCGCCGGAGCGGCCCTCCGACGCGGCGCGGCTCGGCGAGCGGGCGAAGGATGCGCCGTCGGACGTCCTCGCCTGGGTCGACCAGCGCACCGCCGCCAGCGGCTTCCTCACGGGCATGCTCTTCCGCAAGGTGCCTAAGGGGACCAACTGGTTCTACACGCTCGGCTCGGCGACGCTCTTCGCCTTCATCGTCCAGGCGGTCACCGGCGTCTTCCTGGCGATGTTCTACACGCCCTCGACCACCCAGGCCTACGCCTCGATCGCCCACATCAACAACGACGTCTTCCTCGGCCAGTTCGTGCACGGCATGCACAAATGGGGGTCGAGCGTGATGGTGATCCTGATCTTCCTGCACATGGGGCGGACCTTCTTCTTCGGCGCCTACAAGTACCCGCGTGAGCTCAACTGGGTGATTGGCGTCGTGCTCCTGATCCTGACGATGACGATGGCCTTCACCGGCTACCTGCTGCCCTTCGACCAGCGCTCCTTCTGGGCCTCGGTCGTCGGCATCAACATCAACGGCACCGGCCCGGTCCTCGGCCCCTATCTGAGCGACTTCCTGCGCGCCGGGCCGGAGCTCGGCGCGACGACGCTGTCGCGCTTCTACGCGATCCACATGCTGCTCGTGCCCGGCGCGATCATCGCCCTGATCGGCGCCCACATGTACCTGGTGGTCAAGCTCGGCACGACGGCGCCGCCGTGGCTGAAGGCCGGGAAGCCGAAGGTCGCGGCGCCGGTCGCGCCGCTCGAAGCGGGCGCAGAGGGCAAGGCCAACGGAGCTGGGCCCGCGTCATGAAGCCCGGCGACAAGCAGGCATATCTCGAGGAGTACGAGCTGCTGAAGAAGAAGGGCAAGCCCTTCTTCCCCTACGCGGTGCTCAAGGACTCGGCGATGGCGCTGCTGGTCGTCGGCGTGATCATCGCGATGTCGATCATCTTCGGCGCCGAGCAGGGGCCGAAGGCCGACCCGACGACGACCACTTACGTGCCGCGACCCGAGTGGTACTTCTTCTTCCTCTTCGAGCTCCTGCGGGTGCTCAAACCGCCGGAGCTGGTCCCGATCGCGACGATCGGCATCCCGACGATCTGCATGGCGCTGCTCCTGCTGCTGCCGTTCTACGACCGCGGGCCGGAGCGCAACCCGGCGCGGCGGCCGATCGCGACCACGGCCGGCCTGCTGACGATCGTCGCGATGGCCTACCTGACCTACGCCGGCGCGGTCGCCGGCTCGCCGACCCAGATCGACATGGAGGTCGCGCCGCGCTACGAGGCCGGCAAGGAGGTCGTGGCCGGATCGGGCTGCCTCGCCTGCCACGAGCTCGGCGAGAACGGCAACAACGGGCCGGGGCCGGAGCTGACCCACATCGCCCAGCGCATCCCGCGCGCGGCGATCATCCGCTCGGTCGAGATCGGCCCGGGGATCATGCCCTCCTTCCGCGACCTGCCGCCGAAAAAGCTGAATGAGTTAGCGGATTTTCTGTCGTCTCTCGACTGAGGACGTGTGTCAGGATTCCTGCACGCGTCTGGCGGCGGCGGACACTGCGCGTTGCGGCGTCCTCAGCCAGCTGAATAGCGCTGCTATTAAGCTGGCCTGCGTCCTTGCACCGCTTGGTCCGGCGCGCGCCAGCCACGCACATGAATCCTGACACCCGCCCTCAGCCTTCAAGGGGAACTGCTGATTTTTCTCAGCAGGTTCAGACCATGTTCGATCGCGTGGCCGGAAGGTATGACCTGCTGAACTCGCTGATGAGCGCTGGTCTGCACCACCGTTGGCGCGAGCGAGCCGTCGAGATTGCTGCACCCCAACCCGGGGCTTCGATTCTGGATATTTGCTGCGGAACCGGGGATTTGACTTTGGAGTTCGCCAGCCGGGTCTCGCCCGGGGGCCACGTGATCGGCTCCGACTTCTCGGAGCCGATGCTGGATCTGGCGCGCGAGAAGGCGGAGCGGCGCGGAGTCGACGGTCCCCGCTTCGAGTGGGCGGATGCCCTGCAGCTCCCCTACGACGAAGGCCGCTTCGACATGGTGACGGTCGGCTTTGGCCTACGGAACTTCGCGGACTGGGACAAGGGGCTGCGCGAGATGGCCCGCGTCCTCAAGCCTGGGGGGAAGGCAGTGATTCTCGAGTTCACTACGCCGACCAGGCCGCCTTTCTCGACCTTCTACTCGCTCTGGTTCGACCGGCTTGCGCCGGTCCTGGGCAAGCTGTCGGACAACCCGGAGGCCTACGCGTACCTGACCGAGTCGCTGAAGACGTTCCCCGGTCCACGCGGACTGGCCGAAAGGATGGACGCCGCCGGGTTCCAGCGGATCCGCTACAGCGTCCTGGCCGGGGGGATCGTCGCCATCCACAGCGGCATCCGGGAGTGACCCGCCACTCTGCCGTGCCGCCGCCGGTGACGGCGGTGCTCGACGCCTCCAGCCGCTGGCTGCCCGCCCGCATGGGAGAGGTGGAGGAGGTGCTGCGCGAGCAGGGCGCCGGGCACGGCGAGGCGCTGGCGGCCGACGCGGCGATGACGCTCGAGGCAGGCGGCAAGCGGCTGCGGCCGATGCTGGTGCTGCTCTGCGCGGGAGAGGACGCCGGCGACCGGGCGGTGCGCGCGGCGAGCGCGATCGAGCTGATCCACATGGCGACCCTGGTGCACGACGACGTGCTCGACGCGGCGCCGCTGCGGCGCGGCCGGCCGACCGTGGCGGCGACCGCGGGCCGCGAGCGGGCGGTCGCGGTCGGCGACCTGCTCTTCTCGCGCGCCTTCGCCCTGCTCGCCGCCGCCGGCGACAGCCGCTCGATCGAGCTGCTCGCGGCCGCCTCGGTCGCCCTCGCGCGTGGGGAGCTGGCGCAGCGCCGGGACGCCTACGACCTCTCGATCGACGAACGGCGCTACCTGGAGCGCTGCCGGCTGAAGACCGCGGCCCTGTTCGAGTGCGCCTGCCTGCTCGGACACGACGACGAGCCGCTCGGCGCCTTCGGCGCCGCGATCGGCCTCGCCTTCCAGCTGCTCGACGACCTGCTCGACGTCTCCGGCCCGCCCGAGCGGACCGGCAAGGCGCGCGGGACCGACCTGCTCGACGGCACCGTCACCCTGCCGCTGATCGTCGCCGCCGAGCGCGACCCCGAGATCGCCGCGATCGACCTGCGGACGCTCGACCCATCCTCCGCCGGGGCGCTCTGCGATCGCATCGAGGCGACGGGGGCGCTGAAGCTGGTCCGCTCTCGCGCGCTGGAGCTCGTCGCCGAAGGCAAGCGCAAGCTGACCGGTTATGAGCCCGGACGCCGCCGCCTGCTCGACCTGGTGGCTGACGGAGTGGTGCAGAGGTATTCCTGACACCGCATATGGCGGACGGTCCGGGGAGGATCTGTCCATATCCGATTCTCCAGGTCCTCCCGGACCGGAGCACACGGGCGGATCTATGAGAAGTCGTCTGCGGTGATCAGGTCCGCCGCGAGCGCCGCGGCGAAGACCTCGGCGATTTCCCGCATGCCCTCCTGCTCGAGCTCCTGCAGCTTGGCGGCGAGCGCCTCGGCGCCGTCGTCGAGCGCTTCGTCGAAGGCGTCGATCTCGCGCTCGCCGTGGATCCCGTCGCAGCGCCACTCGCACTCCGGGCAGCGACGCCAGAGGTGCCAGTGCCCGCGCTTCGCGGTCTGCTCCCAGCGGGTCGGCTGCACGAGCTTGGAGCCGCACTCGGGACAGACGTGAAGGCCAGCCTCAGTCTTCGTCGTTGTGCGGCTCGCGTCGTGCATGGTCTGACTATCGAACACGCGAAATCACGTTTTTATCCGCACTTTTCCGCGAAGATCTTCGAAAACCCCAGAATCGGGTAGGGGCGAGGGAGAGTCGAGGCGATCCGGTGGCGCCCGCCGCCCGTTACCATGGGCCGATGCTAGGAAACATCGGTCCCCTCGAGATCATGGTCGTCCTGATCATCGCTTTGATCGTCTTCGGCCCCAAACGCCTGCCGGAACTCGGTCGCTCGCTGGGCAAGGGAATTCGCGAGTTCAAAGGCTCGGTGACGGGCGAGACCGACGACGAGGAGCCGCCAAAGCAGGTGGATGCCCCGCCGCGTTAGGCCCGTCTCGCACGACGATCGGCTCAGCCTGGTCGAGCACCTCGACGAGCTTCGCCACCGCCTGATCGTCTGCGCCGCGGCCTTCGCGGTCGCCCTGGCGCTCTGTTTCTGGCAGAACCACCTGCTGCTCGAAATCGCCTCGGGCCCGCTGCCGAGCAGCCACGGGCGGCTGATCACCTTTGGCGTCACCGAGCCGTTCACGACGACGCTGACCGTCGCCGCCTACGGCGCGATCATCCTCTCGCTGCCGGTGCTGCTCTACCAGGCCTACGCCTACGTGCTGCCGGCCTTCAGCGCCGCCGAGCGCCGCGTGGCGCTGCCGATCATGCTGCTGGCGCCGCTGCTCTTCCTCGCCGGCGTCGCCTTCGCCTACTTCGTCGTGATGCCGGCGGCGGTGAGCTTCCTGCTGGGCTTCAACGACAGCCAGTTCAACGTCCAGGTGCGGGCCCGCGAGTACTACGGCTTCTTCTCGATGACGATGCTGGCCGGCGGCATCGTCTTCCAGCTGCCGCTGGCGATCCTCTCGGTCACCCGCCTCGGCATCGTCAGCATCGAGCAGCTCAGCGCCAACCGGCGCTATGCCTATCTGGCGATCGCGATCGTCGCCGCCGCGCTGCCCGGCGTCGACCCGATCTCGATGCTGATCGAGATGGTGCCGCTCCTCGCTCTGTACGAGTTGAGTATCTTGCTTGCGCGAGCCTTCGGCAGGCCGGGGGCGAGCGGGCAAACGGTCGAACCGTCTACGCAGGAGAGATAGGGAGCGATGGCATCGAACGGCGAGCGGCGGATGCTCTTCGACACGCGCGGGAAACGCAAACACGTGATCCGCGTGGTCTACGCGATCCTCGCCCTGCTGATGGGGGCGAGCCTCTTCCTCGTCGTCGGGCCGTTCAACCTGGCGAGCCTGGTCGGCAACTCGAGCTCGAGCAGCAGCGCCGCCAAGGTGCTGCACGAACAGGCGGAACGGATCGAACGGCGCCTCGCCCGGAACCCCGGCGACGAACAGCTGCTGCTCGCGCTGACCCGCGCCCAGATCAACGCCGGCAACGCCCAGGTCGAACAGACCTCGGAAACCGCGCCGCCGGTGATCACGCCGGAAGCGAAGCAGGACTTCGAAGCCGCCGCGGAAACCTGGCGCCGCTACCTGAAGCAGGCGGGCGGCGAACCGAACGCGACCGCCGCGCAGCTGGTCGCCTCGACCTACTTCCGCCTCGCCGAAGGCAGCACCACGGTCGCCGAAGCGCAGGAAAGGGTCAGCGCGGCGGCCAGGGCGCAGCGGATCGCCGCCGAACAGAGCCCCACCCTCGGCGCCCTGAGCACGCTCGCGATCTACGAGTACTTCGCCGGCGACTTCTCCCGCGGCGACCAGGCGACCGCCGAGGCCGCGGCGAAGGTCAACTCCGAGGCCGAAGCCAAGCAGGTGAAGGAACAGCTCGCCGAATACCGCAAACGCGGCAAGGCCTTCGCCAAGCAGAAGAAGGAAGCGGCCAAATTCGAAGCCGAAAAAGGCAAGGAAAGCCTCGAAAACCCGTTCGGCGGCTTCGGCGGCGGCGCGCCGGCAGGCGGCGGCTAGAGGCCGCCGGGCATGGGCCGTGAAGGGCTCGAACCTTCGACCTTGAGATTAAGAGTCTCCTGCTCTACCAGCTGAGCTAACGGCCCGGGAGCGGCAAGTATAGGAAGACGGCGGGGTTGGCTCAGGGCCGGGGGGTGCAGGCCTTGAAGGCGCTGCCGTAGATCACCGTGCCGTCGGCGAAGGAGAAGTAGCCGCGGGTCTGCAGGATGTAGTCCGAGCAGCGGGCCGAGACGTAGCTGCGCTTACGGCCGCGGAAGCGATAGCGGCGGCCGAGCTTCGCGTCGATCCGAGTCAGCGAGCCGAAGCCACCGGCGATCGGCGGGATGTCGAACTCGCTGCGGTAGCCGTAGACCCTGTTGCGGACGCGTTCCACCGGGGCGACGATGACGTAGGTCTCGGAGATCGGGAAGGGCGCCCTGGCGTGCCCGAGGACGGTCGGGTGGCCGCCGCGGCGCGGTCCGTTGAACAGGGTCAGCGGCACGCGGATGTCGATCCGCGCGAGGCCGGCGAGCGTCACCGCGGCGCCGACGTGGCCCGTGCCGACGATCGCCCCGCCGCAGCGCTTCCTGGCCTGCGCCGTGGTCGCGCCTTCGAGCTTGGCCACGGGGCAGACCGGGAGCCCGGCGGTCGTCAGGCGCCCGTCGCGGTCGAAGTCGATCTTCACGTGCTCGAGCGGCGGCGGCGCCGACCCGTCCGTCTCCTTGATCTGCCCGTAGCCCTGGAAGCGGATCGGCGCGAACTTCCGTCGCGGCAGCACCCGCGGCTGAAAGCTCCCGTCCGCGTGCAGGACCAAAGTGCCAACCCGCACCGTGGCCGCTCCCGCCGAGCCGGCGAGCAGCGCGGCCACGGCGGCGAGCAGCGATCCCAGCACGAACAGCCGCTTTGTCTTCATCGCCTCCCAAACACCCCGGTACCGCCAGGGTAGCGCGGCAAGCTACCTGCGCACCTTGCAGGGTTTGAAGACGGTGCCCTGGACGAACGAGCCGTCTTCGAAGGTGAACTCGGCTTTCGCCTGCAGCCGCCCGTCGGCGCACCGCGCGTTGGCGTAGCTGAGCCGCTTGCCGTGCCACTTCCATTTGCGGCCGATCGTCAGGCGACCCGAGAGCGGCGATCCGTAGCCGCCCGCGATCTTCGGGAAGTTGGCGACCGTTTTGAACCCGTAGCGCCCGTGGCGCACCTTCTGGATCTCGATCGGCACCAGATAGGTGGTCGGGCCCGGGTAGTCGATGTGGGCGTGGCCGATCACGGTCGGGTTGCCGTGCTTCTGCGGGCCGTTGAACAGGGTCAGCGGCGAGGAGACCTTCACCGGCCCCTGTTCGGGGAACTTGACCACGCCGGTGCCGAAGCCCCTGCCGACGATCGACCCGGGGCAGAGCTTGCGCGCCTGCTTGGTCGTGGTCGCGATCAGCCGCTGCTGCGAGCACTTCCGCAGCCCGCGCGTCTCGACCGCGCCGTGCTTGTCGAATTCCAGGGTCAGCACGCGCAGCGGGGACGGCCGGGCGCCGTCGACGGTCTTGAAGGTCGCGTGGCCGAATAGTTTGATCGGCGCGTTGTGGCGCTTGGGCAGCGTGCGCGGCGCGAAACCGCCGTCGCCGACGATCACGATGTTGCCGATACGCAGCTTGATCGCCTCCGCCGCGCCGGCGCTCAGCAGGCCCGCGGCGAGAAGCGCGACCAGCGTCCTTAACAGAGTCTTCCGCATCTCGATCCCCCTCCGTAGTCCCCAACAGCCAAACTAGCACGGTGGCCTCCAGGGGGAGCAGGGACAAAGGGCGCGGCGCGCGGCGCCTGCTCGCCGTCTCGCTCGTGCTGCTCGTCGTCCTCGGCGTAGTCGGCGCCGGGGTCGAGAGCAAGCTCAGCCCGACCAGCCTCGAGATACCGGGCTCGGAATCGGCCCGGGCGACGCACCTGCTGCGCGAGCACTTCGGCGACAGCGCGCCGTTCGCGATCCTCCTCCGCGGTCCCGCCGGACAGCTGAACCGGCAGGGCCCGCAGGTCGTCCGCGCGCTGCGGCGCAGCAGCCCGGCCGTGACCACGCTCTCGCCCTGGGACCGCGGCGCGGTGCAGCAGCTGCGCCCCGGCCCGCGCCGGGCGATCGTGCTCGCCGACTTCCACGTCGGCATCGACGAGGCGGTCAACCACACGGTCTCCGAACTGGACGGGATCCTCGCCGCGAACGTGCGGCCGCCGGTGCGCTGGACGCAGACCGGCTACGCGACGCTCTCGCGGGCGATCCAGGACGACTCGATCGCGGCCACCGAGCGGGGCGAGCTGATCGCCCTGCCGATCCTGCTGATCGTGCTGCTGCTGGTATTCCGCTCGCCGGTGGCGGCGACGATCCCGCTCGCCTTCGGAGCGGTCACCGTGATCAGCTCGCGCGGCCTGCTCGCGATCGCGACCGAGTGGTTCAGCGTCGACGCCTTCGCGCTCACGGTCTGCACGATGATGGGGCTCGCGCTCGGCGTCGACTACGCCCTGCTGATGGTCTCGCGCTTCCGCGAAGAGCTCGCGGACGGAGCGACGCCGCGCGACGCCGCGCGGGCCACCCGGCGCACCGCCGGTCGCACCACGGTCTTCGCCGGCAGCACGCTGATGCTCTCGATGCTGGTCGCCTTCTTCATCGTGCCCGGCTCGCTGCTCGGCTCGCTCGCGGCGACCCTGGTGCTTGTCGTCGCGCTCAGCGTCCTCGTCGCGGTCGTCGTTGGGCCCGCCGTCCTGACCCTCTTGGGGCCGAACGTCGACCGCTGGCGGGTCGGCCCGGCGCCCGGCGAGGGCGGCTCGCGCCTGATGGCGCTGGTCGGCGCGGCCCTGCGCCGGCCGGCCCCGGTGGCGGTCGCGATCGGCCTCGTCCTGCTGCTGCTCGCCGCGCCGGCGCTCGGCCTCAAGACCGGGCCGCCGAGCCAGACGCAGCTCGCCCACGACGACCCGGCGCGGCAGGACTTCGAACTGATCGAGCGCTCGATCGGCCCGGGTTACGACGCGCCGTTCGTCGTCGTCGCGGCCGCCGAGAACGGCAGCGTCACCGAGCCCCATCGGCTCGCCCTGCTGAGCCGCTGGCAGCACAGGATCGCCGCCCAGCCGGGCGTCCAGGCGGTCGTCGGGCCGGCCCAGATCACGCGGGCGGTGAAGCCGCTGCGCCAGGCGCGGGCGCTGCTCGCCGCCGGCGGCGAAGCGGGGCCGCTGGCGCAGCTGACCCGGCTCGGCCGCAATCTCGGCCGCGCGGCGTCCGGGGTCGCCCAGCTGCGCGGCGGCATCGCCAAGGCGAGCTACGGCGCCGGCCTGCTGGCCACCGGCTCGGGCAGGGCGCAGGACGGGGCGAAGGCCCTGGCCGCCGGCCTCTCGCAGGCGGAAGCGGGCAGCGAACGGGCGCTGGCGGCGCTGCGCACCTTCGCTGACGGCACGCGGCGCCTGGCCGGCGCCCAGCACAAGGCCTCGCTCGCCGGGCTCAACCTCAAGTTCGCCCTGCAGAGCCTGATCCCGAACCTGAACCGCAACGCGCTGGTGCGCTCGCGGCGCCTGCAGAAATCGCTCAACGAGACCTCCAAACGGACCGTGCCGGGGCTGCAGCCGCCCGCCGAAGAAGCCGAAGCGCAGCTGAAGGCGGCGCTCGAGCAGCTCGAAGGGATGACCGTCGGCAAGGGCGATCCCAACTACGGCCCGGCGCTGGAAGCCGTGCAGAAGGCGCTGGCCGCGGCGAGCGAGCTGCCGCCCGAACTCGCGGCGCTGCAGGAGACCCTGGTCGAAGACGCCGAAGAATCGAAGCAGGTGACCGATTGGCTGGTCTCCGGCGTGGCCCTGGTCAAGAAGATGAGCAAGGGCGCGAAGCGCCTCTCCGACGGGCTGCAGAAGCTCGAGGGCGCGGGCAAGAAGCTCGCTCACGGCTCCGCCCGGCTGGCCCGCGCCGCCTCCGGGCTGCAGGACGGCGTCGCCCGCCTCGGCGCCGGCGCGACCTCGCTGGCGAGCGGGATCGGCCTGCTGCGCGACGGCGCGACCGCGCTGGAAGAGAACCTCGCCCGCGGCTACGACGAGTCCTATCCGCTGCAGGCGGGGCTGCGCCGGGCGACCGTGCAGGTGCTCTCCAGCTCGGCTTCGCTGAAGCGACGGGTGCGCCGCGTGCAGCGGGCGACGCCGGGGATCTTCGACTCCGGCTACTTCGTCCTCTCGGCGCTCGACGGCGCCCCGCCGCGGACCCGCGAGCGAGCGGCGGAAGTCGTCGACCTGGGAGGCGGCGGCCAGGCGGCGGCGATCCTCGTGATCTCCGACTACACCTTCAACTCGCCGGGCTCGATCGCGCTCAACCGGCGGCTCGACCGGGAGGCGGCCGCCCTGGGGCGCGAAGCGGGGCTGGAGACCGGGGTCGCCGGCGGTCCCGCGCAGCTCAACGACTACAGCCGCGTGACCCGCGAGCGGATCCCCTTCGTGGTCGCGGCGATCGCCCTCGCGACGTTCCTCGTCCTCGTCCTCGTCCTGCGCGCGCTGCCCCTGGCGGCGATCGCCGTGGGGCTCAACCTGGCGACGGTCGCGGTCGCCTTCGGCGTCCTCACCCTGCTCTTCGAGCTGCCCGAAGACTGGCCGCTGGGCGGCCACACCTACGTCGACGCGGTCGGCGCGACGGCGATCTTCGGCGTCGTCTTCGGCCTCTCGATCGACTACGCGGTCTTCCTGCTGGTGCGGATGCGCGAGCACTACGACCGCCACGGCGACAACGCCGCCGCGATCGAGTTCGGCCTGCAGCGCACGGCGCGGGTGATCACCGGCGCCGCGGCGATCATGATGGCGGTCTTCGTCGCCTTCGCCGGCGCCTCGATCGCCACGGTCAGCCAGCTCGGGGTCGGCCTCACCGTCGCCGTGCTGCTCGACGCGACGGTTGTCCGCATCGTCCTGCTGCCGGCGCTGATGCTGCTGCTCGGCGACCGGGTCTGGTGGCTGCCGCGCCCGCTCGCCCGCGCGCTGCCCCGACTCAACGTCTGAAAAGCCGCTGCGGGCGGGGCGCGAAACGCGTTGACATCGAGTTAAGCCAGGGGGCGCTGCGCGCGTGGCGGCTGATCGCTCGGATACGATTCTCCGGCTCGTCCTCTGTATGGAGGCGGGGGACACCGAGCGACGATCCGTGGCTGCTAATCCGTCAGGCGAGGAGAGAGGGCCGGCGAAAGCCCGGAGGGTCACGCCCGCGCGAATCGCCGCGATCGCCGGGCTGACGATCGTCGTCATCGCGCTCGCGGCGATCATCTTCGCCGGCAACGGCAACCACAAGTACGAGCTCGTCTTCCAGAACGCGGCCCAGCTCGTGCCCGACAACCAGGTCCTGATCGGCGGCCAGCCGGTCGGCTCGGTGGAAAGCATCGAGCTGACCGACGACAACCTGGCGGAAATCGAGATCAGCTCCGAACAGGAGCTGCACGAGGGGACCACGGCGACGATCCGCGCCACCTCGCTCTCCGGGGTCGCCAACCACTACATCTCGCTCAGCCCGGGGCCGAACAGCAATCCGGCGCTCGCGGAGGGCGCCACCCTGGGCCTCGGCTCGACCACCACCGAGGTCGACCTCGACCAGTTCCTCAACACCTTCCCGGACCCGGTGCGGCGCGCGCTCGGCCAGTTCGTGCGCGGCAACGCGACGCAGTTCCGCGGTCGCGGCAAGGATGCCAATCGGGCCTACGAGTACTTCGGCCCGGCGCTCGACCGGACTGGCGCCTTCGTCGGCGAACTGAACGCCGACCAGCGCCTGCTCGAACGCTTCGTCGTCAGCTCGAGCAAGCTCACCACGGCCGTCTCGCAGCGCGGCGAGCAGCTCTCCAGCGCGGTCGCCAACGCCAGCCAGGCCTTCGGCGCGATCGCCGGCCAGAACGAAGCGCTCGACCAGAGCCTCCGCGGCCTGCCGCCGTTCATGCGCCAGGCGAACACCACCTTCGTCAACCTGCGCGCGGCGCTCGACGACCTCGACCCGTTCGTCGAAACGGCGAAGCCGGCGACCAAGAACCTGGCGCCGTTCCTCGGCGAACTGCGGCCGGTGCTCTCCAAAGCGGTGCCGGTGTTCAAGAACCTGCGGCTCAGCGCCAGGCGCAAGGGCTTCGCCAACGACACCGGGGAAGCGCTGAAGTTCCTGCCGCTGGTGCAGGAACGGGCCTCGAAGGCCTTCCCGCACGCCGAAGCCGGCATCGAGGCGTTCCAGCCGACGCTCGAGTTCGCCCGCAGCTACACGCCGGACATCTTCAACGGCTTCGGCAAACTCGGCCAGATCACCGGCGCCTACGACGGCAACGGCCACTACGCGCGCGCCCAGGTCGCCTTCAACATCTTCAAGCGCAATCCGGAAGGCGGGGAGCTCGAACCGCTCAGCCCAAGCGAACAGTTCGCCCCTTACGGCAGCTCCGCCGGCGTGCGCCGGCCGTGTCCGGGCGGCGGCACGCAGTCCGCCGCCGACGGCTCCAACCCGTTCGTGAACCCGCCCTTCGCCGGCTCGGCCGTGAGCTCGTCCGAATGCGACCCGGGGGATGCGCCATGAGGAAATGGCTGATCGCCGGGGGGCTCGCCGCCGCCGTGGTCGTCGTCGCGCTGCTCGCCGGCGGCGGTGGCGGCAACGGCTACGTGGTGCGCGGGATCTTCGACAGCGGCAGCTTCATGGTCGCCGGCGAGGAAGTCCGGGTGGCTGGCGCCACCGTGGGCGAAATCGAATCGGTAGGCGTGACCATGCCCGGCGAGGTCGACGGTTACGAGAACGGCAAGCCGGTCGCCGTGCCGGGCAAAGCGGTGATCGCGATGAAGATCACCGACCCCGCCTTCCAGGACTTCCGCAAGGACGCCACCTGCCTGATCCGGCCGCAGTCGCTGATCGGCGAGAAGTTCGTCGATTGCCGGCCGACCCTGCCGCGCGCCCCGGGCTCGAAGCCGCCGCCGCCGCTGCGGAAGATCGAAGCCGGGCCGGGGGAGGGCCAGTACCTGCTGCCGTTCGAGAACAACGGCACCAGCGTCGACCCGGACCTGATCAACAACATCAACCAGCTGACCTACGCGCAGCGCTTCCGCCTGATCCTCAACGAACTCGGCGTCGGCCTCGCCGGCCGCGGCGAAGACCTGGAGCAGGTGGTCAAGCGGGCGAACCCGGTGCTGCGCGACGTCGACCGCCTGTTCGGCATCCTCAGCGCGCAGCGCGACCGGCTCGCCCAGCTCTCCGCCGACTCCGAGCGGATCCTCGCCCCGCTCTCGCGCGAGCGCCGCAGCGTCGCCGGTTTCTTCTCCAACGCCGGCGCGGCTGCCCAGGCGAGCGCCGAAAAGGGCGCCGATGTCGAAGCCTCGCTGCGCAAGCTGCCGGCGTTCCTGCGCGAGCTGCGCCAGACGATGGCTAGCCTCGAATACTTCTCCAAGGCCGGCACGCCGGTCTCCGAATCGCTGGCCAAGGCGGCGCCCTCCTTGACCCAGGCGACCCGGGCGCTGACCCCGTTCTCCGCCGCCTCGACGGTTTCGCTGAAGTCGCTCGGCGCCAACGGCGAAATCGCCGGCCCGAAGATCCGCGCCGCCGACCCGGTGGTGAAGAAGGCCCGCGACCTCGGTCAGAGCGGCGCGGCGCCGACGTCCGAACTCGCCGAACTGCTGCTCAGCACGCGCAAGAACAAGGGCTTCGAGAGCCTCGCCGACCTGATCTACAACGGCGCCGGCGCGGTCAACGAATTCGACCAGTACGGCCACTTCACCCGCAGCCTCACGGCGCTGACCAACTGCACCGACTACGTCGCGGAACCGACCTCCGGCTGCTCGGCCAACTTCAACGGCGAAGGCGCCAGCGCCTCCGCCGCCTCCATCTCGCGCATCATCGCGCAGCTCCGCGAACAGCTCGGCGCCCAGACCGGCGGCGCCTCGAGCGGCCTCGCGCCGGCCGAGCCGCAGCCGGTCGCACCGGGTCAGGCGAAGCCGGCGCCGAGTCCAGAAGCCCCGGGGCTCGGCGACGGCGAACAGCTCGGCGCCAAGGCGGAAGCGACGACCTCCTCACGGCAAGCGCTCCTCGACTACCTCCTGGGACCATGAGAAACCGCGGCGGCATACAGGGAGTGGCGAGCAGCCCCGTGATCGTCGGCGCGGTCACCGTGCTGGTCGTGATCGTCGCCGTCTTCCTCGCCTACAACGCCAACAACGGCCTGCCCTTCGTCTCGACCTACGACCTGAAGGCGCGGGTGCCGAACGCGACCGCGCTGGTCAAAGGCAACGAGATCCGCATCGGCGGCTCGCGGGTCGGCGTGGTCAAGGAGGTCAAGCCGGTGCAGGTGGGCAACGGGCGCGTCGCCGCCGAGCTCAGCCTCAGCCTCAACAAGGGGGCCGAACCGATCCCCGCGAACTCGACGATGATCATCCGCCCCAAGTCGCCGCTCGGCCTCAAGTACCTGCAGATAGTTCCCGGCGACTCGCCGCGGGGACTGAAGGCGGGCGAAACGATCCCGCTCGCCGCGGCGCGGCCCGAACCGGTCGACATCGACCAGTTCTTCGACATGTTCGACGAAAAGACCCGCACCGCGATCCAGCGCGGCAACGCCGGCTTCGGCAACGCCCTAGCCGGTCGCGGCCCGCAGATCAACAGCGCGATCGGGGCGCTGCGCGGACTGGTCGAAAACAGCCAGCCGACGCTGCGCACGCTGGTAAGCCCGGGCACTCGCTTCGGCCCCTTCTGGGAAGCGCTCGAGGACCTCTCGGCGACGGTCGCGCCGGTCGCCGAGCAGCAGGCGAGCATGTTCGTCGCCCTCGACCGCACCTTCGCCGCCTTCGCCCGCGTCTCCCGTCCCTACATCCAGGAAACGATCGTCAAAGGCCCGCCGACGCTCGACTCGCTCACCGCCGACCTGCCCGCGGTGCGGCCCTTCCTCCGCGACACCGGCCGGTTCTTCACGGCGCTGCGGCCGGGCGCGAAGGCGCTGGGCGAAACCTCGCCGACGATCGACGCAGCCCTGCGCGCCGGCATCCCGGCGCTCAATCGCTCGCCGCGCCTCTACGCGCAACTGCCCCCGACGGCCGAAGCGCTGCTCGACTTCCAGGGCGAGCCGGGCGTGTTCAACGGCCTCGACCTGCTGATCGACACCAACGAAGTGCTGGCCCCGTCGGTCAAGTACATCGCCCCGGCGCAGGTCAAGTGCCGCTACCTCAGCATCCTCGCCTCGAATCTCGCGGACACCTTCAGCGAATCGAACGGCAAGGCTAACTGGCTCAGCGCGATCGCCTTCGAGGCGCCGGACGGCCCGAACGCGGAGTCGCAACCCGCCTCGGCGCCCGCCGCGGGTCCCGGGAGCACCAACTTCCTGCACTTCAACCCGTATCCGCGCACGGGCCAGGACGGCGTCTGCGAAGCGGGCAACGAGCGGTACACGCCGGGCAAGACGATCATCGGACACGCCCCGCGCCTCTGGGGCAAGAGCACGAGGAACGAAGAATAGTGGGACGGCTTCCCGAGAGAGACACCAGGGCCGGGGCCACCGACAGCCGCTTCAGCTGGCGGCCGAGCAACGCGGCGATCGCGATCGTCTTCATCCTCGTCTTCACGGTCGGCCCCTACCTGGCGTTCACCAGGCACGTCCCCTTCACCGGCTACGGCTACACGCTCAACGCGACCTTCTCCAACGGGGTCAACATCTCGACCAACTCGCCGGTGCGGATCGCCGGCGTCGAGGTCGGCAAAGTGATCTCGGTCGGTCGCGACGGCGACAACACCAAGGTCACCTTCACGGTCGACGGCAAGGGCCGGCCGATCCACGACGACGCCTTCGCCGAGATCAAGCCGCGCATCTTCCTCGAGGGGAACTTCTTCATCGACCTCGAGCCGGGCAGCCCGAGCGCGCCCGAGTTCGACAGCGGCGGCACGATCACGATCAGCCACACCTCGACCGCGATCCAGCTGGACCAGATCTTCACCGCCCTGCAGTCGCCCGTGCGCGCCGACCTCAGCCGGCTGCTGGAGAGCTACGGCGAAGCGCTGACCCACCAGCCGAGCGCCGCCGAAGACGCCACCCAGCTGCCCGAGGTGAAAGGGAAGAGCGGTGCCGAAGGCCTCAACGGGAGCCTGAAATACGGCGGCCAAGCCGGCCGCTACAGCGCCCAGGTCACCAACGCCCTCCTCGGCACCAGCCCGAGGGACCTCTCGCGCCTGGTGGCGAGCGCCGGCAGCGCGTTCGGCGCCCTCGCCCGGCGCGAGGCCGAGCTGCAGGGGCTGATCGTCAACTTCGACACCTTCACCGGCGCTCTCGCGGCGCAATCGCGGAACCTCGCGACCACCGTGCGCCGGCTGGCGCCGACGGTGCGGATCGGCCGCAAGTCGCTCGTCAACCTCAACCGCACGCTGCCGCCGCTGCGCGCCTGGGCGATCGAGTTCCGGCCGGCGGTGGCGGAGCTGCCGGGGCTGATCTCGGCCGGCGAACCGTGGCTGGCCCAGGCGCGGCCGCTGCTCTCCGGCAGGGAGCTCGGCGGGGTGGCGAGGCTGCTCGAGGAATCGACCCCGCCGCTGACCGGCGCCGCCCAGGCGGGCGCGGCGAGCACGATCCCGCAGATCAACCGGATCAGCCTCTGCAACAGCAAGGTCTTCGTCCCGACCGGCAACCAGACGATCCACGACGGGTTCGAAACCGGCCCCAACTACCGCGAGTTCTTCTACTACCTGGCCGATTTCGCCGGGGCGCAGCAGAACTTCGACGGCAATGGCCCCTATCTCGAGGTCCAGGCCGGCGGCGGCGACACGCTGACCAAGCTGGAAAATCCCTCGGGCAACCTGAGCACCGACAAGCAGGACTGGGCGAACCTGGCCATCGTGCCCGACGGCGTGCAGCCGCAGCTCGGCGGCCGGCCGCCGAAGAAGCCGGACGTGCGCTGCGCGACCCAGCCTGCGCCCGACGTGAACGGAGCGCTGGGTCAGGTCGGCCCGGCGGAGCTGACGGCGGTGAATCCATGAGCGAGGGCGAGCCGCCCGTGAGCCGCTGGGGGCATTTCCGCGCCTCGCTCTCGCGACAGGCGCGGGGCCGCGGCAAAGACACGATCGCGATCGCGGTGCTGACCGTGCTGGCGATCGTGATGACGCTGTGGATCTTCACCCAGCAGAAAGCCTCGCTGCCCTCCTGGGCGCCCTTCGTAGGCGAAGACTTCGTCCACATGACGGCGGACTTCAGCGACGCCCAGGCGGTCACGCCGGGCCAGGGCCAGGCGGTGGTGATCTCGGGGATCCAGGTCGGCAAGATCGACTCGGTCGACCTCGAAGACGGCCACGCCGTCGTCGGCATGCAGATCGAGCCCAAGTACATCGACCTGATCCACCCCGACGCGACGCTGCTGCTGCGGCCGAAAACCAACCTCAACGACATGACCGTCGAGATCTCGCCCGGCAGCGCCGGCAAGCACGTCGAAGCCGGGCATGACTTCCCGCTCTCGCGGACCGAACCGAGCATCCAGTTCGAGGCCTTCCTCTCGACCCTCGACACGGACACGCAGCGCTACCTGCAGCTGCTCGTCGCCGGCGGCGCGCGCGGGATCGGCGGCCGCGGCCGCCAGCTCGGCAACGCCTTCAGGCGCCTGCAGCCGTTCGTCCATTACGTGGCGAAGCTCAACCGGGCGGTCGCCCAGCGCCGCGTCGCGCTCTCCCGCACGATCCACGATTTCGGCCTGCTGACCAACGAACTGGCCCGGCACGACAGCGAGCTCGAACGTTTCGTCACCTCCTCCAAGGACGCGCTCGGCAATTTCGCCAACCAGCAGCAGGCGCTACAGGAATCGCTGCGCGAGCTCCCCTCGACGCTGGCCGCGCTCAACTCGGCGCTCGCCGCGTCGAACCGCTTCTCCGAAGCGGCCCGTCCGGCGCTGCTCGGCCTGATCCCGCAGGCGCAGGCGTCGGTGCCGGCCTTCAAGGCCAACGAGCGGCTGTTCGAACAGACGACGACGCCGATCCGCGAACAGCTCCGGCCCTTCACGCGTCAGATCCGCCCGGTGCTCACCCACCTCGAGGAAGGGGCGCCGGGGGTCGACACCTCGGTGAGCGAATTCGGCGCCTCGCTGGGGGCGCTGAACAGCTTCCTCAACGTGCTCGCCTACAAGCCGAAGGGCAAGAAGCAGAGCTTCCTCTTCTACCTGCCCTGGCTCAACCACGACATCAACGCGAGCTTCAACCTGACCGACGCCGGCGGGCCGATCTCGCGTGGAGCTTCGCTACTCTCCTGCACCGGCTCGTTTATCGCCTATGGCTCGATCGCTCCGCTCAAGCCTTACCTGAAGACCCTGTTGCAGGGGCTGCGCATTCCCGAACCGGGGGAATTGCCGCCGATCCCCGAAGACCCAAAAAGCCCCGGAATCAGCTGCGGGCCGAAATGAGCAAGAAGGCCCCCAGCACCGCGCAGCTCCTCGCCATCGCCGGCTTTACCCTGTCGTGCTTCGGCATCCTGCTCTTCCTCTGGATCACCTTCGGCGGGCCGACGCCGTTCAAGGCGAAGCCGTACCAGCTCGAGGTCCCCTTCCAGGAGGCGACGCAGCTGGCCGAACAGTCCGACGTGCGGATCTCCGGCGTCTCGGTGGGCAAGGTGCAGACGATCGAAGAGTCGCCCGACGGCAAGCAGGCGCGGGCGACGCTCCACATCGAAGACCGGTACGCGCCGCTGCCGCAGGGGACGCGGGCGATCCTGCGGACCAAGACGCTGCTCGGCGAGACCTACGTCGAGCTTACGCCCGGCAACCGCGACGGCCCGACGCTGCACGACGGCGACGAACTGGCGCGCGCCAACGTCGCCGAATCGGTGCAGCTGGACGAGATCTTCCGCACCTTCGACAGGCGCACCCGCACGGCCTTCCAGGAATGGATGCAGCAGAGCGCCGCGGGGATCGCCGGCCAGGGCGCGGCGCTCTCCACCGCGTTCGGCGGGCTCGACCCGACGCTGACCGAACTCGACCGCCTCTTCCGCGTCCTCGACACGCAGCGCCAGGCCGTCCAGCAGCTGTTCCGCAACGGCACGACGACCTTCCGCGCGCTGCGCGGCCGCGAAGCCCAGCTGGCGAACCTGATCCGCAGCTCGAACGCGGTCTTCAGCACGACGGCGGCGCGCGACCGCGACATCGAAGCGCTGTTCCGCGCCTTCCCGACCTTCGAGGACGAGCAGCGCCTCACCTTCGACCGGCTGAAAACCTTCGCGCTGAACGCCGACCCGCTGTTCCGCCAGCTCGTGCCGGCCGCCGAGCAGCTCTCGCCGACGCTGATCGCGCTCTCGCGGCTCGCGCCACAGGCGAAGGGGCTGTTCGAAGGCCTGGAACCGGTGATCAGCCGCGCGCCCAACGGCCTCGGCTCGCTGCGCAGGTTCCTGCGCGGCGACTTCCCGGTTCTGCTGCGCGCGGTCGACCCCTTCCTGCGCAACCTCAACCCGCTGCTGACGGGCCTCGGCCTCTACGAGAAGGAGACGACCTCGCTGCTCGGCAACGTCGCCGCGGCGACCAACGCCGTCCACCTCAGCCCGCAGGGGGAGCAGATCCACGTCCTGCGGCTGCTGCCGCCGCTGGGGCCGGAAAGCCTCGCGACCTACGACAGCCGCCTGACGACGAACCGCAACAGCGCCTACAGCCACCCGGGCTACGCCTCGCGCCTCGCCAAGGGCCTGCTCAACTTCCACACCGCCCAGTGCAGCTCAGGGATCACCGCGCACCTCGACCCCGACGCGCCGAACGAAGAAGCCTTCAACGAGAGGACCGGCGGCGACGTCGAGAAGGCGACCGACCTCTACGAACGGCTCAAGCACTTCGCCTTCGCCGGCCAGGACGACTCCTCCTCGATTCCGGCCCCCGGCTGCGAACCGCAGGGCCCGTTCGAACCGATCTACGGCGGCGGCTCGAAGACCGCCTACCAGCACACCTTCGAACAGCAGGGCGAATAGGGGATGAAAAAGGGGCGGCCGGAGCCGCCCCTCTTCGGCGCCCGCTCCAGCGCGGGCGCCGCCGATCAGCCGCTGGTCAGCGCTTGGGAATGCAGGGAACCGCGAGGCCGCCCTTGAGCACCGTCTGGGTGGCGACGCCGGGCACCTTGGCTTCGTTCTTGAACAGCACCTTCGGGGTGCTGACCCTGAACTTGCCGTCCGGGCAGCGGGCTTCGAAGTAGCCGAGCTTGCGGCGCTTGAAGCGGTAGATCTTGCCGAGCTTGAAGTTGAAGTCAAGCGCGGAGCCGCTGCCGCCGGCGATCACCGGGATCTTCGCCACCGACTTGATGCCGCTCCCCCGTCGCTTGATCGTCACCTGGGTGACGATCGCCGTCGGCGCCGGCACCGTGATGAAGGTGTGAATCAGCAGCGTCACCTTGCCGCCCCTTTCGCCGCCGTTGAAGACGAGCAGCGGGCTCGGCACCTTGATCGGCGTCTGTTCGGGGAAGGCGATCTCGGCGTCGGCGTGGCCGCTGCCGATTATCGCCTTGCCGCAGACGCGCTTCGCCGCCTTGGTGTCGCGCGCCTCCAGCTGGCCCGCCCGGCAGACGAAGGGAAAGTGCCGGGCGTTGACCCTCACGTCCTTGTCGATGTTGACCAGGGCTTCGCGGAAGGCCGACGGGTGGGTGCCGTCGCTGGTCTTGATCTTGCCGAAGATCTTGGTCGTCACCGGCGCGTACTTGCGCCTCGGCAGCTTCTTCGGCGCCGTGTTGCCCCCGAAGGTGACGATCAGGTTGCCGGCACGGAGCGTGGTGCTAACCGCGCCCGCGACCGCCGCGACGCCAAGGGACGCCACCGCGGTGACGGCAAGCGCCAGCATCAGCTTTCTACGCATTCTCATCTCTCCTTTTGGCCCTGCCCGGTTTGAGCCGCGGCCGTCGAAAAGCCATGTCAAATCCCGCAGCAAAGCTAGCAGCAGGGATGCTCGAGCGGGGTGAAGGAAAGAAGAAGGGCGGCCTTCCGGCCGCCCTCCCGAGCTTCGCCTCGTCTCGCGACGAAGCCGCTTCCTGTGCCGCGCGAGCTAGCCGCGGCTCGGCTTGCAGGGCACCGCGAGCCCGCCGCGCAGGACGGTCTGACCCGACACGCCCGGAATCTGGGCTTCGTTCTTGAACACGGTCTTCGGCGTCCTCACCCTGAACACGCCGTCGGGGCAGCGCGCCATCGCCCACGACCTCTTCTGGCCGCGGAAGCGGAACGTCCGCCCGAGCTTGAAGCGGAAGTCGATCACCGCCCCGCTACCGCCGGCGATCACCGGGATCTTGGCGATCGCGTGGACTCCCGTGCCCCTCCTCTTGATCGCCACCTGGGTCACGATCGCGGCCGGAACCGGCACCGTGAGGAAGGTGTGGATCAGGACCTTGGAGCGTCGCGCGTTGCCCCCCCCGTTGAAGACGGTGATCGGGCTGGTCACCTTGATCGGCGCCTGTTCGGGGAAGGCGATCTCGGCGTGGGCGATGCCGCGGCCGATGGTGCTCTTGCCGCAGACGCGCTTCGCCGCAGCGGTGTTACGAGCCTCGAGCTGACCCGCCTTGCACACCGGCAGGCCGCGCGGGTTCACCAGCACGTCCTTGTCGATGTCGACGACCGATTCGCGCATGGCAGACGGATGGGTGCCGTCGGAGGTCGCGATCTTGCCGAAGATCAGCGTCTTCGCCGGCGCGTAGTGGCGCCGCGGCAGCTTGCTCGGGATGCTCGTGCCGCCGAAGGTGAGGACGAGGTTGCCCGCTCTGATCTTGGTTGCCGCGGCGCCCGCGATCGCGGCGGCGCCGAGCGCCACCAGCGCGCTGAGGGCGAGCACGACCATCACTTTCCTGCGCATATCGGTTTCTCTCCTTTGCGTGGCCGGGCCCGTTCGGACGCGGCGGGTAGGAAGACTGAATTCCTCCGGTGACGAGACTGCCCGCCCCGGCACTACCTAAACCCGCGTCACGGGGGAAAAGAGCGCTACTCGGCGCCGGTTCAGCTCTCGAGCATCGCGAGGCGCGCCCGCTCGCGCTCCTCCGCGGCGCCCTCGGGGCCGAGGAACGGCAGCGTGATCCAGAACATCAGGTCGGGAAGGCGGCTCGGCAGGCGGGCCGAGGCGCCGTGCAGGATCTCGCTGTAGAGCAGCTCGTTGACGCCGCCGGCCAGGGAGAGCGCGGTGATGCCCGGCAGCTCGACCGAGGTCTCCGCCCGACCGGCGTCGAGGAAGCCGGTGAACTGGCGCACCGCGGCGTCGCGGCGGGCGAGCGCCTTCGGTCCGGCGGCGAGCACCTCGACGATCGCGAAGCGGCCCTCGTCGGGGTGCTCGGCGAGGTGCTCGAGCAGCTCGCGCAGGCCGGCGGCGACCCGCTCGGCCCAGGGCGCCCCCGGCTTGGACTCGAAGCCCCGCGCGGTGTCGCCGAGCAGATTGCCGAGCAGCACGTCGTAGGCGGCGAGGAAGCAGTCCTCCTTGCTCGCGAAGAGCTCGTAGAAGGTCTTGCGGGAGACGCCGGCGACGCCGATCACGTCGACCACGCGCGTCTCCGGATAGCCGCGCTCGGCGACCACCTCGATCATCGATTGCAGGATGCGCCGCCGCTGGGACTCCGTCACCGCCTCCCGCGGTAGCCCGTGACGGCCCCGGGGCAGCCGCTCGCCGGCGGTGCGTCTTCCGGTAGCCACACCCGGACTTTAGAGCACCGCGGGGTACTCAGGGGCCGTTCGAGCCTCCGACCCAGACGACCTCGTCGCGACCGGGCCCGACGCCGACGAGGCGGACCGGAACGCCGGCGTGCTCGGCGACGAACTCGAGGTAGGCGCGGGCCGCGGCCGGCAGGTCCTCCTCGGCGCGGCACCGGCCGAGGTCCGCCTCGAAGCCGGGCAGCTCCTCGTACTCGGGCTGGGCCGAGTGGAGGATCGACTGGTGATAGGGGAACTCCTCGAAGACCGCCCCCTCGCGCGAGCGGTAGCGGACCGCGACGCGCAGCGGGTCGAGGCCGCTGAGCACGTCGAGCTTGGTGATCGTCAGCGCGGTCATCCCGTTGAGCCGCACGGCGTAGCGCAGGGCGACCAGGTCGAGCCAGCCGCAGCGCCGCTCGCGCCCCGTCGTCGTCCCGTACTCGTGTCCGCGTTCGAGCATGTGGCGGCCGGTCGCGTCCTCGAGCTCGGTCGGGAACGGCCCGGCGCCGACCCGCGTCGCGTAGGCCTTGGCGACCCCCCAGACCTCGCCGATGTCGGCCGGGCCGATGCCCGCCCCTACGGTCGCCGCGCCGGCGATCGGGTTGGAGGAGGTGACGAAGGGATAGGTGCCGTGGTCGAGGTCGAGCAGCGTCGCCTGGGCGCCCTCGAAGAGCACCCGGCGGCCGGCGTCGAGCTCTTCCCAGCAGAGCTTCGCGGTGTCGGCGATGTGCGGCTCGAGCCGGTGCCCGTAGGCGGCGAACTCCTCCGTCATCGCGTGCAGGTCCAGGCGCGGGTCGGGCGCCTCGGCGACGCTCTGGTCGGCCCCCTCGCGCGCCCCCTCGCCGGCCTCCTTGCGCAGCTTGCGCCGCTGCACGCCGAGTTCGCGCAGCGCCTGCTGCTTGGGCTCCAGCGCCGCCATGATCTTCTTGCGCAGGATCTTCTCGTCGAGCAGGTCCTGCACGCGGATGCCGAGCCGCAGCGCCTTGTCCGCGTAGCAGGGGCCGATTCCGCGCCGCGTGGTGCCGATCGAGAGCTTGCCCAGCTTGACCTCCCCGGCCGTGTCGAGCAGCACGTGGTAGGGCATGATCAGGTGCGCGTTGGCGGAGATGCGCAGCTTGCCGACGTCGATCCCGCGCCGCTTCAGGCCGTCGATCTCACCGAGCAGGATGCGCGGGTCGAGGACGACGCCGTTGCCGATCATGCAGAGCTTGTCCGGGTAGAGGATGCCCGAGGGGATCAGGTGGAACTTGAACTCCTCGCCGTCGCGGACGATCGTGTGGCCGGCGTTGTTGCCGCCCTGGAAGCGGACGACCGCGTCGGCGCTCTCGGCCAGCAGGTCGACGACCTTGCCCTTGCCCTCGTCGCCCCACTGGGCGCCGACTATGACGACTCCGGTTCCCGGCATACGGCCGGGCATTGTGCCTTGTTGACCCCGACGGGGCCATCCCGGTAGGGGTGGCCTTCAGTACGGGGTGGGTTCGACTCGCCGGTCGGCGCCGAACAGGGGCAGCGGGTCGCCGCAGATCTCGATCAGGCGCGAGACCGTGCGCGAGCCGATCTGCTCGCTCAGCTGCGTCTGACCCTGCTCGACTAGGGCCACCGCGTCCTTCCCTCGCTTCTCGGTGACGCTGGCGTTGCTGGTGATCAGCACCGAGCGTTCGTTCTCGTAGCGCTCGTTGATCAGGGCGTAGAGCTGCTCGACGACCCAATCCGTATGGCGCTCGGAGCCAAGGTCGTCGATGTAGAGGAGATCCACTGACGTCAGGCGACGGAAGAAGGCGTCGTAGGCGTCCTCGGACTCGGTCGCCTGGTAGGTCTGGCGGATCTGCGTCAGCAGCTTCGGGGCGAAGTAGACCGCGACGGTGTGGCCGGCCGCAAGCGCAGCCTTCGCTATCAGCATGGTCAGCGTCGTCTTGCCGGTGCCGGTGCTGCCCATCATCCACATCCCCTTCCCGGCGGCCAGATTCTCGTCGAGCTCGTCGACGAAGTCCCGAACGGCATTGACGATCGCGCGGGTCGCCATGTCGCGGCTCATGTCGCTGACCGGGGGGCGGTCGAAGGAGACGCCGCGGTAGCGCGGCGGGATCGCCGAGGCGACGCCGCGGATGCGGCCGCGCTTGAGCCGCTCTTCGCGGCACTCGCAGGGGCGGGCGACGTCCTCGGGGCCGAGGATCCAGCCGGAGCCGTCGCAGGCGCCGAGCGGGCAGGCGCGCTCGGCGAACGGCTCGCTCCTGGGCCGCGCCGCCATCAGAACTCAGGCCCCGCGGCTGCCGTGTCCTCGAGCGGCGGACCTTCGCCGGCCGGCTGCTCGACCGGCGGCTCGTGGCCGCTGTAGTCGGCGAATTTGGGGAAGCGGTCGAGGAAGACCAGCTTCGGCGAGCCGATCGGCCCGTTCCTGTGCTTGGCGACGATCACCTCGGCCAGCCCGTCCGGCTCCTCATCCGGATCCCGGTAGTAGTCCTCGCGGTAAAGAAACGCGACCAGATCGGCATCCTGCTCTATCGATCCGCTCTCTCTGAGGTCGGAGAGCATCGGCTTCGGCGGGTGGCGTTGCTCGGGGGCACGCGAGAGCTGGGAGATCGCCAGCACGGGGACCTCGAGCTCGCGGGCGAGGATCTTCAGGCCGCGGCTCATCTGGCCTACCTGCTCGACCCGGTTGGCGCGCAGGTCGTCGGCCCGCATCAGCTGCAGGTAGTCGACGATCACCAGGCCGAGGCCGCCCTGGTCCTGGACCTGGGCGTGCAGGCGCCGCGCCTTCGCCCGTAGGTCGAGCAGCCCGAGGTCGGACGAATCGTCGAACCACAGCGGCGCCTCCTCGAGCTCGTTGCAGGCGCGCACGACCTTCGGCCAGTCCTTCTGCGCGACCTGGCCCTTGCGCAGCTTGTCGCCCGAGATTCGCGCCCGGCAGGCGATGAAGCGCTGCGCCAGCTCGACCTCGGACATCTCGAGCGAGAAGAAGGCGACCGGCAGCTGCCGCTTCACCGCCACGTTCTCGGCGATGTTGGCGACGATCGCGCTGTTGTGGACGATGATGTCGTCGGCGACGAAGTTGCGCAGGCCGGGCACGTCGAGGTCGTAGGTCTCCTCTTCGCCGACGTACTCGACCGACGCGACCTCGTCCCACCAGATGTCGGAGTCGGCGAACTCCTCGAGGGCCGGGGAGCGCGTTGCCTCTGCGAGCTCCGCCAGCAGGCCGCGCGACGGGCTGCGCTTGCCGACGTGCCAGTTGTGGTTGCGAGGCCGCCCGGTGAGCTCGCTGACGTCAGCCCACGGTTGCTCTCCCTTGGAGAGCAGGACGTCCTCCCAGATCTCCGCCGGGATCGTGTCGGTGTTGGTCATCTGCGGCGCGGCATCGAGGCGCTCCAGCACGCGTCGCTGCTGCCCCTCCTTGCCCGGCGCCCGGATCAGCTCGCAGAAGCGGCGCATCCCCGACTGCGACGTGATGCGCACCTCTCGGGCGACTTTGTCCGTGTCCTCGTAGACGTCTCGCTTCAGAGTGCGGATGGTCGCCACGATCCCCAGCCGGAGCAGTAGGTGCTGAACGTCATGTGCGAGCCGCTCGCTGATCGTCGTATAGCCGATCTGGGCGAGCCGATCGCTGCAGTAGACGTGGCCATCGCACGCATACATCACGCCGAGGAAGCGAGCGATCTGCTCGTCGCTCAGCCCGAAGACAGCGTCTGGGACGAACTTCTCGGCAGACCGCAGGCCCATCAAGCCATGGCTCTTCAACATGGCCGCGACGGGATTTGGTCCCGAGCCATGCCCGGCGCTGATCGTCGCCGTGCCGTGTGCTCTCGCTCCTGCTCGACCGACACGAACACCGAATCTACGCGCGGCCTCCTTCACTTCCGGAAGAATCTTCGATCCCTTGCCAAAGCAGAAGCAGGGCGTGGCTTCGGTTAGTGAGCCATCGGCTATCAAGGCGCCAAGCATCACAACCTCGTGATCTGGGAGGGAACGCTCGTGCTCGACGGGGGGAAGGCGACGGGGAACTGCAACACGCGCGCCAGCCGCGACGTTCCCGAGTTCTTCCCATCCGAGATTCGTGAGAACTGGATGGTTCGAAGTCGCTTCAAGCTGGCGACCCAGCCGAGTGGTCATTCGGTAGACGGGTTTTCGGCCGTTCGACTCTACGGCGGCGACCTTGGCGCGCGTCATCGTCAGGTCTGGGGCTAGTGAAGCGACCCAGACGTCCTCACCGCGCTTGTGGGCCTCATAGAGGGCAACGGCTCTATGGCGCGCCCCCGTTACAGGATTAAAGATTAACGAATTCTGATTAATACACTTTCCCATCGCCGGTCTCGCAGCCACGATGATCAGGTTGCCCGGTTGAAAGCCGCCCGTGATCGAGTCGATGTCGCGGAAGCCCGAGGGGGTGCCGGTCAGCTCGGTCTCGCCGGTCGAGAGCTTCTCCAGACGGTCGACCTCGTCGTGGAGGATCTCGGAGAGCATGCGGAAGTCGCTCGCCTGCTCTTTGTGGGCGACTTCGAACAGCAGCCGCTCGGCCCGCTCGGAGAGCTCGCGCGGCTCGCCCTCGCGCTCGTGCACCCACCCCTGGATCTCCTGGCCGGCGCCGAGCAGGCGCCGCAGCAGCGAGTTCTGCTGCACGATCTCGGCGTAGTGCTTGGCGTTGCCGGCGGCCGGCACCTTGGCGGCGAGCTCGGAGACGTAGTTGCGCCCGCCCGCCTCCTCGATCTCGCCCCGCTGGGTCAGCGCCTCGGCGACGCTGAGCTCGTCGACCGGCTTCGAGGCGGCGTAGAGGTCGTAGATCGCGCGGAAGATCGCCGTGTGCTTTTCGAGGTAGAAGTCCTCGGCGCCGAGCTTGACCTCGTCGATCACCCGGGTCAGCGAGGGCTCGGCGACCAGCATCGCGCCGAGCACCGATTCCTCGGCCTCGATGTTCTGCGGCGGGACGTGGGTTGCGGGCGGCTGCGGCATCGACACTTAGTTAAGGGCTGAGGGCGGCGGAACTCTCCCCCCAAGCAAACCAGAGCTTCGCCCCGGCGGCGCCGATCTCGCTCCAATTAGGGAGAGAAACCCGATTGCGGGATCTGCCCCGCGGCCTCCTGCCGCCGTTCGCCGCGGCGCAGGATGCGGCGGGTGAGGATCGCGATGCTGAGGATCGCCGTCGCGCCGAGGCTGAGCTGCACGCTGAGCAGGCCCTCGCGGGTCCAGTAGACGTCGCGCAGGTCGAGCAGCAGCGCCGCCTCGTCGAAGGTCAGGCCCATGCCGGCGCCCATCGCCAGCGCCAGCCGGTCTTCGAGCGCTTCGTCGTCGCTCAGCAGGGCCGCCGTGCCGGCGCCGAAGGCGAGCCCGATGCCGGGCACGAAGTGGTGGATGTGGCGCCCCCGCACGCGCACGTTTTCGAACGGCCACCAGCGATCGCGGATGCCGAGGGTCGAGATCCGCACCAGGGCGAAGGCGCCGAGGAAGCCGGCGAGCAGGTTGAACAGCACGACCTCGCTGCGCGGCGCCGACTCGTAGCCGCTGACCGCGACCCCGACCGTGTCGAGGGCGGCCGCGGGCGCCGCTTCGGCGAGCGGCTCGCCGCCGTCCCGCTCCTGCCGCCGGCGGCGCAGCAGCCGTCCGAACTGGCCGGCGAGAACGGTTCCCGCCCCGCCGACGGCGACGACCGCCAACCCCACCGTCGCCCGCTCCGAGCGGGCCCAACCGAGCCGCGTCCGCGCCCTCAGGCGGCGGCCCAGGCGTCCGATCCTCAGGACTCCTCGGCGACGATCGTCTTCACCGCGGCGACGGTGCCGTCGGCGAGCTCGATCTCGACCATGTGCGTGCCGATCTCGCGGATCGGCTGCTCGAGCCGCACCTGGCGTTTGTCGAGCCGCAGGTCGCGCGCCTCGCGGATCGCCGCGACGATCTCCCTCGGGCCGACCGAGCCGAACAGCCTGCCGCCGTCGTCGGCGCGCTGCTGGATCGTCAGCACGGTCTTGGTCAGCAGCGAGGCGGCCTGCTCTTCGCGCTCGGCCCGCAGGCGCGCGGCGCGTTCGGCGGCCGCCTGGCGCTGCTGGGCCTGCTCGAGCGCGCCCGGCGTCGCCGGCGCCGCGAGCTTGCGCGGGATCAGGTAGTTGCGCAGGTAGCCGGGGGCCACGTCGACCGGTTCGCCGCGCTGGCCGAGGCTCTCGACGTCCTCGAGCAGGATCGCCTGGGCCACCGGATCACCGCTCCCCGACGTAGGGCAGCAGGGCGATTTCGCGCGCCCGTTTGACCGCCACGGAGAGCTGCCGCTGGTGTTTGCGCGAGAGCCCGGTCACCCGGCGGCCGCGCGTCTTCCCCTTGTCGGAGAGGAAGCGCCGCAGCAGGTTGAGGTCCTTGTAGTCGACCGCCTCGGAGTTGATCCGCGTGTATTTGCGCGGCCGGGCACGGTCGGCGCCACGCCGTCCACGGCGCGGCGAAGCGGTTGCGTTGTCCCGGTCTCTGGGCATAAGCGACCGGGGATGCTACAGGGACGACACTGACGAGGCGCTGGTGGGGTCAGGCAAGGACGCAGGAAGCGTGGCGTGCTCTGCACGCGAGCGACCGAGGACGCCGCATGACCCCACCAGGGGCCGTCAGAAGGGGATGTCGTCGTCGCTTCCGCCGCCGCTTCCGCCTGCGCCGGCGCCCGCCGGGGCGGCGTCGTAGTCGGAGGTGTCGGCCGGGGTGTCGGCCTGCGGGGTGAAGCCGTTGCTGTTGCCGTTGCCGCCGCCACCGCCGTCGCGCGAGCCGAGGAACTGGACCGAGTTGGCGATGATCTGCACGGCCTGGCGTTTGCCGCTGCCGTCTTTGGCCTCCCACTCGCGCCAGTCGAGGCGCCCTTCGACCGCCACCGGCCGGCCCTTGGACAGGTAGTTGGCGCAGTTGTCGCCCTGGGCGCCGAAGACGACCACGTTGAAGTAGTTGGGCTTGTCGACCCATTCGCCGGTCTGGCCGTCCTTGCGCCGGCTGTTGACCGCGACACGCAGCTCGCAGACGGTGGTGCCGCCGCCGGTGCTGCGCAGTTCGGGGTCCTTGGTCAGGTTCCCGGTGATGACCACCACGTTGATGTTCGAAGCCGCCACGGCTCTCACTCCTCGAAGATCGTTTTGTCGAGACACCACTCTAAGGGCGCAGGCGGCGCGATTCTCCCCCCCTGGCTCGCGATAAAGCCGGAATCTGGGCGAAAAGGGTGGCGCTACCCGGCGGAGTCGGCGGGCTCGGCCGGCGACTCGGCGGGCGCGGCCTCTGCGGCCGGCGGCTCGGTGACCGCGGTCGCGGCCGGAGCGGCCTCCTCGGCCGGGCTCGCCTCGGGCGCGGCCTCGGCCGGCGACTCGCCGGGCCGTTCGCGCGACGCCCCGGGTCCCGGCGCGCTGGTCGCCGGCGGCGCCATCACCGGCGTGTCGGCGTCGACCTTGAAGATCCGGAAGCGCAGCACGCCGTCGGCGATCTTGAGGTTGTGGTCGAGCTGCTCGAGCAGCTCGGTCGGCGCCTCGAAGCGGAACCAGCGGTAGTCGGCCTCGTTGCGCCGCTCGATCTCGTAGGCCAGCTTGCGCAGGCCCCAGGCGTTCTCGTGCTTCAGCGCGCCCGCGGCCTCGATCTGTTTCTTTGCGTCATTGGCGACAGCATCGCGCGCCGGGGCGTCCTGCCCCGGGTCCAGCATCAAGACCAGCTCGTATTCGCGCATCGCGGCCAAAACGGCGTGGGACTATAACGACGCGATCAATGAGGAGCGAACTCAGCGGAGCCGTCGCCGGGCGGCTCCGGAGTCGGTGGGGGTGCGACCGGCGCAGAGACGGAGGTGTCGGCGGGCGGGTCCTGCCGGGGGGTGGGGGTGCTCGGCTTGGGCTGCGCTCTTCTTCGGGCACAGGGACATTGCGGTGCACGGGATGAGGCCTTGCCCTCAGAAGACTCCGCCCGGCGCCGACCACCCCCACCCCCCGTCTCCCGCCCGAGACGCGGCTTTCGCGAATGCTTCGGCAGCCCCATCGGTCGCGCCTGCGCCGGCGAGAGCTCGTGCAGCTGTGGCAACCCAACATCCGGCGGCAGAGGCTGCGGAGGAGGCGGCCGCAACAGGGTGGGACCAAGCTTCAAGGCAACGAGCGCCACCACCAAAACGCCGGCTCCTCGAGCAACGAGCTTCCACTGGACCCGCAGTCTCACGAGCTTCTAAGAGTTCAGCGCTCAAAGTTCGCCCCCCTTGGAAGCTAGAAGGCCGCGGGAGGCGGTTCGAGAATGCCTCGCGAAGCGGCGCCCCGGCGGGCTACCCTGGGCCCGCGAAGCGGGCGCCAAATTCACGAGCGAGCGCAGCGAGCGAAGTTAGGCATTTCTCGAACCGCCTCCCGCGGCCGCCCCCTCTACGCGACAGCCTCGCGCAGCTCGGCGATGTCCTTCAGCTGCTCGTCCACCCAGTCCCCCGGATTGCGCGAGTAGATGATCTCCTTGAGGCGCGCGGCGCGCAGTTCGCGCTCCTCGTCGCTCATCGTCAGCGCCCGGTGGATCGCGTCCGCCTGCTCCTGGATGTCGAACGGGTTGACCGAGAGCACGCAGTCGGCGAGCTCCTCGTGCGAGCCGGTGTTCTCGGAGAGCATCAGCACGCCGTCGCGGGTGTTGACCGCCGGCGCCTCCTTGGCGACCAGGTTCATCCCGTCGAAGATCGAGTTGACCATCAGCAGGTCGAAGTGCTTGTAGCGGGCGACCGCCTCGGGGAAGTTCTCGTAGATCTTCAGGTCGATCGGCATCCAGTCGGTCGTCCCGTGGCGGTGGTTGACCACCGCGACAAGGGCTTCGATTTTCTCCAGGTACTCGGCGTACTCGGGCACGTCCTGGCGCGAGGGCTGCAGGTGGGCGATGAAGGTGACCTTTTCGAGGAACTCCGGGTGCTGGGCGAGGAAGACGTCGAAGGCGGTGAAGCCGCGCAGCACGTTCTTCGAGAGGTCGGCGCGGTCGACGCGGATGATCAGGTGCTCGCGCCGCCGCTCCAGCACCTCGCGCTCGTAGCGCGTCACCTCCGGCGACCCGGCCACCCGCAGCAGCCGCTCGGCGTCGATCGAGAGCGGGTAGGCGCGGGCGCGGGTCTCGCCGCCGGCGTGGCTGACCAGCAGCCGCTCGTAGTCGACCTCCACCTCGAGCAGTTCGTCGCAGCAGCGGATGAAGTTGATGCAGTGCGTGTGGGTGTGGAAGCCGATCAGGTCGTTGGCGAGCATGCCGCGGAAGATCGCCTCGCGGATCCGGTTCGGCAGCACCCGCCAGCTGTCGGGCTGCGACCAGGGGATGTGGACGAAGTGGTGCAGGAAGACGTCGGGGCGCTCGGCGCGGATCATCCCCGGCGCCGTGTAGAGGTGGTAGTCGTGCAGCATCACCAGCGGCCGCTCGCGCCCCTCGATCTGGCCGAGCACCGCGTTGGCGATGTCGCGGTTGACGGCCTGGTAGCCGCGGTCCCAGGCGTCGAGCTCCTCCTGGCGGATGTCGGGCGCGTTGGAGAGGTCCCAGAGGTAGTGCTGGATGAACCAGAGGATCGGGTTGGCGATCACGTTGTAGAAGCCGTCGTAGGCGGTCGCGTCGCTGCCGACCAGCAGCACGCGGTACTCGATCCCGTCGATCTCCAGCTCGACCGGGCCGCCGCGCTCCTCGGAGACCGCGATGTCCTCGTCGGTCATCGCCGAGGCGATCCACAGCGCCTCGCGGTGCGAGACCAGGCCGGAGAGCGCCGTCACCAGGCCGCCGCCGCCGCGCCGCACGGTGCGCTCGCCGGCCTCGTCGCGCTCGAACTGCGCCGGCCCCCGGTTGGAGACGATGATCAAGGGATCATCCATCAGCCGGCAGCTGCTCCGCTCCCGTGGGGGCCCGAAGAATCAGAGATGGACGGGCCCCCACTCCCGCGTCCGCGCTGCCGGGTGGGTCTCCAGGCCTGGTCCACACCGTGGAGGCTACCCGTCCAACTCCCCGATCAACTGCAACCAGTCTCTGAGCAGGCGGGGGGATAGGAACTCGCGGCGGGCGTGTTCCTTGCCCTGCCTGCCGAGGCTCTTGCCCAGCCCGGGGTCGCGCAGGACCTCGAGGCAGCGTTGGGCGCACTCCTCGGGCGAGTCGACGAGGAAGCCGCTCACCCCGTCCTCGATCTGCAGCGGGATGCCGCCGACGTTGCCGGCCACCGTCGGCCGCCCCTTCCACAGCGCCTCGGTCACGGTCAGGCCGAAGCCCTCGCGGATCGACTTCTGCAGGCAGACGTCGGACTGCGACTGGAAGGCGTTGACCTCGATCGCGCCGACGTTGTTGAGGTTGTTGAGGATCTTGATGTCCTCGTCGCCGTCGGCGTATTCGACCGTCTGCTGGAAGAAGTCCCAGCCCTCGGGGTCGTCGGTGGCCATCGAGCCGACCAGGGCGAGCTGCGCCTCGGGGACCCCCGCGGCCACCTGGCGGTAGGCGTCGATCACGCCGATCGGGTCCTTCCAGGGGTCGAAGCGCGAGACCTGGGTGATCAGCGGCCGGTCGACGTCGATGCCGAACTGGTGGCAGACGAAGGCCGCGTCGTCGGGCGAGAAGGCCATGTTCTTCGGCGAGAGCGGGTCGATCGCCGGCGGGATGATGTTGATCCCGTCGTTGCCGTTCATGTCGCCCGGCACGTATGCCGGCATGTGCCAGACGGTCGCGTCGTACTCCTCGATCAGCGGCTGCAGGCGGCCGATCGGCGCCGGGTTGGGCTCGGAGAGGTCGATGTGGCAGCGCCAGACCCAGTTGCGGCTCTTCTCGGCGGCGCCGCGGCGCAGGCCGATCGGCTGCGGGTCGTGGACGATCACCGTGTCCCAGCCCCCGTGCAGGTCCTTGGCGTTGGCGGCGTTGATCTCGTCGAAGACCGCCCACTGCTCGTCGCTCAGCGTCTCCTCGGCGCCCTGCAGCGAGTTGTGCAGCAGCTTGGTCGCGTTGAAGAACTCTTCCCTGCCGAAGATCACGTGCCAGTGGGCATCGACGCCGACGTCGCGCATCAGCGGCACGATCGTGTAGAGGATCTCCGAGACGCCGCCGCCGAAGGCGGTGGCGCTGACATGGAGCACGCGCTGTCCCTCGAGCGGCCTCGCCAGCTCGCGGATCCGTTCGCTCAGCTCCTTTCCCGCGATATGGGTGTAGTCGGCGAGCGACTTCTGGCCGAGGGCGACTTCCTGGAGCATCGGCGCTTTCTACAGGCATCGGCGGCCGGGACGCGCCCCGCCCGGCCTATTCGCCCGGTTCGCCGACCGGGCGCTTGCTCAAGGTCACTTTGACCTCTTCGCGTTGCCCGTCCTTGCGCAGCACTTCGAGCGTCACCGTGTCGCCCGGCTGGCGGGCGGAGACGTAGCGCGCAAGGTCGTCCGGCTGGACGACCCGCTTGCCGTCGACGGCGAGGATCGTGTCGCCGCCGACTTCATAGGGAATCCCCTGGAAGCGGAGCTTTTCGTCGCCGCCCTCGAGGCCCGCGTCGTCGGCCGGGCCGCCGGGGACGACTTCCGCCAGCAGGGCGCCGTGGTCGGCGTCGAGGCCGAGCTTCCGCGCCAGCTGCGGGTAGAGCGCCTGGGTGGAGACGCCGATGTAGGCGTACTCGACGCTGCCGCCGCGCTTCAGCTGGGCGAGCGAGCGCCTGATCGCCGAGATCGGCACTGCGAAGCCGACCCCGTCGTTGGCGCCGGAGTTGGTCTCGATCTGCTGGTTGATCCCGACCACGCGGGCGCCGGCGTCGAGCAGCGGGCCGCCCGAGTTGCCGGGGTTGATCGAGGCGTCGGTCTGGATCGCCCCCTCGATCTGGAACTTGGTCAGCGACTGCACCGAGCGGTCGGTCGCCGAGACGACGCCGACCGAGAGCGACTGCTGCTCGCCGAACGGGCTGCCGATCGCCGCCACGGGCTGGCCGACCGCCAGCTCGCTGTCGTCGCCCAGCTTCAGCGGGCGCAGCTCGAAGCCGTCGGGCTTCACCGCCAGCAGGGCGACGTCGGCGAAGGGGTCGTAGCCGACGACCCGCGCCGCGACGACGTTGCGGTCCGGGAACTCGACGAAGACGGCCTTGGCCTCCTTGCGGGCCTTCCCTTCGCCGTCGGTGACGACGTGGGCGTTGGTGACGATCCGGCCGGCGGTGTCGAGCACGAAGCCGGAGCCTTCCGCGGCGCCGGCGTCGAACAGCGAGCGGATCGTGACCACGCCGGGCGAGGCCTCGCGGTAGACGGCCGCCGCGTCGAAGCCCTCGCTGGCCGCCTGGACGACGACCTGCGGCGCCGTCCCCGTAGCGCCCGCGACCCCGTCGGCGGAGGTCGAGCCCGCGTCCGTGCCGCCGCAGCCGGCGAGCAGCGCGGACACGAGCAGGACGATCGCGAGTGGAGCGGTCCTCTGCATACCCTCAGTAAAGCGGTCGGCTCACGCCGGCGTCTTGGCGACGCCGGCTGGTCGGGGCGCCACGGCGCCGGGGGGCGCCAGCGGCAGGTCGAGGGTGAAGGCCGTGAAGCGGCGGCTGGAGGAGATCGCGATGTGGCCGTCCATGCGCTGCGCGAGCTCGCGCGCGATCGCCAGCCCGAGCCCCGAGCCGCCCGCCGAGTCGGCGGTGAAGAAGCGCTCGAAGATCCGCTTCTGCACGCGCTGGGGGATCCCGGTTCCGTCGTCGGAGACGGTCAGCTCGGCGCGCCGCTCGATCGAGTAGGCGGTCACGGTGATCCCGGTCCCCTCGGGCGTGTGGGTGAGGGCGTTGTCGAGCAGGATGCGGACCACCTGTCGCACCCGCTCGGGGTCGGCGGTCGCGATCACCGGGCGGTCGGGGGTGCGCAGCTCGAGCCGCGAGCCGTGCAGTTCGGCGCGGGCGCCGAACTCGCGCGCCACCTCGCGCGCCAGGCCGCTCAGGTCGACGCTGCCCAGCGTCATCACGATCCCGCCCGCGTCGAGCTGCGAGAGGTTGAGCAGATCGGCGGTCAGCTTGGTCAGCCGCTCGATCTGGCGGCGCATCGTGCGCACGAACTCCTGCCGCTCCTCCGGGCTCGGGTCCTCTTCTTCGAGCAGCTCGACGAAGCCGCCGAGGCTGAAGATCGGCGTGCGCAGCTCGTGCGAGGCGTTGGCGATGAACTGCTTGCGGGCGCTGTCCAGCTCGGCGAGCCGGCGCTGCATCTCGTTGAAGGTGCGGGCGAGCTGCCCGAGCTGGCCGCTGGAGTCGACCGGGATGCGCACGGCGAAGTCGCCGTCGGCGACGGCGCGCGCCGCGTCCTCGATGCGGCTCACCCGGCGGGTGACGAGCTTGGCCGAGTAGAAGCCGAGGGCGAGCGCGATCAGGCAGGCGATCAGGCCGCCGACGAGGATCGGTCCGCGCGCCTCAGCGTGGCCGGCGATCGCGACCACCCAGACGTAGATGAAGGCCGACGTGCCGATGCCGATCGACAGCGCCGTGGTCGTGATCCGGTTGCCGAGCGGGGTGAGGCGGAGCTGCTTCATTCGTGGAAGCGGTAGCCGACGCCGCGCACCGTGAACAGGTACTCGGGCTGCTTGGCGTCGGCCTCGATCTTCTCCCGCAGGTGGCGGATGTGGACGTCGACCGTGCGCGGGTCGCGGTAGTCGGAGTCGCCCCAGACGTGCTCCAGCAGCGTCTCGCGGCTCAGCACCTTGCCCGGCGAGCGGGCGAGCGCGCTGAGGATCTCGAACTCGACGTAGGTGACGGCGACCTCCTCGTCGCGCAGGGTGACCAGCCGGCGCTCCGGGTCGATCCGCAGCTCGCCGTGCTCGATCGGCTCTTCGTCCGGCGCCTCGACTGCCATCCGCGAGCGCCGCAGGGCGGCCTTCACGCGGCTGCGGAACTCGCGCATCGAGAAGGGCTTGGTGATGTAGTCGTCGGCGCCGACCTCGAGCCCGGCGACCTTGTCGGTCTCCGACCCCTTCGCGGTCAGCATGATGATCGGCACCTGACTCGTGCGCCGCAGCTGCCGGCAGACCTCGACCCCGTCGAGCTTCGGCAGCATCAGGTCGAGCACGACGAGGTCGAAGCGGGCCTCGGCGAAGCGCTCCAGCGCCTCGCGCCCGTCGAGCGCCGAGGTTACGTGGTAGCCGTCCTTGCGCAGCGGGTAGCTGAGCAGGGTCTGCACCGACTGCTCGTCGTCGACGAGCAATATCCGCGTAGACCCGTTCGGCATAGGGAAATCGTAAACCCCGTCGAACTGGACTCCTGCATATGCGCGGACGCGGAAAGGTCGCCTGTCCATATCCGACTCCTCAGGCGTCTCTTCCGCGCAGCGCATGGGCGGAACCGATGTCTTGGACAGATGTGCGAGTACCAAGAACTAAGGTTCACCGGGCAGGGGCCGATAGGAGCAGAGTGATGCGCCAACAGCAGCTGAAGAGCCTCGTCGAGAGCGGCAGCTACCGGCCGCAGCCGGAACTGGTCGCGCAGGCGATGCTGCGCCGCCGCAGCGTGCGGGCGCTGCTGGCCGGCGCCTCGCTCAGCCCAGCTGATCGAATCCAGCCGGCGGCAGAGTCCCGCCGCGAGGCAGCCTGATCTCGACCCCCTCGCCGGCGACGACCGCGCCGATGCGGGTCAGCCGCGTTCCGCTCGCCTCGACCGCCTCCGTCGCCTCGTCCAGCCGCTCCGGGGGGAGCGCCGCCAGCAGCTCGTAGTCTTCGCCGCCCCCCGCTGCCAGCTCGAGCGGCTCGCGCCCGGCCGTCTCGGCGACCTCCGCGACGCCGTCCTGGAGCGGCAGCGCCGCGGCTTCGATCCGCAGCCCGACCGCGCTCGCCGCGGCGACGTGACCCGCGTCGCCGCCGAGCCCGTCGCTGAGGTCGATCATCGCCGTCGCGCCCGCCGCCGCGAGCGCCGCGCCCGCCTCGAGCCGCGGCGAGGGTTCGAGCCGCCGCGCCACCAACCCCCGACCGTGGTCGAGCTTTGACCCGCTATGCGGGTCAAAGCTCGACCACGTCCCGGATGGGGTCTCCAGCAGGAGCAGGCCCGCCGCGGCGCCGCCGAGCTCGCCGGTGAGGACCAGAACGTCGCCGGGACGGGCGCCGGCGCGGGTGACGAAGTCGTCTGCGGCCGGCGCGTGCCCGACCACGGTCATCGCCAGGGTGAGGGCGGGGGCGCGGGTCACGTCGCCGCCGGCGAGGGTCGTGCCGGTGCGCGCGGCGAGCGCCGCCATCCCGTCGAGCAGCTGCAGGCAGCCGTCCTCGTCGAGGTCCGGGGGGACGCCGAGGACGACGTAGGCCTCGCCCGCTGCGGCGCCCATCGCCGCCAGGTCGGAGAGCGCCGCCGCGAGCGCCTGGTGGCCGATCTGCGCGAGCTCGCTCCACTCGCGGCGGAAGTGGACGCCGTCGACGAGCGCGTCGACCGAGGTCGCGGTGGCGCCTCCCGGCACGGTGACCGCGGCGTCGTCGCCGCTGCCGAGCACGACCCGCCGGCCCGCCGGCGGCAGCCGCCGCTTGACCGCCTCGATCAGCTCGAACTCGCCCATCGCGCTCATTCTCGCCGCTACGGGTAGCCGGTGGCAGCCCCGGACCCCACTAAGGTGCGATCGACGTGGCAGAGGACCAACCGCTACTGCACAAGATCGGCGAGGCCGGCGCCCGCTTCGGCACGCGGCCGCCGCGCAGCAAGCGCGTCCGCCTGGCGATCCAGCTCGGCATCGCGATCGTCATCTTCGGCTTCCTCGTCCTCACCGTCGTGCGGCAGTGGTCGGAGATCGAGGACAAGGGCGTCCACTTCCACGTCGTCTGGCTGATCCCGGCCTTCCTCGCGCTGCCCGCCTTCTACGTGATGAGCGCGCTCGGCTGGGACCTGATCCTGCGCTTCCTGCGCCACCCGATCGGCGTCGGCCGGGCGCAGGTGGCGTGGGGGCAGCCGCTGCTCGCCCGTTACGTGCCGGGCAGCGTGCTCTACGTGCTCGGCCGGGTGCTGCTCTCCGAGCGCGCGGGGGTGCCACGGCGGCTGACGATCGCCAGCATCGTCTACGAGCAGGCGATCTCGGCGACCTCGGGCGTCGCCTTCGCCTCCTACTTCATCATCAGCCACCCCGACCTGCAGGGGCAGCCGCTGCGCTGGGCGGTGCTGCTCGTGATACCGGCGGCGATCGCGATCCTGCAGCCGCGTGTCTTCGGGCCGCTGGCGAACCGGGTGCTGCGGGCCTTCGGCCGCGAGCCGCTGCCGGGCGTGATCCCGCTGCGCGGCGTGCTCACGCTGATCGCCTTCTACACCCTGGTCTGGGGCGTCGTCTCGATCGGCGTCTACTGCGTCGCGCGCTCGGTGACGACGATCCCGCTGAGCGAAGTGCTGACGGTCGGCTCCGCGCAGGCGGTCGGCTTCGTCGCCGCGCTCGTGACGCTGGTCGCGCCGGCGGGGCTCGGGATCCGCGACGCCGCCTTCGCCTGGGCGGTCAAGGGCGCCCTGCCGGGCGACAGCTTCGCGCTCGGCTCGCTGATCGCGATCGCCCTGCGCGGCGTGATGACCGTGGTCGAGCTGATCTATGTGGGCCTGGTGACGGCGCTGGGGCGGCGCGAGGGCTGGTCGGTGCGGACCGGGGTTCTCCATCCTTCGCCGGAGGAGGAGGCCGAGGGGCCGCCGCCTGCGGGCGAGACGCCGATTCACACGCCGGAGATTCTCTAGCTCGAGCGGTGGGGAGGCATGGTGCGGATCGGCTGGAGCCTAACTTCGCTCGCTTACGCTCGCTCGTGAATTTGGTGCCGCTTCGCGGCCCAGGATAGCCCGCCGGGGCGCCGCTTCGCGAGGCTCCCCCGACCCGCACCACGCCTCCTACTCGGGATCGACCAACGAGGGTTCCGTTCGCACTTTTCCTCGCTCTGCGGCGGGAAATGCGAACGGAAGCTCGGTCAGAGGGGCATGCGGGCCGGGAGCTGGTAGGCGGTCAGGGCGAGGGTCAGGAGCTGGAGAGGGCTGTCTCGGGATAGGGCTACGAGGGGCAGGGACCAGATGAGGTACCAGGGGAGGAGCCAGGCCGTGGCCAGTAAGAGGAGGAAGCTTGCCCACCCTGCGGCGCGGAGCCAGTCCATGCCTCGCCAGGTTCTGTTGAGGAGATAGAGGAGGGCTGCGGAGAAGAGGGTTAGGGCGACGGTGCGCACGAGGGTGGGATCGAGGCCGGTGAGGCGGGCGAGGGTGACGGGGACGCTCGTGTGGGTGGTGCGGTGCTGGGCTTCGCCCGCCAGGCCGACCGCTTCCAGCCAGTGCCAGCCGAAGGCGAGGTGGGCGGCGACGCCGATCGCGAGCGCGGCGACGAGGGCGCCGAGCATCAGCGGCCCGGCGCCGTGTCGATTTGCGCCACGTTGGAGTTTGAACGTGCTGGAGCCCGTAAGAGGTGCACCTCGCGATCTGGCCGCGAGGGCGAAGGGGGCGGCGAGCGCCGCCGGGGGCTTGAGGGCGAAGGCGGCGACGAAGGCGGCGCCGGCGCTCGCCTCGCGGGCGGCGAGCGTCGCGGCGACGCCGAGGGTCGCGGCGAGCATCGCGATGCCGTCGTTGTGGGCGCCGCCGGCGACGTGGATCAGGACGAGCGGGTTGAGGGCGACGAAGGCGGCGGCGCCGAGCGGCGAGACGCCGCGGCTCGGGGCGGCGCGGGCGACGAGGAGGGCGATCGCGAGGACCGAGAGCGCCGCGGTCGCCTTCAGCGCCGCGACCGCCCACCAGACCGGCATCCAGGCGAGCGGGTAGGTGGTGAGGGTGAAGAGCGGGCCGTAGGCGCTGGTCGCGTCGATCCAGGTGACGCGGGCGTAGGCCGGGTCGAACGGTTCCGCCGCCGGCGGGTAGAGGTAGGGATTCAGGCCGTGGACGGCGCCCAGCCGGGCGTAGTCGACGTAGCTGTAGACGTCGTGGGAGAGCAGGACCGGGGCGAGCGCGAAGCCGGCCGGCAGGACGGCGATCGCGGCCCAGAGCATGCGGCGCCTGCGCTTTTCGGGCGCTTCCGGCAGGTCGGCGCCCCTCGGCCTATTCGGTCCCGGCGCCGCCGGTGGCCTTGCCGCCGCCCACTCCCGCGCCCCCGCCCCCTCCGCCCGCAGGCGGCGGCACGTGGGTCGGTTCCTGCCCGACTCCCGGCGCGTAGGCGTCGGGGTCGTAACCGCCGGTCGCTTCCCTGCCCATGCGTTCGTATTCTTCTTCCGCCCTGCGGTCGCCGTTCGCCCTGGAGTCCGCGCCGCGGCTGCGCGGGGCGCCCGCCGTGTAGCGGCCGTAGAAGGGCGCCCAGCTGATCTGCTGCGCCGGTTGGCTGAACTCCTCGCACGGCACTTCCGCCCCGCTGTACAGCGAGTGCCAGATCTCGGCCGGGAAGGTGCCGCCGTAGACGGTCTGGCCGTGCACGCTGGTCATTTCGATCGCGTTGGACTGCGGGTAGCCGACCCAGACGACGGTCGCCAGGTTGGGCTGGAAGCCGGCGAACCAGGCGTCGGTGAAGTTGTCGGTGGTGCCGGTCTTGCCGCCCTGGCCGGGGCAGCCGGTGTAGGCGGCGGTGCCGGTCCCTTCGACGATGTTGTCGTGCAGCAGGCGCCAGACCTGGTAGGCGACCGGCGCCGAGACGACGCGGCGCGGGCGCGCTCGTTCGGGCCGCACGACCCGGCCCCCGGGGAAGGCCACCTTCCGCACCGCGATCGGGTCGCGGCGGATGCCGCCGGCCGCCAGGGTCGCGTAGGCGTCGGCCATCTCCAGCGGCGAGACGCCGACCCGCAGGCCGCCGATCCCCTCCGCCGGGATGCCGTCGAGCGGGCTGCGGATCCCCATCGACTTCGCCGTCGCCTTGACCGCCCGCGGGCCGACGTCGAGGTCGAGCTGGGCGAAGACCGTGTTGTCGGAGGCGACCGTCGCCTGCTTCAGGTTGACCCGCCCCAGGTAGCCCTCGTCGGCGGTGCTCACCTCCCAGCGTCCCCACCGCGCCAGGTCGAGGTCGAGGTGCTTGGAGACGTAGTAGGTGCTGTAGGGGTCGATCCCCTGCTTCAGCGCCGTCGTCAGCACGAACGCCTTGAAGGTCGACCCCGGCTGGCGCCGGCCCTGCGCCGCGAGGTTGAACCTGCTGTCCGCGTAGTCGGCGCTCGTCGCCATCGCCTCGATGCCGCCGTTGCGCGGATCGATCGAGACCAGCGCCGAGGCGGGGTCTTCGGAGTAGGGAAGCGTCGCGTCCATCCCCTCGCGCGCGACCTCCTGCAGGCGCGGCCGCAGGGTCGTATGCGCCTCGAGCCCTCCGTGGCGCACCGTGTCGGCCCCGTAGGCCTCGATCAGCCGCTTTTCCACGTAGTCGAAGAAGTAGGGCTCGCGCTTGGCGAAGTAGCCGCGGTCGACGTCGAGCCCCAGGCCGAGCCGCTTGGCCCGCTCGGCGCGGGCCCGCGGTACGTAGCCGAGCTTGGCCATCTTGCCGAGCACGGCGTCGCGGCGGGCGCGCGCCGCTCTCGGATGCCGCAACGGGTCGTACTGCGAGGGCGCCTGCGGCAGGCCGGCCAGCAGCGCGGCCTGGCGCAGGTTCAGCTTCCAGACCGGGCGCGAGAACCAGATCTCCGACGCCGCTCCGACGCCGACCGCCGTCGCCCCGCCGAGCGTCCCGTAGGAGGCGGTGTTGAGGTAGGCGTCGAGGACCTGGCGCTTGCCGTGGCGTTCGGCGTACTCGATCGCCAGCTTGGCCTCGACGATCTTGCGCTCCAGGTCGCGGGCGGGATTGCGCAGGCAGAGGCTGCGGACGAGCTGCTGGGTGATCGTCGAGCCGCCCTCGACCGTGCGCCCCGCTTCGAGGTTCTTCAGCGCCGCGCGGGCGATCCCCTCGGGGTCGATCCCGCCGTGCTCGTAGAAGCGCTCATCCTCGATCGCGACGGTCGCGTTGCGCAGCGTCCCCGGGATGCGCCGGATCGGGACCGGGATGCGGGCGACGTCCGACTCGATCCTCCCCAGGCGGCTGCCGTCGGCGGCGTAGATCGTCGAGTTGCCGCGCCTGTCGACCGGCTTGCAGGAGGCGAGCGAGGGGGCGTCCGCGGCGACGTCGACGACCCAGGAGACGACGCCGACCGCCGCCGCCGCGAGCAGGGCGACGACGCCGAGGCCGACCAGCAGGATCTTGCCCCCGGCCCCTCCCCGGCGCCGCTGGCGACGACGGTTGCGTTGCGTCATCGCCCCGGAGGCTACCCAGCCGCGCCCGCGACCTGTGAGACTCCCGCCCCCGATGGAGGCCAGCGACCTACCGGCGGAGCGCTTCGGCGAGTCGGCGCCCGCCCCGCGCTTCCCCTATGCCACCTGGGGCGCGCAGATGGCGATCGGCGGGGTGCTGATCGCGCTCGGCCTGGGGATCGTGCTCGGCATCCCGGCGATCGTCGTCGACAACCCGAGCGAAGGCGACCTGAGCACGGGCGCCAACGTGGTGGTGCAGCTGGCGACGGCGCTCGGCTTCCTGCTCGTGCCGCTGGCCGTCGCGGGCGGCTGGGGGGCGGCGTCGCTGAGCGCGGCGCTGGGGCGGCTCGGCGTGCGCGGCTTCCGCCTCGGCGCGGTCAAGTGGATGCTGGCGGCGGTCGGCGCCTACCTCGTCTTCGCCGCCGCCTACTCGGCGATCTTCGGCGCCCCCGAACAGGAGGACATCGCCGAATCGTTCGGCGCCCTGCCGGTGCAGATCCTGCTGATCGCGATCGCGGCGCCGGTCAGCGAGGAGGTCTGCTTCCGCGGCATGCTGTTCGGCGGCCTGCGCACGCGGATGCCGCGCTACCTCGCCGCCCTCGTCAGCGCCCTGATCTTCGGCGCCCTGCACGCGCTCACCGGGATCACCGCCGTGCCGCCGCTGATCTTCTTCGGCTTCGTGCTCGCTTTGCTCTACGAGGAGACCGGCTCGATCCTGCCCGGCATCCTGCTGCACATGCTGAACAACTCCGTCGCGCTGATCGGGCAGTAGGCGAACCGGGCGACATACAATCCACCGGGTGAGCCGCCATCTCGCCCGCGCGCTGGTGATCGCCGCCCTGCTCGCGCTGCCGGCGGCGGCGCAGGCGAGGAAGCCGAACGGGGGGACCGCCTGGCCGGGGCGGATCGAGGCCCTGCGCAGGGGCGAGTGCGGGCACAACGTCGCCACCTTCAACCGGCGCCTGGGAGGGATGGGCTACGTCGCCGACCGCGGCCGCTGCTTCGAGGGCAGGACCGAACGCGGCGTGCTCGCCTACCGCAAGGTCAACGGCATGTCGCGCAACACGCACGCCGGCAGGCGCGTGGTCGAACGGGTCTTCGCGCGCCGCGGCGGTTACCGCGTGCGCCACCCCGGGGCCGGCGAGCACGCCGAGGTCTCGGTCGGCCAGCAGGTGCTCGTGCTCGCCAAGGGCAGGCGGCCGTTCGCGATCTACCCGGTCTCGACCGGCAAGCCCTCGACCCCGACGGTGACCGGCCGCTTCAGCTTCATCCGCCGCGAACCGGGCTACAACGCGAAGGGCATGTACTACTCCTTCTACTTCTACGGCGGCTACGCGGTTCACGGCTACGCCGAAGTCCCCGACTACGCCGCCAGCCACGGCTGCGTCCGCACCTTCATCGCCGACCAGCCGCGGATCTACGAACAGCTCAAGTACGGCGAGCCGGTCTTCGTCTTCTGAGCGCGTGTGACGCGGCGCATATCCGCGTCCGCTACTCCGGCAACCGCACGCTCTCGAACTCGAGCACGGTCGCAAGCAGGTCGAAATGGCCGTCGTCGTGGAGCACGCCGAAGCCGCGCTCCGCTGCGGCAGCCGCGATCAGGTAGTCGGTTGCCGGGAGGCGTCGGTTGCCTTTGAGCTCACGCGCCGCGCCGAGCGCCGCCTGGCACACGGAAGCCGTTATCGGGGCTTGCAGCAGCGTGGACAGCGTACGGTCGACGATGGCGAGTTCCCGCTCGTCCCGCGCTGAGTAGAGGATCTCCAGCGCGGCGGCCGGGCAGCTGACGAGCTGCTCGCGCTCAACCGCCGCCTCCCACATTCCGCGGACCGCGGAGTCGCGCTGACGGTGCCACGCTGAGGTGTCGATCACCAGCGGCAGCCGCGATCCGAACGGCGGGTCGGTCATTGCGGCGGTTGCTTGCAGGGCATGGTCTCGCGTTCTTCCCAGGCTTCGCGTGCCGCATCGAGGTCGAGCTCGATCTCCCCCCGCAGGATCTCGAGCAGCGTCTGCTTGGCTTCCTCGCGACGTCGCCGATCCGCCTCGGCGGCTTCCGCGCCGCGCAGCGCCAGGTCGCGGATCAGCCGCGACCTGCTCTTCGGGTGCGCGTCAACCGCCGCCATCGCCTCGGCCAGAGCGGGGTCGACGGTCACCTGCACGCGTGGGTATTTCGAGGCCATTAGTCGAGTGTACCGCGAACGCGGTACACCTGATCAGATGGCGTCCTCGACCTTTCATGCCCTACCAGGGGCCGAGAAGCGAAAACTCGCCCCCCTGCCGCTGTAAGTTCCCCGCAATGTCCGACCTCGAGGCCGCCAAGCGCACCCTGCTCGCCGAGCTGCGTGAGCACTCGCTGGTGCTCGGCGAGGTGACGCTGTCGAGCGGCGCGACGGCGCAGTACTACGTCGACGCGCGGCGGGCGCTGCTGCGGCCGGTCGGGTTCCGGGCGGCGGGCGAGCTGATCGCGGCGGCGGCGCTCGAGGCCGGCGCGAGCGCCGTCGGCGGCCCGGCGACGGCGGCGATCCCGCCCAGCTGCGCCGCCCTCGCCGTGCCCGCCGGCCAGGGCCTCGTCGGCTTCTTCGTCCGCGGCGAGCGCAAGCAGCACGGCCTGCAGCGCTGGGTCGAGGGACCGGTGCAGGAGGGCGACCGGGCGCTCGTCGTCGAGGACACCGTCACCAGCGGCGGCTCGACCGTGCAGGCGATCGAGCGGATCCGCGAGCAGGGCCTCGAGCCGGTCGCCTGCGTCGCCGTGGTCGACCGCCTCGCCGGCGGCGCCGAGGCGATCGAAGCGGCCCTCGCAGGCAGCGAGGCGCTGGCCGCGGCCAGCGCCTACCGGGCCCTCGTCACGATCGACGAGCTCTACCCGGACCGCCCCGACCGGGGCTGAGCTTCTCCGGGCGCTACGCCTCGTCGAGGGCCTGCGGCAAGTCGGCCCAGCCGACGAGCTCGCCGGCGCTGCGAGACTGCGACTCCGCGCCTCCGTAGACGACGAGGCGACGCCCGACGCGCCAGCGTTCGTCGCCGCGCGCGGCGATCCGCTCGGCGAGCGCTTCGAGCGGCGCGAAGTGCTCGCCGCGCGGCGTCCGTCCCGCCTTCGCCTCGATCAGCGTCAGCTCGGCCCCCCGCTCGACCACCAGGTCGACCTCGAGCCGGTCGCGCTCCCGGTAGAAGGAGATCTGGGGCCGCAGCCCCCGGTGCCGGTGCCACTTGACGACCTCGGAAACCACCCAGCCCTCGAACATCGCGCCGCGCAGGGGGTGGGTGGCGAGCTGCGCGGGCTCTTCGATGCCGAGCAGGCTCACGGCGAGACCCGGGTCGTGGAAGTAGAGCTTCGGACGCCGTGCGAGGCGCTTGCCGAGGTTGGCGTGGAAGGGAGGCAGGCGGAAGGCGATGAAGCTCGCTTCCAGGGTCGAGAGCCAGCGCTTCGCGGTGGGCTGGGAGACGCCGCAGTCGGCGGCGAGCGAGGCGAGGTTGAGGACCTGCCCGACCCGCCCGGCGCACGTCCGCAGAAAGGTGTGAAAGGCGCCCAGGTCTCCGACGTCGAGCAGGCTGCGGACATCGCGCTCGAGGTAGGTCGCCGTGTAGTCGGCCAGCCACTGAGCGGCCGGGAGATCGCGGTCGTGGATGCGGGGATAGCCGCCGCGCCAGATCGCCTGGTCGAGGTCGCGGGGCGAGCCGTCAAAGCGGCGGATCTCCTCGAGTTCGAGCGGCAGCAGCTCCAGCAGCGCCGTCCTTCCCGCGAGCGACTGGCTCACACCCTCCATCAGAGCGAGGTTGTGCGATCCGGTGAGGACGAACCGTCCCGGCGCGGGCTCCTCGTCGACGGCGCTCTGCAGGTAGGAGAGCAGCTCGGGCGCGCGCTGTATCTCGTCGAGAATCGCTCCTCCGGGATGCCGCGCGAGGAAGCCGAGGGGGTCGTCCCCGGCGAACTGCCGCTCCGACGGAGTCTCGAGCGAGACGTAGGGATGGTCCGGGAAGGCCATACGGGTCAGGGTCGTCTTGCCCGATTGCCGAGGTCCGGTCAGCGTGACCACCGGATATCGGGTCGCCGCCGTCTCGAGCTGATCCTGCAGGGTCCGCGTGATCATGTCCAAAATAAATATCAGATGTTGAGTTTACCCGGCCAGAAACTGAGCCGTCCGCTTCGCGCCGGGCCGATCCGGGCCGCATACCTCCCTGGTTCCCAAGCGCAACGCGCATTCCCATGCGTGTCGAGCCGCGTCGCGGCCCCCTGGGCCGAAACAACTCACTTTCTTTCAAAAACGTTCTCCTTGACAATAAAAAGGTCACTGTTTACAGTCCCGGGAGCTCGCTCATGGCGGGCAGGGAAGCACCACAGGGATAAACGGAGCCCAAGGGGCCGCAAAGGGAAGCGGCCGGCAGAGGGGCTCGAGGAACGAGGAGAGAGCTAAACGTGAGAAGCCACGCGAAGGCATCGACCGCGGGATCGACCCAGCGCCGGGCCAAGGGCCTCGGCCGCATCCTCCGTGGAGCCCTCGCCACCCGTGCGCCCTCGCCCGGCCGCGAAGGGAGTGGTGCGCCCGCGCGCCGCCCGCTGCTCTGCCTGCCGCTGGCGCTGCTGCTCGCGCTCGCCTTCGCCGCCCCCGCCCAGGCGGCGCCGACGACGATCGCCGAATACGGTCACGGTGCCGGCGAGGTCGAAAATCCGAGGAGCACCGCCGTCGAGCAGTCCAGCGGCGACCTCTACGTCGCCGACACCGGCAACTTCCGCGTCTCCAAGTTCGACTCCGCAGGCGACTTCCTCTTCGCCTGGGGCTGGGGCGTCGCCGACGGGGTCAGCGAGGAACTCCAGCTCTGCGGCCCGGCGGCGAGCCCGCCGACGAAAAGGTGCTTCTCTGGGAAGAACCCCGCAGGCTCGGTCTATCCCGCCGGCTCGGTCTACCCCGAAGCCGTCACCGTCGACCAGTCCAGCGGCGCCGTCTACGTCGCCGACACGGTCACCCGCCGCGTCTCCAAGTTCAGCCCCTCCGGCGAGTTCCTCTACGCAGTCGGCAAGAACGTCAACAAGACCAAGGCCGAAGAAATCGGCGGCCCCTACACGCAGGAAGAAAAAGACATCTGCACGGCCGCGGACGTCGAAGGCGGCGAGGAATGCACGCGCGGAGACGCCGGCAGCGGCCCGCGCGAGTTCTCCAACAACAGTCCCAGGGCGCTGGCGGTCGATGCCGCCGGCCAGGTCTGGGTCGGCGACAGCAACCGGATCGTCGAGCTGAACCCCGACGGCACGGCGGCCGGCGAAGTCGAACTGCCCGGCGCCGGCACGACCGGCAGCCTCGCGCTCGACTCCTCCGGCAACTTCTACGTCATCAGCGGCTCGACGTACGGCGTGCGCAAGCTCGAAGCGGGCACCGGGGCGCTGCTGGAAACCCTCGAGGCGACCAACAACCCGCGCACGGTCACCCTTGACGCCGCCGACAACCTCTACATCGGCCTCTGCATCGGGAACAAGAACTGCTTTCAGAGCATCAACAACGACGGCGAGCCCTACCGCTTCAAGGTCTACAACCCCGCCGGCGAACAGGTCTCCCAGTTCGGCAAGGGGCAGGTGATCGGCACGCCGGGCGACTCCGGAGCCGGGGGCAACGCGATCGCGATCGACGACGGCGCGGGCAAGCTCTACGCCGCCAGCGGCGGCGGCACCAACCCGGCGATAACCGCCGTCCAGGCCTTCCCGATCCCCGAACCGGGCCCGCTGCCCGAAGACCAGCACACCGAGGAACTCTTGCCGACCACGGTCACCCTGGCGGCCGACCTCAACCCCGAGGGCCACGAAACGAGCTACCACTTCGAGTGGGGCACGAGCGAAAGCTACGGCGAAAGCAGCGCGACCGAAACCCTGGGGGTCGAAGACTTCGACTCCGAAGCGGTCTCGGTCGAACTGGAAGAACTGATTCCCGAGACGACCTACCACTTCCGCCTGGTCGCGACCAACCACTGCAACAACGCCGAACCGGCCGAAGAATGCACGGTCGCCGGCCCCGACACCGCCTTCACCACCCCGTCCGCGGTCGCGATCGACTCCCAGTGGGCGACCGGAGTAGCCGCCCACAGCGCCACCCTGCACGCGGAAATGGACCCGCTCGGGGTTGAAGCCGAATGGTGGGTCGAATACGGCACCAGCGAAAGCTACGGCGCCCAGAGCCCGGCGGGCACGCTCGAAGCGGGCCTCGGCGACGTCGCCGTCGCCACTCTGTTCACCGGGCTCGAACCGGCCACCACCTACCACTACCGCTTCGTCGCCACAGACGTTCGCGACGGGGTCGAATACACCGTTCACGGCGAAGACCGCATCTTCACCACCCAGCTCAGCGGCCTCGGCTTCTCCCTCGCCGATGACCGCGCCTGGGAGATGGTCAGCCCGGCGCAGAAGTACGGGGGGTTGATCCGCTTTCCCGACCAGTCCGCCGGCGGGGTCTACCGCGCCGCCGAGGACGGCGAAGCGATCACCTACATCAGCACCAACTCGACCGAAGCCTACCCCGAAGGCAGCCGCGTGATCGAACGCTCCTCGACCTTGGCCCGCCGCGGGGCGAGCGGTTCCTGGACCAACCGCGACCTCACCCCGCCGCACACCGAAGTCACCCAGCTCCCGCTCGGCGGCGGCCTCGAGTACAGGCTGTTCAGCGCCGACCTCTCGGGGGGGCTGCTCGAGGCGCGCGACTCGACCCCGCTCTCGCCCGAAGCCTCGGAACGCACCCCGTATCTGCGCCACAACACCGAACCGGCCACGTATACCCCCCTGGTCAGCGGCGCCGAAGGCTTCGCCAACGTGCCCGCAGGGACCGAATTCGGCGGCGACCCGGAATCGCCGCTCGGCGCGGTGCACGTCCAGGGCGGTACGCCCGACCTCAGCCACGTGCTGCTCCAGTCTCAGGTGCCGCTGGCCGAAGGCGCTGCCAACAACGCCCTGTATGAGTGGAGCGCCGGCCAGCTCACCCCGGTCAGCGTCAAACCCGAAGCCGAAGGCGGCGCGGTCGTCAGCGCCTCGGCCGGCGCCGGCGCCGGCCCCTCCCGCAAGGCGATCTCAGATGACGGCTCGCGCGTCTTCTTCAGCACCAGCGGCGCCCTGTATGTGCGCGACACCGAGCTGGACGAAACCGCCCGCCTCGACGTCGTCCAGCCCGGCGCCTTCGGCACCGGCAATGCCGACCCGGTCTTCCAGGGCGCCAGCGCCGACGGCGCGGTCGCCTTCTTCACCGACTCCCACAACCTGACCGAAGACGCAAACGAAGAGGGCCGCGACCTCTACCGCTGCGCGGTGGCGGTCGAAGCAGGCGAACTGGCTTGCGAGCTGACCGACGTCACTGCCAACGGCGCCGAAAGCGCCGAAGTGCAGGGCATCGCCGCCGGCATGGACAAGGACGCGGCCCGTATCTACTTCGTCGCCAGGGGCGTGCTCGACACCGAACCGAACGCGCAAAAAGACAGCGCTGTCACGGGCGAGCCCAACCTCTACCTCTGGCGGGAGGGGGCCGGCACGCGCTTCATCGCGACGCTCTCCGAAGAAGAGCGGAGCGACTGGGGCCTGCCCGGCAGTCAGGCCTTCAGAGTGACCGCCGCCGCCTCGCCATCGGGCCGTTACCTCGCCTTCATGTCCGAACGCGACCTGACCGGCTACGACAACCGCGACGCGCTCACGGGCGAACGGCTCCAGGAGGTCTTCCGCTACGACGCGACCGCCGACGAGCTGGTCTGCGCCTCCTGCAACCCCTCGGGCGCCAGTCCGCGGGGGCTGCACGGGCTCGAAGGGCTGGCGACCTCGGTGCTCTCGGACCCCCAGCGGATCTGGGCGGGCGTGCCGCTCGCCGCCACTCTGCCCGATGCGACCAGGCCCTCGCTCGGCGGCCGCTCCCTCTACCGCCCCCGCGCCGTGCACGACAACGGCCGCCTCTTCTTCAACGCCGCCGACGCGCTCGTCGCCGCCGACTCGAACGGCAACTGGGACGTCTACCAGTACGAGCCGACCGGCACGGGCGACTGCACCTCCACGTCGGGCGGCGCCGCGGTCTCGCGCTCCGCCGGAGGCTGCGTCTCGCTGATCACCTCGGGCACCGGCGAAGGCGAATCGGGCTTCCTCGATGCCTCCGAAGGGGGAAGCGACGCCTTCTTCATCACCTCCGCCCAGCTCTCGGTAACCGACGAAGACCACGCCCCAGACGTCTACGACGCCCGCGTCGACGGTATCGCGGCGACGCTCACCCCCCGCGCCGAATGCCTGGGCGAAGCCTGCCAGCCGGCGGTCTCCCCACCCAACGACCCGACCCCCGCGAGCGCCGCCTTCAAGGGCGCCGGCAACCTCAAGTTCCGCCCCGACTGCGGCGCGCTGGGGCGCCGCACGGCCAAGCTCTCGAGCAGGGCAAAGCGCCTGCGCCGCCACGTGCGCAGGGCCCGCAACCCGAGGGCAAAGCGCCGCATGGCGCGCAGGTCAAAGCGCTTCGCAAAGCGGGCGAAGTCGCTCTCGAGGCGAGCCAAGCGCTGTAGGCGCGCCAACCGGAGGGCCGGGCGATGAGTGCCCCCCGCAAAGAGAACCGCACCGCACCTGACGCGACCAAGGAGACCCCGAAGATGTCAAAGCGCCACTCGATCCTCGCCGCCCTGCTCGGTGCGAGCGCCCTGCTCTTGCTTGCCCTGCCCGCCGCGGCCCCGGCGGACTCGCCCTGGTGGCAGGTGCTGCCCGGTTCGCGCCCCTCCCACCTGTGGGAGCCGGTCGACACGACCGAGGTCCAGGAAGTGACGGGGGAAAAATTCTTTGGTCTGATCATGGCCGCCAGGGTCGAAGTCGGCGGCGAAACGATCGGCTGCCTGGGCACGGGCCTGCTCCCCTTCCCACCCTTCCCGACCGCGGCCGCGGTCTGCGAAGCCGAAACCGGCTTCCCGGCCACCGAAACCGCGGCCGAATTCGAAGAAATGCTCGAAGGCGTCTACGGGGCGGGCGAAGTCGAAGTCACCGGCGGCCCCGCCGGCACCCTGCCCTTCGAAGTGACCACCCCGGGTCGCTGGGTGCCGCCGCTGTCCGTGACGGAGCTCGTCTTCGGCGGGGAAATCCCGCTCGGCTCCAACGTCGGCTCCAAAGTCCTCACCGAAGGCAGCGGCCGCCTCGTGCTGACCCTGACCAACCTCGGCGACGCGCCCGTCGACGCCACGTCAACCCCGCTTCAGATCGTCGACGAGTTGCCCGAAGGGGCGGCCGCCTACGGCGTCGACGCCCTCGCCGGCGCCCTGGGGAAAACCGGCTCGATCGATTGCGCCGTGCAGAGCACGAGCAAGGTCACTTGCGGCTTCGACGGCGAACTGCCCTCCTACGAAGCGATCGAAGTCGAAATCTACGTCGCGCTCGAAGGCAGCCCGCCTGAAGCGGGCGAAGCGGGTGAGGTCACCGTCTCGGGCGGCGACGCCCCCGAAGCGAGCGCCGTGCAGGCGATCGAGGCGAGCGACGGCCCCGTCCCCTTCGGCCTCGAACGCTTCGAGATGGGAGCCGAAGAGGAGGGCGGCGACCCCACCACCCAGGCCGGCGCCCATCCCTTCCAGGTGACCAACACGATCCAGCTCAACGCCGGCAGGGCGATCGGTTCACGCATCGGCGGCAAAGCAACGACGGTCGAACAGCCCGCCCTGCCGCGCAACGCCCGCGTCACCTTCCCCGCCGGGCTGATCGGCACCGCCGATCCCGCCGTGCGCTGCCCGCTGTCGGACTTCCTCACCCAGGCAAACCTGATCAACCAATGCCCCAAGGAGGCGGCGATCGGGGTCGCCTCGGCGACCTTCATCGATCGCACCGCCATCGGCTTCGTTCGCCTCGCGGTGCCGATCTTCAACCTACCGCCGCAGCACGGCGAGCCTGCGCGCTTCGGCTTCATGGTCGCCGGCGACCCGGTGATCCTCGACACCTCGGTCGACCCCGACGACGAATACAAAATCACCGGCGAAGTGCGCAACGTCACCCAGCTCATCAAGTTCCTTTCCTCGACGATCGCGCTCTGGGGCACTCCCGGCGACCCGCGCCACGACTCCGCGCGCGGCTGGGAGTGCGTATACCTGGGCGGCACCGCCTTCCCCGGCGAATGCGAACCGCCGGCCAACCGCGACGAAGCCCCTTTCCTGCGGATGCCGACGAGCTGCGATCGCCCGCTCGACTACCGGGCCGAAATCGAACCCTACAACGTGCCGATCGGCAGCGTGATCGACACCGCGAACGCCTCCGGCGAGCGGCTGCTGGGCTGCAACAAAGTCCCCTTCGACCCATCGATCCGCTCCAACCTGACCAGCCACCTGGCCGAGAACCCGAGCGGCCTGGACTTCGAACTGAAGCTGCCCGACGCGGGCTTCGGCGCCACGGCGGGGATCTCCGAAGCCCAGCCGAAGCGGATCGAAGTGACGATGCCAGAAGGCGTCACCCTCAACCCCTCCCAGGCCGAGGGCCTGGCGACCTGCTCGCCGGCCCAGTACGCCAGGGAGCGCTTCGACTCAAAGCCCGGCGAAGGCTGCCCGGAAGCCTCGAAGATCGGCAACGTGCAATCGAAGACGCCGATCTTCAACGAACTGCTCGAGGGCGCGGTCTATGTGGCGACGCCCCACGACAACCCCTCGGGCAGCCTGATCGCCCTGTATCTGGTCGCCCGCGCGCCCGAGCGCGGCGTGCTGGTCAAACAGCCGATGCAGGTGCGCCTCGACGAGAAAACGGGCCGTGTGGTGACGATCGTCAACGACGCTCCGCCGGCGCCGTACGAATACTTCAAGCTGCACTTCCGCGAAGGCGGCCGCTCGCCGCTGGTCACCCCGCCGCGTTGCGGGACCTTCGATACGGCCGCGAGCTTCGTCCCCTACTCGGCCTTCGACCCCGCCCACCCCAGCCCCGATGAGCTGGTCGGGCGGCGGGGCTCGACCGAGATCGAACGCGGGGTCACCGGCGGCGCCTGCCCGCCCGGCGGCGTGCCCCCGTTCAACCCCGACTTCGAGGCCGGCTCGATCAACAACAACGCCGGCTCGCACTCGCCCTTCGACATGCGCCTGCAACGCCACGACGGCGAGCAGGACATGACCAAGTTCTCGGCCACCCTGCCCCCCGGGGTGCTCGGCAACCTCTCGGGGATCGCCAAATGCACCGATGCGCAGATCGCCGCCGCGAAGGGCAAGTCCGGCGAAGAAGAGCAGGCGAGCCCCTCCTGCCCGGAGAGCTCGCACATCGGCGACACCCTGGTCGGCGCCGGGGTGGGCCCCGTGCTCGTCTACATCCCCGGAAAGCTCTACCTAGGCGGCCCCTACAACGGCGACCCGCTGAGCGTGATCGCGATCACCCCCGCGGTCGCCGGGCCCTACGACGTCGGCAACGTCGTCGTCCAGGAGGCCTTGACGCTCAACCCCAGGACCGCCGAAGTCGAAGTCGACGGCTCGCGCTCCGACCCGATCCCCCACATCCTCGAAGGGATCCCGGCCAAGGTCCGCGACCTGCGCGTCTACGTCAACCGGGACGGCTTCATCCTCAACCCGACCTCCTGCGCGCCGACGAGCGCCAAATCGACCCTCTTCGGCGCCTACCTGGACGTCTTCAGTCCCGCCGACGATCGCCCGGTCGACCTCTCCACCCGCTACCAGGCCGCGGGCTGCGCCAACCTCGGCTTTCACCCGCGCCTGGGCCTGCACCTCAAGGGCGGCAAGCGCAGGGGCGCCTACCCGGGCCTGAAGGCCGTATACACCCCGCGCGGCAACCAGGCCAACGTCCGGGACCTGGTCGTCCGCCTGCCGCGCTCGGCCTTCCTCGAACAGGGCCACATCCGCACGATCTGCACCCGCGTGCAGTACGCCGCCGATGCCTGCCCCAAGGCCGCCCAGTACGGCTACATCAAGGCCTGGACGCCCTTGCTCGACGAACCGCTCGAAGGCCCGGTCTGGCTGCGCAGCTCAAACCACAAGCTGCCCGACCTGGTCTTCGACCTGCGCGGCCTGGTCGACGTCGAGGTATCGACCCGGATCGACTCGGTCAGGGGCGGCATCCGCGCCTCGGTCGAAGACGCCCCCGACGCGCCGATCTCCCGCGTGATCCTGCGCATGCAGGGCGGCAAGAAGGGCCTGATCGTCAACTCGCGCAACATCTGCATCAAACCGAAGCGAAACCACGCCAACGTCGTGGGAACCGGCCAGAACGGCAAGCGCTTCAAGGCCCGGCCGCTGATGCAGGTGCGCTGCGGCCGGCGCCGCGCCCACCGCCGCCACGCCCGTCCCGCCCTGCGGGCGCGCGTGGCGCGGGCGAGCGCTGCGGGGTAGCCCGGGCGCGAGGCAGCTCCGAGGTCGTCAGGCGGGCCGGTCCATTCCCGGCCCGCCTGACGTTCTCGTATCCTCGACATATGGTCACCGCGCAGATTCTCGACCACCTGGACGGTGCCGCCCTCAACGAGCGCGAGCGGCGCTCGATCGGGCGGATCGTCGAGGTCCTGCGAAACGAGCTGGGAGCCGACCTGCTGGCTGTGTGGCTCTATGGCTCGCGCGCCCGGGGTGAGGCCGATCCGGACGAGACCGACCCCGATCGACGCTCCGACGTCGACCTGCTGGCGATCGTCGACGGGTCACGAGACGCTCGCCAGGCGAGTTGGCACGTCATGCCCCTGCTCGAAGCCGTCGTCGACGAGGAGGGCGATAGCCCGGTCTTCTACTCACTGCGAGTCTTCGACACCGACTGGCTGCGCGAGCGCCGGGATATCCGCTCCTTCTTCATCCAGGAGGTCGACGGCGACAAGCTCGTGCTGTACGGGCAGCGACTCGACGAGGTCGGTGCGAGCGGAGTGGCCGCCGGTGAGCCCGCGCTCTGAGGAGTTCATCGAGCAGGCGCGCGATCGGTTGGCCGCGGCGGGCGAGGCCCTCGCCGCCGGCCACCGCGGCGTCGCTGTCAGCGTCGCCTACTACTCGATGCTCTACGCCGCGCGCGCCACCCTCTCCGAGGATGACGAGAACGCCCGGACGCACCGCGGCACGTGGAACCTCTTCCGCATCAAGTACGTCGCTACCGATGCCTTCGACGCCGCCCTCTTCACTCTCGCCCAGCATGCGCAGGTCGCGCGTGAGGGCGGCGACTACCAAGCCGTCACGCCCAGCGCGGAGGAGGCGGAGCGCTACGTCGAGGGCGCGGGCGACTTCCTCGGCGCAGTCGAGCAGATGCTCTCCGATTGAGCAGCGACCCACCGCAGACGCCCCCAGTGGGCAAAGATGCGAACCCGGTCGCGCGGGTCGAGGTCGACCCGGTTTCGCTGCGTGGCCGCGCATAGCGGCCAACGCGCCTGTTCCGGGCCGCTACGGGAGCGTGCCCGCGGGCGCCAGCCAGATCGACTCGAACTGCAGGAGATCGGCAAGCGTGTCGTAATCCCGGTCGTAATGGATCACGGCCGCTCCCAGCTCCTGCGCGGCGGCGGCCACCAGGTAGTCGACGACCGGCAGGCGCTGCGCCCCGGCGGAGCGATGCGCCAGCGCACGCATCGCATGCTCGGCGGCGCGGATGACCGAGGCGCTGAGCGGGGCGGCCTGAAGGGCCGACAGACGCTCGGCGAGCGTGTCGAAGCTCTGGCCCTCACGAGCGCTGAGCAGAATCTCGAAGCGGACGAGGGGGGAGATGCGCAGGCGACGACCGAGCAGCGCCTCCTTCCAGCGCTCACGGACCTCGGGGTGATGGGCGCGAGCCCACGCGGAGGTGTCGACGACGAGCGGCAGCGCCCCCCAAGCCGGGTCGCTACCGAACCGGCCAGGCACGATGCTTGCCGTCGCGCAGGAGGTCCCAGTCGACTCCCGCCGTCCCCGGGTCCTCGAAGCCCCGAGCCAACTCCGCCAGGAGCTCCTCGCGGCGGCTCTCCTCCAGCGGCTCGCCGCTGAGGTGCCGCGCTCCCGCGATCGCCAGCTCGCGCACCTGCCGAGCGCGAGGCAGGCCGGCGGGAAGGTGCGGGGACGCTGCGCGCAGCGCGGCAGCCAGCTCGCGGTCTTCGGTCACCTGAATGCGCGAGTGACGGGTCGGCATCGTAGGAGTGTACCACCTGAGTACCACCCGCTCCCAACGAGGTCGAGTTGTGCGGTTTCGACCACGCCAGGACCAATGGCGCTCTGGCCAGCAAGCGCCCCGACCAGGATTCGAACCTGGGGCCTACTCCTTAGGAGGGCTGATTTGTCAAGTCCCGATTCGGCTTGAAATCAGGGATTTCGCTTGGCTATGCGGAGTGCGAGGAGACGGCCTCCGCGAGAAGCTCCATGGCCCACCCTGACGTGACCATCGGCTTATCGTCGAAGGCGCGATTCAAAAGCTCCACCTCAGCTGGTTCCGGCAGAGTCCGCCGATTCACGAGGCGTGCCCGTAGGATCGCCAGCGCGTCCTCGATCGGGAGCAGCTTCGCCACCTCGTACGCGTAGTAGTACTTCATGTTGGTCCCTCCCGGGGAGGAGAGTGCCGAGATGGCGAGTCGAGTTGCCAGTGCTCGACGCCCGGGATCATCGAGGAAGCTCTCGTCCGCGTCGGTGTACTGATGCAACATTCCAAGTGCGTGCTCGAGGGCTACCGGGGTGTCTGCGTCGGCGACCGCCTCGATCACGCGCAGCCCGAGCTCCGGTGAAAGCCGGCGCACCGATGCCCCGTACAGCAACTGGGGCAGGCTTTCAGGGGGCACCCGGCCGTCGGAGACCGCACTAAGCAGCAGCTCGGCACGATCGTCCGTGATGCCGACCGCCTGAATGAGCTGAACGCCGATCTCCGCCCGCTCCGTGTCTGCCATCGACTCTTGGAGCTGTTCGTCGACCCAAGCGGGATCGTCTTCCTGGACCCAAGTGGCGGGGTGCCAGTCGCGAATCCCGGTCTCGTCGGGGCGCGCGCCATGGGATCTCACTTGGTGGCCACGCAGTCCCGAGGCAAGGCAAGCGGCAAGGATCTCGCGCCTAGCAGCGGGCGCGTCTCGCTCTAGCTTTGAGTCCAGCCAGCGCAGTCTCTGCTCGTAGGGTGCCTCGGTCCCCCCAGGTGAACCTGGAAGGAGTCGGTGAGGACACCGGTGGCGCTATTGGCGAATGCTTCAGTCTCAGTTTCGGACAAGCGCAGCAGCAGGTTGACTGCGGTTTCGTAGGTGAGTTCCGGCCAGAGCAGTTGCTCGAGGGTCCAGGTGACCTCACGGCGTGGGAAATCGTCGGCGCCAAGGGCCTCGTTGTCGAGCCCCTTGAAGAGATCGCACAGAATTCCAGCGACCTGCTCGGGGTTTGCGGCCGCCGCGGCGCGCAGGAATCCTGCGGCGGCTTCGTCAAAAACCGCCGGCTCATGGAACTCGGGCTTCTTCAAGATCTCATCAACCACCACCCTTATCGTTGGTGCCTCACGCAGGTAGACGAGTTGGTCGCGGAAGCGCGCGGGAAGGGGTTCCGGGAGCTGTTGGACCGCGGCAGCGATCTCGGTGCCCCTGATCTTGAGAACCTTTGATGCCAGCCAGATCGCGATCAGGCGTGGCGTGACGCTCCTAAGAGCGCCGGCCCGCGACACGAATCTGCCCTCCTCCTCGGAGAGGGTCTGGAGCAGGACGGCGCGGTCTATTCCAAACGTATCGGCGATCGCGTCGAGCTCCACCCCGCGCGGACTCGCCCACCCCTGCGTCCCCCTGCAGATGCGCGATGTGCGTCGCCGTCTCCTCGATGATCACTCGCTGTAATGGGGTCTTTTCGAGTTCGCCAAGGACGAGCCCCTCGACGGTCTTCCGATCTGCATTCGTCTTGAATTGGAAGAGCGTCTCTCCGGTCGGCAGCCTCGTCTCGAGGCCATCTGGAACTCCGAGCACGATGCCGTCCTCCCCCTCGTCGGCCACCGTGACGCGCTGCGTGGCGCTCGCCGAGCCGTAGGGGAGATTCAGGCGCGCCGCCTCAAGTTGGAGGACGCGCCGCTCAACGATGCGAGTTCAACCGGGGACAAGTTGACGATGCGCTCGGTGAAGTCGAATGGTCCCGTCATGGATCAGCCCAAGTTTAGAAGTGCAACCTGGGGATGCTGCCGCTTGAACAAGTCTTGCGCCCGGCTACCATGTGCATATGGCAACCGCTGTGAAGAAGCTCGACCTCGAGGAGGGGGAGCTGATCGAGGTCGCTGGGCGCCGGTATGAGGTTGTGCCGGATCGAGAGGGCGACTTGGTGCTCGAGCCAGCGATCACGCCGGTCTCGGAGCTGTACGCGAAGCGGGGCATGAAACCCGCGTCGGCGGAGGACTTCGAGCGAATCGCCGGCGACCTCCCGACTGACGGCGAGGGATAGTCCGGCCCGCCCGAATCTTCGGCGGTTTCACGCGCCGCCAGCGAATATCGTGGGCGCGTGACGTCCCCCCGCAGCAAGCCGCCGCCCGTTCCGGTCAGGTTCGACCGCGAGGAGTGGCGGGAAGAGGTTGAGCGCTTGGACGAGCGCTCTCAAGCGCGTATCCAGGCCGAGCGTGCTCGGCGAGAAATCGAGGCCGGGACGGCGACTCTGAACTGGCAGAGGTGCGAGGCCGAGGGAGAGGGTGGCACCAATCTTCCCGGCTGCAACAAGCTGTATGTGCCGCTCGGCAAGCCGGGGGCGACCGAAGCGCCCTTCGGCTTCGTGTTTCAGCTGGCGCAGGATCCGGACGGCAGCCTCGTCTGGAACTTCATCGCGTTTGGCGAGCGCCACCCCGACAATCCGGCAACCCGCACCGTCTATGAACGCGCGCACAAGCGCTTGCACGGCCGCTATCCATAAAGACCTGGCTCTGCAAGTGGCCTCGAGAAGCGCCCCGACCAGGATTCGAACCTGGGGCCTACTCCTTAGGAGGGAGTCGCTCTATCCAGCTGAGCTATCGGGGCTTATGCCGTGAAAAGGCTCTGCTGAGCCGTTTCCGGCGTTTGTCCGTCGTCCGCGCCCGGCTCTGAATCGGTCAAATCCGGCTCCCCGCTGCCCAGTGCTGCCCAATCGAGCGCTGCATCGAACTCGCGGAGCGCCACGCCGATCAACCGCTCGCGGCGACGCACAGCACTAGCGTAGACCTTCATCGAGAACCCCGGCTCGGTGTGCCCCAGCTGGGCCGCCACGTACACGGGATCGTCGCCCAAGGCGAAGCGCAGGCTGGCGTAGAGACGGCGCAGCGAGTGCGGCGTCGCCGCCTCGTCGATCGGTTGCAAGCCGATCTCGGCGAGCCGTCGGTTGGCGCGGCGGATCACCGTCTTGAAGCGCCGCTCGACGTTGCTGACGCTCTGTCGCTGCCCGTTGCGGTTGCGGAACATCGGCCCCTCGCTGCTGCGCCTGGTGCGCAGCTTGAGCGCCGTCAGTTCGCGGCGCAGGGCGTCGGGCAGATCGACCTGACGGACCCCGGCGTCCGTCTTAGTATTAGTCCGCCTCGATCAGGAGGAGGCGCTCAATCTGGCTGAGCCACGGAGTGTGAGGCCCGAGCCCAGGCCCGTTATCGCAAACTTGTAGCGGTCCAGTCGATGGCTGATTACTTGGTCTGACCCGTTGAGCCGCCGCGGGTCTCCGGCCGACCGAGGCCGGGCGTGGGCGGAGGTGGGGGTGGCGGAGTTCCACCGCTTCCGGTCTGGGGCTGTGGCGCGTCTGCCATCGCTCAGAAGATGTTATCGCCCAGAATGGCTGCCAACGACAGAATCTCGATCACGAGCGTGCTGGCCGCCACGGTGTAGGCGCGGGCCAGCCAGCTAATCTTTTCGTCGTTCGACTCCCAGAAGCGGTCGAGGTCATAGGCGAGGCGCCGGTAGACCTCCGGCATGTCTTCCCTCACGGCGTAGAGGCCCTCGTATAGCCCGGCGCCTGCCTCGGCGAAGATCAGGTTCTTCTTTGGCAGGAGGATGAACACGCTCGCGGCGATCGAGACGACGAACGCGACGAGCGCAGTGATGGCCAGTCCTCGTGGACTCGGGTCCTGGAACGCCTGCTGGCCAAGGAACGATGCGGCGAGCGAGGAAGCCGCCAGAAGAACGCCGGTTCGGGTACGGAGCTCTTCGAGCAGCCCCTCCTGCTTGTCGAGGCCGCGGAGGGCGGCTTCATAGGCCAGCTTCTCGAAATCCCCTGCCACAGGGTCAAACTAGCCGGTCAGTCGGCGGATTCTCTTGTCGTCGTTGTCCATTGGACAGCGGGCGTCCCTCGCTGCCCAAATGGGGTTGAATCGTGCGTAATCGACGCGAATCCACAGGACGACGGTATGCCCGCGCAGTCGGCTTCGTAAAGCCGAAAATCACGACTCCTTCGCTTCGATTAGGAGGGAGTCGCTCTATCCAGCTGAGCTATCGGGGCTGGATGGCCCATCGTAGATGCTTCTGGGCGTGTGCAGGCCAGCAGCTAGAGCGGATAGGTCCGTCGCATAAAGCGGTCGAACTGGGGCACCGTGAACGCCGCCAGTCCGTGGCCGGGGGTGTAGAGAAGGCCCTTGTCGATCAACCGCGATCTGGTCGGCGCCATCTGTGCAGAGGTTCGATCAAGGAGGCCAGCCACATCCTTGGCCTGCTGGGGCTCTGAGCCAAGCTCGGCCATTGCTCTCATGTAGCGCAACTCCAACTCGGTCATCCTCTCCGCGCGCACGCGAAAGAAGCTGCCATCGAGCTTTGCCTCGACGGCTGCACGCGCCCCATCCACATCCCTTGCCGTGATCGGCGATATGCCGGCAAAGTTCCAAAGCACGTTTCCGTACTCCTGCAGAAAGTAAGGATATCCCTCGGTGTAGTCCACGATCCCTCTGACCGCCGGTTCCTCGTAGGTGACGTCGAGCTTGCCCGCCGGGTCGACCAATGCCCGAGCCGCATCGACCTCGGAGAGCTGCCCGATCTCCGGAAACTTGAATAACCGCTCCGCGTAGGACTTGGCCTCTCCGGCAAGACGCGGCAGCTGCGGCAAGCCAGCCCCAACGAGCGTAATTGGAAGCTGACGCTGCACCGTCTTATGGAGGGCAGCAATCAGCGCCTCCAGCTCGGGCGTAGTCAGGAAGTGCACCTCGTCGACCAGGAAGACGACGCCGCTCTCGTGCTCGCGCGCCGCCTCGCCAAGTGCGACAAGAAGGTCGGTGAGATCCTCATCGAGTTCACCGCTATCTGCGAATCCCTCGGCGGCCTCGACATCCAGCCCCGGGCTCAGCGATCCGTCGCTGGCCACAGTGACCTGGAAGGACTTCAGCACCGCTGCCGCTCGAGCCGCACGCTCCTTCCAGCGTGCCCTTGGCGCAAGCTGAAATAGCGCTCGGCGGGCGAGTTGTGCCATCCGCGCGCCGAACTCGGTGGCCTTGGTGATCTCGGCCTCGACCGTGGTCCAGCCTCTTTCTCGTGCACGCTCCTCGAAGCGCGTCAGAAGGACCGTCTTGCCAACCCCGCGCAGGCCGGTGATCAACATCGACTGCTCGGTGTGGCCGCGGCGCAACCGCTCGAGGAGGATGTCGAATGACTCCAGCTGATCGTCGCGCCCCACCAGTGCGGGTGGGCGGGCGCCGGCATTCGGCGTGTACGGGTTGTCATGAGGACGCATCGCGGAAGACCTTATCAGCTTTATCATGCTTTATCAACAGGCGATAAAGCATGTAAACGTTGAAAACGCTGGATAGTTGATCAACCCGCTGACGAGATGACCGTTGGGCAGCCGCTGCCCAACAACAAGCTAATCCCACGTAATCGACCTGAATCTGCGAAGGCGCATGGGACACCGCAGCCCGCATGGCAGAGCCAAAAACTCAAACTCCTCCCCGTCGATTAGGAGGGAGTCGCTCGTTCGCGTTTCGGGCAACGGTCTTGAACGGCCAGCCGACGTTGCTCGTGGTCTGGCGAGAGCAGTTGCGGTTTCAGAGTCTCCTTGGCAACTCCGGTGCTTCGTTCGGTACTTGCCATCGTTCGAGTTACTCCTCCGGCAGGTGCTCCAGATCGGCTCTATCAACCGCCCGCCCTTGCGCCTCCTTCATCTCTCGCAGCCGCGTGAGCGAGCAGACACGGACCGGAACGCCGAGCAGCTCGCTCTCGACCGCATCGACCTCGAGTTGCGAATAGGACGGAACTCCAGGAGCTCGCTGGACCACATCAAGTTCGCCGAAGCGGGTCATTGCCGTCACGTTGCCCCCGCGCCGGACGACGCCCGCATCGCTCGCCAGGTCGAAGCGTCTTTCGCCGACGGTCGGCAGCGTGGATTCGAGATCCTCGAGCGCGGTCGACAGGCGCTTCAGGTTCTCCGGGTCGGGATCAGGCACGAGGTCAAGGCGGTCCTCCGTGCCGCGGACATAGCCATGGGCGCTCACCGCAACCCCACCGATCACGACGAAACTTACCTTCCGCTCGTACAGCGCCTGGAGAAGAGCGCGGAGGTCAAACTCCCTCAACGTGATTTGCCGGCCGCGCCCTTGATGGCGCTCAGCTGCTTGCAGAGCGCGTGCGCTCGGGCGAGTCGCTCGCTCATCGGCGCTTCGCGGTCACGGGCCAGCCGAAGCGCCCGCGCTCGCGGCAGTTCGGCTGCCGCTCCGCTGAGCGCCGTCTTGGACATGGGCAGATCGTACCGCCAGGCTTGAGGCGGGGCGGAGCGCGGCGTACTGTGAACGGTGGGATGCCGGCTCCTGAGACCCGATACGCGCGCAGCGGCGATGTCGGCATCGCCTACCAGGTGGTCGGCGAGGGGAAGATGGACCTCGTCGTCGCCTTTCCGTTTCTCTCGCACCTCGATCTGATGTGGGAGAGCCCGCTGATCGCGCGCTTCGTCGAGCGGCTCGGCTCCTTCGCCCGGGTGATCCTCTTCGACCGCCGCGGCGTCGGCCTCTCCGATCCGGTCGCCGGGGCGCCGACGCTGGAGGAGCGGATGGACGACCTGCGTGCGGTGATGGACGCCGCCGGCTCCGAGCGGGCGGCCCTGCTCGGGATGTCGGAGGGGGCGACGATGTGCATGCTGTTCGCCGCCACCTACCCGGACCGCGTCTCGGCCCTGGTGTTGTGGGGCGCGATGGCGCGCTCGACCTGGGCCGAGGACTATCCCTGGGCGTCTCACAGAGAGGCGCTGCTGGAAGCCGAGGAGCAGCTGATGGCTCCCTTCTGGGGACAGGGGGCGACGCTGGACGTCTTCTCGCCCAGTCTCGCCGGCGACCCCCGGGCGCGCGAGTTCCAGGCGCGCTACGAGCGCCAGGCGGCGAGCCCGATGCGCCTGCAGCAGCTGTTCGAGATGTTCCTCGACACCGACGTGCGCGACGCGTTGCCGCTGATCCAGGCGCCGACCCTGATCATGCACCGGCGCGGCGACCGCGCGGTCAACTACCGCGCCGCGCGCTGGCTGGCCGAGCAGATCGAGAACAGCCGCTACGTCGAGTTCGAGGGCGAAGACCACTTTCCCTGGGTCGGTGACAGCGAGGCGCCGCTGGCGGCGATCGAGGAGTTCCTCACCGGCGTGCGCCCCGGGCCGGCGACCCAGCGGGTCTTGGCGACCGTGCTGTTCACCGACATCGTCGACTCGACCCGGCGGGCTACCGAGCTGGGCGACCGGCGCTGGCGCGAGCTGCTCGAGCGGCACGCGGAGGTGACCCGCGAGCAGCTGCGGCGCTTCGAGGGGCGCGAGATAAAGAGCACCGGCGACGGTTTCCTCGCCACCTTCGAGGGGCCGACCCGGGCCGCCCAGTGCGCCCTCGCGATCGCCGACGAGATGCCGGGGCTCGGGATCGACGTGCGCGCCGGCCTGCACGCCGGCGAGGTCGAGCTGATCGGCGCCGACGTCGGCGGCATCGCGGTCCACGTCGCGGCCCGGATCGCCGCCCTGGCCGGTCCTCACCAGGTGCTCGCCTCGCGCACCGTGCGCGACCTCGCCGTCGGCTCCGGCGTCGGCTTCGAGCCCGCCGGCCGCCACGCGCTCAAGGGCGTCCCCGACGAATGGGACGTCTACGACGTCGTCGCCTGAGCTCAGCCGGTGAACGGGTGAGTGGGGGTGACGCCGTTCGGCGCCAGCAGGTCGAAGCCGTCGGGAGTGTCGAGGTAGTCGTGGCCGCGGCCCGGTTCGTCGGTGTGGCCGTACTGCCAGACGACCCTGCGCGTCTTCGGATCGATGATCGCCAGCCGGTGGCGGTAGTCGTCGTTGACCGCGATCAGGCCGCCGGGCAGGCGCTCGGCGAGGCTCGGGTGGTCGAGCATCCCAGGGCCGGAGGAGGGGTGGTACGACCAGAGGACCTTGCCGGCGCGGTTGAATTCGTAGATCCCGCCGGGCGTCGTGTAGTCGGCGACGAGGTAGCGGTCGGGGCCGAGCTGCTGCGGGTCGGAGGGGTATTCGATCGGCAGCTGCGCGCTCCAGAGCAGCTTGCCGCCGCGGGTGATCTCGTCGATGTAGGAGCCGTTGACCTCGGAGACCAGCAGGTTGCCGTCGCGCAGCGGCGTGTCGCCGTTCGGCGAGCCGAGCAGCTGCGGCGGTTCGTGCGCGCAGGAGCCCGGGTTGCCGAATTCGTGCAGCACCTCCTTCGCGTGGGAGATGACGAGCACGCGGCAGTTCTGCGCGTCGGCGACCGAGATCGTCCCGTCCTTCCACAGGTAGGCGTCGTCGGGCTCGTGCAGGTAGCCGGGTTCTGACCCCGGCGTGCCCGGGTGGCCGTAGGACCACAGCACCCTGCCGGACGGGTAGGCGAGGCGGACGATGCGCTCGTTCTGCTCCTCGTTGGCGATGATCTGCGTGCCGTGGTCGGTGAAGAAGGCGTCGTCGGGGAAGTAGAAGCCCTGCGGCGGGCCGGGGTGGGCGTGCGACGGGTAGTGCCAGAGGACCTTCTTCTGCGCGTTGACGACCAGCAGCCGGTCGTTGCCGCGGTCGGCGATCATCAGGCTGCCGCGGAAGGGCGGCGGCTTGTGGTGGGAGGAGGCGCTCGCGGTGCTCTCGCCGCCCGGCGCGGCGGACGCCGGTTCGCGCCGCAGTTCGATTTGCACGACGCTGTCGAGCGCTTCGCCGCCGCTGCCCTTGCCGCCGATCAGGTAGGCGCTCCTGCCGGCGACCGCCGCGGCGCCGCCGGCGACCGCCAGCGGCAGGCGCCCCGCCGCGACGGCCTTGCCCGAGTCCGGGTCGAAGCGCCAGATCCGGTCGCTCGCCGTGCCGCCGGCTTCGCCGCCGAGGACGTAGACGCCGCCGCCGAGCGTCACCGCGCTCGCGTGCGAGAGCGCCCGCGGCAGATGGCCGGCCAGGCGCGCCGTCCCGGCGCGGGGGTCGACGACGCGGATCGCGTCGCTCGCTTCGCCGTCGCCGAGTTCGCCGCCGAAGGCGTAGACCCTGCCGCCGAGCGCCGCCACCGCCATGTAGCGGGCCGGCCGGGGCAGCTTCGCCACTTCTTCGAAGCCGCTGCCGTCGGCGGTCGCGAGCACCGAGTCGAGCGGCGCGCTGCCGTCGTAGCCGCCGAGCACGTAGGCGCGCCCGCCGAGCGTCACCGCGCTGAGGTCGGAGCGCACGGTCGGCAGCCGGCCGACGGCTTCGGCGCTCGCCCCCGCGGCCACCTTCCCGCCGCTCAGCGGCAGCGCCTGCACTTCGTCGCTGCTCGCTTCGGCGCCGCCGCCGAAGACCAGCACCCGCCTGCCCAGCACGGCCGCTGCCGCGTCGTGCAGCGGCCCGCGCAGCGACCCGGCGGCGCTCAGCCTGCCGCTGGCCGGGTCGAGATGGAAGACGCCGCTGGCCGAGGCTTCGCCCGAGTCCAGCCCGCCGAGGATCAGCGGGCCGCCGGGCAGCGCGACGACCGACTCGGCCGAGACCGGGGCGGGCAGCCGGTATGGCTCCGCGCGGGCGACCAGCTTCGCCCGTATGGGCAGAGCCCGCGTGCCGGAGCTCGGAGCGCCATGCCCTCCCGAGTGCCGCACCGCGAAGACCGCTGCGAGCACGACGCCGAGCGAGAGCAGGGGAACGAGGCGGCGGCGCACGGCGGCAGCATCGGGGCGCCCGCTTAACTCTCGCTAAAGCGCGAGTGAGCGTCGTCTTGCACCGCCCAGATCGCCACGGGCGGGGGGATCAGCACGAAGGCGAGCGAGGCGAGCTCGCCGATCGCATCCCCGGTCGAGAAGCCGTCGAGGTGGGTGGCGTGAAAGCCGAGGTGGAGCGCCGCGGTCAGCAGCCAGGCCACGCAGACGGCGCGGACCAGGGCCGCCTGCGGCGTCCAGGCCGCCCAGGCGAAGAGCACGGCGAAGCCGAGGTAGAGGCCGCCTACGTCGGTGACGAGGTGCTGGTTGTAGGGCGGCAGCAGGTCGACCCAGTGGCGGAGGAAGGGGAAGCCGTCGTAGAAGGCGTGCGGCGCGAGCGTCGCCGGCAGGCCGATCGACAGGGCGGAGAGGGCGAGGATCGCGAGCGCGGCACGCGCCGCGACCGGCGACCTCATGCGCACGCGTCGCGGCTGCGGCTGCTCGAATCCGGCGGCGAGCTCAACCATCGGCGAGCCACTCCGCGAAGCTCGGGCCGGCGGCCGTGGCGCGCGGGTCGCAGAGCGCGCCTTCGCGCAGCGGGCGGCCGATCTTGCCGACCATCGGGATCCGCAGCGGCAGCAGGTGGCGGCCGTCGGCGGCGTGCCAGGTCCGCGCCAGCTCGCTCAGCGTGTGGACCTGCGGGCCGGCGACGTCTGGCAGCCGGCCGCTCGGCTCGGCCCCCGCGGCATCGGCCAGGCGCGCCGCGACGACCCGCGCGCCGACCGGCTGCAGGCGGGCGCTGCCGGTCGGCAGCAGCCGCCAGCGCGCCGCGGCGCCGAACGCCCAGGCGAGCAGGTCGTGGAACTGGGTCGCGCGCAGCAGGCTCCAGGGCACGCGACCGGCGCCGACCGCCTGCTCCTGTTCGACCTTGGCCTCGTAGTAGCGGGTCGGCACTCGGTCGCAACCGACGATCGAGACGCCGACGAAGTGACGCACCCCGGCCTCGGCTGCCGCGTCGAGCAGCCGCCGGGTGATCGCGACCAGCTCCTCGCCCCTGCTCGGCGAGGTGTTGGCGGCTTCGACCAGGACCTCGACGCCGTTCAGCGCCTCGGCCAGCCCCTCGTCGCCGGCCAGGTCGATTCGCCGGTGGGTCGCGCCCGCGGGCAGCCCGGCCGGCGTGTTGCGGCTCAGCGCAATCACCTCGTTGCCGCCCCCCGCCAGCTCCGCCACGAGCGGCGCGCCGAGCGTTCCGGTGCCACCGGCCACCCCGATCTTCATCGAGCCAAGCCTACGCCAGCTGACGCTGGCCGAACAGCTCGGCCGAGGGGATGCCGATCAGCTCGCCGGCAAAGCGCTTCTCGCGCCCGTAGACGACCCAGGTGGTGTCGATTTCGCCGATGTCGAGGTCGAGCCGCAGCTCCTCGGCGTGCTCGGTGACGTGCTCCATGTGGGTCAGGCCGGAGTCGTACTCGCCGCGCATCAGCCCCTCGGCGACGAGCGGCTTGGAGGCGACGTCGATCACCTCCTCCCAGCCGGAGAGGTCGACGTAGCCCTTGGTCGCCGGGACGATTCCCAGCGAGCGCGGCCGCTCGACCTCCCTGCGGCTGAGCAGCACCAGGTGCTTGGTCGGGTAGATGAAGGTGTCGACGACCCAGACCTCGGTCCAGTGCTTCTCGGTGATCTCGTGCACCTTGGGATGGGCGCTGCACTGGACGAGGAAGGCGCCGGGGGTCTCGCGCAGCATCTCGAGGCCGTCGAAGAAGTCGACGATCAGCTCGATCCCGTAGTCCTCGACGCCCTGGAACTCGGCGTAGCGCTTCACCGCCCGCTCGTGGCAGGTGCCCGTCGGGCCAAGCGTGATGAACGTCGTCTGCGCCACTGCTAAAGAATACTCAATCGATAACCGCACGCATGCGCGGTAGAGGTTTCGCCCGCATAGCGGCACAAACCTCTACCGCGGGTTGATCAGTTGGTCAGGGGGCGGGGACCTGCAAGGCCATCTGGGCGTAACCGGTGGCGCTCGGGTGGATCCCGGTGTCGCCGCTGATCACCCAGGGCGGGCCGTCGATCGGCCCGCCGCAGAAGGACAGCGGGTGGGCGGCGAGCAGCTCGTCCTGGGTCGGCGTCGACTGCACGCTGGGGCCGTCGACCTGGTAGCCGAGCCGCGAGCAGGAGTACCGCGAGGGGTAGAGCGGCGAGATGTCGACGCCGACCGCGAAGTGCGGCGGCGCCACCACGCGCAGCTGCGGCGAGCCGACTTCGTCGGCGACCGAGGCGATTTCCCCGTTAAGCAGCGCCCCCATCTCGGCGATCTGGTCGACGCTGTAGGCGAGCGCGGAAGAGGGGATCGAGAGGTGGTACTGCATCAGGTAGACGGTCGCTTCGGTGTTGGCGACGAGCTCTTCATAGAGCTGCTTCAACCGCGCCCGCAGGTGGACGCCCTCGAACGCTTCCTCGACGCATTCGCGGTAGTGGCCGAAGACGTCCGACCAGATCGCGCAGCCCATGTTGTCGACGCCGAAGAGCATTTCGGAGAGCAGCGGGTTGGCGCCCATCGTCATCAGCACGAAGTCCGGTTCTTCACCCTCCATCCGCTTCAGCGTCGAGTAGAGCTGGCCGCCGGGCAGCCAGTTGGACGGTTCCGACCCGGTCACGGCGAGGTTCTCGTAATTGGTCACGCCGTGCTCGTTGGCCCACTGGGCGGCCCAGGAGACGTTGTTGGAGAGGCCGTAGTCGGGGGCGTAGCGGACTTCGTCTTCGGCGTTGCTGCGGCTGGTCGAGTTCGACGAGCAGGCGTCGTCGAAGAACTTTTCCGCCGGCTTGCAGTCGAGCAGGCTGGTGAACGGCATCAGCGAGCCGTCGTCGTAGTAGCCGAAGCCGGCGGTCACCGAGTCGCCGATCGCGCGGACGACCGGGCCGGCATGGCTCAGGACCCGGACCTCGACCGGCGCCGAGCGAGGCCGCGCCGCCGCCCGGGCGCCGCGCCCGCGGCGCTGGCGCAGCTTGACCGAGTCGGCGCCGCGGAACCGCCTGGCGGAGCGGTAGATCAGCCGCCCGCGGCGGATTCGCGCCGAGCCGTGGGTCGGGCGCCGGGCGATTCGCCAGCGGACAGCGGCGCCGCAGCGCGGCAGCGGCAGGACGACGCGCCTGCCGGGACGCGCGTGCGCCAGCGGCACGCTGCTGCATACACGCCGCCCAGCGTGGCCGCGCGGCAGCCTCTGCAGCTCCCGCACCGGCGCGTCGAGCTCCGGGGCGCCGTCGCGGTTGACGTCGAGCACCGCCGCGGCGTCGACCTGGACGAGCGGCCGGGCGCGCCCGCGGCGCCGCCCGGCGCCGACGCCCAGCACGAGCTTCCGCGTCAGTTCGCGGCTCAGGGCGATGCGGTGGACGAAGCTGAAGCGGCGGCGCCGCTCGGGGCGGCGCAGCTCGCCCCCGTTGCCGCGGGCGCGCAGGCGCCAGCCGCGGATCGCCCCGCCGCGGCCGGGCCGGCGCAGCGTGACGCGCAGCTCGAGCGGCTGCCCGAGCAGCTGCACGGGGTAGCGCACCGGGACGAGCAGCGAGGCGCGGCCGTCGAGCGGCGCGGTCATCCGCACCCGGCCGACTTCGACCGGCGCGGCCGCCGCTTCGACTGGCGCTTCCGCCGCGCTCGCGGAGGAGGCGAGCAGCAGGCCGCTCAGGCAGGCGAGCGCGAGCAAGGCGCCGGCGACGCCCTTCCGGTCTGCGGCGTCGCGACGCTGTGCGGCGTGGGGCATGGGGAAGGCACCTTAGCGGCGCGTCGGGCGGTCGAGCCGAGCCCGCTGGATGTTTATCGCCGTGAGCGCGGGGTAGTCGCCGAGTTCGCAACGATCGAAGGAGGTAGGACCGGATGAGCATCCTCGACAAGATCACCGGCAGGGCGAAGAAGGCGGCCGGCGACCTCGCCGACGATCCGTCGCTGCGCCGCGAAGGTCGCAACGAGGAGCGCAAGGGCGAGAAAGAGGAGGAGCGCGACCGCGCCCGCGAGCAGGCCGACCGCAAGGCCGAGGAAGCGGCGGAGCTCGACCGCAAGAGCTGACGGACGGTCCGCTTCGCGGGCGGCGCCTGCGCCCGCGCAGTCGCTCAGTGGTTGCGCAGCGCGTCGGCCAGTTCGCCCTTGTCCATCTCCGAGCGGCCTTCGATGCCGATCTCGGCGGCTCGTTCCCGCAGCTCCTCGACGCTGCGATCCTCGTAGCTCTGGCCTTCGCCGCCCTTCTCGCTGACGCCCTCGCCACCCGCCTTGGCGTTGGCGATGCGCGCCGCCTTCTCTTTGCTCTCGCCCTCTTCGCGCAGCTTTTCGTAGAGCTCGTCGTCCTTGATGGCCGGGCCGTGGTCTTTGGCCATGGCTGCCTCCTTGGCTCGCGCTCGACGCCGCGCAGCGGCGTCTTCCGGTCATCGCACCGACTACCCGCCCCGCGCAGGCTTGACACAGCGAGCGCGAACCCTCGAGCGCGAACCCCCGTGGTAGAGGTTTGTGCCGCTATGCGGCACAAACCTCTACCACGGTCGCCATAGGTCGCCAAAGCCACGGTCGGCGCGCTCGGCCCCGCTGCTACGGACGTTCCGGCGCACCGATCAGCGGCGTCTTGACCGGCGCGGCGATACCGAGGTAGGCGACGATCTGGTAGCCGCCGGGGTTGGTCTGGACCGGGACGTTCTTCCAGTTGTTGGCCAGCCAGACGTTGCCCGAAGGGTCGACCGAGACGCCGGTGTTGCGGGTCAGGCCGTTGAAGCCGTAGCCGGTCGTTTCCGGTGAGATCGGGGCGCCGACGCGCCGCTTGCCCGGCGGGCAGAGCTTGGTCCGCACGCCGCAGAGCTCGGAGAGCCTGCGGCCGCCGAAGTTGCCGACCCAGACGTGGTCGTCGCCGTCGATCGCCATGCCCCAGGCGTTCCTGATCCCGCCGCCTTCGAACGGGTCCTGGGCCGGCATCCCGCCGTCGCGTTCGATCAGCGTCACGCTGCCGCCTTTGCGCGGACCGCGCTCGGGGTGGAACTGGCCCACGCAGGGGGCGACGACCCAGGTCGAGTTGCTCACCCAGACGTTGCCGCGGCTGTCGGTCGCGATGCCCATCGGCCGGTGCAGGCCGCCGCCGCTGAAGCGGCCGGTCACTTCGCCGTCGGAGTTCATCTTGACCACGGTGGCGCTGCCGTTGCCGCCGACGTAGACGTTGCCTTCGTTGTCGCCGGCGGCGCCGAACGGCCGCCGGAAGCCAAAGCCGCCGAGCGCCGAGAAATGGTCTTCCGGAAAGTTGGTCGCCCGTTCGGGATCGCCGTCGCGGAGCATGGTGACGCTGTTGTTGCCGCAGTTCGCCACCCAGATGTTGTTGTTCACGTCGGCGATCGTCGCCTGCGGCCAGGAGATGCCGCCGACTTCCCAGCCGCCGGTGTAGGTCTGGACGAGGACGCTCTTCTTCCCTCTTCTCGTTTTCACTTCCTTGCGTTCGAGGCCGGCTTTGGCGAGGCCCGGCGAGATGGCTTCGCCATTCGAGTTCCACTCGGAGACGCTGTTGCGCGGCGCCTGCCTCCGGCAGCCCTTGCCTTCGAAGCCGAAGTTGCCGACCCATACGTTTTCGGCTTTGTCGATCGCGATCCCGTAGCCGACGCCGCTGGTGCCGCCGCTTTCGTAGGGCGAGCCGGGGAAGTTGCGGCCGGTCGGGGTGAAGCGGAACAGCCTGCGGCCGAAGCAGACCGTCTTTCCCGGTTCGCGGCTGTATTCGTAGTTGTTGCCGACCCAGATGCCGCCCCTGGCGTCGATCGCGAAAGCGCCGGGCCCGTCGATGCCCCGGGGGCCGCCTTCGAAGCGCAGGGCGAGCGTCCAGGCGGGGACCGAGCGGCGATGGCGGAGGACCGGCGCGTAGCGCGGCGGCAGCTCGGCCGCCCGGCGCGAGAGCCTGAACAGGCCCGCGACGTCGTGCCATGGGTTGGTCGCGATGTTGACCGTGGCCTGCAGGGTGTCGCGGGCGGGGCCGCCGCCCGGGGCGCCGCCGAGCCGCAGCAGGCGGGCGCAGGCGCGGTCCTGCCTGCGGCAGAGCGCCAGCAGGTTGGCCAGCGAGTTGAAGACGCGCAGGGTCGAGGTCGACCTGCCGTTGGGGAAGCGCGCCAGCACGCGGGCGACCCGGCCGCGACGGCGCGTGACCAGGTTGCGGCTCATCGCCGCGGCGTTGCGCAGTCCGGGGTTCTCGCCGGAGACGCGGTTGCCGTGGATGAACTGGGCCATCGCGTAGGCCATCGCCACGGTCGTGCGCTCGTTGAGCGTCACCCGCCGCGGTGCCCGGCCGGCGCCGAGCGCGAGGCCGAGCCTGTAGCTGTTGGCGGCCACCGGGAAGCCGGCTTCGGCGGCGCAGCAGGGCCGCGTCGCGAGCAGGTACTCGACGGCGGCGCGGCTGGGGCTGCGGTAGCGGAGCGCGAAGCGCCCGCCGCGCCGGCTGCGCGCGCGACCGAGCACGACCGGGCGACTCGCGCCGGGCCGCGCCGCCAGCATCGTCACGGCCATTCCGGACTGCGGGACGTCGCCGCGCAGCACCGAGCCCCCCGGACGCGCGGCGGCCGCCGAGGCGGCGCCCGGCGCGAGCAGGGCGAGCGAGGCGAGCAGCGTGAGGACGGTGGCGACGGCGCGGCGAGCGGGCAAGTTCTCCTCCAGGTCGGGTTCGGGCGCGAGTCGACTCTATTCGCGCCGCCCGTCGAGGTTCCGCACCGCACGCCGCCGGCGGGCTACCTGAGGACCCGCAGGGGGAGCGACTCGACGCCGGCGATCGCGTTCGAGCGCATCCAGCGCGGCGGCCCGGCGAGCTCGAGGCGAACGCCGTGCCGCGCGATCCCGTCGAGCAGGGCGTCGAGCTGCGCGCGGACGATTTCGGCGCCGAGGCAGTACTGCGGCCCCGCCCCGAACGCCAGGTTGCGGGCGGGCGGCCGATCGGGCCTGAACGCCGCGGGGTCCTCGAACACCTGCTCGTCGCGGTTCGCGGAGACGTTCCAGAGGCACACCCCGGCGCCCTTCGGCAGTCGCCGGCCGGAGATCTCGACCTCGGCGGTGAGCACCCGGGTCAGGTGGAGCACCGGGCTCAACCAGCGCAGCGTCTCATCGATCAATCGCCGCCGCGATTTCGGGTCCGCGCCGGCGCCGGCCAGCTCTGCCGGGCGCCCCGCCCAGAGGGCCGCCGCGCCGGCGAGCGTGTGCTGGGCCGCGCCCGTGCCGGCCATCGCGACGTTGAAGCAGTTCAGCGCCGCCTCCTGGTCGCTCAGCGGCCGCCCCTCGACCTCCGCCGCCAGCAGCAACCCGATCAGCCCGCGGGGGCGATCCGCCCTGCGCGCCGAGCGCACAGCCCGCGCCAGGCCCCGAAGCAGCAGGAATTCGATCCGTTGCCTGTGCGCCGCCGAATCGGGCGCACCGCCGAAGTCGACCTCGCCGATCGCCCGCAGAGCGGGGAAAAGCCGCTCCTCCTCCCCCTGCGGAAGACCGAGCAGCGAGGACATCATCGCCGTCGCGGCGCCCTGCGAGAAGCGCTCGACGAACTCGACGGCCCCGCCGTTCGCCGCGCTCGCCAGGAACCGCTCGACTCGCTCTGCCGTCTCGTCGCCGATGGCAGACAGCTGAGCGCCGCGGAATCCTCCCTGCATCGCGTCCCTCAGCGCCCGGTGACGATCCGGCGGCGCCGTCTCCAGCATCCAGCTCAGCGAGGATGAGCCGGCGGGGTCGAACGCGTCGAGGGTGAGGCCTGCACAGGGGCTGAAGAGCTCCGGTTCCTTGTACGCGCGCTCCACGTCGCTGTACCGAACTAGTGAGTAAATCGGTACGTTACCGTTACTATCCACATACAGGGAGTTACTGTCACGGAGGTGCGCAAAGACCTCTTCGTGCCTTCCATCGACGAACAGCGAGCTGTCGCGAAGGTCGAAGCCCGACACGTCATGGTTTGACGACACGTTCAACAGTGGTCCACCATAACGAGAATTCCGTCACACACAGTTCGCATCGGTGATATATATAGGCGGAGCTCTAGCTACCAGCGGGCAAGGGGATGCAAATGGGAGGATATTCAGCCGAGGGGTTGACCGTGGGTCGACCTGCCTCGGTATCGAGGATGAGCTTCGGCGCGGCGCTCGAGCATCGCGCTGGGGAGATGCCTGACGAACTGGCGTTCAGGCTGATCGAGCACGGTGAGGACGATCGGACCCTGACCTTCGCGGAGCTGCACCGCAAGGCGCAGGACGTCGCGGCGCTGCTGCTGGAGAAGATGCCCTCGACCGGTCGCGCCCTCCTGCTCTTCCCGCCGGGTATCGACTACGTGTGCGCTCTCTACGGCTGCTTCCAGGCGGGCATCGTCGCCGTCTCGGCGCCGCCGCCGCAGCCCAACCGTCTGCACCGCACGCTGCCGCGGCTGCAGGCGATTGCCGCCGACGCCGAGATCAGCGCCGTCCTCACGATCGACTTCATCAAGCAGGCGGCGGAGTCCGACGCGGCGGAGTCGTTCCTCAGCGACGGCCCGCTGACCGAAGTGCAGTGGATCGCCACCGACACCGCGGCCGAGGGCGGTGAGGTGGAGGTCGCCAGGCCGCCGCTCGACGAGATGGCCTTCCTCCAGTACACGTCCGGATCGACGCGCGAGCCGCGTGGCGTGGTGCTCTCGCACGCGAACCTGATGGGCAACTCGGACATGGTCACCGACGCCCTCGGGCACATTCCGAACGGCCTGCGCAAGGGGCTCAGCTGGCTGCCCCCCTACCACGACATGGGCCTGATCGCCGGCGTGCTGCAGCCGGTCCATGCCGGCGGGCACTGCATCATGATGTCGCCGCTGACCGTCATCAAGCGCCCGGCCCGCTGGCTGGAAGCGATGACGAAGTACAGGGTGACGACGAGCGGCGGCCCGAACTTCGCCTACGACCTCTGCGTTCGCCGGATCGACGAGGAGACGTGCGAACGGCTCGATCTCTCCGACTGGGAGGTCGCGTTCAACGGCGCCGAGCCGATCCGCGCCGAGACGATCGACGCGTTCTGCGAGAAGTTCGGCCCCTGCGGCTTCAGACGCGACACCTTCCAGACCGGCTACGGGCTCGCCGAGGCGACGCTGATCGTCACATCCAGCTCCATCGAAGAGGAGCCGACGACGCTGAAGGTCGACGAACGGGCGCTCGAGGCCGGCGTGGTCGAGCCCTGGGACGGCGAGGGACCGGCGAGGGTCCTGGTCGGGTCGGGCGCCCCGGTCGGCGCTGCCGACGACCTGATCGTCGTCGACGCCGACGGCCGGCGCTGCGCGGACGGGCAGGTGGGCGAGATCTGGTTCTCAGGGCCCGGGGTGGCGCAGGGCTACTGGCGCGACCCCGAGGAGACGGCTGAGTTCTTCGGCGCCCGCCTGCGGAACGAGCCCGAGAAGCCCTACCTGCGGACCGGCGACCTCGGCGCCCTGGTCGGCGGCGAGCTGTTCGTGGTCGGCCGGATCAAGGAGCTGATCATCGTCAACGGGCGCAACATCTACCCGCACGACATCGAGTTCAGCGCCGAGGCCGCGAGTCCGCTGCTGCGCGGCCATTGCAGCGCCGCCTACGAGCAGGAGGTCGGCGGCGAGGTCCGGATCGCGATCCTGATGGAGGTCGACCTGCCCGAGAAAGATGAGGAATACGAGGAGATCATGGCGGCGGTGCGCAAGCGCGTCGCCGAGGATCTCGAACTGCCGCTCTACTGGATCGGCCTCTGCCCGAGGGGCGCCGTGCCGAAGACGACGAGCGGCAAGATCCAGCGGCGACTCTGCAAGTCGATGGTCGCCGAGGGCGACGTGGAGCTGCTCGCGGAATACCCGCGGCGGGAGCGCTGAGCGCTCAGACCTGGGAGCCGACTTGCTGCTCGCCGACAAGCCGCACGATCAGGTCTTCGACCTCTCCGACGGTGTCGGCTTCGGCAGCGTCGTCCTCGGTGATCTCGTCGAGCCCGAAGTGGTCCTCGAACGCCGTCGCCAGCTCCATCAGGCGCAGCGACTCGTAGCCCAGGTCGACGCCGAGTTCGCTCGACGGCTCGATCTCGACGTCCCTCACCGGAGCCAGCTGCTCGATCATCCTGCGGACGTCCTCGCGAACGCTTTCCTCGTCCATCGAAACCCTCCCAACCGTCAGTTCAGGAACCCGACCCCTCTGCGATGCGGCCACTTTCTAGCAGGCGGAAGGAGTTGACGTAACGTGGATGCCGAGCAGATCGAATCCTGGGACGCGAGCTACGACAGCGCGCAGAACGTCCACCGCACCGCGGATGGTGTGGATCTCTACTACGAGCATCGGGGGGAAGGCCCCTGGCTCACCGTTCTCTCCAGCGTGTTCGTCGTCAGCACCGCCTGGCGCAACTTCACCGAGCAGCTCGCGCAGAAGAACACGGTGCTCACCTACGACATCCGCAACCAGGGCGCCTCGGCTATGGGGGACGGGGCCTACGAAAACCACCTCAACGACCTGGAGTCACTGCTCGACGGCCTCGGCATCGAGCAGACCTACCTCCTCGCGGTCTCCTTCTCGACCCTGTTCGCCCGCGACTTCGCGGTGCGTAACCCTGACCGTGTCAAGGGGCTGATCCTCTGCGGCCCGGCGATCAGCGCCTACCAGTCGATCCGCCGCAAACTGCACCTCAAAGCCTGGCTCGCCGCGCTCGAGGCCGGCGGCCCGGCCGGGCTCTTCGACGCCAGCTACCCGTTCGTGCTCGGCGACCGCACGATCGGCAAGGGCGGCAGCGCGGCTTACCTCGCGCTGCGCGACCGCTTCCTGGCGATCCACTCCAAAGCCCAGCTGCGAGCCAACCTGGAAGGCGGGTTGCAGGCCACCGACAGCGACGAGCAGCTGCGCAACCTCGAGTGCCCGGTGCTGCTGTTCACCGGCGACGACGACTTCAACGTCGGCCGCTCCGGTCTCGAAGACCAGGCGGCGATGATCCCCGATGCGAGGGTGGAGATCATCCCCCGCTGCGGGCATGCGCCCTACGTCGAGCAGACGGAGGCGTTCGAGCGCATCGTCCAGGACTTCGTAACCGAGGTCGAGACGCGGGAGCCCTCCTCGGCGGGCGTCGGGGGGTGAGTCCGATGGGAGAGGTCGACGCCCCGCCGCGACTGCGCTCGGCCGAGCAGTATCGTGAGAGCCTGCGGGACGGGCGCCGCGTCTACTACCGGGGGACGGCGGTCGAGGACGTGACGACGCACCCGGTGATGCGCCACGCGGTCGACCACGCGGCGCTCGACTACGAGATGGCCGCTAGCGACGAGCACCGCGAGCTGGCGGTCGCCCCCGAGGGCTACAACCGCTACTTCCAGGTCCCCCGCAACGCCGCGGACCTGCTCGCCCGCAGCGAGCTGATCGAGGCCGGGACGCGGGCCGGCAGGACGCTGCCGCCGATGATCAAGGAGGTCGGCACCGACGCCCTGTTCGGGCTGATCGCGATGCGGGCGGTGCTGGGGGAGCCGTACGCGGAACGGATCGACGCCTTCCACCGGCGGGTGCGCGACGAAGACCTGGCGCTCTGCGTGGCCCAGACCGACTTCAAGGGGGACCGCTCGCTCGGGCCCTCCGAGCAGCCGAACGCGGACGCCTACCTGCGGATCGTCGAGCGTCGCGAAGGCGGGATCGTCGTCCGCGGCGCCAAGGCGCACACCTCGGTCTCGGTGAACGGCAACGAGCTGATCGCCCTGCCGACGCGGGCGATGGACCCGGCCGACGCCGATTACGCCGTCTCCTTCGCGATCCCCGTCGACACGCCGGGCCTAACGCTCGTCGCCAGCCCCTATCTCTCGCCGGCCGACAAGCTGGAGGCCGAGCACCCGATCTCCTCGGGCCGCAAGATGGTCGAGACCTCGACCCTGTTCGACGACGTCTTCGTCCCCTGGGAGCGCGTCTTCCTGGCCGGCGAGCACGAGCACGCCGGCGACCTCGCCCGCGGCTTCGTCGAATTCCACCGCTTCACCGCGATCTCCTACAAGCTGCCGCTGGTCGACGCGCTGGTCGGCAGCGCCCTGCTCGCCGCCCGGATGAACGGGCTCGAGCGGGCGGGGCACGTGCGCGAGAAGCTCTCCTGGCTGGTCTCCTACGCGGAGACTTTGCGGGCGCTGACCCACCATGCCGCTTCGCGCTGCGCCCCGGTCGGCGGCGTGGCGATACCCGACACCCTGCTGATCAACATCGCCAAGCTCCAGTTCGCACAGGGGATCCACACTGCGATGCAGCACGTCCAGGACATCGCCGGGGGCCTGTTGGTCACCTACCCCTCGCCGGAGGACCTGGAGCAGCCCGAGTACGGGCCGGCGCTGCGCCGCTACCTCGAAGCGGCAGGGGGGCTCAGCGGCGAGGAACGGCTGCGGGTGCTCAGCCTGATCAGTGACCTGACAGCGGGCGAATACGGCGGCTACCAGGCGGTGCTGGCGATCCACGCCGAGGGCTCGATCGAGGCGGAGAAGCTCACCATCCTCAGCCAGTACGACCGCGGGAAGGCGGCCGAGTACGCCGCCTGGCTCGCCGGCGTCGGCGATTCGAAGTCACCAGTCCAGACCGCGGCGGCAACGGGGAGGCAGAATGGATTTCAGGCCAACTGAGAGATCGGAGAAGTTGACCGGCCAGGTTCGTGAGTTCATGGACCGGGAGGTGCTGCCGAGCGAGCAGCGCTACCGGCAGGAGATCGCCGACTCGGGCGACCCCTTCTGCCGCCCGCCGGCGATGGAAGAGCTGCGCGCCAAGGCGCGCAGGGCGGGGCTCTGGAACCTCGCCCTGCCGCACACCGAGTGGGGCGGGCTGGGGCTATCGAACGCCGAGTTCGCTCCGGTGTGCGAGGAGATGGGCCGCAGCATGCTGGGCCCGGAGGTCTTCAACTGCCACCCGCCGGACGCCGGCAACATGTCGACGCTGGCCGACTGCGCGACCCGGGAGCAGCAGGAGCGCTGGCTGATCCCGCTGATCGACGGGGAGATCTGCACCTGCTTCTCGATGACCGAGCCGGACGTCGCCAGCTCCGACGCCCACAACATCAACGCCCGGATCGAGCGCGACGGCGACGAGCTGGTGATCAACGCCCGCAAGTGGTTCTCCACGGGGGCCGCGAGGGAGTCGTGCAAGGTCTGCATCTTCGTCGGCGTGATCGACCCCGACGCCAAGCCGTTCCCGCGGCAGGCGATGGTTTTGGTCCCGCTCGACGCTCCCGGGGTGAAGGTCATCCGGACGCTGAGCATCTTCGGCTACCAGCAGCCGATCAGCCACGGCGAAATCGAGTTCACCGATGTCAGGCTGCCGGTCGACAGCCTGCTCGGCGGAGACGGCTTCGGCGCCAGCCAGGCGCGCCTCGGTCCCGGCCGGCTGCACCACTCGCTGCGCGCCCTCGGGATGGCCGAGCGAGCGCTGGAGATCATGTGCCGGCGGGTGGCCGGCCGCCAGACCTTCGGCGCGCGGCTCGCTGACCGGGGCGTGATCCGCGAGTGGATCGCCCGCTCGCGGATCGAGATCGAGCAGGCCCGGCTGCTGACCCTGAAGGCCGCCTGGATGATGGACGAGCTCGACGGCAAGACCGCGCGGCGGGAGATCGCCGCGGTCAAGGTGGCCGCCCCGCAGGTCGCGCTCGACGTCCTCGACCGGGCGATCCAGGCCCACGGCGCGGCCGGCCTCAGCCAGGACACCGCCCTGGCAGAGCTCTGGGCCCAGGCGCGCACGCTGCGCATCCTCGACGGGCCGGACGAGGTCCACATCAGGAGCCTCGGCAGGTGGGAGCTGCGCTCGCAGCTGGATGAGGCCGGGGAGAAGCCCCCGGCGGCCGCGGCGAGCGCCGGCTCAGAAGAGGAAGGTCATCGGTCGCTGGGGGGCGTCCGAGCCGAGCAGGACGACGTGCTTCTCTGAGATCCGCAGGCCGCCGTCCTCGCGTACCAGCCGGTGGCGGTAGCGTCCCCCCAGGAGCCGCTGGTCGCCGCTGCGGTGGGCGATCAGCTGGAAGTTGCTCCGAGCCACCAATCGCTCGCCATCGTCCTGCTCGATCTGCAGCGCCGAGAAGCTTCGGGCGGTCAGCGAGATCGGTTCCTCGGTGTAGGCGGAGCCCGAGTCGAGGCGGGATACCCGGTCACGCATCTTGGCCTTGTCGTCGTAGAAGACGTTGAGCCGCATCTCGCCCTCCTCGGCGAGCGGGTCGATCGGCATCCAGTACAGGCAGTCGTCGGTGAACAGCTCCAGCCACCCCTCGTAGTCGCGGTCGTCGAGCAGGTGCGCCTCGCGGGCGAGCAGCTCATGGACCTCGGGCAGCGAGGAGCCGGCGCTCACGCCGGGCCGCCCATCAGCTCGCGCCAGCAGCGGTACTGCCCGCGCTGCGGCGTCTCGTCGGAGACGTGGCTGAAGCGGTGCGTCTCGTCGACCGCCGTCTCCCGCTCGCGGCCGCGGGTCATCTGAACCCACTCGACGTCCTCGGAGGCGAGGCCGAGGCCGACCCGTTCGAACATCTCGATGTCATCCGGCTGCACGAAGCCGGCCGGCCCGGAGCCGATCTCGTGGTAGCGCAGGCGGATGCGGTTGATGTCGGGCGGCGCGTCGGCGAGCAGCAACGGCCGCAGGACGACGCGGGTGCGGTTGACGGCGAGCGGGTGGACCTCGCAGATGTTGATGCTGCCGAGGTTGAGGTTGGGGAAGATCGAGATGTTCACCGGCGGGCCGGTGCTCGCCAGGTAGAGGTCCTCGGCGCCCTCGATCCCGAAGTGCTCGTCGAGGTCGGCGTCGGGCGGCGGCGCGCCGGGCACGATCCCCAGGCGTTCGCGCAGCACCTCGGTCGCCACCGAGCGGAGGTCCATCACCGTGTGCCCGTTCGAGAACGCCTCGACCCTGGCTTCGCCGTCCGAGGAGCCGGTCAGGTAGCGGGGCTGCTTGCCGGTTCGCTGCTGCAGCACCCCGAACAGCGACTGGTGGGTGAAGCTGAGGTGATAGCCGTCGACGTTGTTCTCCAGCTGCATCTTCCAGTTGGCGTCGTAGACGACCTCGTTGGCGTCCGGCGACACCCGCAGCGCGTACTCGCCGGCGTGCTCGACGAAGCGGTCGATGTAGGGGAGCACGTCGCGCAGGTGCTCGGTCAGCGGCGGCACGTCCGGGTTGAACGAGGCGAAGATGAAACCCCGGTAGGACTCCACCCGCGGGGCGGAGGAGAGCGACAGCTCATCCCTGTCCACCGCTTCCTCGGAGTAGGGAACGCCGAGCAGCTCGCCGTCGAGGCCGAAGGTCCAGCCGTGGAACTGACAGCGAAAGCCGCTCGAGTTGCCCCTCGGCATGAGGCACACCGCGGCGCCGCGGTGACTGCAACGGTTCACCACCACACTTGCGGCGCCGTCGCTTCCGCGGGTCAGGATGACCGGCTCGGTACCGACGAAGGTTCGCTTGTAGTCACCCGTCTCGGCGATCTCACTGTCATGGCCGACGTACACCCAGGTACGCATGAATATCCGCTGCATCTCGGCCTCGAACACGTCGGGATCGACGTACACGTCCCGATGAACTCGCCCCTCCTCGACCAGTGACGAAAAATCCCCTCGCCTCACCAGCGTCAGGCTATCAGCGTTGGTAGTGTCAGATCGCCGGCTGACGATGAATCTCCTAGACATGTACAGATCCACGGCGGCCGACAGGGGATCGGGGCCGGCGATCAGCTTCACCGCGCCGCCGTTCGAGGGCGTGACGCTCAGCTGGGGCGACCTGATCGAGCGATCGGAGGCGCTCGCCGAGCAGCTGGACGAGGCGGGCGTCGGCCCCGCGTCGCGGGTGGCGACGATCCTCGCCGACCACCCCGACTCGCTGCCGACCCTGCTGGCGATGTGGCGGCTCGGGGCGGTGCCGGTCCTCGTCGATCCCGAGTGGGGCGAGTCGATTCGCGCCGGCGTCCTCGCGCACAGCAGGGCGGACGCGGTGGTCACGATCGGCGAGCGGCTCGCCGTGCAGCCCGTCGACGCGCCGGACGACCGTCCCGAGCTGCCGCCGGGGACCGCGATGATGGCCTACACCTCCGGCAGCACCGCCGCCCCGAAGGGAATCCCGCTGCGCCACGACCGGCTGGTGGCGGCGTTCCATGCCGCGGCGGGCAAGCTGAGCGGCTTCCGCGGCGGCCCGCCCGCCCGCTTCGGCTCGAGCATGCGGCTCTCGGGGTTCGGGGTGCTCGCCCTGCACTACCTCTGGTCGGCGGCGTTCGGGGCGGAGGTGGTCGTCCTGCCGCGCCTCGAGCTGGCCACGGCGCGGGGCTACTGGGCCGACCTCGAGCGTCACGAGATCGACCAGGTGGTTCTAGTCCCACCGCTCTACGAGCTGCTGCTGAGGGCGTCCAGCCCGGGGGAGCACAATCGCAGGCCGCTCTTCGTCAACGGCAGCGGACCGATCTCCCCGACCACCCACCGCCGCTTCATGGAGCGCTTCGGCGCGCTGGTGCTCAACTGCTACGGGCTGACCGAGACGACCTTCGCCTGCATGGTCGGGGACACCGACGAGCGGGGGAAGACGACGCAGGCGGTTGGCCGCCCGGACCTGATGCACGTGAGGCTGCGAGCTGAGGACGGGACGGAGGTGGACGGGTCCGGCGAGGGCGAGATCGAGGTTCGCGGCCCGACGGTCTCCGACGGCTACTACGACAACCCCAAGGCGAACGCGGCCCTGTTCTCCGGGCCGTGGGTGAAGACCGGCGACCTCGGCCGGCGTGACGAGAGCGGCAAGTACTGGATCGCCGGCCGGCTCAAGGACGCGGTGATGAAGGGCGGCTCCACCGTCTACCTGACCGACGTCGAGGAGGCCTGCGTGGGGCTCGACGGCGTGCTCGAGGCGGTCGCCGTGCGGGTCGACCTGCCCGGCGGCATCGAGGACCTCGGCGTGATCGTCCGCCCGGTCGAGGGAGGCGAGCTCGACCCCGGCGACCTGAAGGCGACCCTCGACGGGGCGCTGGGGCCGAGCCGCGGGCCGCGGCGGGTTCTCGTCACCGACCGTCCCCTGCCGCGGATCGGTCAGAACAAGATCGACCGCCGCTCGGCCGAGCGGCTCTGGTCGGAGCTCACGCGCCGGGGCTGACGCCGAGGCGGGCCTGCTGCTCGTCGCGCACCTGTTTCACCATCTCCAGGTACCAGTCGATGTAGGGCGCCAGCGCGCCGTCGTCGAAGGAGATCCTCGACGCGTCACCGCCGAGCGCCGCATCTGTGTTGGCGAGGTCGAAGACCCTGTCGCGGGATAGGTAGGTGCGAAAGAAGTCGGTGCGGGGCTGTTCGTCGAGCTTTTCGTCGATCAGGGTGAACTCGTCGTCGCTCTCGACCCAGCGCGGCTCGGCCATGCCGAGGGCGGCGAAGACGACACGCCCGACCTCGGCGGCGCTCGGCGGCGTCGCATTGGCCAGGTGGAAGACCTCGGCCTCGCTCGACGAGTGGGCGATCCGCACTGCGTTACGGGCGACGGCGTCGACCGGGATCAGGTTGATCGGCGCCTCGCCGTCGCCGCGCAGGCGGACCTGGCGGTGCGCCAGGAAACCGCCGAGCTTGCGTCCTTCGACCTCATGGCGCGCCCGCTGCACGCCGAGGATGAAGCCGTAGAGCCCCGTGTTGGAGATCGCCGCGAACGTCTCGGTGTGACCGATGACGATGCTCGGGCGCATGATCCGCGTGCGCAGGCCGTCCCAGTCGTCGACCAGCGTCTCGGCCCGGATCTTGCTCTCCTCGTAGGCGTTGTGGGCGACGCTCGGGTCGCGCGCCGGCTGCTCGGGAACCAACCCGCTCCGGGTTCCGGCGACGTAGGCGGTGCTCACGTAGTTGAAGGCGCTCGCCCCGGCGTCCGTCGCCAGCCGCAGCATGCGATCCGTGCCGTCGACGTTCTGCTCGAAGATCTTCTCACGCTGTTTCTGCTTGAACCTCAGCGACGCCGCCGAGTGCCATGCTTCCCCGATCTCGGACGGCAACCGCGCCGCAGCCTCCGCGCCGTCCTCGCGCAGGTCGAAGGGGATGCTGAGGCAGCGCTGTTCGATCGCGGGCAGCATGTCCGCTCGCCCGTAGAGCAGGAAGGCGCGTTCGAGCGTCTCGGACAGCCGCTTGCGGGCGCGGTCCGCGTCGTGGCGGGGGCGGACGAGGCAGGCGACCTCCCCCTTGGTCCGGTCGAGCAGCTCGAGCACCAGGGCGGCGCCGACGAACCCGGTCGCGCCGCTGACCAGGTGGACCCCACCCCGTCCTGCAGCCGCCTCGCTCAAGGCCGCTCCGGGCGCTGGTCGAGGACGTAGCGGGCCATCGCGTCGAAGGAGCGGAGCACCTCGATATCCACGTCGGGATCCCACTCGATCTGGAACTCCTCTTCCACCGCGGCGAGAAAGCCGACCAGGCCGAGCGAGTCGAGATCCAGGCGGGCGATCGAGCCGGGGCCCGAGTCCTCGCGCGAGGGCTTCGCGTCACCGATCTCACTTTCCATGAGCCCCATCAGGCGCTCCACCATCTCCTCGACCCCGGCGGTCATGCAGGGCGCCAGGCTAACCGAAACAGTAACTCTCGCGCAGCGTACGGATAGCGCACATATCGATACTGTCGACGACACTAAACGGTACGTGCTCATACCTCCGAAAAGTGGTGTGGTTAGCCTGCTGGATGTGTGGTAGCTTCTTCCCTCTCGCTGACGGCGAGCTGGTGTTACATGGGAGACCGTTTTAGGCAAGGGGGGCGATGCGCGCCGGCTGGTGGGTCGCGCGTCCGGACGTATGTGCTCGCATCGATTGGCGCGCTTGTGGTTCTCGCTTTGCTTGCGCCGCGCAGCGATGCGGCGCTGCCGGCGAACGGACGTGCCTGGGAGATGACGACCTTCGATGGCCCATCGTCCTCGCGAGTGCTCGGCAACCGGCCGCTGGGAGACGACGCCGACCGGCTCGTCTACTCGACGGTCGGCCCGCCGCCGGGAAGCCCGTCGGGCGCGCTGTTCGGGTACGACACCTCGGTGCGCGGCAGCTCCGGCTGGCTCAGCACGCCGCTCGGCTATCCCTACGACATCGAATCGACCAATATCTTCGCTGTGTTCGCGCCGGCCGAGCCGGTCTCCTTCAGCGAGGATCTACGGACGCGTCTGTGGGCGTCGCTGTCGCCGCTTACGCCAGACGGCCCGCCGGAAGGTGAAACCGCCCTGTACCGGGAGGTCGAAGGACAGCCGCTCGAACTGATCTCCGAAGTCGGATCGATCGGGCCGTTGGAATACCCGGGCTTCGCCGGCCTCTCGAGCGACGGCGGCACGATCGTCTTCGACACGCGGAAACATATCCTGCCGGCGGACGCAGCGAGGACGAGGGGGACATCGATCTTTGCTTGGAAGAGCGGCAACCTGCAGGAGGTCGACGTCGACAGCGGCGGCGCATTGCTCTCGACCTGCGGCGCCGAGATCTCGAACGCCAACGGGATGGCGCTGTCGGGCAGGCGGGTGTTCTTTTCGGTGCCCGCCCGGTGCAACGGCACCGAAAAGGTCTACCTGCGGGACCTGGAAGCCGAAACGACGGTCGAGGTCTCGGCGTCACAGTGCGCCCGGGTCGACTGCAATGCGGCTGCCGACGTCAAGTACGCGGGGGCGACCCCCGATGGGAGCTTCGTCTACATGACGACCACTCAGCAGCTGACCGGCGACGACGAAGACTCCAAGCGCGACCTGTACGCATACGAGGTCGCGACGGGCGAGCTCACCCTGCTGAGCGGTGGCTCACCGGCCGCCGCCGGCGAAGTCGAGAGCGTCGTCGCCTTTCCCTCGGAAAACCCCGGCAGGGTCTATTTCGCCGCCCGTGGCGAACTGCTCCCCGGCGAATCAGGCTCGGGCGAAAAGCTCTTCCTCGCCGACGGCAGCGGCATCCACTTCGTGGCCGAAGCCTCGATTCCACTGTTCGCCGAGGAACAGCAGATCCAGCTGACTCCTGACGGCAGGCGGGCGCTCTTCGTCACCGCCGCGAAACTGCTTCCGGGGGACACCGACAGCCAGGCGGACGCCTATCTCTACGACGCCGACGAAGAAGCGCTGACCAGGATCTCGACCGGCCCGTCGGGCGGCAACGGCGCCTTCCCGGCGAGCATCACCGCGCCCTCGCCGCTCAACCTGCACGGGTTCGAAGCCGGCGACCTGCGGCCCTATATCGCGATCGACACGACCGGTGACCGGACGTTCTTTACGACCGAGGAGCCACTCGTACCCGAGGACACCAACGGGGAATTCGACGTGTACGAGCACGCGCACGGCGCCACCGAAATGATCACGCCCGGGAACCTGCCGTTCAAATCGGACTTCGCGGGGGCCAGCCGGGACGGCCGGACGGTGCTGTTCGCGACCAACGCCGACATCCTTCCGGGTGACCGGGATGGCAACGCCCGCGACCTCTACGCGGCGCGCCTCGGAGGAGGCTTCCCGGAAGCGCAGCAGAGCGGTTGCGACCCCGCGAGCTGCCCGCTGCCGGAGACGCCGCGGCTGAGCCGCGGGGCGCCGCCCAGCACTGCTCCGATCGTCAGGAGGCGCCGGCGACTGCGCGTCCTCCGCGTCGCGCGCCGACCGCGTAGGGGTGCGATCCGGGTGGTCGTCATGCTTCCCGCGCCGGGGCTCCTCGCGGGGCGGTTGTGGATTCGCAGGGGGCGCAGGAGGATCGTCCTCGGACGGGGAAGGGTCGGCGTCGCACGCCCCGGCAGGACGCGGCTGGCGTTGCGGCTGCGGCGTTTCGTGCGGCGCCGGGCCGGCAGGCGACCCAGGAGGGTGCACCTCACGGTCAGAGGGGGGCGCGAGCGGGTGTCGCGAGTGGTGAAGGTGAGGCTCAGATGACGCGCCGCAGGCTGAAGAGCGCGACTGCAGCCCTCGTTCTCTGCCTGCTGGCGGCGGCGCTGCTGCCTGCTGCGAGTCAGGCCGGCTTCGCGATCGAACCGGGAAGCGTCGAAATCCAGGCGCTGGACAGCGGCGGCGCGCCCGATGTCCGCGCCGGGGCGCACCCCGATCGCCTGGTGCTCAGCTTCGACATCGAAGCCGCTGAATCCGGCACCGCCGCCCGGGATCTGCTGTTCGAATTCGAGCCGGGCCTGACCGGCTCGCCGATCGCCACCGAGACCTGCTCGCGGGCGGTCTACGAATTCGAAGAATGCCCGCCAGAGACACAGGTCGGCAGGTTCTCGGCGCGATTCGCGGGTGGCGAAAATTTCAACCAGCCGATCTTCAACATCACCCCCGGGCCGACCCAGTTGGCGGCGCTGGCGTTCAAGCCGTTCTGGGAGACCGAGCTCGAAATGACGCTGCGGCCCGACGACTACGGCCTCAACATCTCGACCTCGGACATGCCGCAGCTTCCCTTCAACAACGGCCACGTGGAACTGTGGGGCGTGCCGGGCGACCACAACGGTTCCGGCGACCGGACGCCGTTCCTGACGACTCCGACGAAGTGCGGGCCACTGGGTTTCGTTTTGCGGACGCGCTCCTGGCGCGTCGGGGCGCCGTGGCTCAGCGAAAGCGCGGAAAGCGAGCCCTTCGACGGTTGCCAGGACCTGCCGTTCGAACCGAGTCTCGGCCTGCACCTGACCGACTCCACCACCGACTCGCCGACCGGCGCGCGGATCGACCTGAACCTGGCCGAACACAGCGACCCGGACGGGACCGCCAGCGCGAACATCGAAAACGTCCACATCGACCTCCCGCCCGGTCTGACGGTGGGACCCAGCGGCGTCGAAGGCAGGGAGCTCTGCTCGGACGACCAGTTCGGACTCGGGACCGAAAGCGAGGTCACCTGTCCCTTCCATTCCCGCGTCGGCTCGGTCGAAGTCAGGACGCCGCAGCTGCGGGAAAACCTCCGCGGCTCGATTTTCCTCGGCCGGGAACGGCCCGGCGAACGCTTCCGCCTCTTCATCCACGCCGCGGCGCGGGGCGTCAACTACAAGGCGGGCGCGAGCCTCGCGACCGACCCCCGGACCGGCCAGCTGTCCACCGAGCTGAACGGCCTCCCCTCGTTTGCGGTCAGCCAGATCTCCCTGGCCTTCGAAGGCGGCCCGCATGCCCTTCTCGCGACGCCGCTCTCCTGCGGGCCGACCATGGCGAAGGCCCGCTTCGTTCCCGACTCCGGCGGCTCTGCGGTCGAATCGTCGAGGACCGTCAGCATCGGTGCGGCCTGCGGCGGGCCCCCGTACGATCCCTCGCTGACCGCCGGCAGCACCGACCTGCAGGCCGGCGGCGACACCGGCTTCGCGCTGACGCTCAGGCGCGGCCAGGGGGAACAGCTGCCCGGACGGTTCGCGACCACCCTGCCGCCCGGCCTCACCGCGAAGCTGAAGAGCGTCGACCTCTGCCCGTCGGCCGCCGCTGACGGCGGCGCCTGCCCCGCCGCCAGCAGGATCGGCTCGGCCGTCGCCGAGGTGGGCTCGGGACCGAACCCGGCATCGGTGCCCGGCGCCGTGTTCCTGACCGAGGGGTTCAAGGGCGCGCCGTTCGGCCTCGCGATCGTGTTCAGAGCGGCGATCGGCCCGTTCGACCTCGGCACGTTCGTGGTTCGGGGAACTCTCCGCATCGACCCGGGCACCGGTCAGATCACGATCGAACACCTGCTGCCCTCGATCTTCGAAGGCGTGCCGCTGCGATTCCGCACGATCGGGATCAACCTCGACCGCCCCGGCTTCCTGGTCAATCCGACCTCCTGCGAGCCGGAGACGCTCGCCTCGACGGTCTGGGCGCTCGACGGCAGGGCGGCGGACGTCTCCGGGCCGTTCAACGTCGACGGGTGCGGCTCGCTCAGCTTCCGGCCGCGGTTCGGCGTCGCTCTGAACCGGCGGGTCAGGCGGCGCGGCGGCCCGCGCCTCGCGTTCACGGTGAAGATGCCGAGCGGCCAAGCGAACCTGGAGCGCTTCCGGGTGAAGTTCCCGCGGCTGCTCGAGTTCCACAACGCCGCCGTGAGGGAAATCTGCCCCCGTGCGACCGCCGAAGAAGGTCGCTGCCGCCCGGGCGCCCGCGTCGGCACGGGGATCGCCGAGACGCCGCTGCTGAAGAGCACGCTGCGTGGCCCCGTGTACCTCGTCCGGCCCGAGAAGGACGGCGGTTTTCCGGACCTGTGGACCGAAGTCGAGGGGTCGGGCGTGAAGCTGCGGCTGCGCAGCGCCTCCTCCGGCAAGCACGGAAACCTGATCACCGAAATGATCGACGTCCCGGATCTCCCGCTGGCCAGCTTCACCATGCGCGTCGACGGCGGCGGAACGAAGGGGACCCCCCTGTTCTCGCTCGCCCGTAACGCCTGCCACCGCCGGCGCGCGCTCGTGACCCCCGTCCGGCTCGAAGGCCACGACGGGGCGGTGCGCCTGCTGCGCCCGCGGATGAGGGCCGGCTGCCCGGGGAGGAGGCGCAGCAGGCGTTTCCGGAGGAGACACAAGCGGCGCTTGATCGGCCTGGCGCTCGGCAGAGTCAGTAGGCGATGAGCGCGGCGGGCAAGCGCTCCGCCGGCTCCGGGAGCGCCTCTCGCCTCAGCGGCCTGAGCGGGTTCCTGACCCGCCGGCCGCGCCTGGCGCTCGGCTCCTGGCTGCTCGTCTTCCTCGTCCTCGCCTTCCTCGGCCGGGACCTGCCCGACCGGCTCGAAGCGCATCCGCTCTACATCGGCGGAACGGAAGCCAAGCAGGCCCACGACATCACACTGCGCCAGTTCGGCAGCGACGAAAGCATGGTCGTCGCCCTGCGCGGTCCGCGCGCCGCCGTCGGCCGCCAGGGCCGCCGGCTCGCCGGCCAGCTCGAAGGGCTGCCGCAGACCGTCGTCGTCTCGCCCTGGTCGACCGGAAACGCGATTGGCGGTTTGCATCCGAGCCCGGAAGTCGCGGGGATCGTCGTCAGGGTCGGCCACCGCCGCGACCAGGCGCTGTCGGAAACGCTCGAACTGGTGGAAGACCGCGTCGAAGGGACCGTGAGCCCGCCGGTCGAAGCGAGCATCGCCGGGCTTCCCAAGGTCTTTTCCTCTTACGCCCACGCCAGCACGCACGCGTCCAACACCGGCGAGCTGATCGCGATCCCAGTGCTCCTGCTGGTGCTGCTGCTCGTCTTCCGCTCGGTGATCGCCGCGCTGATCCCGATCGTCGCCGGCGCCTTCGTCGTCGGCGCCACCCAGGGGGTGATGCGGCTGCTGCTCGGGACGGTGGAGATCGACGCGTTCGCGCTCGGGGCCGCGGGCATGATGGGCCTGGCGCTCGGCGTCGACTACTCCCTGCTCGTCGTCTCGCGCTTCCGCGAGGAGCGCGAGCAAGCCGAGCTGCCCGCCGCTGTGCGCGCGACGGTCGAGAAGACCGCGCGCTCGGTCATCCCGGCCGCCAGCGGGTTGTTGCTGGCGATGGGAATCGCGGCAGCGACCCTGCCGGGCGCCGTCGTCAGCTCGAGCGCGCTGGCGATCATGATCGCCACCGTCCTCAGCGCCGTCTCCGCGCTGTTCGCGGCGCCCGCCACGATCATGTTGCTGGGGGCCAACCTCGACCGCTGGTCGTTGCCGAAGCGGTACGGGGCCGGCGGCCTGGCGGCGCTGGTCTCGACCCGGCTGGCGCGCAGGGCGGGACTGGTGACGGCGATCGTCTTCGGCCTGCTGGTGCTCGGCGCGCTCTCCTCGACTCTCGACACCGGCGTGGCCACGCCCGGCCTGCTGCCGCCCGGGGAGCAGGGGCGGGTGGAAGAGGAAGAGGTCGAACAGGCGCTGGGCCCCGGCTGGCTGGCGCCGATCGAAGTCGTGATGAGCGGCAGCGGGGAGCCGATGACCTCGCCGCAGCAGATCGATTCCCTGGCGGCTTTCCAGAAGAGGCTGGAGCGAGACCCGGGCGTGCAGACGGTTGCGGGTCTAGGCGGCATCCAGCGCGGCCTGAAGCCGCTCACCCGGTTCGAGCCGCAGCTGGTCAAGCAGCAGCACGGGTTGACGCGGCTCGGCGCCGGCATCGCGCGGATGAGCGACGGGGCGACCCGCGGCGTCGCGGGGCTGCGGGACGCGGCGGCGGGCGCCGGCCGGCTCGGTCGTGGCGTCGAAGCGGCGAGCGACGGCGCCGGGCTGCTCGTCGAGGGGCTGGAAAACGCGGACACCGGGTCGAGCCGCCTGACCGGGGCGCTGGCGCGGGCCAGCGACGGAACGGGCCGGCTCGCCGACGGCGCATCCAGCGCCGGCGAAGGCGCCGGGCGGCTCGCCGACGCGCTGGAAGAAGGCGAGGAAAAGGTCGATGAAACGCGCGGCGACGTGAGCCAGATGGAAAGCGCGATGCGCAGCGGGAGCGCCGAGCTCGCGGAAGGGCAGGCGCCGCTCGAGTCGGCCGAATCGCGGTTCGAGCTGGCCTGGCAGGCGCTCGAGCAGATGACGGTCGGCAACACCGATCCGCAGTACCCGAACCTGCAGCAGGCGTTGCGCGAAGGAAGGGAACTGCTGAGCGGCGTCGGCGTGGAAAGCGAAGCCTCCAGCGGCTCGGGGGTGGGCGGCAGCATCGCTCGCGCGCAGCGCCAGTTCGACCTCGGCCTATACCTCGCCGAACAGATCGAATCGAACAACGAGAAGGCCGGCGAAGGGACCGAAGAGCTGATCGACCAGGCTCGTCGCCTCGAACGCGGGATCGAAAGCCTCTCCCGCAGCACCTCGCGGGTCTCCTCCGTGATCGACGAGCTCTCCGCCGAAGGCCGGCAGCTGACGCCGGCGCTGCAGCGGCTGCGGGACGGCACGGAAACGCTCGGCGAAGGGTTGGGACGGTTGACCAGCAACGCCGATGCGCTCGCCGGCGGTCTCGGGAGCGGGGCTCTCGCCTCGGGGCGCCTCGCCGCGGCGCTGCGCAAGATGCAGGCCGGCATCTCCTCCCGTCCGAACCGGCTGCGCCGGCTGCGCGAGCGAGCCCCGCGGCTCTTCGACTCCGGCTATTTCTATCTCGCCGGGCTCGACGGCAGCAAGCCGGAACGCCGGCAGCTGGCCGACTTCGTGATCGACCTCGACCAGGGTGGCCACACGGCGCGGATGATGGTCGTGCCGCGCCATCCGATCACGACGGCGCAGGGCCGGGAGACGCTGGACCGCGTTCGCGACGACGCGCGGCGCTTCTCCGGCGCGAGCGGGACGGAGGTCGCCGTCGGCGGCCTCTCCGCCAGCCAGCTGACGATCAACGACGCGCTGCGGAACCGGACCGAGCTCGCGCGGATCCTGATGATGCTCATCACCGTGCTCGTCCTGGTCGCCGTGCTGCGGTCGCTGATCGTCCCGGTGATCGCGGCCTTCCTCAACCTGCTCACCGTCTTCGCCAGCCTCGGCGTGGTGGCGCTGCTGTTCAACCACTCGCTGCTCGGCGGGCCCGGCTACGTGGACGCCGCGGTCGTGCCCGCGACGATGATGGTCATATTCGGTCTGGCGATGGACTACGAGGTCTTCATCTTCGCCCGCATGCGTGAGGAATACCTGCGCACCGGCTCGCCGCAGGAAGCGGTCGACAACGGGATCGCGCGAACGGCGCCGGTGGTCACGGGCGCCGCCGTGATCATGATCACGGTCTTCCTCTGCTTCTCGCTCTCGCAGTTCGTGACTCTGCGCAACTTCGGCATCGGGCAGGCGACTGCGGTCTTCATCGACGCCTTCATCATCCGGCTCGTGATCGTGCCGGCCCTGATGAAGGGCCTGGGGCGGTGGAGCTGGTGGATGCCGACCTGGCTCGACCGGCTGTGGCCGGGCCGCGCGTCAGGACCAGAACGCTAGGTCGCCGTCCTCGGTGACGCCGATGAAGGAGCCGACGGCGACGCGCGCCTCGCCGTTGGACGAGGCCCCGACCGCGTGGGCGTTGCGGGAGCTGAAGACCATCAGCACGCCCGGCTCGGGCTTCACTTCCACCTTCCGGGACGACTCGAAGAGCTTCGGGTCGTAGTCGTTGGAGCGCTGGCGTGCGTGCTTCTCCAGCTCGGGCTCCCACGGGTAGTCGTAGACGATCAGCTCGCCGCCGTCGCCTGGCGCCGAGAAGAATAGGTTCCACGCGAACTGGCCGGTGATTCGCTCGATCTCCCAACCGGGGGCGTTGTGGGGGGCCCAATCGGCGTGGATCGCGACGCCGCCGCCACCACCGCGCCGGAAGATGCCGGCGAAGTAGGGCCGCCCGTTCTCCTCGGCAACGCCGACCCGACCGGACCAGACCGCGTCGAACGCATCCACCACGGTCTCCACCGGATCGGGAAGGGGGTCGAGGATCTCCGACCTGCGCGCGGTGGCGATCGGCGCGGAGTCGAGGTACGCCTGCTTCGAATCGTGGTGCTCGTACTGAGTGATCCCAAGCCGGCCCAGGGGAGGCGAGGTCCCCTCGTAGAACGACCAGTCGTCGCACTCCATCAGGGCCGCGTAGGTGGCCTCGCACCGTTCGTCGTCGACGAAGCCGGGGACCGTGACGGCGCCGACCTCGTTGCGCAGCAGCGCCTGCAGCGCGTCTTGCGTGAGCGCCGGAAGCTCCAGTACGTCCCACCCTCCCATGGTCATCCCCGCCGTTCTATCAGCTCAACTCGGTACCCGTCGGGGTCTCGTACGAAACAGAGGAGTGAACTGTCACCGTCGCCTACGGTGTACGGTGGGCGTTCGGGATGTATCCCACGCTCCGCGAGCGCCGCGAGCGTCGTTTCCAGGTCGGGAACGGATACAGCGATGTGACCGTAACCGGTGCCTATCTCGTACGCCTCGGCTCTGCCTATGTTGTAGGTCAGCTCCAGGCGGGGCTCGGGCCCGTCGCCGGGTTGACCCATGTAGACGTTTATCGCCTCGTCCCCGATCGGATAGCGCGACATCTCCTCGAAGCCGAGCGCTTCGTAGAACTCTACAGATCGATCGATGTCGAGAATCCGGTAGCAGGTGTGAATCAGGCTCATGGCGTCACAATAACCGACTGTGACGGTCCAGATATGGCTTTCGGCGCTCGACTCGATCGAGCTCCCGGCGCGGGGTGTGTTTTCGGCCGCGGAGCTGGCGCGGGCCGAGCGGATCGGCGAGCCGCGGCTGCGCCGCCGGTTTCTCGCCCGCCGCTGGATGGCGCGGGCGCTGCTGGCGGAGGCGACCGGCGAGGAACCCGGCGCCCTGACCCTCGAGCGGCGCTGCGAGCGCTGCGGGAGGATGCACCCGGCGAGCCCGCTCGCCGGCGGGGACGGGGAAGTGTGGTGGTCGGCATCGAGCTCGGCCGGCCTCGGCGCGGTCGCCCTGTCCCCCTGGCGGGTCGGCCTCGACATCGAGCAGCGCCGCGATCGCCCCCGCTGGGAGCGGATCGCGCGCCGCTTCTACAGCGAGGACGAGCAGCGGGCGGTTGCCGGGTCGGCGGACCGCTTCCTCGATTTCTGGACGCTGAAGGAGGCCTTCCTCAAGGCGATCGGCATGGGCCTCGCGGGGGGCCTTGGCTCACTCGAGTGCACGGGTCTGAGCCCCCGGCCCGGCGAGTGGATGGAGAGCGCGGCCCATCCCGGCTGGCGCTTCCGGCAGCTCGACCCCGCCCCCGGCATCGCCGCGGCGGTCGCGGTCCAGGGGGCGCCGGATAGGATCGAGCTGCGCCGCTGGACTCCCGAGGCGGGCGAGGCACGATGAAGGCCAAGCGGTACGAGAACCTGACACTGGAGACGTTCGGCGGCGTGCTACGGGTGACGCTCGACCGCCCCGAGCGCCGCAACGCCCTCTCGGCCGAGCTGATCGAGGAGCTGCTCGATCTGGTCGCCGCGGTCGAGTTGGACGCCGAGACCAGCGTGCTGATCCTGCGCGGCGCCGGCAAGGGCTTCTGCTCCGGCTACGACGTCGCCGGGGACTCGGACGGCGGCGAGCCCTCGCCGATCGAGAAGGCGCAGATCGTGCGCGCCGACGGCCGCCTCTTCGACCGGCTCTGGCGGCTGCCGGTCCCGACGATCGCCCAGGTCCACGGCGCCTGCCTCGCCGCGGGGACCGACCTGGCGCTGAGCTGCGATCTGCTGGTCTGCGCCGCCGACGCCCGCATCGGCTACCCGGCAGTGCGCTCGATGGGCTCGCCGGCGACGCACATGTGGCTCTACCACCTGGGGCCGCAGTGGACCAAGCGGCTGCTGCTCAGCGGCGATTCGCTGACCGGCAGGAAGGCGGCGGAGGTCGGCCTGTTCCTCGAATCGGTTCCGGCGGAGGAGCTGGACGATCGCGTGCTCGGGCTGGCGACCCGGATCGCCGCGATCCCGCGCGACCTGCTGACGGTCAACAAGCACGTCGTCAACCGCGGCCTCGACCTGATGGGGCGCACGCTGCTGCAGGAGACCGCGGTCCACCAGGACGTCCTGGGCCGCCTCGCGCCGGGCGCGGAGGCGTTCTGGGAGACCGCGGCGAGCAAGGGGGTAAGGCAGGCGGTCGCCGAACGCGACGAGCCGTTCGCGGACGGCGACCCGATCGAGTGAGCACCGCCGCCGCGGCGCTTCAGACCGCGGCCGAGTCCTGTCGCGAGACCAGCGCCGCGGCGCGCTCGACCGAGTCGACGTCGCGCACCGCGCCGGTGTCGGCGGAGGTCGCCATCGCCGCGTAGGCGCGCAGGGCAGGCGAGACCTCGCGCTCGCGCGCCAGCGGCGTGTAGCCGCCGGCCTCCTCGATCCGGTGGCGCCGGTCCGCGAGCTCGTCGCCGTGCACCTCGAGTGAGATCGCCCGCTCCTCGATGTCGATCGCGATCGTGTCGCCGTTCTCGACCAGGGCGATCGCCCCGCCGGCCGCCGCCTCGGGCGAGACGTGGCCGATCGAGAGGCCCGAGGTGCCGCCCGAGAAGCGTCCGTCGGTGATCAGCGCGCACTCCTTGCCTAGGCCGAGCCCCTTCAGGTAGGAGGTCGGGTAGAGCATCTCCTGCATGCCCGGGCCGCCGCGCGGCCCCTCGTAGCGGATCACCACCACGTCGCCCGGTTCGACGCCGCCGCTGAGGATCAGGTCGACGGCCTGGTCCTGGGACTCGACCACCACCGCAGGGCCCTCGAAGCTCAGCAGCGACTCGTCGACGCCGGCGGTCTTGACCACGCAGCCGCGCTCGGCGAGGTTGCCGTAGAGGATCGCCAGGCCGCCGTCGGCGGTGTGGGCGTGCTCGACGTCGCGGATGCATCCGCCGGCCCGGTCGAGGTCCAGCGACTGCCAGCGCTCGGACTGCGAGAAGGCGGTCGCCGAGCGCCTGCAGCCCGGCGCCGCGTGGAACAGCTCGACCGCCTCCCCGGAGGGGCTCTCGCCGCCGACGTCCCAGGCGCCGAGCCACTCGTCGAGGTTCGCGGCGTGTACGGTCCCGACCGACTCGTTGAGCAGGCCGCCGCGCCGCAGCTCGCCGAGGATCGCCGGGATGCCGCCGGCCCGGTGCACGTCCTCCATCAGGTACTCGCCGCTCGGCGCGACCTTGCAGATGCAGGGCACGCGGCGCGAGAGCCGGTCGATGTCGTGCATCGCGAACTCGACCCCGGCCTCCTGCGCGGCGGCGAGCAGGTGGAGGACGGTGTTGGTCGAGCCGCCCATCGCGATGTCGAGCGTCATCGCGTTCTCGAACGCGTCGCGGGTGGCGACCGAGCGCGGCAGCACGCTGCCGTCGTCCTCCTCGTACCAGCGCCGCGCGATCTCCACCGTCGTCCGGCCCGCGTCCTCGTACAGCTGCCGGCGCGCCGTGTGCGTCGCCAGGGTCGAGCCGTTGCCGGGCAGGGAGAGCCCGAGCGCCTCGGTCAGGCAGTTCATCGAGTTGGCGGTGAACATGCCCGAGCAGGAGCCGCAGGTCGGGCAGGCGGCCTCCTCGATCCGGCCCATGTCCTCGTCGCTGACGTCCTCGGCGACCGCGTCGGTGATCGCGGTGATCAGGTTGAGCCGCTTGCGCACGGTGCCGTCGACCAGCTCCGCCGTCCCGCCCTCCATCGGGCCGCCGGAGACGAACACGGTCGGCACGTCGAGCCGCAGGGCGGCGTTGAGCATTCCCGGCGTGATCTTGTCGCAGTTGGAGATGCAGACCAGGGCGTCGGCGCAGTGCGCGTTGACCATGTACTCGACGCTGTCGCTGATCAGGTCACGCGAGGGGAGCGAGTAGAGCATGCCGCTGTGGCCCATCGCGATGCCGTCGTCGACGGCGATCGTGTTGAACTCGCGCGCCACCCCGCCGGCCGCCTGGACAGCCTCGGCGACGACCTCGCCGACTGGCTTCAGGTGCGTGTGGCCGGGGACGAACTGCGTGTAGGAGTTGGCGATCGCGACGATCGGCTTCTTGCCGATGTCCTCGCGCGCGACCCCGGCAGCGCGCAGCAGGGCGCGGGCGCCGGCCATGTTGCGGCCGTGGGTGACGGTGCGTGATCTCAGCGGTGGCATGGCGTCTTCCAAGGATAGAGATAGACGTCCACTTCCGGGAAACCGCGGAACCTGCGGACGATATGATAAACGTGTCAGTACCCAAGGGAACGCGAAAGGGAGGGATCGTGATCAAGCACCGAGGCCGTGTTTCCGTGCGGCTCGGCCTATGGCTGAGCGGTTTCGCACTTGCCGGATTGCTGTTCGGGGTGGCGACGGCATCCGCCACCTTCCACCTGATGAAAATCCGCGAGGTCTACCCGGCGGGCAGCGCGGGCTACGTCGAGCTGCAGCTGCTCGAAACCGGCGAGTACCAGGTGGGCGGCCATCATCTCGTCTACTACAACGCCGACGGGACCGTCGACCACGACTTCACCCTGCCGACCAACGCCAGCGCCGGCAGCCGCGCCAACGCGACCGTGCTGATCACCGGACCCGGCTACTCCGGGCCTCCGAGCACCGACGAGGCGGACGCCGAACTGGACCTCTCGGCCGCGGGCGGCGCGGTCTGCTGGGTCGAAGGCGAGCCGCCCGACTGCGTCGCCTGGGGCAACTTCACGGCCACCTACCCTGCCGGCAACTCGGAGCTGCTGGTCGGCAACCCGGCCAGCCCCGGCGGCGTCACCGCGGGCAAGGCCCTGCGCCGCTCGATCGCCGACATCTGCCCGACCTTCCTCGAGGGGGGCGACGACACCGACGACAGCTACGCCGACTTCAGCGAGGTGACTCCGAACCCGCGCAACAACGCGAGCACCGTGATCGAGGAACGCTGCAACGTCGCCGAAACCGCGATCGACTCGAAGCCGAACAGCCCGACCAACGCGACCTCGGCCAGCTTCACCTATCACGCGGTCGGCTCGTCGACGCTGCTCGCGGCCGTCGAACACCTGGAATGCAAGCTCGACGAAGAAGACTACGTCGTCTGCGACGCCCAGCCGTTCAGCGAAACCGGCCTGGAAGAAGGGCCCCACACCTTCCAGGTCCGTGCACAGAGCGACAAGGGCGCCGGGCTGCCGGCGATCTACACCTGGAACGTCGATACCCAGGCGCCGACCACCTCGATCGTGAGCCACCCGGGCGGCACCAGCGACAGCAGCGTGGAATTCACCTACGACTCGAGCGAGCTCGGCTCGACCTTCGTCTGTAGCCTCGCCGGGTCCGGGGCGGGAGACAGCTTCTCCTCCTGTCCCACCTTCGGCAAGACTTACAGCGGCCTGGCCGACGGCTCCTACACGTTCAAGGTGCGGGCGACCGACCGGGCCGGCAACGCCGGCTCGACGGCGAGCTACACCTGGCAGGTCGACGGCTCGTCCGGCACGGTGACGCCGCCGCCGCCTCTCCCGCCGGCGCCGGTGCTGACGCCGGTGACGATCCAGCCGCAGCCGCAGCCGAGCTCCGGCTGCCGGAAGGGCTTCGTCAAGCGGAAGGTCAGGGGCAAGCGCCGCTGCGTGCGCAAGCGCCGCCGCTGCCGGCGAGTCAGGGTCGTCGTCAGGAAGCACGGCAAGAAGGTCCGGCGCTGGCGCCGCCGCTGCGTGCGCAAGCGCCGCCGCTGCAGGTGGGTCGTCGTCAGGAACCACGGTAAGAAGGTCCGGCGCCGGCGCTGCGTCAAGCGGAAGAGGCATAGGAACACGAAGCGCGGAAACAGGCGGAAGAAGCGCTAGATCGTGGGGAGGTCGCGAGGCATCGTCCTCGTCCTTGCCGCCCTCCTGACCGTGTTCCTGATGGTCGGCCCAGGGCGGGCCGACGGCCACGTCGCCAAGCGGTCGGGTCCTTTCGAGGTCGAGCTGGGCTGGGCGCAGGAGCCGCCGCGGGTCGGCGCCGGCAACGCGATCGAAGTCGGGGTCGGCGACGCGCAGACCGGCGCGCCGGTCGCGGTCCCGGCGGGGGCGCTCTCGGTCGAAGTCGCCTACGGCGGCAGGTCGGTCACCCTGCCCCTCGTCCCGACCGCCGAGCCGGGCCTCCTGGAAGCGTCGATCGCCCCGACCCGGCCGGGCGCCTACAGCTTCGGCGTCAGCGGCGAAGTCCGCGGGCAGACGCTCGACGTCCATGCCGTCTGCTCGCAGTCGACCTTCGAGTGCGTGGAAGCGGACGCCGGCAGCGAGTTCCCGGTCAGGGACCCTTCGGCGGGGGAGCTGGCCCAGCGCGTGCGCAGCGAAGCGCGGCAGGTCGACGACGCTCGCAGCCGGGCGGATGACGCTCACACGCTTGCCCTGGTCGCGATCGCGGCCGGCACGATCGGCCTGCTGACGGGGGGCGCCGCGCTGCTCGCCTCGCGCGGACGGGGAAGCGGACGGTCCTGAGGCGCCGCCTCGCCTGCGTCCTCGCGGCTGCGCTCGCGGGGGCGGCGATATTCCCAGCGGGCGCCTCCGCACACGCCAGCCTGGTCAGCTCCGAACCGCTCGCCGGGGCGACGCTCGGCGCGGCCCCGGGGGCGGTGCGGCTGGCGCTCTCCGAGCGGCCGGAGGTCTCGCTCTCGGAGATCGAGGTCCGGGGCGCCGGAGGCCATCCCGAGCAGCGCGGCCACGCGCGCTCGCCGGGCGGGGATCCGCTGACGCTGGAAGTCCCCCTGCGGCGGCTCGGCAAGGGCGTCTACACGGTTAACTGGAAGGTCATCTCGGCGATCGACGGGCACCTGACCGAAGGCAGCTTCGCCTTTGGCGTCGGGGTCTCGCCCAGCGGCGCGGCGCAGGGCGAGGGCACGAGCTCCGAATCCGGCTCGCGGCTCGAACTGCTCGCCCGCTGGGCCTTCCTGCTCGGCGTCGTCGCCCTGATCGGCGGCGCGGTCGCCGCGGTCGCACGCTTCGGCGGCGCCGGCGACCTCGCCCTCGCCGCCGCCGGCTGGGGGCTCGCTGTCGCCGGGCTGGCGCTGCTCGCCGAGGCGCAGCGGGCCGCCGCCGGGTCGTCCTTCGGCGAGCTGCTCGACAGCTCCGTCGGCGTGGCGCTGGTCTGGCGCGCCGCGGCCCTCGCCGCGGCCGGGCTCGCGTTGCTGGCGGCCTGGCGCGAGCCGCGGGCGCGGCGCCCGGCGCTCGGCCTCGCGGCGCTCGCGGCGCTCGGCCTCGTCGTCGCCCACGTCGACGCGGGGCACGCCCGCGCGGTCGAGTGGGCGGCCCGGTTCGCGGCGCCGGCCCAGGTCGCCCACTTCGCCGCCGCCGGGGTCTGGTTCGGCGGCCTCGCCGCCCTGCTGCTCGGCTTTCGCGGCGCATCCAGGGCCGCGAGGGAGCGGGCGGTGCGGCGATTCTCCACCCTCGCCCTGGCCTGCCTGGTGCTCGTCAGCGCCACCGGGGTCCTGCGCTCTGCCGAGGAGCTCACCTCGTGGGGCGACCTGCTCCACACCGGCTACGGCCTCGCCGTGCTGGCGAAGGTGGGCCTGGTGGCCGCTATCGTCGCGATCGCGGCGCGGAACCGGCCGGGCGCGGGTCGCCTCGGCGCCGAGGATCTCGATGCGCTGCGACGCAGGTCGAAGCTCGAGCTCGCGGCGGCTGCCGCGGCGCTGGGCGCGGCGGCGCTGCTGGGGACGCTCTCGCCACCGCTCTCGGCGCAGGCCGGGCCGGACGGGTTGAGGGTCTCGGGCGCCGACTTCGGGCACACCGTGCGGGTGGAGCTGACGGCGGCCTCCGCCGACCCCGGCCCGAATCTCCTCACGGCCCGGGTCGAGGACTACGACTCGGGCCGGCCGATCGCCGCCGAAGGCGTGACGCTCCGCTTCGATCCGCTGGACGACCTGGGCGCGCAGCCGTCATCGCTGGAGCTCGAAAAGCGCCCCGACGGCACCTACTCCGCCTCGGGGTCCAACCTGGCCTTCGACGGTCGCTGGGAAGTCGACGTATCGGTCGAACGCGGGCGGGGCACGGTGGAGGTCCCGCTCGAGCTCGACCTGCCGGTGCCCGAACAGTTCGTATCGGTGCTGGACATACCCGGCTCCTCGCAACCCCCGGTGTACACCATGCAAACCAACAACGGTTACATACGAATCTCACCCAAACCGGGCCACACTGGCCCGGGGCACATCTACCTCAGCGCTTTCACCGTGTTCGAAACGCTGCTGCCGATCGACCGGGTGGTGATTACGGCCGCCTCCGACGGCAACCCACCCAGGCAGTTGCCGGTGCGCAGGCTCGCGAGCTCGCGCTTCTTGGCCGATGTCGATTTCGAACCCGGTACGCTCGAAGTCGGGGTGGTTGCACGCACCCGCAAGGACGAACGGTTGCGCGGGGTCTTCGATATCGACATTCCCGAATGACGGTTGCGCGCGAGCGCATTTATTCTTAACCTTACGGTCAATGGGAGGAAGCGGTACCGGGGCAGGGGGAGCAGGTCGGTCCGGCGCGCTGCGCCGCGGGCGCCTCGCCGTGCCCGCGGTCGGCGCCTTGATCGCCGTCGCCGCCCTCCTGGCGATCGCCAACGCGCCGGTCTCCGCGACCTCGGGGGGCGACCCCTACAGCCCGCCCGCCGTGGTCGACACCGACCCCGATCCGCATGTCGTGGAGACGACGATCACAGCCGAAGAGGCGACGGTCGAACTCGGCGACGGCCTCGAGGCGCACGCCCAGACCTACAACGGCGAGGTCCCGGGCCCGACCTTCGACCTCAACCTCGGCGAAACCGTGATCGTCCACTTCCACAACCGGCTCCCGCATGCCACCGGAATCCACTGGCACGGCATCGAGCTCGCCAACGGCGAGGACGGTACGCCCTACACGCAGGACATGGTGCCGTCGGGCGGCTCGTTCATCTACAAATTTACTGTTACCCGTCCGGGAATCTTCTGGTATCACCCGCACCATCACGCTTCGACCGACCAGGTCTTCAAGGGTCTCTACGGGATGATCTACGTGAAAGACCCGAACGAAGCTGCGCTGCAGGGGGCCGGCATCCTCCCCAAGCCGTCGCAGACCAGGAAGATCGACCTCAGCGACACGACGGTCTGCAGGGCGCCGGGCAGCAACCCGGGTGTGGAAACGGGTCAGCCGCACGTCTACGACGACAACAGCGACGACACGCCGGGGGTGACCGCGCCCTGGGCCGGCAGCACGGTCCCCAACTCGCTGCCCGCGCAGGCCGAGCCCTCGCCGCAGAACCTCTGCGAAGGTCCCAACGTGACCTCCGAAGGGGTCGAGAACCCCTATCCAGCCGACGAGGACGGCAACCCCCGCGGCCCCTTCGCCTCCGGCGACCTGCCGAACATCCAGACCAGGCTCGATGCCGGGCGAACCAACGAGGGCACGCTCGTGCTGACCAACGGCAGGAACGTCGGCGGTCGCGCCGGCGGGCCGCAGTCGGAGGGTTACGTGCCGGGTCCGCTGGCGCCGGGCGCGTCGACGATGGACGTGCGGCCGGGCCAGGGCCTGCGCCTGCAGATCCTCAACTCGGCGACGATCCGCTACATGCGCCTCCGCTTGACCGACCCCGCGGGGGAACTCGTCCCCCTCTACCGGATCGGCGGCGAAGGCGGCCTGCTCAACCGGGCGGTCGAGGAAGGCGGGCTCGAGGGCCTCTGGGACACCGAATACGACGAAGGCGAGATCCTGCTGCCGCCCGGCGGCCGCGCCGACGTCGTCGCGGCGATCCCCTCGGCGCCGAGCAGCGGCGTGCTGACGCTGTGGACCGAGGACTTCAAACGCACCGGCGGCGGCTACGTGAACGTCCCGACCGTCCCGGTCATGCACCTGAACCTGACCGGCTCGGCGGTCGAACCGCCGTACAGCATCGAAGCCGGAACCGAACTGCGGGACGCCACCGGCGACCCGATCGAGCCGCTCGGCGAAGAGACCGGCGGCTTGCTCGACCCGTCCGAATTCGCGTCGCCGAAGCTCGGCAGCGCCGACGAGCACATCGCCTTCACCTCGAACGGCGCCGGCGGCCTCGGGGTCGACGGGGCCTACGGGGTCCACGACGTCGAGGGCAGCTACATGTCGATCGACCACCTGCCCTCGACCCGCTACGCCAAACCGGGCGACGTCCTCCTGCTGAGCATCGAAGACACCACCGGCGCGCACCACACGTTCCACCTGCACGGCTTCTCCTTCCAGCCGATCAGGATGGACCAGGAACCCTTCTACCCGGCGGTCGGCGGCAACGACTACGAGTTCCCCGACCCCGAGTACAAAGACATCCTCGACGTGCCGCCGCACTACCGGGTGATCTTCAAGGTCAGGTTGTTCGACAGGCCGCTGGCCGACGGGCTGACGCCCGGTGGAGCGCTCGGGCGCTGGCTCTTCCACTGCCACATCCTCTTCCACGCCAGCAACGGCATGCTCAGCGAGCTCGTCGTCACCGACCCGAGCGGCGACGAGCGCCCCGACGTCAACGTCGATGACGCCGAACCGCTGGTCGCTCCGGGGGGGACGGCGAGCGTGACCGGCACCTACAGGGACCCGGATGGCGACCCGGTCTCGCTCAGCGCGTCGGTCGGCAGCGTCGTCGACGACGGTGACGGCAGGTACACGTGGACCTATCCGACCTCGGCCGGCGTGTCCAGCCAACTCGTCTACGTAAGCGCGACCGACTCGAAGGGCAACGAGGGCCAGATCCCGTTCTACCTGCGCGTCGGCCCGGCGGCGCCGGGCGTGGCGCCGAGCCCCGTGGTCGCCGTGAGGAACCGGGCGCCGGTCCTGCGGCGGCTCAGGGTGACGCCGCGGGTCTTCGCCGCCCGCAAGCTCGCGACGCGGAAGCCGAAGCGGGCCGCCTCGAGCCGGCGGAGAGGGAGTAGGAAGACGAGGAGGCGGCGGCGGCGCGGCGCCTGGATCAGGTTCCACCTCTCCGAGCCGGCGACCGTGCGCTTCGCCGTCAGGCGGATCCGCCCGCGGCGGGTGAGGCGCAAGCGGAGCGGCCACAGGCGGCCCCACGCCAGCCGGGTCCGGGGGAGGCGGCCGAGGCGCAGGCGGTTCGTCTTCAGCCGCCGTGTGAGGCGAGCCGGAAACGTCGCGATCCGCTTCAACGGCCGTTTCGGCAAGCGCAAGCGCAGGGCGCTGCCGCCGGGTCGCTACCGCTTGACCGCGCGGGCGATCGACAGCGGACGGCTGAAGTCGAGGCGCCGCGTGACGCGCTTCCGGATCGTCCGCTGAGCCGCGCCTGAACGGACTCGTTCAAGCCGATCCGGCGGCAGGATTGTGCCGCCGCCGGTTGAACGGGGCGGCATGATCGAGGTTGCGAGGACGCTGATGAAGTCCGAGCCCGAACTGGCCGAACTGGTCGCCGAGGTCGAGGGGGTCGAGGTGACGATGGCCGAGAAGGGCTTCGGCACCCGGGTCGAGGTCCGCGCCGCGGAGACGGCCGGGCTCGAGCAGGCCGACCTGGAGCGCATCCTCGACCGGCTCGCGGAGCCGCAGAAGCAGCCCTTCTCATAGACTCCCGCGCCCGTGCGCGAGAGGAATCCGGTCACCCACGAGGAGAAGCTCGCCTACCTGCGCGAGCTGCGTGAGGAAGCGATCCACACCGCTTCCGAGGAGGCGGTGGAGAAGCAGCACGCGAAGGGCAAGATGACCGCGCGCGAGCGGATCGAGAAGCTGCTCGACCCCGGCTCCTTCGAGGAGCTCGACACCTTCGTCCGCCACCGCACCTACGACTTCGAGATGCAGAAGAAACGCCCCTGGGGCGACGCCGTGGTCACCGGCCACGGCACCGTCGACGGCCGTCCCGTCTTCGTCTTCTCGCAGGACTTCACCGTCTTCGGCGGCAGCCTCGGCGAGGTGATGGCGGAGAAGATGTGCAAGGTGATGGACCAGGCGGCCGCGGTGGGGGCGCCGGTGATCGGGATCAACGACTCCGGCGGCGCCCGGATCCAGGAGGGCGTCGTCAGCCTCGGCGCCTACGGCGACGTCTTCGTGCGCAACGTCAAGTGCTCGGGCGTGGTCCCGCAGATCAGCCTGATCATGGGGCCCTGCGCCGGCGGCGCCGTCTACTCGCCGGCGATGACCGACTTCATCTTCATGGTCAAAGAGACCTCGCACATGTTCATCACCGGCCCGGAAGTGATCAAGACCGTGACCGGCGAGGAGGTCGAGTTCGAGGAGCTGGGCGGGGCGATGAGCCACAACAGCAAATCGGGCGTCGCCCACTTCGCCGCCGACGACGAGGAGAGCTGCCTCGAGGACGTGCGCTACCTGCTCGGCTTCCTGCCCTCCAACAACCTCGAGCCACCGCCCCGCTTCGCCCCCGAGGACGACCCGGACCGCGAAGACGAGGAGCTGCAGACGATCGTCCCCGACCACCCGTCCAAGCCCTACGACATGCGCGAGGTGATCGCCCGCATCGTCGACGACGAGGAGTTCTTCGAGGTGCACGAGCACTTCGCCAAGAACATCGTCTGCGGCTTCGCGCGGCTCGACGGCTTCCCGGTCGGCATCGTCGGCAACCAGCCTGCACACCTGGCCGGGGTGCTCGACATCGAGGCCTCCGAGAAGGCCGCCCGCTTCGTCCGCACCTGCGACGCCTTCAACGTGCCGCTGCTGACCTTCACCGACGTGCCCGGCTTCCTCCCCGGCACCGACCAGGAGTGGAACGGGATCATCCGCCACGGGGCCAAGCTGCTCTACGCCTTCACCGAGGCGACCGTGCCGAAGCTCACGGTCGTCACCCGCAAGGCCTACGGCGGCGCCTACGACGTGATGGCCTCCAAGCACATGCTCGCCGACTACAACATCGCCTGGCCGACGGCGGAGGTCGCCGTGATGGGCCCCGAGGGCGCGGTCAACATCATCTACCGCAAGGACATCGCCTCCTCGCCGACGCCCGAGGAGCGGCGGCAGACCCTGATCGACGACTACAAAGCCCACTTCGCCAACCCCTACTCGGCGGCCGAGCGCGGCTACATCGACGACGTGATCGAGCCGCGGGAGACGCGCCCGAAGCTGGTCAAGGCGCTGCGCATGCTGCAGTCCAAGCGGGTCGAGCAGCCGAAGCGCAAGCACGGCAACATCCCGCTGTAGGGCTACAGGTAGTCCTCGATCCAGGTTCGGTAGCGGGCGATGAATTCGCGTGCGCATGTGTGCACGAGTTCGGTTGCCCGGTGAGCGGTTCCGGCTGGGACCGCTGCATAGCTGTGCTCGATCATCGTGCGGGCTTTCTGCGCTCGAACGAGTTTGCGGCTGAGCTCGCCGCCGATCGCGCCATTCTCCTTCAGCGCGTTGAACGCGCGGGCGGCGAGAGCGTCGTGATCGCTCGGCGAGAGATCGAGGTCGGCCAGCTTGGCCCCGGCGATCGAGAGATCCGCGACGTAGTTCTGCACCCGCCCGAGCCCGCGCTCTACGGCCTGGACCCGATTGTAGGCGTCCATGTCGGTCTCGGTTTCATAGGCCGCTTTGAACGCAACCAGGTCGAAGTCGTCGCCAAAGGCCGACATGGCGGTCTCGAGTGCGGCGTACTGGCGCGGGAAATCGGCCAGGAGCTCGGTGACCTCGCGGCGCCATCGCCGAACGTCGGCCTTGCGGGCCATCACTCCCCCAGCAGCCGGTCGATGCCGGCCAGAGCCGCTTTCCGCCGGCGCCTGTCGCGCCGCAGGGCGCTTTGCCTCAGCGACGGCGCGTGCTCGAGCAGGTCGGGCCAACGGTCGTCGCGGTCGACCAGCACGCGCCCCTCGGCCACGGCGTCGGCGAGCAGGGCGGGCGCGGCCTCGACCGACCCGATTGGCACCACGTCGACGCGCCGGCCGGTCAGCCCTTCGAGCTTTGCGCTCAGGTCGACGGCGCGATCGAGGCTGTCGTCGCGCATCTCGACCAACAGGTCGATGTCGCTGTGTGGGTGATCGTCGCCTCGCGCGACCGAGCCGAAAAGCAGAGCAAAACGGACGTTGCTCTCGGTCCGAAGCGCCGCGCGCAGAGCGGCGAGCACATGCCAGGCGCGTCGGGCATAGCGTTTCTCCGCGGCTGAGATCTCGAGCCGGCGCGGGGAGCGGCGCCGCCCGTGCAGGGTCTCTTGGTTGATGGCACGTCGGAGGGTGCGCTCACTCACCTGCAACTCGTCGGCGAGTAGCTCCAGCTCAGTCATGTGTCCATTGTATGCCATTCATGTGTCCGATAATCACGTCGAGACGCCCCCGGAGCTTTCGCGATTTGCTCAGAACAGGGCTCAGCGGCCGGGTGGCATCTGGCCGGCCGTCGCGCGGCGGGCCTTCCAGCTGGCGAGCGGCGCCGCGGTCAGCTCCTCCCAGGCGGCGGCCTCGCCGAGGTACTGCATGACGATGAAGTGCAGCAGGCCCGGCAGCATCTCCGGCGCGCGGGCGGCGTCGCCGTCCATCAGCTTCGCGGCCAGCAGCGTGTCGATAGCCCCTACAATGAAGTCGGAAGCAACAGGAGGTGGAGCTTGGCGAGAGGGAATCTCGCGGCGCGCGCTGTCCAGCGCGCGGGAGAGGCGCTCCATCAGATCGCGCCGCTGGGCGAGCGAGCGCTCGCCGGCGGCATGGACCTCGACTGCGAGCGCTTTCGCGACCTGGGGCTGGTTGGCGCAGAACTCGAGCAGCTCGGCGAGCGCCGCCCGCAGGCCCTCGCGCCACGTCGGCTGGCGCTCGGCGGTCGCCGTGAGCCGCCGGTAGAGCCACTCGGTGGTCTCGCCGTAGGCCTGCGCGAAGCAGTCCTCGCGGTCCTCGAAGTGCTTGTAGAAGGTGGCGCGGCTGGTGCGCGCGCGCTCGATCACGTGGCGGACCGCGGTCGCTTCGAAGCCGCGCTCGCCGCTCGCCGCGAGCATCGCCTCGAGGATCCGCTCGCGCGGCTGGCGGTGGCCGCGGAAGCCGGGGAAGGGGACGGTCTGCGGGCTCTCCTCGGGGCTCGGAAACATAAACCTTTTGTCCAGGTATAGCAGCTTTTAGAAACATGGTCGACTAGAACGTGGTGTTTTCTGTAGAAAAGGCAGGTAGACATCAGATGTATGTTTTGGTACCGTTCTGGCATGGCCGACTCGCGTTCGCTCTCGGAACGCCTCTCCAAACTTCCGCCCGGGCGCCATCTGATCCCCCGCGACTTCGTCGCGCAGAACCAGCGCGAGCGGATGCTGCTGGCGACCGCCGAGCTGGTCGCCGAGCGCGGCTACCAGAAGACGACGATCGAGCTGATCGCGAAGACGGCCCGGGTCGCCCTGGTGACCTTCTACGAGCACTTCGCGAACAAGGAAGAGTGCTTCCTCGCCGCCTTCGACGAGAGCGTCGCCGCGGCGGGCGAGGTCTTCGCCGAGCTGGTCGACCCCGAGCAGCCCTGGATCGACCAGGTCTCCAGCGGGCTCGAGGTGTTCCTCGAGATGGTGGTGAGGGAGCCGGCGCGGGCGAAGCTCTGCATCGTCGAGGCGCAGGCGGCGGGCGCCGAGTCGCTGTCCCGCTACCAGTCGATGCTGGAGCGGGTGGCGCCGAAGCTGCGCGAGGGGCGCGAGCTCAACCCGCGGTCCGAGCGGCTGCCCGAGGGGCTCGAGGTGGCGATCGCCGGCGGCCTGATGTGGCTCGTCCACCAGCGGCTCGTCGCCGACCGGGGAGACGACCTGAAGGCCCTGCTGCCGGAGATGCTGCAGGTGACGCTGACGCCGTACGTGGGGGAGGTGGAGGCGGCGCGCGCCGCGCAGGCCGCCGAGGCCCGGGCGGCCGCGTAATGGCCCCGGGGGCGGCGAGAGCGAGAGCGGGGAGCCGGGCCGGGCCGATGTGAGCGGCGCCCGCAAAGGACGCGACCCGGCGCGCGAGAGGATCGCCGCCGCGATCGTCGAGATGGTCGCCGAATACGGCTTCCTGTCGATCGAGATAGCGGAGGTCTGCGCGCGCGCCAACGCCGCCCGTACTCATTTCGACCGCTGCTTCGCCGACCTCGAGGACTGCTTCCTGGCGATCCACGACGAAACGATCGAGGAGCTATGCGGGCGCGTCGAGGCGGTCTCCGGGGGTCGCGAGAGCTGGCACGACCGGATCTGGGCCGCCGGGGTGGCGGCGATGCGCTTCTTGCAGGAGGACCCGCTCCGCGCCCGCTTCCTCGTCGTCGCGGTCAACGGCTCCGGCCCCGGCGCGATCGAGCGGCGCGACCGGGTCGTCGCGCGGATCGCCGACTTCCTCGACGGCGGTCGCGGCGAGGTCGAGGGCGAGCGGCGGACGTCGCGCTGCACCGCGGAAATCGTCGCCGGCGCCGTCTACAACACGATCTTCTGCAAGATCGAATCCGGCTCGGTCGAACGCGGCGAGGAGTTCCTGCCGGAGCTGATCTACCTGGCGACGATGCCCTACCTCGGGCAGCGCGCCGCCGAGGACGAGTTGGCGGTGCAGCCCCTGCGTTAGATAATGCTCAGACCATGGCGGGGGAGAAAGAGAACGCTTCGCCGCGGCTGCCGGCCGGGCGCCACGGCCTGCCGCGCGAGTTCGTGGTCCAGAACCAGCGCGAGCGGATCGTCACCGCGCTGGTCGACGTGGTCGCCGAGCGCGGCTACAACGCGACCACGGTCGCCAACATCACCAAGGCGGCCTCGGTCTCGCGGCGCACCTTCTACGAGCACTTCGACGACAAGGAAGCGTGCTTCCTCGCCGCCTACGAGATGGTCGCCGACCACATCGCCGCCTCGATGCGGGCCGCGGCCGAGGCCTTCGAGGACTGGCCGCAGCAGGTGCGCGCGGCGCTGGCGACGATGCTGCGCTTCCTCGCCGGCGAGCCGGAGCTGGCGCGCCTGACGATGATCGAGCCGATCGCCGCGGGCGGCGAGATCGCGGCCCGCCACCGCGCCTCGATGCAGGGCCTGGTCGAGATCCTCAAGGCCGGCCGGCCCGAGCACGGCGGCGGGCGCCCGCTGCCCGAGGCGACCGAGGAAGCCCTGGTCGGGGGCATCGTCTCGCTGGTGATCCGCGAGATCAGCGCCGGCCGCACGGCGCAGCTCGAGCAGCTGCTGCCCGACCTGGTGGAGCTGACGCTCGCCCCCTACGTCGGCGCCGAGCAGGCCGAGCGCCTGGCCCGCTCCTGAAAATCCCGAGGCGAGCCAGAGGCCACCGCGCAAGGACACAGGGAGCGCGGTGTGCTCCGCACATAAGCGACCGAGGACGCCGCGCGGTGGCCCCTGGGCGCCTCAGAAGCCGACGGGGTGGCGGGCCGTGTAAGCCGCGTTGCTGCGCAGGTCTTTGTGCCAGCGCGGGCCGCTGCCGCGGGAGTCGCCGGAGGTGTCCCAGCGGTAGCCGGCGATCACCGCGTAGGCGTGACCGGGGTTGGCGTAGACGGTTATCCAGCGGCCCTTGCCGGGCATGCCCCAGCGTTCCATCGGGCCGGAGGGGAGGGGGCTGGAGAGGAACCTGCCGCCGTGCAGCGCGTAGCTGACGGAGCCGGAGCAGTCGTAGCCGCGATCCCACCAGCGGCCGTGGCCGCCGCCCCAGACATAGGGCTTGGTGCGGATCCGGTTGGCGAAGGCGATCACGCGCTTGACCCTGGCGGGCGCGGACTTCGGCGGGATCAGCATCCCGTTCCCCAGCAGCCGCGCCTTCGGCGTCGGCGTGCACATGTCGACCTGCGCCGCGGTGAGGCCGCCGCCGCCGCAGTTGGCGCCCGCGCCGGCCGGAAGCAGGGCGAGGACGACGAACGTCGCTATCGCGACCAGCCCCGCCTTGAAATGTGAATGGCTCTTCAGCAAACCGATCTCCTTCGTCGGCCTACGGGGTTAGCTGTCGGGCTGGCGCGAAAGGAGCCTGCGCCCTCGCTCGGTGCGAGCGAGTTAGCCCCGAAAACGTGGTTCCCCCGCTCCCGCGGCGCCTCTGGCAAGCGGGATTCGGCGTTTCGGTTGTTCGGAACGGCGGGCAGTCTAGACGATCGCCCGGCGACTTGCTTACAAGACGCAAACATTTAGTGGCCCTTCGCACTTGCATCCCCGATTCCTTTCGGCCGGGCGGCTGCTAGCTTGCGGCGCGCAATGGAGCTTTCAGGCCGCTCAGCCCTGCTCACCGGCGCCACCGGCGGCCTCGGGCGGGCGATCGCCGCGGCGCTCGCGGCCCGCGGGGCGAAGCTCGTGCTCAGCGGCCGCAGGCAGGAGGCGCTCGACGAGCTCGCCGCCGAGCTGCCCGGCGAGGGCCACCGGACGCTCGTCGCCGACCTGGCCGAGCCCGGCGCCGCCGAGCAGCTCGCCGCCGAGGCCGGCGAGGTCGACATCCTGGTCGCCAACGCGGGCCTGCCCGGCGCCGGCCTGCTGACCGACTTGACTTCCGAGCAGGTGGCGCGGGCGCTGCGGGTCAACCTCGAGGCGCCGATGCTGCTGGCGCGGGCGCTCTATCCGGCGATGCTCGAGCGCGGCGCCGGCCACCTGGTCTTCGTCGGCTCGCTGCAGGCCAAGGCCGCCAGCCCCCGCACCACCGTCTACAGCGCGACGAAGTTCGGGCTGCGCGGCTTCGCGCTGGCGCTGCGGATGGATCTGGCGCCGAAGGTCGGCGTCTCGCTGATCACTCCCGGCTTCGTCCGCGACGCGGGCATGTTCGCCGACGCCGGCGAAAGGCTTCCGCCGGGAATGGGAACCGTCAGTCTGGAGCAGGTGGGTGGCGCGGTCGTCGGGGCGATCGAGCGCAACAAGCTCGAGGTCGTGGTGGCGCCGCCGCAGATGCGGGCGATGGCGCATTTGGGGATGCTCAGCCCCGCCCTCGCCGACCGCGCCCAGAGCGGTTCGACCGGCCAGCGCGCCGCCCAGGCGATCGCCGACGGCCATCCCGAGGGTAAGCGCTGAAGCAGGGTATGGCGGCGCAGCGCGTTACCGGGGTTATCTGGTGGCGGATGGGCAAATCCCACTTCCAGTCGATCTACAGGCGGGCGCGCGGAGATGAGCCGAAGCTTGGATTTACTCGAGATTACTTGCAAGCCAGCGGCATATTGCCCGTATTGCTAGAGATGTTCGAAGGGCGAGAGCCTCCCTACGGGTTGAGCTATGAGTGGGGTGCCGGCTCTGATCCGAATGGCCGCATCTTTCCGGCTGCCGACTATGACCAGAACGGTCGCGTCGACGTTGGGCAGTTCATAGGCGGACAGCCACCGCATCCGTGGCGGATCGGCGATCCGCGGCGGGATCCGACGGTCACCTTGCCAGGTGACCCCAATGCTTCGATACCAGACGCCGCGATCGCTCAATGGAAGGACATGATCGAGCCGCTGGAGCCATGGCTGATGCTCGTGCAGCTCGACGGCGATCAGACAGAGTTGCACGTCCGCGCCTACCTGGGACGTCCAACGGAGGAGCTCGGAGATGCGTCTCTGGGGCGAGTGCCCGCTGGGCTTCGACAGCTGATGGAGGCTCGCTCCAGAGTCGGCGCGGGCGCCGCCTCCGCCGGCCTTCCCGAGTTGTGGTTCGACTCCCTCGATTTTCGCGATCCTTGGCGATCGAGCCCGAGCGACGTTCGCTCCCCTGGAGGCGTCGATACGGAGGCTGTCCCGCCGAGTCACGGCGCGGAGGCGTTCGGCGCCGAGTACAGGCCAGGCGACGAGGACCTGCAGAGCGCAGCGTCCGAGCCATTTAGCGTCGATCCAGATCAGCGAGATCGAGGAACGCGTGCTCATCACGAGACGCAGAATGCGCTTGCCGCGATTGCCCGGGAGAGTGGGTTGACGCCGCGGTCTCCCGACGGCGAGCCGAATTTCGACATTGGCTGGCAGGAGCCCGATGGCCGGGTCGTCGTGGTGGAGGTCAAGAGCCTGACCGATGCCAACGCTGAGAGGCAACTGCGGCTTGGACTTGGACAGGTGCTGCGGTACAGGAATCTCCTCGAGTCCGACGAAGCGGAGGTCGCCGCGGTACTTGCGCTCAGCGCCGCGCCACATGATCCGCGGTGGATCGAGCTCTGCCACGAGCTCGGCGTTGGTCTGATCTGGCCTCCTGGCCTGGCTGAGATGCTGGATGCGTGGTTGCACTAACTAACCGCTGGCCGGTTACCTGATCGGCTGACCTGCCTGGACTCGCCGTCCGGTCCTTGCGTAAGAGTTCCCGTTCCCGTGGCCGAGGCCGTTTCACCCCTTGCACAAACCGGCTCCCCGTCTGACGCACGCCCGTTCCTGCGCTGGGCCGGTGGTAAGACGCGCCTGCTCGGTCGCCTCCTTCCGTATTTCCCTGACGGCTTCGAGGGCTACTTCGAGCCCTTCCTGGGCGGCGGAGCGGTGTTCTTCGCTGTTCGGGGCCGTGCCAGAGGGCCGGTCGTGCTCTCCGACCTCAATGAGGAGCTGATCAATATCTGGTGCGTTGTGCGCGACGAGCCGAATGCGTTCCTCGGCTCGCTCGCCGCTTACGAAGCGAAGAATGACGAGGATTCGTATTACAACGTTCGCGAAGCCGAGCCGCCAGAGGCTCCTGTTTTGCGGGCCGCTAGGTTTGCCTATCTGAACCAAACTGCGTGGAACGGCCTCTGGCGAGTCAACCGTTGGGGGCGCTTTAATGTTCCTTGGGGAAATCGCCCGTTTCGGGGCTATGGACCCAGCGAGCTGTTGAGGGTGAATGAGACGCTCGAGGGCGTGGAGATACGCCTCGCGGATTTCCGCGAGGTTCTCGATCGACCTTCCCGCGGCGATTTCGTGTACCTGGACCCCCCCTACCTGCCGGTCAGCGACACGAGCAAGTTTTCCGGCTACACGGAAAAACGGTTCCGCGTTCCCGATCTCGAGGAGCTGGCGGCGATATGCGGTGAGCTCACGAGTCGTGGGGTTCTGTGGGTCATGTCGAACCGCGACACGCCGCTCGTTCGTGAGCTGTTTGCCGACCATAGGATCGAGAGAATCACGACCCGACGCTCGGTTGCCGCGCAGAATCGCCGGGACATCGAGCCGGCGCAGTCTCCGGAGGCGATCGTCATCGGCGGCACCTGAGCCGGTTGTCTCCGGCGTCCTTTCCGTAGGCCGCGGGAATCGTCCGGCGGGGGCGGCACCATGGCGACCGTATGAATCCATGGCGCCGAGCGCACAATTCGGCCTCCCGCTTGGCGGACGGCAGAAACGCCATTCGCCTCGCCAATCTTGCCCTGGCTGCGACTGCCGGAAACGAGAGCTCGCTCGGCAGGAGGCAACTCCGGGCAGCGACGGAAAGGTTGGCGGTCTCCGGGAAAGTGGAGTGTGATGACGACCCGAGAGGCTGGCAGGAGCTCGCCGATGAAAGTCAAACGGCCGTCGCTGAGCTGGGCGGGCTTGCCGGCCACGACATCTGGGTGAGGGCATCGCAGGAAGCCGATCCCGCTCGCAAGACTCGTGGAGCGTATGCGACGCCGCAGGCGTTGGCCGACCCGATGGCGAGCCTGCTCCTCGGCAGACGGGACGAGCTGCCGGCGAGGATCCTCGACCCCAGCGCCGGTGGAGGAGGACTGCTGCTGGCCACCCTTCGCCACCTCGCCCGTGCGCACGGACCTTCTGAGGCCGCGCGCCGGCTCCATGGGGTCGAGCTCGACCCCGTTGCCCGCGAGCTCTGCTGCCTACAGATCTGGCTCGCCTGCCGCGGCGTGGAGAGGATCGACGCGATCGCGGCGCGAATCCATTGCGACAATGCCATTACCCGCAATTGGGATGCGGACGAGCCATACGACGCGCTGATCATGAACCCGCCTTGGGAGTCTCTGCGTCACCCCGGAACATCCGACCGCGACGAGCGTCGCCAGACGATCGACCGGCTTCGTCGCTCGCTGCAGCCGTTCGGCAGCGGGCTGCCACCCCTCTTCAGCTGCCAGGGCCGCGGAGATCGCAATCTCTACAAGGCCTTCCTGGAGCTCGCAGTACATCTCGTCGGCGAGGGTGGCCCGATCGTTGCTCTCATTCCAGGTGCTTGGTCGTCGGATCTGGGCACCAGCCCGTTGCGCGACCTGTACCTCTCGCACGCGGCGGTCGAGCAGTGGACGAGTTTCGAGAACCGAGAGGGATATTTCCCGATCGACGGCCGCTACAAGTTCGGCGTCTTGCAGGCTCGACGCACTTCAGCGGGGACGCACTCATTCAGCGCCCTCGGGATGGCATCCAAAGCAAGCCAGCTCAACGGTCCTCACGTCCGCATCTCTAAGTCCATGCTCGCTCGTATCGGGGGGTCGTCTCGATTGATTCCGGATCTGGTGTCGCCTCGGGAAGCCAGGCTATTGCGCAAATTCGCTGCTGCCGGGTCAGGATTTTTCGCACGAGGCTCAGGATTGGGCGCGGTGCGCTACGAACGCGAACTGGACCTCACCGAGGATCGTAGGCGGGGCAGATTTCAACACGTGAATTCAGCTTGCCGAACCGGTCCAACGAGCTGGCTCGGAGGCGACGGACAGCAGCTGCGACCGTTGGTGGAGGGCCGCATGGTCGGTCAGTACGATTTCTTTGAGAAGTCGTGGATCGACGGTGCCGGTCGTACGGCGAGATGGTCCTACAACAACGGACACCGACTGAAGGATTGCGCGCCGCAATTCCTGGCTCCGCGGCTCACCTCTCCACGGCCCCGCCTTGCCATTTGCGACATCACCTCGGCAACCAACACGCGGACCGTTCGAGCCTCATGGCTGCCGCCGAGATGGCCCTGTGGGAACACGGCCCCGACCCTGACTTTCGAGGACGAGCTTCGTGCTTTGGCTGCGCTTGCGGTGCTCAACAGCATGGTTTTCGACTGGCAGGCGAGGAGAATCGTCGCCGGGCTCCACCTGAACCGCTTTTATCTCGAGGCAATGAGAATGCCCAGCTTGGGCACCGATGAGGTTGAGGTTCTGGCTCGGCGTGCCCGCGAGATCCTCAGCCTCAACCAGCGGTTTCGAGAAGCGGCGCCGGGCCTTGCGATCCGCCCAAGTGAGGTGGACCATGTCGAGGCTCACGTTGAGATCGAGGTGATAGTCGCCAGTGGCTTCGAGCTCGACCACGCAGACCTCCAAGCCGTGTTCGATGCGAGCGATCGAGACCGGCGCGGGTTCTGGCGCGCATTCCGGAGCGACCCCTGCGCGGCCGCGGTCGCCGAGCGGTTCAAGGGGCACCTCAACAGTCAAGGCCGTCGCGGTCGGACGCCGCGAGGAGAAGCGCTAGCGTTGAAGTCGTGACCTCGCTCGATTCCTTCGGCGCCCGCTCGACGCTCGACGTCGGCGGCCGCTCGTACGAGGTCTTCAGGCTGGACGCGCTGCAGTCGCGCTTCGACGTCGCCCGCCTGCCCTACTCGATCAAGGTGCTGCTGGAGAACGTGCTGCGGCTCGAGGACGGGGTCTCGGCGAAGCGCGAGGACGTCGAGGCGATCGCGGGATGGGACCCGGCGGCGGCGCCGAGCGCCGAGATCCCCTACCAGCCGGCGCGGGTGCTGATGCAGGACTTCACCGGCGTGCCCGCGGTGGTCGACCTGGCGGCGATGCGCGACGCGATGGCCGAGATCGGCGGCGACCCGGAGAAGATCAACCCGCTGGTCGACGTCGACCTGGTGATCGACCACTCGGTCCAGGTCGACGCCTTCGGCAACGAGCGCGCCTTCGCCGTAAACGCCGAGCGCGAGTTCGAGCGCAACCGCGAGCGCTACTCGTTCCTCAAGTGGGGGCGCGAGGCCTTCGACAACTTCAGCGTCGTGCCGCCGGCGACCGGGATCTGCCACCAGGTCAACCTCGAGCACATCTCCCAGGTCGTCTACAGCAGCGACCGCGCCGGAACCCTGCAGGCCTACCCGGACACGCTGGTCGGCACCGACTCGCACACGACGATGGTCAACGGACTCGGCGTGCTCGGCTGGGGCGTCGGCGGGATCGAGGCCGAGGCGGCGATGCTCGGCCAGCCGGTCTCGATGCTGCTGCCGCAGGTGGTCGGCTTCAAGCTCGGCGGCGAGCTGCCGCAGGGGGCGACGGCGACCGACCTGGTGCTGACGGTGACCGAGATGCTGCGCGAGCACGGCGTCGTCTCCAAGTTCGTCGAGTTCTTCGGCCCCGGCCTGGCGACGCTCGGGCTCGCCGACCGGGCGACGATCGGCAACATGTCGCCGGAGTTCGGCTCGACCTGCGCGATCTTCCCGGTCGACGCCGAGACCCTGCGCTACCTGGAGCTGACCGGGCGGCCGACCGCGACGCTGGAGCTGGTCGACGCCTACGCCCGCGAGCAGGGGATGTTCCATGAGGCCGGCTCCGCGGATCCGGTCTTCTCGGCGACCCTGGAGCTCGACCTCGGCGAGGTCGAGCCGAGCATCGCCGGCCCCAAACGCCCCCAGGACCGGATTCCGCTGGCGCAGGCCAAGGAGGCGTTCCTCGAGGCGATGCAGGAGTTCGATCCCGAGGCGGCCGGGCAGCTCGGCAACGGCGTCGACGAGGCGAGCGAAGAGTCCTTCCCCGCCTCCGACCCGCCGGCCGAGGACCACGACGACGCGCGCGGCCGGCCGCGCCCCGCCGTCAGCGGCGCCCCGGCGGCGACGCTCGCCCGCGGCAGCGAGGACGCGACCCCGGTGACGCTGGAGGACGGCACGACGGTCGAGCTCGACCACGGCCGCGTCGTGATCGCGGCGATCACCAGCTGCACCAACACCTCCAACCCCTCGGTGATGATCGGCGCCGGGCTGCTCGCGCGCAACGCGGTGCGGCGCGGGCTCGCGCGCAGGCCCTGGGTCAAGACCTCGCTGGCGCCGGGCTCGACCGTGGTCACCGACTACCTCCAGCGCGCCGGGCTGACCGAGTTCCTGGACGCGCTGCAGTTCAACCTCGTCGGCTACGGCTGCACGACCTGCATCGGCAACTCCGGGCCGCTGCCGCCGGAGATCTCCGCCGCGGTCGAGCGCAACGACCTGGCGGTCTGCTCGGTGCTCTCCGGCAACCGTAACTTCGAGGGCCGGATCAACCAGGACGTGAAGGCGAACTACCTGGCCAGCCCGCCGCTGGTCGTCGCCTACGCGCTCGCCGGCCGCATGGACATCGACCTGACGAGCGAGCCGCTCGGCGAGGGCGCCGACGGCGAGCCGGTCTACCTGAGCGAGATCTGGCCCGATCCGGCCGAGGTCAAGCAGCTGATCGGCCGCTCGATCGCCTCCGAGATGTTCACCCGCAACTACGGCGGCGTGCTCGAGGGCGACGAGACCTGGAAGGCGGTCGAGGTGCCCGGGGGCGACCGCTACACCTGGCCCGACTCGACCTACGTGCGCCGGCCCTCGTTCTTCGACGGCATGCCGCCGGAGCCGCCGCCGGTCGAGCCGATCGCCGGCGCCCGGGTGCTCGCCCTGCTCGGCGACTCGATCACCACCGACCACATCTCGCCCGCCGGCGCGATCAAGAAGGCCAGCCCGGCGGGGGAGTGGCTGATCGGGCAGGGGGTCGAGCCGCGCGACTTCAACTCCTACGGCTCGCGGCGCGGCAACCACGAGGTGATGATCCGCGGGACCTTCGCCAACATCCGCCTGCGCAACCTGCTGGTCGAGCGCGCCGGCGGCTACACCCGCCGCTTCCCCGGCGGTGAGGAGACGACGATCTTCGAGGCGGCGACGGCCTACGCCGAGGACGGCGTGCCGCTGGTCGTGCTCGCCGGCAAGGAGTACGGCTCGGGCTCATCTCGCGACTGGGCGGCGAAGGGGACGAAGCTGCTCGGCGTGCGCGCCGTGATCGCCGAGTCCTTCGAGCGCATCCACCGCTCGAACCTCATAGGCATGGGCGTCCTCCCCCTCCAGTTCCCCGAGGGCGAGTCGATTGCCTCCCTGGGCCTGACCGGCGAAGAGGTCATCGAGGTCGGCGACCTGGAAGACGGCAACGCGAAGACCGTAGCCGTCGAGGCCGATGACGTCGAATTCGACGCCACGGTCCGCCTCGATACCCCCAACGAGGTCACGTACTTCCAAAACGGCGGCATCCTCCAAACCGTCCTCAGAAATCTCAGATAGAAATCCCAAGAGGGGCGATTCCGCACCGTGAAAGCGGTGCAGGAGGGCCGCGGGAGGCAGGGGGTCCGCGCGACCCTCACTGCACCTATGCGTCGGTAGCCAGGGAGGGATGCCGACGCGCCTGTTCTCTCGAACGGGACTGTTCGAGACGAACAGTCACCGTCTACCTATAGCGCCTGCGCGGCCCAGAATCAAGGTCTCTTGAGCGGAACTACGACGTTTCCATGGCTTTCTGCGGAGAATCACGGATGCTTGCGACCCCCCAGCCACGTCTTTCGATCAGCTCGATCCCGATCACGCTGCCTACCGGGCCGACCGGCGTCAGCGTCGCCGCCAGCAGCGTGTAGGGCGCCTCCCGCTTGCCGCAGGCGACCCAGATCAGCAGGCAGAGCGCGACGAACCCCAGCCCGTGCGCCCAGCCGAAGACCATCGTCTCGGTATCAAGACCTGGCATCAGCCAGAAGAAGATCAAGGCCGTGAATATCCCAAGCTCCACCCACGAAACGACCTTGACCCACCTGAACAGCTTTCCTGGGACGGGCTTTTTCATCAGCCGACCAGGCTACTCGCGCGGGTGGCGCGGTAGGGGGGGCCGCCCCTGAGGACGCTTCAGCGACCGCAGGGGGCGGTGGGTCCCCTGCCGCGACAGGACCCGCGCGCCTCTAGGCCCCCGGGGTCAAGGCCGTGAGCACGATCCGCTCCTGCTCTTTGGCATGCGCCACCGAGTACCCCTCGCCCGGGCTCGCCCGCGTCGGCCGGCCGACGTAGCCGAGCTCGACGCCGTCCGGCAGCAGGTCGGGCAGGCGCCGCGACATCACCTTCCAGCAGCCCATGTTGCGCGGCTCCTCCTGCGTCCAGACGATCTCCTTCAGGTTCGGGTAGGAGGCGATCAGCTCGCTCAGCTGCTGCTTGGCGAACGGGTAGAGCAGCTCGACGCGGGCGATCGCGATGTTCTCGGCGCCGGCGCGGCGCTCGCTGGCGTCGATGTCCCAGTAGACCTTGCCGGTGCAGAGCACCAGCCGCTCGACCTGCTCGCGCCGCTCGGCGGCGGTCGGGTCGTCGAGGATGAACTGGAATGTGCCGCTGGTCAGCTGCTCGACCGCGGCTGCGGCGCGGTCGAGCCGCAGCAGCCCCTTCGGCGTGAAGACGATCAGCGGCCGCGGCTTGCGGATCAGCGCCTGGCGACGCAGCAGGTGGAAGTACTGGGCGGCGTTGCTGGGGTTGGCGATGCGGATGTTGCCCTCCGCGGCGAGCGCCAGGAAGCGCTCGATGCGGGCGCTCGAGTGCTCGGGCCCCGAGCCCTCGTAGCCGTGCGGCAGCAGCAGCGTGAGCCGGCTCGTCTGGCCCCACTTGGCCTCGCCGGAGACGATGAAGCTGTCGACGATCACCTGGCCGGCGTTGGCGAAGTCGCCGAACTGCGCCTCCCAGAGGACCAGCGCGTTGGGCGTCGCCGCCGAGTAGCCGTACTCGAAGCCGAGGCAGGCGGTCTCCGAGAGCGGGCTGTTGTAGAGCTCGAACGGCGCCTCGGCGCCGGCCAGGTTCTGGATCGGGCTGTAGGGCAGGCCGGTCTTCTCGTCGTGCAGGACGAGGTGGCGGTGCGAGAAGGTGCCGCGCTCGGTGTCCTGGCCGGTGAGCCGGATGTGCACGCCTTCGCTCAGCAGCGAGGCGAAGGCGAGCGCCTCGGCGTGGCCGAAGTCGATCCCCTCGGGCAGGCCGTCGCCGCGGGCGCCGAGCGGTTTGCGCAGCTTGCGGTGGATCGTGAAGCTCTCCGGCACCTCGAGCAGCTCCTCGTTCAGCTCGCCGAGCCGCTCGGCGGCGACCGCGGTCTCGACCGGGGGGCTGGCGCTGCGGTCGAGTTCGCCGGTGCTCGAGGTGGTGACGGTCGGGTCTTCGTATTCGCCCAGCTCCATCTTGCGGCGCAGGTCCTTCAGCGCCGCCGACATCTCCTCGCGCCGCTCGGAGTGCAGCCGATCGACCTCCTCGCGCTCGACCGTCCCCTCTTCGACCAGCTGCCCGGCGTAGATCTCGGAGACCGGCGGGTGAGCCTTGATCGTCGCCGCGATCGCCGGCTGCGTGTAGGCGGGCTCGTCGGTCTCGTTGTGGCCGTAGCGGCGGTAGCCGATCACGTCGATCACGATGTCGCGTTCCCAGCGCTCGCGGTAGGCCATCGCCAGGCGGATCGCCGCCGAGCAGGCCTCGACGTCGTCGGCGTTGACGTGGACGATCGGGATGTTGAAGCCCTTCGCCATGTCGGCGGCGTACGGGGTGGAGCGGGCGTCCTCGGGGTCGGTCGTGAAGCCCACCTGGTTGTCCTGGATGATGTGGATCGTGCCGCCGGTCGTGTAGCCGCGCAGCGCCCCCAGGTTGAGGGTCTCGGCGACGACCCCCTGGCCGGGGAAGGCGGCGTCGCCATGCAGCAGCACCGGCACCGCGCGCTTCGGCTTGTGCTCCAGCTTCGCCCCGTCGATCTGCGACTGGATGAAGCGGGTTGCGCCCTCGACCACCGGGTCGACGAACTCGAGGTGGCTGGGGTTCGGGTAGAGGCGCACGGCGACCCGTTCGCCCTCGTGCGTCTCGTAGACGCCCTGGTGGCCGTAGTGATACTTGACGTCGCCGGTGCCGCCGTGCGGGATCGCGGCGACCGCCTTCACCTGCTCGATCTGCTTGGCGCCCTCGAACTCGGCGAGGATCGACTCGACCGAGCGGCCCATGTTGTGGGCGAGCACGCTGAGGCGGCCGCGGTGGGCCATCCCGAAGACGACCTCCTCGGCGCCGCCGCGGCCGGCGAGGGTGACCAGCTCGTCGAGCATCGGCACGATCGTGTCGAGGCCCTCGACCGAGAAGATCTTCTGCCCCAGGTAGGCCTTCTCGACGAAGCGCTCGAACTCGAAGACGTCGATCAGGCGGCCGAGCAGGCGGCGTTTCTCCTCCTCGGCGAGCGGCTGGCGGTGGGCGCCGGTCTCGACCATCTCCTGCAGCCAGGTGCGCTGCTGGTGCGAGGAGAGGTGCTCGAACTGGTAGGCGATCGGGCCGCAGTAGGCCTCGCGCATGCGCGGCAGCACGTCTAGCAGGGTCTCGCCGGGGACGCCGATGTGCAGGATCGAGGCCGGCACGCGCGCCATCAGCTCCGGCGTCAGGTTGAGGTTCTCCGGCTGGATCGCCGGGTCGCCCTTCGGCTCCTTGCCCAGCGGGTCGAGCCGGGCGGCGAGGTGGCCGTGCGTGCGGTAGCCCTTGAGCAGCGAGGTCGCCGCCTGGACCGCACCGAGCAGCTCCTCGTCGGGGGCGGTCGGGGTGGCTGCCTGCGGCGGCGCGCCGAGCGGCGGCGCCGAGGCGGAGGCGGGGTGGGCGGCGGCGAGCGGCGCCGGGTCGGCGCCGAGGTCTGCGGCGACTTCCTCGTAGAAGCCGTCCTCGCCCTCCAGCAGCTGCTCGATGCGGCGCAGGAAGGAGCCCGACTCGGCGCCCTGGATCACCCGGTGGTCGTAGGTCGAGGTCAGCGTCATCACTTTCGAGACGCCGAGCCGGCGCAGCCGCTCCTCGGTGGCGTGCGCCCACTCGGGCGGGTAGGCGATCGCGCCGGCGGCGACGATCGCGCTCTGGCCCTTCATCAGGCGGGGGACCGAGGCGACGGTGCCGATCCCGCCCGGGTTGGTCAGCGAGATGTTGGTGCCCTGGAAG